>Ga0265313_10003559_pt1 | contig 12527 bp, 10 predicted proteins | sample 4123metaG_FD_203122 | JGI IMG/M metagenome (GOLD analysis project Ga0265313, IMG submission 203122) | Rhizosphere microbial communities from Carex aquatilis grown in University of Washington, Seatle, WA, United States - 4-1-23 metaG | ecosystem: Host-associated > Plants > Roots > Rhizosphere >...
GTTTTAGGTCCGGAGAGACAGTGCAAGAGGTGACTGTGATAAGGGAAGTGCGGTTGTTTTCTCGCCCCAAAAATTGAGCTCCAAGCTCTTTGATAAGGTTCGCCACTTTTTCATTTCTTTCCATTATTTTTGGGTAATATTAAAAGATTCAATAATATCTCCTTCAACAATTTCTATTTTTGATTCAATCATCATGCCGAATTCCGCACCTTCCTCGACTTCTCTTTCTTTCTTCTTGCTTTTTTCTATATTAACTATTCTTCCGCGCCCGATTTCAAACTCTCGGCGCATAATTTTAACTATTTTATCCAAAATCATACGTCCTTTTAAAACCTTGCCCCCAACTATCTGGCGCTCTTTGGTGCGGCTGAAAACTTTCAGAATTTTGGCTCTGCCAGTAGTCTCTATCGTTTCAACTTTTGGCCTTCTCTTTTCCATTTCTGTTTCCAGCCATTCCGTCATTTTATAAATAATATCAAAAAACGAAATAGTTATACCTCGCTTTTGGGCAAGTTCTATGGCGCTCTTGTCTATTTTCACGTTAAATCCGATGACAATTATATTTTCACTTCCGCTTATCGTTTTTATATCCGATTCGCCGATAGGTCCTACTCCTTTTTGCACGATTCTGAATTCCGCATTGTCGTTTCTTATTTTTTCAACTTCTTTTTCTATGGCTTCTATAGAACCTGAAATGTCTGCTTTCAAAATAATCGGAATTATTTTTTTATTTCCAGTTGAACCGGCAGAATTTTGTACATTGTGTATAGGTCTTTCTTTTTTCCATTCCTCTATATATTTCTCTGCTTCCTTTTTATTATTGAAGGATTTGAACTCCGCGCCGATTTTAGGCATTTTGCAAAAACCTACAAGACGCACCGGGGAAGAAAAAGAGGCTTCATCTATGGCTACTCCTTTGAAATTTTCCATAATATTGGCAGTACAAAAACTGTCTTCTGCCGCTACAATCATTCCTTTTGAGAGTGTCCCGTTTTTTATGACAAGAGTCGCCTGAATTCCGCGTTTGGAATCAAGATTGGTTTCAAGCACAAAACCCGAAGCAGGTTCATCTTTATTGCCGCTGAAGTTTTCCATCATAGCTATGATATTAATCAGTGAGAGCAAATTATTTACGCCGGCGCCGGTCTTGGCTGAAATTTCAACAAAAGGAATTTTGCCGCCGTAATTTTCCAGATATATTTCGTTTTCCGCCAGTTCCGTTTTTGTTTTTTCAACGTTCGCGTTTTGTTTGTCTATCTTGTTTATTGCCACGATGCACGGGATTTTATTGGAGACTATTGTTTTCCACGCTTCGATTGTTTGGGCTTTTACTCCGTCTTCGGCTGAAACTATCAAAACGGCAATATCCGCGATTTGCGCGCCGCGTTCGCGCATTTTTGAAAATGATTCATGTCCGGGTGTATCAATGAAAGTTATTTTTTTCTCTTGCCCTCCGTCTGTTTCTTTATGTACTACTTCATAAGCGGAAATGTTTTGAGTTATTCCTCCTGTTTCTCCTTCAACCACATTCGTTTTTCTTATATAATCAAGAAGGGTAGATTTACCGTGGTCGATATGACCCATAATCACCACCACTGGAGGTCTTTCTATTTTTATATCTTCTTTTTTTTCCATAACATTTATTTTACCTCGGCTTTTTTCAGCACCTCTTTCTCTTCAGTCGTGAGCTCATACTCCGACCTTCCGTCTTTAATAGGCTTGGCAAATATGCTCATTCTCTCACGGGAATAAAGACTTGATATTACTACACCGTCGCCGTCTTCATTTACCATTCCGACTGCGAAACTTTGGTTGCTGCCCTGGTCGGGGAAGGGGTTAAAGCGTATCGTTTCAAGCCCCCTTACGCTTTTTTTGAGTTTTTTATTTATTTCAATAATTTCTTTTTCAATTTTTTCTTTCGCGGATTTTAATTTTGAAATATTTTCTTCCAAAACCAGTATATTTTCTTCCAAGTCCTTCGCTTTTTTGCCGGAGAAAAATCTCTTCAGACGTTTCTCCGTCCTTATAATCCAAATAACGCTAATCAAGATAGCGATTCCGATAACAATAAAAAAAACAGCCTCAAGCTTTATATTCATACGTTTTCAATATATACTATTTTTATGGCTAAATCAAATAAGTTAGTGTATTTGGATTATGCGGCTTCAGTGTCGCCGAATCCAAGTTCCATACATACCGAAGGCATAAAAGCCAAAATAGAGCTTAAAAATGCGCGTAAAGAAGTTGCTCTTGTTTTAGGGACTCGGCCTGCCGAAATAATCTTTACGAGCGGAGGCACAGAATCCAATAATCTTGCCATACAAGGTGTGGTTTTGGCATGGCATGAAAAAACATCCGGGAAAATATTGCCGCATATCATTACCACCAATATTGAGCACCCGTCGGTTCTGGAGACTTTTAAAATTCTCGAAAAAAGAAAGCTCGCAGAAATTTCAATAGTGCCGGTTGAAAAAAACGGAATTGTGGATCCCAAAAAAATAAAAAAAGAAATAAAGAAAAATACCATACTTGTGTCTGTAATGTATGCGAATAATGAGATTGGCACTATACAGCCTATTCGTGAGATTATCAAAGAGATAAGACATTATAGAAAAATGCATACTAAAACACCTTTCCCTTTGTTGCATACAGATGCCGTGCAAGCGGTAAATTATTTAGATTTAAATGTTGAAAAACTTGGAGTGGATTTGCTTTCTTTATCTGGCACAAAAATAGAAGGGGCGGGAAGAGTCGGAGTGCTTTACAAAAAGAAATCTGCGCCACTTGTATCAATATTTGGCGGAGGAGACCAAGAAATGGGCTTGCGTCCGGGGACAGAAAGTTTACCTGCTATTTTAAATTTTTCCAAAGCATTAAAATCAGCACAAAAAAATAAAGAAAAAGAAACAAAACGCCTGACGAAACTGCGGGATTACTTTTTAAAAAGTTTATTAAAAATTCAAAAACAAAATTTTGATTTTTTAATTAATGGTGACTTAAAAAACATATTGCCCAACAATATAAACATCACATTTCCAAAAATACCAAGCGACCTTTTAGTGATTGAACTTTCATCCAAAGGCATAATGGCATCATCGAAAAGTGCCTGTAAAAGTTCGCGTAAGGAAGGCTCGTATGTTATACAAGCTATACGTCCCTCATCGGATATTGAAATTGGCGGACTGCGTTTTTCTTTGGGCCGAGATACAACTAAAAGCGATATTGACTATACAATCAAAACTTTATCTGTAATTTTAGCCAAACTCGGCAGATGGTATCTTTAGATTATAGATATATTGGAAATAGGGTTGACATATATGATATAATGCAGGTATGGACATAAAAGATTTAAATAAACCCCAACTTATAATGCTTGCATTATTGCTTTCATTTGTCACTTCGATTGCGACCGGTATTACCACAGTGACTTTAATGCAGCAGGCGCCTGCTTCGGTGACTGTTCCTATTAACCGTGTTGTTCAACAGACGGTTGAAAAAATCCAACAAGTAGAAGGTAAAACCACAGTGCAGACCGTGGTCATAAAGGAAGAAGATTTAGTGGTAGATGCCATAGCCAAAAATCAATCGGCTGTTTTTTCTGTAACCAAAGAATCACAGGATGCGTATGGAAAAACTATTGAAGTTCCGGCCGGACGAGGATTAGCAGTTTCTACAGATGGCATTATCGCTGTCGACGGTTCACTTATGCCGGACAATACTGGTGTTTATTACGTCAAAAATGATAGCGGAGAATTTAAAACAACTTTTGTTTCTCTGGATAAAAGCGGATTTGCGTTGCTTAAAATAGGAGACCCGGTAAATGGGAAAGATAAAGCTGTTTTCGCAGTGCCAACCTTTGGAGATTTGAGTAAAATGAAAGCCGGACAGAAAATTATAGTTTTAGGTGATACAATATCTTCTTTCATTTTTGACGGTAACGCGGATTTGAAAATTAATGTGACGAAATCAAATGGTGGGGGGTTGGTTCTTGACCTGGATGGGGATGTGCTGGGAATCACTTTGTCTTCTGACGCTGTGTCCTTTGCTCCTATTGATACAATAGTCGCGGCTCTTAATGTGAAGACAACCACACCAGGAAATACTCAAACAGATGCCGGGACAACAGCTCCAAGTAATGGACAAACAAAAACGCCATAAAACTTTATGAACTTTTTACTTTATAACTTATCCTATGCCACCACTTAATAAATTTACAACCAAATCAAAAGATGCAATAAAAAAAGCTCACGAGCTTGCTATTGAACGCGGACAGAACCACGTTTCTTCTTTACACTTATTGGCCGCGCTTCTTCTACAGGACGAGAGTATGGTCAATTCTATTTTGGATAAATTGGAAGTAGACACCGCGTTTTTAACCGATTCTATTTTGGAATCAATTGAATCGCCGGAATCAGCCAGCACTATTTCTCCGGCATATCAGATTTATCTCAATCCTGATTTAGCGCAAGTCATAGAGCATTCGGTAAAATTGGCGGAATATATGAAAGATGATTTTGTCTCGACCGAGCATCTTTTTATCGCTATGCTTGAAGTGGCGGGAGAAGCGCGTGAAATCTTGGCGCGGTTCAGGATTTTGAAAGAGCCTGTGATGAAAGTGTTGGAAGAGCTCCGAAGTCAAAATGTTACTGACGTGACGGAACCAAAAAGATTCAGATTGCTTTTGAAATATACCCGCAATTTGACCAAATTGGCAAAAGAAGACAAACTGGACCCGGTTATCGGGCGCGACAATGAAATAATGCGCATTGTGCAGATACTTTCCCGCAGGACTAAAAATAATCCTATTTTAATAGGTGAAGCCGGTACCGGCAAGACGGCAGTGGTGGAAGGACTTGCCGAACGCATTGCCAAGAATAATGTTCCTGAATCCTTAAAGGACAAGGAGCTTGTTTCTCTTGACTTGGGTTCACTTATAGCTGGCACAAAATACCGCGGAGAGTTTGAAGAAAGATTAAAAGGCATTATGAAAGAAATAGAAAGAGCCGACGGAAAAGTAATTCTTTTTATTGACGAAATTCACACCATAGTCGGAGCCGGAGGTTCAGAGGGCACGATGGATGCTTCCAATATGTTAAAGCCGGCATTATCTCGCGGAGAATTGCGGGCAATAGGCGCTACCACTTTAAAAGAATACCAAAAGCATATTGAAAAAGACCCGGCCTTGGCCAGACGTTTTCAGCCCGTATACATAGACGAGCCCAGCGTGGAAGACGCCATTACCATTCTTCGCGGGCTTAAAGAAAAGTATGAACTTTTTCACGGTGTTCGTATTACCGATGACAGCATAATCGCGGCTGTGAACCTTTCCACCCGTTATGTGACAAACAGATTTTTGCCGGATAAAGCAGTAGACCTTATTGACGAAGCTTCTTCTTCTTTAAAAATAGCGCTTGAAAACAAACCTCCTATTTTAGAGGACGCGCACAGGAAAATAATGCGTTTGGAAATTGAAAAAGAAGCGCTTAAAAAAGAAATTGAAAATAATTCCAAAGAAGATAATAAAGTTACGAAAAACAGAATAAAAGAAATAGACAAAGAGATTGCCAACCTGCATGAAAAGACAAAAGAGCTTGAGTTAAAATGGCAAAATGAAAAGGAAACGGTTGTAGAAATTCGTTCCATTAAAAAAGAGCTCGATACTCTGCGTCTCTCGGCTGAGGACGCCGAAATGAAATCGGATTTGTCTAGAGCGGCGGAGATACGCTACGGCAAGATACCTGTTTTGAAAAAGGATTTGGAAGTGAAACTTTTGCGTTTGAAAAAACTTCAGAAATCCAGAAGAATACTGAAAGAAGAAGTTACGGCTGAAGACATAGCTGAAGTAGTAGCGCGCTGGACGGGCATTCCGCTTACTAAAATGCTTGAGGAAGACAGAGCAAAGTTGCAAAGGATGGAAGAAGAATTGAAAAAGAGGGTAGTCGGCCAGGATGAAGCCATATCGCGCGTGGCTAATGTGATTCGTCGTTCGCGCGCAGGCATAGGAGACCCCAACAGGCCCAATGGCTCGTTTATATTCTTAGGTCCGACGGGGGTTGGCAAGACGGAGCTCACTAAAGCCCTGGCGGCTTTTATGTTCAATGACGACAGCGCTCTTATTCGGGTAGATATGTCCGAGTATATGGAAAAGCATTCAGTTTCGAAACTTATCGGTTCACCTCCGGGGTACGTCGGCTACGACGAAGCGGGACAGCTCACCGAATCTGTCCGGCACCGCCCCTTTTCCGTGATACTTTTTGATGAGATTGAGAAAGCGCATCCGGAAGTTTTTAATATGCTCCTGCAGGTCATTGATGAAGGAAGGTTGACGGACGGTAAGGGCAGAGTTGTTAATTTTAAAAATGCCATCATTATTCTAACCTCCAATATCGGTTCACAATTTGTGGAGAAAATGGAGTCAATCGGATTTTCCAATAATTCCGACAAGGAGGATTACACCAATATGAAAGAAAAAGTTATGGAAGCGATGAAAGACCATTTCCGACCGGAATTTATAAATCGCCTTGATGAGATTATTGTTTTTGATATTCTCTCGGAGGAAGCCATAAAAGAAATAGTTAATTTAAGAATGAAAGTGGTAAAAGAAAGGCTTCTCGCCAAAGACATAGATTTCAAAATTTCCGACGAGGCGCTTTCGTACTTGGCAAAGGAAGGATACAATCCGCAATATGGCGCAAGGCCTTTGAACCGCTTGATTCAAAACAAGATTCTAAATCCTGTCGCAACATACATTATTGGAAATGATGTGAAGAAAGGGGACACAGTTTTTGTTTCCGTGAAAGACAATGAACTTCTTATTGAAACTAAAAAGAGCAAAATAAAAAGCCCCATTCGTATGCGTTCCAATTCCGGAGCTAAAGCGTAAGATAAAATGAAAAACCGTCCCCCAACGATTTTTCATTGGAAAGACGGTCATTTTAATTAAACCTATTAATGTGCGCCGGGCAGGAATTTCTCGCCCTACGGTCGCGGGTGCTTTTCTATCTCGCTACGCTCGCAAAGAAAAGCCTTTCGAATCTGCACGGAAGCAAAGCAGTTTGCTTCCTCTCGGCGAGACATAAATTAAAAAGCTTGAGCAGAAGCTCAGCTTTTTAATTTTGTGCGCCGGGCAGGATTCGAACCTGCGTAGCCCGAAGGCGACAGATTTACAGTCTGTTGTAATTGACCACTCTACCACCGACGCATCCATACAAAATAACACAAAATAATCTTTTTTGCATCTCTAAGAAACCTGTTATAATTAAGTATATGAAAAACAACGTGTTTATTTTTCACGGTACGGAAGGATATCCTGAAGAGAACTGGTTTCCTTGGCTAAAAGAAAAACTTGAGGCAAAAGGCTGTAAGGTTATCGTGCCGCAATTTCCTACACCTCCGGTAGTACCGGCGAAAATTTCCGAATGGTTTGAAGTGCTTAAAAAATATGAAGAATATATTAACGAAGATACTATTTTAATTGGACATAGTTTGGGTGGTCTTTTTACTTTACGGGTGTTGGAACAATTGAAACTTAAAATTAAGGCAGTTTTCTTGGTTGGAGCGCCGATGGGAATTAAACCACTTTTTAATTATGATAGAGATAATAGTTTTAGTGGTTTTATTTTTGATTGGAAAAATATCAGGAATAAAGCTAAACATTTTACCGTCTATCAGTCGGACAACGACCCATACGTGTCACTGGACAATGGGAAGCAACTAGCAAAGAAATTGGGGATTGAACTTACCTTTATTCCCAACGCTGGACATTTTAATAAACCCGCAGGGTATTTAAGCTTTCCTGATTTACTAAAAAAAGTTGAAGAAGTTTTAGGTTGATCTCTGTGATATAATTCCTAGTATGTCATATCACTATATTTTCGGTTGGTTGGGAGCATTTCTGTTTGCGATATGTGCTATCCCGCAAGTGATAAAAACTTGGAAAAGCAAGAAAGCGGATGATTTGTCTTTGTGGTTTTTGTTATTCTGGCTCGGAGGGGAATTACTCACTATGTTTTATGTGGTAGTAGATGATATGTCGCTTGGCATAAGTCATTTTCCTTTATATATAAATTACATTTTTAATACAGTTTTGGTTTTGTATTTAATCTATGCAAAAAAATATTATAAGTAACGGGAAAAATATTCATTTTTGGTTTAGAGTTAGCATTATCCTAAAAGGGGTATATTCTGTTATTGAAATTATTGTAGGAATATCATCATTTTTTATAACTAAGGCGCTTGTTATTTCCACCACTTTATTTTTTCTGCAGGGAGAACTTGCTGAGGACCCGAAAGATTTCATTGCCAACTATTTTATAGCAGTAGCTAATAATATTTCCGTTGATGCAAAATATTTTTTTGCTTTTTATCTTCTCTCCCACGGGTTAATAAAAATTTTATTGATAGCGGGACTTTTACGGAAAAAGCTCTGGGCTTACCTTACCTCTATCATAGTTTTTAGTTTGTTTATAATTTATCAATTATATCTTTATTTTAATACGTTTTCTATCTGGTTATTATTGGTTACGGCTCTTGATTTGATTATTATTTTCTTAACTATTTATGAATATCGCTATATGAAATCGCATGATATGTTTATGGTATATGCAAAGCATATAACAACGCCGTTCGGATAAAATAAAAGCAAGCTTTTGCTCTACTCCTCTCTTGTTGTTATAATACAAATATATGGCTAGAATAATTCACGGCTTTCATCTGACCAAAAAAAGGAAACATAAAGTAACGACGAGTTTACTTTTGTTTATTATTTTAATAATTATTTTGACTATCGGTATTTCTGCCGGCAATTCTCTGCCGAAGCTTGCAGAAGCTCTTTCTCTATCTTTATTCAGGCTTGTAATTGCCTATTTTATATCTTTGATAATTGCCGTAATAATTGCTGTTTCAATAAGCAGCAATAAAATCGGAGATTCTTTGATTCCAGTTTTTGATTTATTGCAAAATCTTCCGTCCTTCGCCCTGATTCCCATCTTTGTTCTGTGGCTTGGCTACACAAATATAATGACGATTGTTTTTGCCGCCACATCTATTTTATGGCCGATTCTTTTTTATATGTTGCATGCCTTAAAGACAGTTGCGAGAGATGAAGAAGATGCCGCCAAGATATTCGGCGCCAAGGGCCTGAAGAAAATTTTATTTTTTTCTCTGCCCGTCGCTTTCCCTTCAATCGTCACCGGTTCCATTGTCGGTTTCAGCATCGGCTGGGAGGCCATTATCGGAGTGGAAATAATAGGTCTCTCTTCCGGTATCGGTCCTTTCCTGAATGTTTCTTCCGGCACAGCCGGTTATAGCAAGACTTTGATTTTAGGCATTTCGGCTTTGCTTTTGGTCGTGTTTTTGATTAACAGATTGGTCTGGATGCCGCTTCTAAAAAAATCACAATTATATGGAGAATAAAAAAACAATCATATCAGCTTTAAATCTTTCTTATAAGTACCAGAATGAGGAATCCGGTGAATATTTGGATGTTGTTAAAAATGTTTCCCTTAACATTTATCCTGGAGAATTTGTTTCTCTGGTTGGACCATCCGGTTGTGGCAAGTCAACCATTTTAAGAATTCTTTCTGGTTTGGTGAAAATGCAAAAGGGAAATGTAATTTCCGAAACAAAAAAGATATCTATGGTTTTTCAAAACTTCGCTCTTTTCCCTTGGCTTACAGTAAGAGAAAATGTTGAATTTGGTTTAAAAATGGAAGGATTTAAAAAAAGCGAAAGAGACAAAATTGTTTCTAAAAAAATCGAAGAAGTGGGGCTTTCCGGTTTTGAAGATAAATACTCAATAGAACTTTCCGGCGGGATGAAACAGAGGGTTGGTATTGCCAGGGCTCTATCTGTAAACCCTGATATTTTACTGATGGATGAACCCTTTTCCAGCTTAGATGTTTTAACGGCCGAAAAATTGCGCGCGAAACTTTTGGATATTTGGTTAAAGTATAAAGTGACCGTTATTATGGTCACTCATTTGGTTGAAGAAGCGGTGGAACTTTCCGACAGGATTTTTGTTTTTGCCCCCAGGCCCACTTTTGTGAAGGATGTTTTTGAAGTAAAAATTCCAAGACCTCGCAACGGAAGGTCAAAAGAGTATTACGATTTGGTTGACAAGATTAGTAAACAAATAGAATAAATTTGGTATAATAAAAATATGAAGAATACTTTGGAAGAATTCAAGAAAGCGTGGCCAAAAGACAGAAGTAAAATGAAATCTTTAGTTGGCAGTGCAAAAGATATCTTGGTTTCAGCGGAAATTAATGCTCAACAGGAGAACCTTAGACAAGGTAAAAAAGTTTTAGATAAAGAATTGTCAAAAGACGCCAAGTTGGTGATAGAGGAATTTGGAGATATTTTTAAAGATATAGAATTGGCTAAGAAATTTTTTAGTGTTATTCTAGAAAAATTAAAATGGGAAGATAGTAAAATTCGGGCTATGGTGGAAGTTTTGGCGCATGCTCTTTATGAATTTTATTTCAATACTGATATGTTAAGTGTTGATGAGCATGAGAAAAAAGTTGGTATGAATCCAACGGAAGAAGCAATCCTTCATATAATAAGCTCTGACTACGGAGCAGAGGTAATGATGGAAGTTAAACCGCTGGTTAGTTTTTGTCTTCAAAAAGTGTCAGAAACTTTGCGCGAAAAGAAAGGATTGGATGAATAAATTTGTTATTTTTTAAAAAGTATGCTATTATTTTAATCAAATTTAGGCCTCAAGGCTTTTTTATTTTATGGAGATTAGAAATATAGCAATTATAGCCCACGTTGACCACGGCAAAACAACTCTTACGGATGCCTTAATGAAACAAAACGGCGGACTTCAAGACGAAGGAATATCAATGGACTCAAACGCACTGGAGAAAGAGCGGGGTATTACTATTTACTCCAAAAATACTTCCATTACATACAAAGGCACTAAAATAAACATAGTGGATACTCCGGGGCACGCCGATTTCGGCTCGGAAGTAGAACGTGTACTCCGCGCCGTTGATTCTGTCCTTCTGCTAGTAGATGCAGTTGAAGGACCAATGCCTCAAACCAGATTTGTTTTGAAAAAATCTCTTGAATTGGGCATTAAACCCATAGTGGTCATAAATAAAATAGATAAACCGGCTTCTAATCCGCATAAAGTGCACGAAGAAGTTTTAGGATTGTTTTTTGAATTAGGAGCAAACGATGAACAAGCAAATTTTGAAACTGTTTATGCGATAGGACGCCGGGGGGTAGCCTTCAGGCATTTGGGTGATAAGTCGGAAGACCTTTCTCCTCTTTTGGATGTGATATTAGAAAAAGTTCCGCCGGCATCCTTAAATGAGAATAAGAAAATGTCCGCGCAAGTTTTTAATCTGGGTTATGACAATTTTTTAGGCCGTATGGCCGTAGCTCGAATTTACTCCGGGAAAATGTTTTCTCCGAGTTCTGTTTTTGTAAAAGGAGAAAATGGAAGCAGGGCAGGCAAGATAACAAAACTCTTTAGTTTCGAAGGAATAAACAGAAAGGAAATTGAAAGCGCGACGTCGGGCGACATAGTGCTTATAGCCGGGATTCCGGATATTTATATCGGAGAAACTATCTGTGAGGATGAAAGCGTAGAACCATTGCCTCACATCGCGATTGATGAACCCACTTTGTCGCTTAACTTTTTAGTAAACGATTCTCCGTTTGCCGGCCGCGAAGGAAAGTTTGTCACTTCCAGGCAGATTAAAGAGAGACTGCAGAAAGAACTGGAAATAAATGTCGGATTAAAAGTTGATTTTTCTCCGGACCAGGGCAATAAAACAAGAGAGCAGATGGGTCCCAGTTTTTTTAAAATTTATGGCAGAGGAGAATTGCACATAGCTATACTGCTCGAAAATATGCGCCGGGAAGGATTTGAAATGCAGGTTTCTCAGCCGGAAGTCATTATAAAAGAAAAAGACGGCATTAAGACGGAACCCTATGAAGAATTGGTGATAGATGTCCCTATGGAATCTTCCGGAGGAGTCATAGAAAAAATAGGCAAAAGACGGGGCATAATGAAAGATATGATGGAGAAGGAAGGTATAGCGAGAATTGTTTTTGACATACCCACTCGCGGGTTGTTGGGCTATCGCGGGGAATTTATTATAGATACAAAAGGAGAGGGCATAATGTCTTCAAGGGTCACGGGTTTCAGGGAATATGCCGGGGAAATAAAAAGGAGGGAATATGGTTCTATGGTTTCTATGGTTTCCGGTAAGGCCGTTGCTTTTGCTATTGCAAATTTACAAGAACGTGGTATAATGTATATTGAGCACGGTACAGAGGTGTATGAAGGTATGGTCATCGGCAATGTTTTAAAAGGAGATGAGATGTCTGTAAATCCGACTAAAGGTAAACAGCTTAGCAATATGAGGGCCTCCGGCACAGATGAGGCTATATACTTAAATCCTCCATTCATCTTGAGTATTGAACGGGGCCTTGAAGTAATGAATCACGATGAGTATTTGGAAGTTACTCCGAAGTCGGTAAGAATACGTAAAAAATATCTGACCGAGCTT
>Ga0265313_10003560_pt1 | contig 12525 bp, 10 predicted proteins | sample 4123metaG_FD_203122 | JGI IMG/M metagenome (GOLD analysis project Ga0265313, IMG submission 203122) | Rhizosphere microbial communities from Carex aquatilis grown in University of Washington, Seatle, WA, United States - 4-1-23 metaG | ecosystem: Host-associated > Plants > Roots > Rhizosphere >...
TCTGCTTCGGCAGTTTGTGGCTGCACCCACGTTACCGCAAGCAGTGCCATCGCCAGGCACAGCCGTCGAAAGTCGCGTGAACGAGCGCCCCGCACCGAAGTTCTCTCCACTTTGTCATCAAGTTCATCGGCAGAGAAGTGAGGGTTCCTTAGCGGTCTTTCGCGCTTTTCGCATGTTGGTTCGCAGTCTCGAAAGAGCGCCACGCACGTGACGAACCATCAGGGATCTGACATAGAGTTGCTGGTGTCCCCGCGTCGATTGCTATGATGCAAAGTGCTTTCGAGGCGGAGAAGCGGGAGGCGTTTTCTGGCGTCGATGACTTGTTTTTCCGCAGTTGGGGTACAATTCTCGGCAGCGGAGGTCGTTATCGTGACGGCGTTTGGCAAGATCTTGTTCGTCGAAGACGATGCTAGGGACGTGGAGCTAACGCTCGAGGCGCTCCGCGACAATAATCTCGTCAACGAAGTCGTGGTCACACGCGACGGCGAACAGGCTCTCGACTACATTTATCGTCGCGGCTCGTACGCCGACCGGCCCGAGGGCAATCCCGCCGTCATCCTGCTGGACCTCAAGATGCCCAAGGTCGACGGGGTCGAGGTCGCCCGTCAGTTGCGAAGCGATCCCCGCACCCGTCTCATCCCCATCGTCATTCTCACCTCGTCGCGCGAGTCGCGCGATCTGGAAGAGTGTTATCGGATTGGGGTGAATGCGTATGTCGTGAAACCTGTTCATTTTGCCGACTTCATATCCGCGGTTCGCCAAGTTGGCGTCTTTTGGGCATTGCTTAATGAGCCCCCTCCTTCGATCCAACTCGACGCTTCGGGTTCGGCTCGGGGCTCGAAGGCTCCATGACAAACGCCTGGCGCATCCTTCATCTCGAAGACGATTCCCAGGATGCCGAGCTGGTGGCGGCCTGCCTGCGTTCGGGTGGCTTGGCCTGCCACATCGCCCGGGTCGCTGACCGTGAGTCCTTCGAGCGGGAGGTACGCACCGGCAACTACCACGTCATCTTCTCCGACTATAGGTTGCCTGCCTACGACGGAGCGGCAGCGCTTGCGTTTGCACGGGAGCACTGTCCGGATATTCCTTTCATCCTTGTTTCCGGCGCGGTCGGTGAGGAGGCCGCCGTGGGTTATATGGTGGGCGGCGCCACCGACTACGTTCTCAAAGGCCGTCTTTCGCACCTGATTCCGTCGTTGCAGCGAGCTCTGAGCGAGGCCGAGAATCGTCAAGCCCGCAAGCGCGCCGAAGCGGCATTGCTGATGTCCGAGCAGCGCTACCGACGTCTCTTCGAGGCTGCAAAGGACGGCATTCTATTGCTCGATGCTGTCACTGGCCGCGTCTTGGACGCAAACCCATCGGTCCTGGATCTCCTCGGCTATTCGGCGGAAGAAGTCCTTGGACGAGCTCCGGCTGAGGTCGGGATCTGTGGCAACGACGCGGCAACGCAAGCGGCTTTCGGCGAGCTGACGTCGCGGGACTATGTGCGTCTTTCGGGCGTTCGCTTGTTTTCGGCGAATGGCCAGTCCGTCGACGTCGAGTTCGTGGCCAGTGGCTATGAAGTGGACGCACAGCGGATCATCCAGGTGAACGTGCGCGACGTCAGCGAACGCCAGCGGCTGGAAAACGAGCTGCGCCAGTCGCAGAAGCTGGAGGCAATCGGTAGGCTGGCGGGCGGTGTAGCGCATGACTTCAACAACATGCTGACGGTCATCAACAGCTACACCGAGTTTGCTCTCAGGAGTTTGCCTCCCGATCATCCGCTGCAAACCGATCTCGAAGAGGTGCGCAAAGCGGGAACTCGGGCGGCGCGCCTCACCGGGCAACTGTTGGCGTTCAGTCGCAAGCAAATTATGAAGCTCGTGATTTGCTCGCCGAACTCGGTCATCATCGACATCGAGCGCATGCTCCGTCGCGTGATCGGCGACGACGTCGATCTGGTCCTGCGCCTTGCGCCTGATCTCGGCAACGTCTTGGCCGACCCGGGCCAGCTTGAACAGGTGCTCCTGAACCTGATCGTGAATTCGCGGGATGCCGTCGACCGGGGCGGAGCGATCACCCTCACCACCTTCAACAGCGAGATCGGCGCTGACGTTGCCAGTGCTCGTTCGGAGGTCCAACCCGGCCCGTACGTGACACTTTCGGTTTCTGATACCGGGTGTGGCATGGACGACGCCACCGTGGCTCGGATGTTCGAGCCGTTTTTTACGACCAAATCGCAAGGCAAGGGAACCGGCCTGGGATTGCCGACGGTCTACGGTATCGTCAAGCAGAGCGGTGGTTTCATCGACGTGAAGAGCGGGGTCGGCAAGGGCACGACGATTTGCATCCACCTGCCGCGGCAGCTTGGACAGGCTGTGAAACCCGAGGCTGCTCCGGCGACGACGGATGGGCCAGCGCTTGCCAGCGAGACGATTTTGCTCGTCGAGGACGATGCGAGCGTTCGTCGCCTCGTCCATCGCGTGCTTTCCCAGCGTGGCTATCGGGTGCTGTCGGCGCGCTCGGCACCGGAGGCATTTGCGCTCGTGGCGAAATACGAGGATCCGATTGCGTTGCTTCTCACCGATGTGGTCCTGCCGGGAATGAACGGTTGCGACTTGGCACGGACTCTCTTGGAGACTCAGCCGACTCTGAAAGTGATCTACATGTCGGGGTATACCGCCGAGGCCGTGCTTCACCTCGGCCCGACGGACCATCAGGCGACACTCATCGAGAAGCCATTTGCCGTCGTGGATCTACTTCATCAGGTTCGCTTGGTGCTGGGAACTGTACCGACGGATCATGAGCGCGTTTTGGGCAAGCTGAAGTAAAACCGGGCGCCCTTGTCCAGCTCGGCCTCGGCCCAGACACGGCCGCCGTGCCTCTGGATGATCCTCTGCACGGTCGCAAGCCCGATTCCAGTGCCCTCGAACTGGTCCTCCGAGTGCAATCGCTGAAAGACGCCGAATAGCTTGTGGAGGTAGCGCATGTCGAACCCGACGCCATTGTCTTCCACGATAAAGATACTCTCGTCGCTTTCGTCGCGACTGCTGATTTCGATGCGCGCGACATCGCGCCTCCGGGTGTACTTGACGGCGTTTTCCACGAGGTTTGTCCAAACCTGCTTGATGAGCGAGGAATCGCCGGTCACCTTCGGCAGATTGCCGACGACCCACTCGATCTTCCGATCGCGGCAACTGTCCTGGAGAGGTTGCAGAACTTCGCCGAGTATCTTATTCATGTCGAGGTCTCGGTGGCGCATCTCCGCGCGCGAGGTTCGCGAGAAGTTGAGAAGGTCGTCGATGAGCTCGGCCATGCGCCGAACGGAAACGCGGATGACGTCCAGGTAGTGTAGGCCATTCTCGTCGAGGCCTTCCCGGCAGCTCGAAAGGAGCATCTGCACAAAGCCGTCGATGTGACGCAGCGGTGCTCGCAAGTCGTGTGAGACTGAATAGCAAAAGGCTTCCAGCTCGTCATTGGCGAGCTCGAGCTGGGCGGTGCGCTCGACGACTCGGCGCTCGAGCTCGGCATTGAGCCGATGGATCTCATCCTCGGCCCGTTTTCGCTCGGTGAGGTCGTACAGCAGGCCGACGTATCCCCTGACCGCATCCTCGTCGTCGCGAATCGCCGTGATGGAGATCAGCGCAGAAACGAGTGAACCATCCTTGCGGACCACCGTCCATTCTCGCTCCTCGGGCAGATGGCGGAGAGGGCGGGCGACGAACACGTCGAGGCCGCTTTCCACCACCTCGCCCAGCTCCGCGCTGAGTTGGCGCGCTCGCTCTTCGATCTCGGAGCGCTCATGCCACAAGAATGGAACTTTCTTGTCGATCACTTCGCTCGCGGTATAGCCGAGCAGGCGCTCCGCCGCGTGATTGAAGGTCCGTATCCGGCCGTCCGGCGTCACCGATACGATGCCGTAGGCAACATTATCGAGGATGGCTTGTTGGAACAGGTTCGATCGCTGAAGATCTGCGTCGCGTTCTTGAATGACTGCCATCATGGCGTTGAAGTTGCGGCCAAGAAGGGCCACTTCGTCGTCGCCGGCGGCGGAGACGCGCTGCTCGTAGTCGGTTCGCAGGCGGACCCGCTCGGCAGTTTTGGCGAGGGTGGTGATGGGTCGGACCAGGAATCGTTGCAGAGCTGTGCGTAGAGCAAGCGTCAACGCGACCACCAGCGCGAGAATGCCGGCCGCGAAGGTGAGGACGAATCTTCGGATCTCGTGTTTGAGATCGTCGAGACTCATCACCAAGCGCAAGGTCGCGCCGTCTTGCAGGCCCTGGACCAGCTCGGCACTGTCGTGGTTCAGATAGACGCCCACGTGTTTGGGTGCGGTGACGCCAACCGGATGGGCGGACCGGCTCTGGTAAACAGCCAAGCTATGGCCATCCCGTAAGAGAATTTCCGCGCGCACGATCTGCGGGTTTGCTCGCAGGGTCGCGAGGATTTCGCCGGCGCGCAAAGGATCCTGGAAGGCCACTGCTGTCTCGGTTCCGACGCAGACGAGCTGCGCGTAAGGCTCCATGATCTGGCGCGCGCGGCTTTCCAGACTGAGCCGACCCACCAAAACCAGCGCGACGCTCGCTATGGCGCACGCGAGCAGCGCGGCTCCGCCCAAGGCGACGGTCAACTTGGAGCGGACGCTCATCCGTGCAAGTCCTCTCATCGTCGCCTCCTGACGGATCCGTTGTCGAGAACCTCACGCGCGACTTCGAGCAGTTTCGTCTGAACTTTCAGTGCGAGAGATCGTGCCTGGTCGAGATTGACGCTGAGTTCAACCCGGTCGCCTACATCGAACCGAATGGCGCCCCCTTCCTGTAGGAAGCCAGGTGCCTCGCTGACAGTCAGGATGGGGAGGCTCTTCCACGCAGCCAGGGCAGCGCGCCTTTTGGGCGTGTCCGTGGCGGCGATGAAAACGATATGGCAGGAGGCAAGCGCGGTGGGATCGGCGCTACGGACAATCGAAAAGCCGCGCCCTTGTTCGACGCGGCCACCAACCGTGCGTTCGAGAAGCGAGCCAAACGGATCCGGCCCGAGAATGCACAGTCGCCACGGCGAACTGTCAGTAGGGAAGGCAGTCGCCGGCCAGGTCACGTAGCGTGCGAAGTTTCGTAGCATGGCCGCTTCGATCGCCGATGCGTCCGCTTCGGTGGGCTGCGCAGAAAGGCCAGTTTGCACGGCGATAGCGCTGAGCGCGAGACTGAGGAAAATGCGCCCGAGAAGACGCCGCCCGCGCCGACCACTCCATCCGCGTCGGCTTGCGGAACTGAGATGGGCGGTCGAGTCTCTGGGGCGGCGCACGGTCTGCTTCTGATTGAAAGATTGCTAGAGGCTCGCGGTCAAGCCGAGCAGGAACTCGCGGGGACGCCCGCGCGTGCTCTGCGACGGTCGGTAGTGCTCGTCGGCGAGGTTTTTGCCCATGAGGTGTAGGTCTATCCTATGCCGGTGCCACGCCCCCGCATAGCCGACCGTCGCATTGAGCAGCGTATAGGTTTGCTGGGCGGACGCGGGCGTGTCGGAGAGCAGGGTTTGGTCGTACACGAAGTTGAATCCGCCGGCGAGATAGAGGCCGTGAAGGCTGTTGTGGCTGAAATTGTAGCGCGTCCACAGGTTGGCAAGATGAGGTGCGCTCATCTGCAAGGGAGCGTTGTGGAAGCGCTTCACGTTCTTGTAGTTGGTCTGCCCTGCGGCATCGAGCGTGGCTGGGTCCTGAGCGAGAATGGCGGCGTCGTTGCCAGTGAGCTCGATGATTCGCGCGTCCATGTAGCTGTAGGAAGAATAGATCTGCCAGCTGTCGATCGCCGTGATGGTGGCGTCCACCTCGACGCCGCGAGAGCGCTGCTCGCCGCTTTGCAAGTGATAGAACGTCACGCTTCCGGAAGAGTCCGTGTAAGCCAAATCGTTGAGAATGTTGTGGTTGCGAACGTCGAAGAAGGTAATGGTGCCGGAGGCTCGGCCGCCTAGCAGGTCGGCCTTGAGGCCAATGTCGACACCCTGTCCCCTGGTGGGGACGACGGGTGAACTCGTACCGTCGGGGTTGTCACGGAGGGAGGTGCCGGGGACGAACGATTCGGAATAGGAGCTAAAAACCGATAGGCCAGGATGGATCTTGTAGAGCAGGCCATACTGAGGCGTGACCGCGGTCGCGGTGTTTTGGAAGACAGGCTGTGCTGTCAGGTTGTTGGTCAGCAGACTCTGCGTCGAGGTCACGCGCCAGCCAGCGAGCACCAGCAACCGGTCGTCGAAGAAGCCGAAGGTGCTGCCTGCGTACGCGGACTCATCCTCGATGTCTTGGTGATGATGTTGACGATGCCACCGGGGGCGAGCTGCCCGTAGAGGAACGACGCCGGCCCTTTGACCACCTCCACTCGGGAGACGTTGGTGAAGTCGAAGATGGTGGGGCCGTGAAAGCCATCGCGCATGACGGCGATATTGCCGCCATCGACGGAGCTGACCGCAAAGCCACGAATGGCAAGGTTCGCGTTGCCCTCGTTGAAATCGTTGCTGCGGTAGGTGACGCCAGGCGAATAGCGGGCGACGTCGAAGATGTCTCGCGGCTCCTGGTCCTTGATGAAGGACTCGGTGAACGCCTGGATGGCGAACGGGAGCTCCTGGATGGGCGAGTCGAGACGCGAGCCGGAGACGGAATTGGACGCGCGATAGCCGTTGTCCAGGCGGCTTGAAACGTCGAAGGGCGACACCTTGATTTTCACGAGCTGGTCGATGTCCAGGCCGGCCACCTCGGTCGCTTGCCCAGGCGAGAGTGTCGTCTCCTCTGCCTGAGCCACCGCCGAGAGACTCAACCCTACGTCAAGCCACACCGTCAGACTCGCCATGCCCTCTCCGTCGCCGAACAGTTTTACGAGTCGTTTCACAGCGTTGGCCAACCCTCGCTGAACCCGCACGAACGATAGCATCAAACGACGGAATCGTTTCGCGTTAAGCCTCGGTGGAAATTTCTTCCGAATCTTTCATCCCACACTTCCCACATGGACGTATTCAAGCATTGTGGTTGTCGATAGAACGAACCCAGAAGCCCCGTCGGTAGTTTTGCGGGACCAAGGTCGTCAGGGAGCGGAATTTCGGGGTTCCTAGCTGTCTTGTAAAAACCACGAAAAATTCTCCACGATAGCGGTGAATGCCCGCGCGACCGGCTACGGCGCCAGACCATCCGCCGTCCGTCTTCAACAACCCCCAGGACCAGAGAGCAGCATGAAGTACCCACCCCGCTGGAAGCACGTTGTGGTCGCGGTCGCCCTACTTGGCGCCTGCGCTGGCAATTCAGGCTCGAACAAAACGAGCACCCAAACCTCTACGCAAACCAAACCCACATCGTCGGGAGGCGCCGGCAATTCGGGCTCGGGCGGCAACCAAGGCAGCGGCGGGACCTCGGGTTCTCAGGGATCGAATACGCTGACGGTCACCCTGACGGAGACGACCTCGCAAACGTCGACGGGAACCGTGACCAATACCAGCACGGCAACGAGCACGGCCACGGCCACGACGACCGCGACCGCAACATCGGATGCGTCTGGCACCGTAACCGTGACCAGCACTACCACGGTGACCACGACCACCTCGACCACCAGCACGGGGATCGGAACGCTGACCACCACGACCAGTGGAACGTCCACGGCAACCCTTGGCGCGCCTCCGACGTACGTTCCGCCTACCTATACCCCAGGAGCCATTCCCGCCGGCGCCACGCCCACCCAGCTCGATAGCACCGGCAAATGGCACACCTCCGTGGATCCCGCGACTGGACGGTTCGCGTTCGTCGATCCGAAGGGCTTCGAACGTGTGCTTCGCGGTGTCTCGATGACCGGCATGGAATCCGGCACCCCGGGCGATGCCTCAGGCGGCGGCTTTTGGATGTACGACCCCAAGGACAACGGAACCGCTCCGCAGATCATCGATAACGTGGTCACGGCCTTGGACCAAACCTGGAACCCCGCCATCATCCGGGTGCCCATCTGCGGCTCTGCGTGGAACACGCCGTACATGGTGCACGACTGGTCCGGCAAAGATCTCATGAGCTACCGCGACTGGGTGGATCTCGTCGTCAAGAAAGAACGCTCGCTTGGCCGCGTGGTCATCATCGACCTGCACCTGTGGCAGATCGCGCCGCTTTCCAGCGCTGGCAAGGGCACGAAGCGCATCAACGATCAAACCGGCCAGCCCTACACGGATCGCGTCGACGGCTGCATCGGCTACCAGAAGCTGAACAAGAAGGATACCTGCGCGACTGCCGACTGGGATCAGACGGATACCCACAATTGGACGTGCACGGTTGCCAACGCCGAAGGCATCACGCTGCAAAACGCGCACTACAACCGCGAGAAAATCGCCAAGATGTGGTCGCAGATTGCGGCTCGTTACAAGGACGACAGCGGCGTGTTCTTCGAGCTTTTCAACGAGCCTTACGAGCAGGTCGACGTAGGTGCGGCGTTTGGCACTGACGCCATCGCCGTGAACAAAACGTTCCCGGCCGAGGACAAGTACGACTGGGATATGTGGACGACGGTCATGAACCGCTGGCTCACCGCCGTGCGCGACGAAGGCGGCGCGGACAATGTCGTCCTCATCAACGGCCTCATGTGGGGCTATGCTTTCCACGGCCCGATCGGCGACCCCGACAAGTACCTGCCGTGGGTCAAAAAGGGATACAAGAACATCGCCTACGGCTTCCACCCGTACCAGCACGGCACCTGTTGCGGCGACGTCGGCGTGGACAAGGATCTCAGCAAGGATGACCCGTACCACTTGACCATGTGCCGCTACTTCAAGAATGGCACGCCCGAGTCGCCGGCACCGCTGGTCAGCTATCTGCCGTCGAGCCAGCCCGGCACTCCCGTCTACTGTGGTGTTGTCGGCTACGAGCCCACGCGTCCCATGGGCATGCCGCCGTGCAAGTGGATCGCCAACGCGTACAACCCGAAAGGCGGCAGCGGCATGTGCGTCGGCCAGCCCGACGTGTGCGAACCGCTTGGCAAGGATCAATGCGATGCCGTCGACCGCTCGTCGCCCAATGCCGGCGGATGGTCTCGCTATGTGTTGCCCATGACGAAGTTCGGACCGGTGATCGCCACCGAGTTCGGCTCGTTCGACTGTAGCTCGCCCTTCGTCAGCGAGTTCATGAACTACTCGGACGCCTACGGCATTTCGTACACCGCCTGGGCGCTGTGGCCGCAGAACAACGGCGGCACGCTGAACATGGGCTCGTGCTCGTACCCGGCCATCAACGAAGCCTTCCCCAACCTGAATACGCCGTACGATACCGACTTCAAGGCCTGCCGGAATCTTTCCGATTGCGTGAAGTCCATGGGCCAGCCCATGCGCTGGGCCGGCCAGGTCATCTTCGAAAATATCCGCAAGCACGCAGGCGAGCGCGCGACGAATTAGCTCTCACAGGGAGAAACGGAGGATCAGGGCCGGAGAGTCGATGACATTCCGTCACCTTCGTCCGCCTCCCGTTTCTCTGTTCCTCCCTGTCCTAACTGATCGGCATTGGAGCTAATAGAGCGACACCGAGCTGATGCACAGTTTTAGCGTCTGTCGGTTACTGGTGGATGGCCGATGCAAGGCGAACGTATCCACGCTTGAGAAGTCGGGCAGAAGCGCGCCGCCCTCGGTCCAACATTCGATCCGGAAGTCCGACGGCGACACCACCTGCCCCGAGGCGTAGGCGTTCACGCAATAGAGTCTCGTGTCGGGATCCCCTTCGCGGTGAGCGACGAGTCGGTACAGGCCAGCCGCTCCCTGGTATTCGAAGGAAATACGTCCGGTCGTGGAATCTCCCCAGGCGCGCTGGTTCGCTCGCGGATTCCAGGCTAGCACCACGCCCCAGTTGGCATCCCAATCGCAGCTCTCCAGGCCGGGACTGTTCGAGTTGCCGGAGCAGAAGAGCGCCGGAACCCGAACGTTCGTACACAACATGGCGTCCTGCCGGTAAAGGTGCGACGGCGACTCGCTGGCAGGCGGCAAGAAACGCGTGCGCTTGCCAATGGTGGTGAAGATGAACCCGTCCGATCCCGCCAGCGACGCTCCGTCGGAGCTCGTGTCATCTCCGCCGACGCTGCTTGGTCCGAAGGAGTCGCCCGTCCAGACGAGAGATGGCTTGCCGAGTCTCGGTTGCTCGCTTGGCGCCGGCGGTCGGGCCGGCGCTGCTTGTCGGGCAATCGATAGTCGAGCCATTCGAGGTGAGCGGGCCGATCCCGCGACGGTTGGTGCTTTGGCCGGCGGTCGCACGGTCTCTAGCGTCGCCGGCTTGTCCTTTGCGGCAGCTGACGGGATGGGCCCCACCGTGACCGTGCTGGAGTCACCGTCGACGTCGAGCCGTTGGCCCGCCCGGATGGGTATCTCTTCTTTGAGCCAACCACCTGATACGCGCACTTCACCCTCTCGAACGAGCACGTCGAAGCGGCTGTGGTCGGGCTGCCAGTCGACCTCGAAGCGTGTGCCGGTGACATGCACATCGAAGGCGCCGGCCAGCACGTCCCAGCGGCGCGCAAAGCGGTGCACGACGGAGACACTGGTGTGGCCCCGATGCAAGCGAAGCTGTGCGCCCCGACGGAAGCCGCGCGTCTGGATCTCGACTTGCGTACCGCGCGCGAGCACGAAACGCGAGCCGTCTTCGAACACGACGGTGCCGTCGCCGGACTCGCCGACCACGTTCCCTTCGTTTGTCTTGCAGTTCTCGAGCCGGTAGTTCAGGGAAAGTTGGGAAGTGATGGAAAGCGCGGCGACGAGCGCAGCCGCTGCGGGCACGACGAAAAGCCAGCGTCGCGGACGTCGCGCCTGCAAGACCGATGCGAGGGCTCGCCATTGCGCGAGCTCCGGCTGGCGTTCGACCATGGCTTGTGCCACAAGCTCGCCTAGAGCAGCGCAGCTCTCTTCGGCAGCCCGCGAGGCCTGGTCCTCGTCTCTCATGGGAGAGCCCTTTCCTGCAAGCGCCCCACGTAGTCGGAAAGCGCAGGCTCATCGCGCATGCGATGGTCCAACCGATCGGCGACCTTGCGCAGATGGCGCTTCGCCGTCGACAAGCTGACGTGGTGAGCGGCGGCGACCTCCGCGACTTCCATCTTTTCCACGTAGCGAGCCACGAAGAGCGAGCGCTCGTAGGCGCTGAGCTTGCTAAGCAAGCGATAGAGCGCCGCCACTTCCTCACGCGCCTCGGGGTTGTACCCAGCGTCAGCGCCCGGTGGCAACTCGTCCGTCGGCCGTAGGCCCACGATGCCTCGAATGCGAAGGCGCCGGGCCTCGTTGCGAGCAACGCCGAGCGTGACGCTGATGATGAAGCCGGCTAGCGCGTCGGGCTCGCGGATTTCGCGGATACGTTTGAATACCCGCAAGAAGGCCTCTTGGCAGACGTCCGAGCGTTCCGGGCCTGGACCGAAGAACCGCTGCACCACCCTTTGCACAAGCGGTGCGTATTTCTTCCAGATGCCGAAGCACGCCTGGTCGTCCCCGAGCGCCGCCGCGCGTACCAAGGCGGCATCGCTGGCGGATGCTTCAGGGACGGCAGAGCGGGGCGGAAGCGCCGGGCCGGGCATCAATCGATAGCATGCATGCATTCGCGTTTCGTGGGAACAAGAGTCTCGGGCCCACGGGCGCGGCTCACGAAGGTCGCTTACCCACGCGCTCCGATGGGCAGGAGCACGCGGCCATAGCTCTCGTTGAGCACCTGAGCGATACCTAGGTACATCGCGGAAAGGCCGGTGAAGATGCCTTCCCAGCCGGCGATGCGGGTGATGGCCTGGTTGCCGGTGAAATCGCCTGCGGCGAGCAGCCAGAACAGAATGGTCAACGATGCGAAGACCGTCATGAGGGCGCGGTTCGCACGCAGAGTTCCGAAGAACAGGAAGAACGTGAAAAAGCCCCATAGCGTGAGGTAGGCGCCCACAGACGCCTTGTCCGCCACTGTCGCCCAGCCCATCTTGGGCAACACGAGCAAAACGACCAAGCTGATCCAGAACAGGCCGTAGGACGTGAAGGCCAGGGTTCCGAAGGTGTTCTTCTTCTTCCACTCCATGACGCCGGCAATCACCTGGCCGACGCCGCCGTAACAAAGCCCCATAGCCAGGATCATGCTGGATAGCGTGATAAGACCGGAATTGTGGAGGTTGAGCAGGACCGTGGTCATGCCGAATCCCATCAAACCGAGGGGCGCTGGGTTGGCAGTCGTGTCCTTGATCTCGGTCGGGGCGGTCTCCATGGGGTACTCCTAGCTGTTACAAATGTCACGAAGCGGCCCGCGACAGTAGCACGGGCACTCCGCGGCAAGGTGCCAGAACTGGGGGCTGTCGCTGACTCTCTGAGCACAAAGTGGGCATTGGAGAAAGCGGCGCTCGGCCTTCGGGTCCCCCGGCCACCCTGCCACCCCGCTCGCTTCGCTCGCCCTCGGCGGGCTTGCGCGGGACGCCCCCGCCGGGAACGGAAGTCAACGGCCGCGCGGTGCGCGTCCATGACTTCCTCGGGCTTCGGCTGGCATCCGCTCGCTACGCTCGCGGAGCGCCTTCGCACGTCCCGTCGGGTGCGCTCCCGGCC
>Ga0265313_10003562_pt1 | contig 12520 bp, 17 predicted proteins | sample 4123metaG_FD_203122 | JGI IMG/M metagenome (GOLD analysis project Ga0265313, IMG submission 203122) | Rhizosphere microbial communities from Carex aquatilis grown in University of Washington, Seatle, WA, United States - 4-1-23 metaG | ecosystem: Host-associated > Plants > Roots > Rhizosphere >...
GGAGCAGTGCTTTCAACTTCGACCAGGCATACTCGATGGGGTCCGGCGAATAGCCGGGCAGGTACGTCAAGCGCGCGCCCGTGGCCTCGACCAGATCGCGCACCCGGTCTGTCTTGTGAGCTCTGAGGTTGTCGAGGACGACGACGTCGCCGGGGAGCAGTTCGGGTGCCAGGCACTGTTCGACGTACGCCTCGAATGCTCGCGAGTTCATCGAGCCGTACAACATCATGGGCGCGACGATTCCATCGAGCGTCAGCGCAGCCGTCACGGTGATGTTGTCGCCCCAGTTCTTCGGGACAGCGTCCACCGCGCCCAGCCCGGCGGGCGCACGCTGGCTGCAGGCGTGTGAGACAGGCAAAGAGCGCTTGCGAGCCGGAGTTCCGGCAGACTAGAGCGACGGGGACAAACACGCTCGGGCGAGCATGGTGCGGTCAACGATGTCGCGTTCGCCGCCATGTCGCGCGCCGATCGTGATCGCGGCGTAGCTGAGCGACAGTGCTTCGTCCCGAACTCGGGCATCGCGCAAAAACTGGCGATGCAGCGGGACCTTGTCTTCGTCGCCGAGATGGACGGATCCGTCGTAATGCACCTCCATGGCGGGTAAGAAAGGCATCGAGGCTGGCTCTACACCGTCGCAGTGCGACCCGATGTGCAACGGCGGGGAATTCTCTGGTGGCGACACGCTCGCGGCGACCATTATGAATGCTGACAATTGCATGATGCGTTGAAATTATGTATTGATAAGCCGTGCCCCTCAGCGTCCGCCAGAGCACCGAGATGTTCCATCTCGTCTTCCTCCGCGTGCTCGTCGCCCGGGGCGAGGACAAGGGCCTCATCGCGCTAAAGGGTGGCTGCAACCTGCGCTTCTACTTCGGCAGCGTTCGTTACTCCGACGACATGGATCTCGATGTCGTCGTGATCGCGAGGGAGACTCTGAAGAACAAGGTCGACCGCCTCCTTCAGTCGCCGGCGGTCACCGCGCCGCTCAAGGCGCACGGCCTCACCATCGTCGAAACGTCGGCGCCGAAGCAGACCGAGACGACGCAGCGCTGGAAGGTAGGTCTGCGTCGCGATGGCGACGAGCTCCCCATCCGCACGAAGGTCGAGTTCTCGCGGCGCGATGCCATCGAGGGGACGAAGTTCGAGGCGGCCGATCGGCAGGTGCTTCGACCCTACGGGCTCACGCCGGTGCTCGCGCTGCACTACACGAGCGGGACCGCGATTAGACAGAAGATCCATGCTCTTGCAGCGCGCACCGAGCCGCAAGCGCGGGACGTCTTCGACCTCTCGCTGCTCCTAGCGCGGTCCGACGCGGCTGGGCTCACGCTGGATGCTGCGGCCAAGGAATGGCTCGCCGACGCCATCGACCACGCAATGGGCATCTCGTTCGACGAGTACGCATCCAGGGTCGTCGCCTTCCTCGAGCCGACCCACGCGGAGGTCTACGCAGAGCGCTCGGCATGGCACGCCATGCAGGAGGACGTGATCGCGCGCCTCGAGGCGCTCCGATGAACGGCCCCGACGCCCTCGCCATCTTACGGAAGCTCGGCGTACCCGCTATCGACACCGCAGACGCCGCGGCGGCGTTCAGGCTCAGCCCGGCCGCGGCAAGCCAGACGCTCGCGCGCCTCGCTAACGCAGGGCTTATTCATTCGGTGCGCCACGGGACGTGGTGGCTCGAGGAGACGCTCGATCCGCTGCGCTTGCCCGAGTACCTGACCGCGCCGCTCCCGAGCTACGTCTCGCTCCAGACGGCGCTGCATCGACGCGGCCTCATCGAGCAGATCCCCGAGGTGGTGTACGCGGTGTCGCTGGCGCGGACGCAACGGGTGAAGACGACAGCGGGGACGTTCTCGATCCACCACCTCGCTCCCGAGGTCTTTGGCGGCTACGAGGAGACCAGTCGCGGCGCGAAGTTGGCGACAGCCGAAAAGGCGCTCTTCGACTTCGCCTACCTGTCGAGCGGTCGCTCTCGACTATTCACCAGCCTGCCAGAGCTCGAGCTGCCACGAGGCTTCCGGCGCAAGGAGCTGTCGCGTTGGCTCGCGAAGATCCCATCGGAGCGAAGCCGCACGCTGACGAAGCAGAAACTTGACGCGCTGCTCACGACGTAGGGCATCCCCGGGCGCGGTTCGTGTTCGCGGGTCGACCGGCACGGCCGCGAGCGGCGACTGGATCGTGGGTACGGTCGAACGGCCTACGCTGGTGTGCCCAGGCGCTCGCCACCGAGAAGCTAGGGCCACGGTGGGATTCAGAGATCGAGCGGGCCCAGGCGAAGGAAGTCAATAGCGGTGCGCCGAGCATGCCGGGACGCGGTCGAGTCGTGTTTGCCACCAGACCACATTCTGGCAGCGCGTGAGGCGAGGCGCGTGGAGGACTCGGCATAGCCGAGCTCCCCGACTACCCCGCGAGAAAGACGTCGCAGCCGGATCGCTACGCGAAGTTCTTCCCGGCGCGCTGCCCGAGACGAGGAAATTCTACACGGTCTATTTGCCATCGCGGTACTTGCCGCCGCAAGTGCGCGCGTTTGTCGACCTTCTCGTACGTGACGCCAACGCGCACCCAACGTTACGAAGCGCGAGTCTCGCCGCGATCCATGCGATCTGCTCCCGCCCCAAAGTGCATATTATCTTGGGCGTTGTGCGACGGGTCTGCGCAGCGAATTGCGGCTATCCGCCGGATGAATGTCGCGGGACCACGCCCCGCTGGGGTCGTGCTCCTCAATGTACACGCCCATCCCGGTCGCCGATGCCAACCGCTTGAGGACGTACGCATGTCCGCTCTTCATCGAGAGCACAAAGGACCGTGCGCCGAACCGCAATTCGCCGCCGGCCCTCCTCCGACCAAAGGTGTTCGGGACGGGATCGTCCCGCGTCCGCACCGTGTGACAGCCCGGCATGAGCTCGCCATCGGGTGGGGCGCCGGGTTCGGGCCCCAGATCGCACCGCCGCCGCCGCGACCGGCCTCGCCGATCGAGCAGGTGGAAGAAAACGGAGACGTGCTGGCGGACGAATAAGCCCGAAACGTTTGCAATGGATGTTCCCGCACGGCGGTAATCTCGGAATAAGTCCACGTCGACGATGGGGCGCACCTCCACCGTGCCGCCGTTTTGCAGGACGGGCCACCCCTGGGCCAGCTCTGTCGCCTCCGCCTTCGTTCCATTCGCGAATCGACCAGCGCGCCACGACGACGAGAGAAACGAAGGCGTCCACCGGCACGAATTTCTCGGCGGCATCGCGGATCCTGAAAACTGCCCATGGCGCCGCCGACGGGCGCGTCGGTGAAGCGACGACCGACCATGAGAAGCTGTCCGGCTGAATGAAACTGCTTCCACCGAGCGCGATGCGCTTCGAGGTGAAGAGGAAGCTTGGAGCGGAAGTCGTCAGCGGCCTCGGAAAGCCGCACGTACTTTATCCGCGGCAGCCTACTGTAGGCCCCGACCCCAGCGAGCAAATCGAGTAGTCAGGTTCGCTTTCGTGAATTGGGTATCCTGTCGACGGGAGGACTTCGATCGTTGACTATGGCCCCGCGTTCGCTTCGTTTCCACATCGTCAACGTGTTCGCCGAGGAGGCGGCGCTCAGCGGCAACGCGCTCGCCGTCATCGAGGACGCTCGCGCACTATCCGACGAGGAGATGCAGGCCATCGCCTTGCAATTCAACCTGTCGGAGACCACGTTCGTTCTCCCGTCGGAGGTGGCGACGGCGCGCGTCCGCATCTTCACGCCGTCGTTCGAGCTGCCCTTCGCCGGACACCCGACTCTCGGGGCGGCTCACGTTGTCGCCGAGCTGGGCTCCGCCGCCGACGCGGTGACCCTGGAGATGAAGGCGGGGGTCATTTCTGTCGAGCGCGAGGGCGATACTTGGACCCTGTCCGCGAAGTCGCCGACCTTCCGCCAAGCCAGTTCCACCCGAGCCGAGGTAGCGGAGATGCTGCGCCTCGACGAACGCGACCTCGTGGGACCTGTAATGTGGATCGATACCGGCTCCGAGCAGCTCGTGGTGCCGCTTGCGTCGAGGGACGCGGTCGAACGATGCCAGCCCGTGCCTCACCTTCTGGCGCGGCATGGCTCCAATGCGACGCGCCAAGGGCTTGCCTATGTATGGGCATCGGATGCCAATGGCCAGATCGTCGCCCGATTCTTCTTCCTGAAACATGGATCTGTCGTGGAAGACCCCGGCACCGGGTCCGCGTGCGCCAACCTTGGCGGCTGGCATTTGGCGACGAAGACCCCTCTCCCACTCGATCTCGTCGTTCGCCAGGGCGAAAAGACGGGACGGCGTTGCCGCCTGCGCCTGCGGGTGGATGCCGCGCATCGCATCATGGTCTCGGGTCGCGTGGTTGAGATTGGACGAGGAGAGCTTGATGCCGGCTGACGCTCACCGGCCAACCCGCTCCGGTCGGGCTCGGCGGGGCGGCGGAAAACGGACGACACTGGCCGGAGCCGACAAGCTTCCTGACGCACGGGGCCGAAGCCGTCTTTCCTTGCGACAACGTCCTTGAGCAAAGCCGCCGAGGCCTTGACGATTGCATCGACGACCGGCGGCCCCAGCAACGTTTCATTGACTACGTAACGGTGTCTGCCGGACAGCTGGTCGAGGAGCGGAGGCGGTTTGGCTGGCGGCAGCGGGGCTGGGATGAAGGCAGCGATTTCCTCGCCTCCAACCACCGAGGAGGATCGAGAAGCCTATCGCCTCGTGCAACTCGCGAGGGTGCCATTTCGACCGGCGGGCAGGGCGAATCCACCAGGGTCGTTGATAGACTCGCCTTCTCCATGACCAACTCGAGGCTTCGAGCGATCGGCTTCTGGTGGCAAGACGCGACGAAGCTCATGCTCAGCGCGGCTGCTGCGCGAAGAATCGCCAGATCTCGGCCGGACCGTCGAAGTCTCGATCGGTCCGTCCGAGAAAGCGCGGATATCGGGCGTATGGCTGCGGCACGGAGTGGCCACCGCCGTGAATCGTGTCGAGCACGACCTGCCGCGCGCCCGGAACACCCCATGTGGAGCGCTCCACCCAGAGCGATGCGTCGCTTCCTCCGAGGCGTTCGACGACTGGGGCGCCTGCAAATCCGTTCTTCTTCGCGAAGTAGCGCGCCGTGTCGGCGGACGACAGCACGTAGCCGCGGTCGCCGAATCCGAAGATGGTCTCGTGGCCGCCGCCGTACGGATCGATCGGGTCGTCTGTGCCGTTCATGACCAGCACCGCGATCGCTTGGCCGTTGTCCCCGCAGTCGTTGTTCGCGGGCACGGGCATGCTCGCACTGATGGGGGCGACGCCGGCGATCTCGCCGGCCATCTCCTGGGCGATTCGGTAGCACAGCGACCCGCCGTTCGAGTGGCCCGTCGCGAAGACTTGTTGGGGATCGACGCCGAGTTTGGACACAAGGTGCCCGATCATTGCGCGGACGAAGCCGACGTCGTCGATGCGCAAAGCGCGCGCCGAGAAGGAAGCCGCCTTGCGACAGTCGTTCCAGTGGTGCTCGTAGCCATCGGGGTAGGCCAGCACGAACCCGCTGGCGTCCGCGGCGCGGTCGAAGGCGTAGCCGGTACGGGCGCGGAAGCTCTCACCGGTCTGGCCGGAGCCATGAAAGGCGATGAGGAGTGGTGGATGCGGCGGCAGTTCTCCAGGAGCGTAGTAGGCGAAGGTCCGTTCCCGGTCACCAACCCGCAAGGTCTCGCGATAGAGCGCACCCGTCAGCGATGGGGTTGGCGCAGGGGGGACGTAGACGAGGTGGTACCCGAAACCGAGTATGACGCCGGTGGCAATGAAGACGGAGATGAGGCCGAGCGTGCGCGATGTCTTTCTTGGGACAGGGCGGCGCACCGGTTCTCAGCGTAGCGCGGAGAGCCGGCGGGTCCTCGTCGTCGATTCTGCTGCTTCGATGGGACCGGTCGATGCGATGGTAGGCTAACCCACGGAAGGCCATCGGCGTCGCCGCGACCCCTTCGTGAGCTCGCACCACACTCACCAGGCCACCGCCGAGAGCGGGAGCTCCATGACTCCTCCGGGACTCCCGTTGACCAGCCAGTACACAGCGCTTTCGTCGACGGCGATCGCATCGACGTTGTCCTGCCCGGTGGCAAGTAAGGTAGCCGTGCCGCCAGACTGGGGCGCCGCGTAGACAGCGCCGGAGCTATCGGCCCAGTAGACCCTCGTGGCGTCGACCGCAACGGGCCCACCCCCGATGGACGCCTGGGTGGAGGCGAGCGAGCCAACCGGCCCCCCGTTGATCGGAACGTCGCTGATTTCCGGGGCGTTCGGCGGCCCCGCGCTGAAGTAGACCGTAGTCGCGTTGACAGCGAGGCCAGCCGGGGGAAGGGAAATGAAGCCGGAGGCGAGGCTCATGGCCGCTCCCCCCGTCTTGGGGGCCGTCATCAACCCTGAAGGCTCTATCCAAAAGACCGCCGTGTCGCCGAGCGCGATCTGGAACGCCGATCTGGCGGGAGCGACCATCGTTGCCGCGCCGCCGCCGAGCGGCGCCTTCATCACTCCGCCTCCGTTCAAGTCACCCCAGTACACGTACGAAGCGTCGGCGACGAGGTGGGACGGATCACCGGATTGGGCGGCAACGACCGTTGGCGTTCCACCGGCGACCGGAATGGTCTTGATCGCACCGCCGGAGCCCTGGGCGGTGCGCGCGACCCAGTAGACATTCGCGCCCTCGACCGTGATGCCAGAGAGGACATCGCCGGAGGCGAGCGTTACGATTGCGCCGCCTGTTTTCGACACCTTCTGCACGGTCCCGCCAGTCGGATCGCCGCAGTCGGTCCAATAGACGCTCGTCGCGTCGATCGCCATGCCCCACGGGCACGTCTGGCCGGCAGCCAGCGTGATAAGGTGGGCCTGGCTCGGCAAAGGCGCCTGGGGCGTCGACGAGGAGCTCGGCCCGACGAAGACTGGTCCGGCACCTCCCTCGGTGCCACCGGCAGCGACGAGGGTGCTCGGATTGCCAGTCGGAGCGCCAGGGACAGCACCGCCGTCTTCTGCTGCCGGCGCTGAAGCCCCACCGAAGGTTCCGGCTGGTCCGTTTGCCGCCCCCGAACCGCTCCCCCCAGCCCCGCCTTCGGCACCGACGCCACCGGCGAACTTGCCGCCGCAACCGGCGACGAGCACGGTGAACACCCAGGCCCAGAGCCGATATCCGGTCGCTCTCATGGGCGTCATTCTCGCACGCGATGGCGCAAGGAGCATGCCCATTGCGGTACGCGCTCCTCCCGCCGCAAGGAGAGCGGAGGGGCAGTGCCAGAATGAGTCATCCCTTGCATCCGCTGACATGCCTTCGGTGGCGTCTTCGCCGCTCGAAGTGATCGAGGGCGTGCTCAGTGACCCGATTCATAGGCAAGCTCGCCGAGGACATCGAGGCCAGAAGACTCGCGGCGGCCGGCACGCAGCTGGCTGACGAACGGACAAAGCCGGCGCCCACGAGGTGAGACGTTCACGAACGAAGCCGGCGAGCCTCTGGACTCAACGGCGCGCCAGCGATCGACGCACCACACGCGTTGTCAGTCGGGCAGCGCAGCATTCGGCATCTTCTGGGGCCGCCAGTGCACATGTCTCCCGACGATCGCCTTCTGAGCCGGAACGCCGACCTTGCTCCTCTCTTCGACGAGGCGCGACAAAGCGACGAGCGAGTCCAAGTTTACACCCGTCCTCTTCCCAAATACGCCGCTGTGTTCACTCATGACAGCGACGACTTCCTCGAGCGAAGCGTTGCCCGCGCGTGCGCCGAGGCCGTTGACTGCGACCTCCACCTGCCGGGCCCCCGCGCGGACCGCAGCCAAAGTATTCGCCGTCGCTAGCCCGAGGTCATTGTGACCATGGAAGGATACGTTGGCCTCAGCGAGTTCAGGCACGCGCGCCCCGAGTTCCCACATTCGCCGGGCAATATCCTCCGGCAGCGCTCGTCCGACCGAGTCGGCGAGGTTAATCGTCGTTGCCCCTCCGCGAAGAGCGGCCCTGACCACCGCCGCGACCCCATCCAGCGAAGCGCATGCGCCGTTCGCCGGACTGAACTCAACCTCGCCCGCAAGCCGCGTTGCGCGGCGCACCATGCTCTCTGTAAACGTGGCGCGCTTGTCGCCCGGCGCACCCGCCTGGAAGAGGTGAATTCGTGCCGAATCGGCGCCCTTTAGGGACGCTCCGGCGCTGTCAATCGCTCCCTCCGACAATGGGGCGAGGACGCAAATGGTGCAGGTCCGCACCTCTCGTGCGATCGCACCGACGGGTTCGAGAGCGAGCCCGGATGCGTCCGCAATCGCCACTTCTACGACATCCACTCCGCTCTGGGCGAGGAGCGACGCGATCGCCAGTTTGTCGGCCGGGGAGAATCGGACGCCGTGAGTCAGCTCCCCATCCCGAAGCGTCGTATCGAAAACAATCACCTTTTCATTCACTGGTCCCAATATTAGCGCGAATGGGACAGGCAGCTCGTGCCACTTCAAGCGGCGCTGGCGGAGCAGGGACGAATGCGGGGTTCGCGTGCGGCCCCCAAAGCGAGAATGGTCGTTCCGGCGCCGGAGCCGGACACCGCGTTGGAACGCGGCCCTTGTTACGAGAATACCTTGGGCGATCGTCAGTTGCAGGCGTTGGGGGGGCGAGCGCCAACGAGTAATGCAGCGAGTACCCCCACGCGGGTAGCGGACCCGTGCGCTCTACCCGAGACACATAGAACGTGATGGCTATGTCGCTGAAGTTGACAGTCTGCGGTTTCCCTGGCTCTCCTACCGCATGGCCAGTCTGCGCTCCGCTCTCAACGATCTTGCGTCCAGCTTTGCCGAATCCGTTGTGGATGCCATCCGCGGCGCTTCGCTGCAAGAGCTCTTGGGCGAAACGGGCGGTGCACCGCGCCGAGGACCAGGGGGCCCCAAGACGGTGGCGGCGACGCCGGAGACCAATGGCAAGCCGGCACGAGCCGCACGATCGGGGCGCCTTCCCCGACGTTCGCTCGAAGACATCACCAAAGCGCTGGAGCAGGTGGTGGCGCTGGTCAAGAAAAGCAAGACCGGGCTTCGAGCCGAGCAGATTCGGCATCAGCTCGATATGCAGGCCAAGGAAATGCCTCGTGTGCTGAAGGAGGGACTCGCCAAGAAGGCCCTCAAGTCGAAGGGCCAGAAGCGGGCGACCACGTACACGGCGTGATCATTCGCGAGGCCAGCTCTGAGGTGCTGATTCGTTCGTACCGCGAGACGGATGAGGAGTCCGTCGCCCAACTTTGGAGCGCCGTCTTTCCGAACCCTGCGCCCAGAAACGTCCCGCGGTCGGTGATCGCGCAAAAACTGGCCATGCAGCGAGACCTTTTCTTCGTCGCCGAGATTGCCGGATCCGTCGTTGGCACTGCCATGGCGGGGTACGATGGGCATCGAGGCTGGCTCTACACCGTCGCAGTCCGTCCCGATGTGCTGCGGCGGGGAATCGGAAGAGCGCTCGTGCAGCGCGCGGAAGAATCACTCGCCGCGCTCGGTTACCCGAAAGTGAACTTTTAGGTGATGACGTCCAACGCGGCAGTCGTCGGGTTCTACGAGCGTCTGGGGTATTTAGTCGAAGAGCGAATCAGCATGGGAAAAGCCTTCCCTATCCCCGCACCGTGAAGGGCGGCTGAACAACTGGGCCCACCCTTTTCGCTCACGGCCGCCGATTCCATCGCTTCTTGCCTGACTGCGCCGACTGGTCCGATCGGTCCCGCGCCACCTGCACCGCCGCATCGATGACGGGCCAAGCGCACCGGCTCGCGACCAAGTGGTGCCCATGCGCGTCGCGGCTTTCATGTCGCGACTCTTCCAGCTTGGCGAGTTTCGGTACCGACGCGGCTCTTGCGGATGGATGCTCTCCCCAAAAGCCAAGGCTGACGTTCTGAACGAGCCGACGGTTCCGTTCAACCCGCGGCACCGACGCTCCAGGAGCGAAATCACGCAACCGGATCCCGTCTTGCGCCGATAGGGAGAGAAAACGGGCGGCCGACGCGAGCTCTCAGCCAGCGGCCCCATCCATCCGAGAGGAGAAAGCCATGAACATCGTCTTTGCAAGTGCTTCGAGACCCTGGGCGAATGCAGGAATGGATGCCGAGGGGGACGTCGTCGCCACTGCCGCGGATCCGTCCGCGGATCCGGCGTTGCCGCCCGAAGATAGCGGCACAACCGGGGCCGGGCCCAGTCTCGGCTCGAGTCAATTCGATCCATTCGGCACGGGCGGCGCGAGTTTCTCATTCGGCGATGGAAATGGCCTTACGGGCGGCGCGACGGCTCCGGGCACCGGGGCATCCGGGATATTTCCCGGTGCCTTGCCGTCTGGTTCCGATGGCGCGATCACCGAGACTCAATGCGTCTCTGCTTTCGCCTTTGCGGGTGCTGGGGTCGGGGCAACTGCAGGATTCTTCTCGACCGGGGGCCCGGGTGTGCTGGGCGGAGCCCAGGCCGGCGCTGTGGGAGGAACCATTGTCGGGGGTCTCGTCTGCGGGTCCATTCTGAGCGATTCCGCTACGGACGCGGCGAACCCTCAGTCTGCGCCTGCGCCGGGCGACGCGGACGCAGGTGTTCCGGCCGCGACGACCTGCGCGTGTCCGACGCCCGGCAGTTCCGACAACACGACGGACAACCAGGACAAAACGACGAGTGGCGGGGGCATGTGCAGCGCCCCCACGAACACGGACAACAATGTGAGCACGGGCACCTGCGGCGGAAACAACGACGGTGCCGGCGCAGGCGGTGCAGCGCAAGGCGGCGACGGCACCGTGCCGAGCGCTCCGGCAGGCGGCTCTGGGGGCAGCATGGTCGACCCGAGCGGCGACTCGGGTGGAGGCGCAACGCTGCCGCCGGGGGCTCCCATTCACGGCCCAGGGCCCAGCGAGAGCACGTTCCTCGCAATGGGCGGCAACGCTATAGGGTTGAATGTCGCGGTCCCCGCCTCTTCGATTTCCTCGGGTGGGACTGGTATCGCCCTCAGCTGGATGACAGGAATTCAAGCGTGAGGGTGCGCGATGGCTCGGTCCGGGCGCGCTCTCGCGCGTTCCACGTAGTAGCGTATCGGGCACCCGGACTACCATCGGAGGAAGCAATGGACACCGAAGTTCGCGACGTATCGACGCACTGGCTTGCCGCGGCCGGCTGGTCTCTGGTGATAGTGGGTATGCTTTGCGTCCCGCAAGCCCGGTTTGCAGGCATCCTATTAATGCTCGTCGGGCTTCTCGTATGGGCCCCGGCGACGCACCGCGCGCGTTGGCGACGGGCCACGACTGACGCCGACGCCCGCATCAAGGTCAATGGGCAGGTCACGGACCTAACGAATGCGGCCAGCCTCGAAGTCACCTACCGGGAAACGGGAGCGTCCCTTGTGATTCGCTCGCGAGATGGCAGAAGTCGGAAGCTCGATTGGCGTGATCCCGCCGCGCTCGACGAGCTTCTTGCCGCGAGACCCGTCGTCCCGCACGTAGCGCGGTTCGAACTTCGACGCGCCTCTCAGGCACCCTGGATTGCGCTTGCCTTGGCTGCCGGGGCCGGTTGGATCTTCCTTCTGGTAGTGTGGCTGCCGAGCGCAGAGCCGATGCTCCTTCGCCTTCCGTGGCTCATGCTTCTGGGCGCAGCCGCCTTAGCCGCTTCCCTCCTCCCGCTCTATTGGCTGCAAGCGGCCGTGACCATCGACGGACCTCGCCTTTGGCTGCGGCCCGGGTGGAAGCCGCGCACGGTGAGCTTCGATGCCGTGCAGGCGGTCGCCATCACCGACCGCGGCGTGGCCATCAAAGTGCGGGGACAGCCGACCCTCGAGATAGCAACTCCCTCCTTGAACACTGCAAAACGGCTCGTGAGGGCGGTCGGAGGCGTGTCCGCAAGCTACCGGCAGAACGCTCACCATGGTCCGGTGCTAATGGAGCGAGAATAAGAGCGGATGCCGAGAAGGCTCTGCCGACACCCTCGGCGCGGCTGGCTTGATGATCGGAACGATTCAAGGCTGTGCCAGCTCTTCGGCCATTGGACTGCGGACTCGCCCCGGGTACGGTGGCGCTCGTTGGAGCCTGCGCCTTCAATGTCGTCGGCGCCGTCAATCGTGCTCGCCCGTTTCGCCACATCGTGATCAGATGGAACGGGGCATCGTGATCGGAGCGAAGCGACGTGCCGTTTGTCTCTCTATCAGGGTGTTTTTGAAACATCCTCCTCTTTGCGAAGCACCGTACCCCATCGGCCAGCGACGTCCGATGAGGACATTGACGCGGACGGCGATCGGGTGTTGCCGCGGGCTGGGCGACGGGACGTTGTCAGTCGAGGCGGACGACGTTCAGCAACCGCCGGCCTGAGGGAGCGCCTTGGGGGGCGGGGCTTGCTGGGCGGGTTCGCTGACGTCCTCGTCGATCGCCTCGCGGATGACGCGCGTGGTGAGCTCGTCGAGATGCGTGTGGAGTTCGTCGCAGAGGGCGAGGAATTCGGGCCAGAGCGTGCGCTCGTGAAACAGCTTGGGGGCGCGCAATTGGACCGTGCTGTAGCGCCGGCCGGGCTCGCGAAACGGCTTTAGGCCGTAGCGACGACAGAGCGC
>Ga0265313_10003563_pt1 | contig 12519 bp, 10 predicted proteins | sample 4123metaG_FD_203122 | JGI IMG/M metagenome (GOLD analysis project Ga0265313, IMG submission 203122) | Rhizosphere microbial communities from Carex aquatilis grown in University of Washington, Seatle, WA, United States - 4-1-23 metaG | ecosystem: Host-associated > Plants > Roots > Rhizosphere >...
GTCGCCGTCGATATAGGTGATCTTGGACTCGCAGCTCGCCGTCGAGGTGAAGCCGGGGTCGTAGGTGAAGGCGCCACTGACGCCATAGAGCTTGGAGATGTCGACGACGTCCGGGCCGATCGACCCCGAGTAGATCGGGAAATCCCAGTTCTGGTTGCCGATCGTCAGCGTGCCGGTTTTGCTCTTGGCGTCGGTCTTGGCGTCCATGGTCGAGCCCTCAACGTGTCGGGGGAGCAGTCAGTCTATCCTATTGTGCGCTGCAAGATAGAGCAACGGAGCACGCTGCCCGCAAGAAGGCACTGCCTTGAATATATGCATGACTGGCCTGAACAAGCCAAACGGCTGTCAGGCCGACTGGTCACGGAGCCGCGCCAGGCTCTCGTCGCGACCAAGCACGGCGAGCACGTCGAAGATCGGCGGCGAGGTCGTCCGGCCGGTAAGGGCGGCGCGCAGCGGTTGCGCGACCGCCCCGAGCTTGAGGCCCGCCTTGTCGGCGAAGGCCCGGACGTTGGCCTCGATTGCCGCCGGCGTCCAGTCGCCACCGGCCTCGAACTGCGGGAGCACCGCCGCGATCACGCTCTTGGCTTCCGGCGTCAACATCGCCTTGGCCTTGTCGTCCAGGTCGATCGGGCGGTTGGCCCACAGGAAGCGCGACGCATCAAAGAGTTCGACCAAAGTCTTGGCGCGTTCCTTAAGCCCCGGCATGGCGGCCAAAAGCTTGTTGCGCAGCGCCGGCGTCATCTTGCTGGCCAGCTCCTGCCCACCGGCGATATGCGGCAGCAGCCGCTCCAGCGCCGCCAGCAGGTCGGCATCGGTGGTCGCCCGCATGTAGTGGCCGTTGAGGCTTTCCAGCTTGGCGAAGTCGAAGCGCGCCGGCGAGCGGCCGATGGCGGCCAGGTCGAAGGCCGCGATCATCTCCTCGGTCGAGAAGATCTCCTGGTCGCCATGAGCCCAGCCGAGGCGGACAAGGTAGTTGCGCATCGCCGCCGGCAGGTAGCCCATCGCGCGGTAGGCATCGACACCGAGCGCGCCGTGGCGTTTCGATAGCTTCGAGCCGTCCGGTCCGTGGATCAGCGGGATGTGCGCCATGTTGGGCACGTTCCAGCCGAGCGCCTCGTAGATGTGTTTCTGCCGCGCGCCGTTGGTGAGGTGGTCGTCGCCGCGGATGATGTGGGTGATGCTCATGTCGTGGTCGTCGACGACGACTGCGAGCATATAGGTCGGCGTGCCGTCAGAGCGCAGTAGCACCAGGTCGTCGAGATCGGAGTTCTGCCAGACCACGCGGCCCTGCACCTGATCCTCGATCACGGTCTCGCCGGTCTGCGGCGCCTTGAGGCGGATCACCGGCTTGACCCCCGGCGGCGCCTCGGAAGGGTCGCGGTCGCGCCAGCGTCCGTCATAGAGCTTGGAGCGGCCCTCGCGGCGGGCGGCCTCGCGCATGGCGGTAAGCTCCTCAGGCGTCGCGTAGCAGTGATAGGCCTTGCCGGCGGCGAGCAACTGCTCGGCGATCTGCCGGTGGCGAGCCGCACGGGAAAACTGGAAGACGATGTCGCCGTCCCAGCTCAACTCGAGCCAGGTGAGTCCCTCGATGATGGCGGCGATGGCCGCTGCGGTCGAGCGCTCGCGGTCGGTATCCTCGATCCGCAGCAGCATCTTGCCGCCGAAGCGGCGCGCGTAGAGCCAGTTGAACAGGGCGGTGCGACCGCCGCCGATGTGCAGGAAACCGGTGGGGGACGGCGCAAAACGGGTGACGACAGGCTCGCTCATCGGGCGCTCCCTCTACCACAGTTGCGTGGGAATGGAGAGTGCAATTGCTGCGGCATTTGACATCGAGCGGGGCGGCGCGTCATGAAGCCGCCGCCGCGGCACGCGCTTCGGCCTGGGAACCGTAACGAGCATGGCAGACGTCAAGACAGTTGGTGAGGCGCCGGCGGCCGAAGTAGGCCGCGACTTCATCCGCGACATCGTGCAGGCCGATCTCGACGCCGGCCGCGTCAAACAGGTGGTGACCCGCTTCCCGCCGGAGCCGAACGGCTACCTGCATATCGGTCACGCCAAGTCGATCGTGCTTAATTTCGGCATCGCGCAGGAGTTCGGCGGCCATTGCAACCTGCGTTTCGACGACACCAATCCGGCCAAGGAAGAGCAGGAATACATCGATGCCATCGAGCGCGACGTGCGCTGGCTCGGTTTCGACTGGGGCAAGAACCTCTATCATGCCTCCGACTATTTCGAGCGGCTCTATGGCTGGGCCGAGGACCTGATCCGCGCCGGTAAAGCTTACATCGACGACCAGAGCCAGGAAGAGATCCGCAAGAACCGCGGCACGCTGACCGAGCCGGGCAAGAACAGCCCGTTCCGCGACCGCAGCGTCGACGAAAACCTCGGCCTGTTCCGCCGCATGCGCGCCGGCGAATTTCCCAACGGCACGCGGGTACTGCGCGCGAAGATCGACATGACGTCGGGCAACATCAATCTGCGCGACCCGGTCCTCTACCGCATCCTGCATGCCAGCCACCCGCGCACCGGCACGACGTGGACAATCTATCCGAGCTACGACTTCGCGCACGGCCAGTCCGACGCCATCGAAGGCATCACGCATTCGGTCTGCACGCTCGAGTTCGAGGATCACCGGCCGCTCTACGACTGGTTCATCGCCAACTTGAGCGTGCCGTCGAAGCCGCACCAGTACGAATTCGCGCGGCTCAACCTGACTTACACGGTGCTGTCGAAGCGCGTGCTGACGATGCTGGTGCGCGACGGGCACGTGAAGGGGTGGGATGATCCGCGTATGCCGACCATCGCTGGGCTTCGGCGGCGCGGCGTGCCGCCGGAGGCGATCCGCGACTTCGTCAAGCGCATCGGCGTCGCCAAGGCGAACAGCGTGGTCGACGCCGGCATGTTCGATTTCTCGGTGCGGGAGGCGCTCAACAAGATTGCGTTGCGGCGCATGGCGGTGCTCAAGCCGCTCAAGATCGTGATTGAGAATTACCCGGAAGGGCAGATCGAGGAATTAGAGGCGGTCAATCATCCGGATGATCCTGCGGCTGGCACGCGCAAGATCAAGTTCGGGCGCGAGCTCTATATCGAGCGCGACGACTTCATGGAAATTCCGCCGAAGAAATTCTTCCGCCTCGCGCCTGGCAGCGAAGTGCGGCTGCGCTATGCCTACTTCGTCACCTGCGAAGAGGTGAAGAAGGATGCCGCCGGCGAGGTCGTCGAGCTGCGTTGCACCTACGATCCGGCAACCAAAGGCGGCAACGCGCCGGACGGCCGCAAGGTCAAGGGCACCATCCATTGGGTATTGGCGGCGGATTCGTTGCCCGCCGAGGTGCGGCTCTACAATCCGCTGTTCAACAAGCCCGATCCCGCCGGGGCTGAGAACTTTGCCGCCGACCTCAATCCGAATTCGCTGGAAATGATCGTTGCCCGCGTCGAGCCGGTGCTCGCCGAGGCCAAGGTCGGTCAGGCGGTGCAGTTCGAGCGCAACGGCTATTTCTGCCTTGATGCGGAGTCTGCCCCCGGCAAGCTGGTCTTCAACCGCACCATCGGCCTGCGCGACACCTACGCCAGGGATGTGGCGAAGGAAAAAGCCGCGGGCTGACGGCCGCGTTCGCAACCGTTCTCCTAGCCATAATCACCGCACGACCTAGCATGGCCTGAGCTTGCGTGGGCCTTGGGGGGCCGCGCCATGGCCGAGCAACCGGGTCAGGATGGAAGAGGGCGCGCCCGCGCCAAAGCCTGGGCGGCCGAGGTCGATGCCGCGCGCCGCCGCGCCGGCCTCATCTGGCCGGACAGCGTCGCCGCGGCCGCCGGCCGCGCGCAGAATCTTGCCGGCGAATGGGCGGCCGCCGAAGTCGCGTCGGGCCGGTTGTTTCCCTGGCTGGCGGTCGCCTTCGGCGCCGGCATCGTCCTTTACTTCACCGCCGACCGGGAACCGTTGTGGTGGGCGACGCTTGCGCTGACCGTGATCGGCGTCGCGGTTGCAATTCTGGCGCGCCGACGCGCCGTCGGCTTTCCGCTGGCGCTCGGCTTTGCCGCGATGGCGGCCGGGCTCGCGATCCCCAGCATCGAGACCGCGCGCATCGCGCATCCCATCCTGCACTATCCGGCATCGAGCGTCGGCCTCACAGGATTCGTCGAGGTGCGCGAGGAGCGCGAGCGCAGCGACCGCATCGTGCTGCGTGTCGCCAGCATCGACGGCCGCCGTCTCGACGACGCGCCGGACCGCGTGCGTCTTGCCGTGCGCAAGGGCACGGCGCCTGCGGTCGGCGACTTCGTGTCGCTGAAGGCGCGGCTGTCGCCGCCGCTGCAGCCGCTGCGTCCCGGCGGCTACGATTTCGCACGCGACATGTATTTCCTGCAGATCGGCGCCTCGGGCTACGCGCTGGGCGCCATCAAGCCGGCGACGGCGTCCGGCGCGCCAGGCCTGTGGCTGCGCTACGCGTCGCTGCTCGACGGCATCCGCGATGCAATCGACAAGCGCATGCGTGTCGTCATCCCCGGTGACGAAGGCGCAATCGCCTCCGCGCTGATCACCGGCAAGCGCGATGCGATCTCGACGCCGGTCAACGACGCGATGTACATCTCGAGCCTCGCGCACGTGCTGTCGATCTCCGGCTATCACATGGCGGTGGTGGCCGGCATCGTGTTCTTCTTCGTGCGCGCCGCGCTGGCGCTGATCCCGCTGTTCGCCAGCCGCTACCCGATCAAGAAATGGGCTGCGCTCTCGGCGCTGATCGCGGTCACGTTCTACATGCTGCTGTCGGGCGCCGAGGTCGCGACGCAGCGTTCCTTCATCATGATCGGCATCGTGCTGCTCGGCGTGCTGTTCGACCGTCCGGCGCTGACCTTCCGCACGCTGAGCGTTGCCGCGCTCGGCGTTCTGTTGCTGACGCCGGAAGCGGTGGTGCAGCCGAGCTTCCAGATGTCATTTGCGGCAACACTCGCGCTCATCGCCGGCTACCAGCAGGGCCTGCCGCTGCACGGCAACGCCGACAGTTCGGTCGCCGCCCGCGCCGCGCTGTGGGGTTTGCGCGAGATCGTCGGGCTGGTGCTCGCCTCGTTTCTCGCCGGCCTCGCCACCACGCCTTACGCCGCCTACCACTTCCATCGCCTCGCGCCTTACGGCGTCATCGCCAACCTGCTGGCGATGCCGGTGGTGTCGGCCTGGGTGATGCCGATGGGCATCCTCGGCGTGCTGGCGATGCCATTCGGCTTCGACGCGCTGTTCTGGAAAATGATGGGCGCCGGCATCACGTGGATGGACGACGTTGCGCTTTGGGTCGCGAGCCTGCCGGGCGCCGTCGGCCGCATCCAGGCTTTCGGCACCGGGCCGCTGCTGCTCGGCACGGCGGCCCTGCTGCTGCTGTGTCTGCTGCGCACGCCGTTGCGCTGGAGCGGGCTGGTGCTGGCGGTCGCCGCCAGCCTCTGGGCAGTGACGACGCCGCGGCCCGACGTGCTGATCGCCAATGACGGCCAGGCGGCGGCCTTGCGCGGCGCCGATGGCCGGCTCGCGGTGCTGTCCAGCGGCCGCGACACCTTTGCGATCAAGGAATGGCTCGCCGCCGACGGCGATACCCGAACGCCCAAGGACCCGGGCCTCAAGGACGGCGTGCGCTGCGATCCGGCCGGCTGCATCGGCAGGCTTAAAGACGGGCGGCTAGTGTCGATGGCGTTGTCGGCGGAAGCCTTCGCCGAGGATTGCGGGCGCGCCGCGGTCGTCGTGAGCCCGCGCCAGGCGCCGGGCGACTGCGCCGCGTTGCTCATCGACCGCAGGACGTGGCGCGCCGAGGGCGCGATCGGTTTGCGAGCGGTAGGCGATCGTTTCGAACTCAGCGCGGGGCGTCCCCCAGGCTATGTGCGGCCCTGGGCGCCGCCGGTCCGCGGCGCAGGCGACAGTATTACGCCGCCCTTACGCCCGGCCGAGCGAGACGCCACGCCGCGCGTGGAAGACCTCGAACCGGGCGATCAGTAGCGCCGGAACAATCCGACCAGTTTGCCCTGGATGCGGACGCGGTTCGGCGGAAGAATGCGAACCTCGTAGGAGGTATTGGCCGGCTCGAGCGCGATGGACGCGCCACGGCGGCGGAAGCGCTTGAGCGTCGCTTCCTCGTCGTCGATCAGCGCCACGACGATGTCTCCGGTGTCGGCGGCCTCGCTGCGCTTAATCAGCGCGATGTCGCCGTCGAGGATGCCGGCCTCGATCATCGAGTCGCCGCGCACTTCGAGCGCGAAATGCTCGCCGCTCGACAAGAGGTCGGGCGGCATGTTGATCGTGTGGCTGCGGGTCTGGATCGCCTCGATCGGCGTCCCGGCGGCGATGCGGCCCATCACCGGGACGGCAATGGAGCGGCCGCTATTGTCGTCCTCCGAGGTCTGGCGCACCCGGCCGAGGTCGCCCTCGATGACGCTCGGGGTGAAGCCACCGCGCCGGCCGCCGCCGCCGATGCCATGGGCGACCGAGTCAGGCAGCTTGATGACCTCGATGGCGCGGGCCCGGTTGGGCAGGCGGCGGATAAAGCCGCGCTCCTCCAATGCCGTAATCAGCCTGTGGATGCCGGATTTCGACCGCAAATCGAGGGCGTCCTTCATCTCGTCGAAGGAGGGCGGGACGCCGGCCTCGGTTAGGCGCTCGTGAATGAAACGCAGGAGCTCGAACTGCTTGCGCGTGAGCATCTGTCTCTCCCCAGGCGGCCGATTTGACGCTCGACCACGAAACAAATCATGAACGGACACTATCCGTTCCATATGTGTTCTGCAACCATTTAATTTGGAGTGAAAACTTCGAAACACCGCTAGAGCGCGAGCTTAAGGATGACGCATCGTGAACCGGCGGGCGCCTTTTGCGCGAAAGGCGGCCGAATCAAGAGGCAGTGCGCCGCCGCGAGCGGAGCCATCAGCGAGCTGTCCTGGTTTGGTAACGGGGTAGCGATGGGGCCGTTTGGGCCATCTTTGAGCGTGGCGCGAAGGTAGTCCTCACGCTCGTCGTTTTCCTTCAAGTCGGCGCCGAGCACGGCATCCTGGCGCGCCAGCGCCACGTCCTGCCGCCCGGCGAGCCGGCGGATCACGGGCACCAGGAACAGGAACGAGCAGACGTAGGACGACACCGGATTGCCCGGCATGCCGAGCACCTGCGTGCCGCGCAAGCGCCCGTACATCATCGGCCGGCCGGGGCGCAGCGCCAGCCGCCAGAACGACAGCGAAAGCCCCTCGGCGACGAGCGCCCGCTGCACCAGATCATGCTCGCCGACCGAAGCCCCGCCGGTCGTCACCAGCACGTCGGCCTTTGCCTCACTCGCGCGGCGCACCGCGGCGCTGATCGCCTCGACCTTGTCGGGCACGACACCGAGGTCGATCGCTTCGGCGCCCTCGCTCTGCGCCAAGGCCCGCAGCGCAAAGCCGTTGGAGTAGACGATCTCGCCGGGCTTGGGCGTGCCGCCCGGCGCGATGAGTTCGTCGCCGGTGCCGAGCACGGCGACCTTCGGGCGGCGATGGACCGAGAGCCGCGGATAATTCATGGCCGCGGCGAGCATCAAATCGCGGTCGCTCAGGCGGCGGCCTTTGGCGAGCAACACCTGGCCCGCGGTGAAGTCGATGCCCTTCAGGCGCACGTTGCGGCCCTTGGCTGTCGGCTTGGCGAAAGTGACCTTGTCGCCGTCGCGCTGGGCAATCTCCTGGATGACAACCGTGTCGCTACCGTCTGGCATTACGCCGCCGGTGAAGATACGGGCGGTTTCGCCTGCGCCAATTGAGCCGTCGAAGGGGTGTCCGGCGGCAACTTCGCCGATGAGCTTCATCGTGATCGGCACAGTCGCGACGTCTGCCGCGCGTACCGCATAGCCGTCCATCGCCGAAACATCGGCCGGCGGTTGGGTGCGCAGCGCCTTGAGGTCCTGCGCCAGCACGCGGCCAAGGGCGTCGTCGAGCGTTGCGTCTTCGACGGGCAGGGGGCTCGCGTCGGCGAGAATGTTCGCGAGCGCCTCGGCAACCGGCAACAACTGCGCCACGGACTATCCCTCGGCTGTGTATTCGCCCGACTTGCCGCCGCTCTTGCGCAGCAGACGGATGCCTTCGATGTGCATGCCGCGTTCGACCGCCTTGACCATGTCGTAGATGGTCAGGCACGCGATCGAGACGGCGGTCAGCGCCTCCATCTCGACGCCGGTCTGGCCCGCAACCTTCACCGTCGCCTGCACCAGGAAACCGGGCAGGGCGTGCTCCGGGTTGATGTCGATCTCGACTTTGGTGATTGGCAGCGGGTGGCAGAGCGGGATCAGCCCATGGGTGCGCTTGGCCGCCATGATGCCGGCAAGGCGCGCGGCGCCGAGCACGTCGCCCTTGAGTGCGTTGCCCTCGATGACGAGGTCGAGCGTCTCCTTGCGCATGATGACGCGGCCTTCGGCGACCGCGACGCGTTCCGTGACGCTCTTGGCCGAGACATCGACCATGTGGGCCTGGCCGCGCGTGTCGAGGTGGCTGAGTGCCGGCGGGGTTGTGCGCTTTGGCACGGGCCGGTTGGCGCGCGGGGCAGGCCGTTTTTTCTTGAGCTTGCTACGTTTTTTTGCCCGCTTCGCCATGGCTCACTCCGCGGCGCGGGTAGCGTGACGGGCGAGCAAGGCGCGGGTCGCAGCGGTGACATCCGCCTGCCGCATCAGGCTTTCGCCGACCAGGAAGGTCGAGATGCCGATGGCGGCGAGGCGCGCGAGGTCGTCCGAGGTGTTGATGCCGCTCTCGCCGACGATGATGCGGTCGCACGGCACGTTCGGCGCCAGTTTTTCGCTTACCGCGAGTGAGGTTTTGAAGGTGCGCAGGTCGCGGTTGTTGATGCCGATCAGCCGCGATTTCAGCTTCAGCGCGCGTTGAAGTTCATCTTCTTGGTGAACTTCAAGCAAAACATCCATACCACTGGAAATAGCTGCATCTTCGATCGCTCTGGCGTCGGCATCGCTGACCGCGGCCATGATGATGAGAATGCAGTCGGCCCCAAGCGCGCGCGATTCGACGACCTGATAGGGCTCGTAGACGAAATCCTTGCGCAACGCCGGCAATGCGGTTGCTTCGCGCGCCTGAGCGAGGAATTCGGGGCTGCCCTGGAACGACGGGGTGTCGGTCAGCACCGAAAGGCAGGCGGCGCCGCCCGCTTCGTAAGCCTTGGCGAGATGCGGCACGTCGAAATCGGAGCGGATCAGCCCCTTCGACGGGCTCGCTTTCTTGATCTCGGCGATCAGCGCGTAATCGCCGGCGGCGAGTTTGGCCTCGATGGCGCGGAGGAAGCCGCGCGGCGGTGGAGCGAGCTCCGCGATCTTCTCGAGCATGGCAAGCGGACGCGCGCGCTTGGCGGCTGCGATCTCCTCGCGCTTGTAAGCCTCAATTTTTTTCAGAATATCCGTCACGACGCAGTCACCGCGCATGACACCGCGATCAGCCGGTCGAGGCGGCCTTCGGCCTCGCCGCTGTCGATCGATTTTGCCGCCAGCGCCGCGCCCGCCTTGAGGTCCTTGGCCTTGCCGGCAACGATCAGCGCCGCCGCCGCGTTGAGAATGGCGACGTCGCGGAACGGGCTGGCATGGCCCTTGAGCACTTCGAGCAGCGCTTTGGCGTTGTGTTCGGCATCGCCGCCGCGCAGAGCTTCGGGCTTGTGGCGCGGCAGCCCGGCATCCTCCGGCTTGATCTCGAAGGTGCGGATCTTGCCGTTTTCCAATGCGGCGACGCTGGTCGGTCCGGACGTGGTGATCTCGTCGAGCCCGTCGGAGCCGTGCACCACCCAGATACTCTCCGAGCCGAGATTCTTGAGCACCTGCGCCATCGGCTCGAGCCAGTGCTTGGAAAACGTGCCGATCATCTGCCGTTTGACGCCGGCCGGGTTCGACAGCGGCCCGAGCAAATTGAAGATCGTGCGGGTGCCAAGCTCGACGCGGGTCGGGCCGACGTTCTTCATCGCCGGATGATGGCTCGGTGCGAACATGAAGCCGATGCCGGCGTCGCTGATGCAGTGGCCGACCTCGTCGGCATTGAGGTCGATCCTGACGCCGAGCGCCTGCAACACATCGGCCGACCCGGACTTCGAGGACAATGCGCGGTTGCCGTGCTTGGCGACCGGCACGCCGCAACCGGCGACGATGAAGGCGGCGCAGGTCGAGATGTTGAACGAACCGGAGGCGTCGCCGCCGGTGCCGACGATGTCGACTGCATTGGCCGGCGCCTTCACGCCCAGCATCTTGGCGCGCATGGTGGTGACGGCGCCGGTGATCTCATCGACCGTTTCGCCGCGCACGCGCAAGCCCATCAGCAGGGCGCCCATCTGCGAGGGCGTCGCTTCGCCCGACATCATGCGGTCGAAAGCGGCGGCTGCTTCCTCGCGCGTGAGGCTTGCCCCGGTCGCGACCTTGGCGATGAGCGCCTTGAAATCGTCGGCCATGGGGTCAGCTCGCGTGCGCGAGTGAACGTTTCGCCGGAGCTGCTTTCCGGCCGTGCGCGGCATTCCACTGCGCCGCGATGTCGAGAAAATTCTTCAGCATCAGGTGGCCGTGCTCGGAGGCGATGCTCTCCGGATGGAATTGCACGCCGTGGGTCGGGCGGCTCTCGTGCATGAGGCCCATCACCAATCCGTCGCTGGTTTCCGCGGTCACCAGCAGTTCGGCCGGCATGGTGGCGCGGTCGACGATCAGCGAATGATAGCGCGTCGCCTGGAACGGCCCGTTGATGCCGCGGAACACGCTCGCGCCGTTGTGATGGATCTCCGACAGCTTGCCGTGCAGCGGCGCGGGCGCGCGCAGCACCTTGCCGCCGAACGCCTGGCCGACCGCCTGATGGCCGAGGCAGACGCCGAGCAGCGGAATGGTCCATGACGCCTTGGCGATGAGGTCGAGGCAGATGCCGGCCTCGTTCGGCGTGCAGGGGCCGGGCGACAACACGATCGCCTCGGGCTGCATCGCCATCACGCCGGCGGTCGAAATCTTGTCGTTGCGATGGACGACGACGTCCGCCCCCAAGCTGCCCAGGTAATGGAACAGGTTGAAGGTGAAGCTGTCGTAGTTGTCGATCAGAACGATCATGTGCCTGACGTTTCTTTGCCCGCTCAAGGTCTTAAGACCGGGCTCAAGGGGGGTCAAGCAGCGCCGGTTGTCAGCCTTTATGGATCGGATCGATCCACGGCACGGTTTCCACCTTCTCGGCCGGCTCGATATCGAGATTGACCACCACCGCCTCGTTGTCGCTGCGCACCAGCACGCATTCCAGCACCTCATCGCGGCTGGCGTTGATTTCCTGATGCGGCACGTAGGGCGGAATGTAGATGAAGTCGCCGGGGCCGGCCTCAGCGGTGAATTCGAGATGCTCGCCCCAGCGCATCCGCGCCTTGCCGCGCACGACGTAGATCACGCTTTCGAGCGCGCCATGATGGTGCGCGCCGGTCTTGGCGTTGGGATGAATGTGCACCGTGCCCGCCCAGATCTTCTGGGCGCCGACGCGGGCAGCGTTGATCGCGGCCTTGCGGTCCATACCGGGCGTCTGCGCCGTATTCGGATCGAGCGAGTTGCCCGGGATGACGCGCACGCCGTCGTGTTTCCACTTCGGCTCGTCGTGGCTGTGATCGTGATGGCCGCTCATGCGACATGCTCCTGAAGCGCTAGGCTGCATCGGGTCCGCGCGGCAGGCAACCGCTATTTGAAGACCGGTTCCGGCGGCGGGGGCGGCAGCATGTCCTGCATGCGTTTGTCGATTTCCTCCTGCGACACCGGCGCCGAAGGCAAGCGGCTGACATCGGCGGCGTTCTCGCCGACATGGACGAGTTCCGGAGCTGTGAGCACGAGGATCAGCAGCAACCATTGGGCGATAAGGAAGGGCATCAGCGCACGCACGAACAACCGGAACGGCGCCGGATTTTTCGTCGCGCCGCGCACCATCATCAGCGCGTAGCCGAACGGCGGCAGCAGGAAGCTCGACTGCAACGTCAATAGCACCAGCACCGCGACCCAGCGCGCGTCGGCGACGCGGATCAGCAGCGGCGGGATGACGATGGGGATGATGACGAAGATGATCTCGAAGGCGTCGAGCACGAAGGCGCACAGCCCGATCACCGCCAGGATGACGGCGACCGCGGGAACGTCGCCGCCCGGAATGGCCGCGACCAGATTATTCACCAGCCGGTCGGTGCCGAGCAGTCGCAACACCAGCGTGAAGGTGGTCGCCGCAATCAGCAGCGTGAACAGCGCGCCGGTGATGGCGATCGCGTCATGCAACAACTCCTGCAAAATCTTGCCGCGCAAGCGCCCGGTGATCAGCCCGGCGCAGAACAGCGCGAAGGCGCCCATCGCCGCCGCTTCGACGGCGTAGAAGTAACCGGTGGCGACACCGCCGAGCAGCACGAGCAGCGCGACGAGCGCAAATCCGGCAAGCACCGCCTCGTGCGGCCGCAATCGCTCGCGCGACTTCGGCGGCGGCTCGCCGCGTCCGGCAAACCACGCGAGCGCGACGCACAGCACGAGGAAAATCCCGGCCGCCGGCAGCGCGGCGTGG
>Ga0265313_10003564_pt1 | contig 12517 bp, 9 predicted proteins | sample 4123metaG_FD_203122 | JGI IMG/M metagenome (GOLD analysis project Ga0265313, IMG submission 203122) | Rhizosphere microbial communities from Carex aquatilis grown in University of Washington, Seatle, WA, United States - 4-1-23 metaG | ecosystem: Host-associated > Plants > Roots > Rhizosphere >...
CGCTCGCCGCGGCGCTAGGAAAGCCGTCATGACGGATACCGGCGCTCTGCCGGCTGGGCGGTTGATCGCCTGGTATGGCGATGATTTCACCGGCTCGACGGCCGTGATGGAGGTACTGGCATTCGCGGGCATCGACACGGTGCTGTTCCTCGACGTTCCGACCGCCGAACGATTGGCGCGATTTCCGGTGCGCGCGATCGGCATCGCGGGCAACGCACGCGCGCAGAGCCCGGGGTGGATGGACCGCGAGCTGCCGCGGGTGTTTCGCGCGATCGGCTCGCTCGGGGCGGCGATCACCCACTACAAGGTCTGCTCGACGTTCGACTCATCGCCGATCATCGGCTCCATCGGCCGGGCGATCGATATCGCCATGCCGATCCTCGGCGGTCCGTGGATTCCTCTGCTCCCGGCAGCGCCTCCCGTCCGGCGCTACCAGGCATTCGGCAATCTTTTTGCGTCGATCGGCGACTACGGTTATCGGCTCGACCGGCATCCGGTGATGAGTCGTCATCCGGTCACCCCGATGGACGAGGCAGACGTACGGCGGCACCTCGCGCGCCAGACGAACACGCCGATTGCGCTGATCGACCTCGTCGCGATGAAGTCGGGACGGGCCGACGAGCTGCTCGCAGAAGAGATGCGTCACGGCCGGGCCATCGTCGCCCTCGATGTGATCGACGAGGGCACGCTGGTCGAGGCGGGCCGTCTCATCTGGGAGCATCGCGGCGAACGGCTATTCGTCGCAGGCTCGCAGGGGATCGAGTATGCGCTGGTCGCTTATTGGCGCAGTCGCGGCTTGCTGCCGGCGGCCGATCAGGCCACGCGTGCCACGCGGGCGGAGCGCATAGTCGTGGCTTCGGGATCGTGCTCGCCGCTCACGGCGGACCAGATCGCGTGGGCCGAGCGGAATGGCTTCGCCCGTGTGCCGCTCGACGCATCGAAGGCGGTGGATGCGGGGCTCTGGCGCGGGGAAACCGCGCGCGTGGCGGCCGAGGCCCTGCGGCTCCTCGGCGAAGGACGTGATCCGCTGCTGGCTACCGCCGCCGGTCCCGAAGATTCGGCCGTCGCCGCCTTGCGTTCGGCAATCGCGGCGGCCGGTGCTGATGTCCACGAAGTGAACAGGCGGATCGGCGAGGGTCTTGGGCGTATCGTCGATCAGGTAGTGCGCGTCGCCGGGCTGCGTCGTGCGGTGATCGCCGGCGGCGACACCTCGAGCGAGGCCGTGCGCTCGCTCGACATTTTCGCGCTGAGCGCGCTGGCGGCCATCGCGCCGGGCGCGCCGCTCTGTCGCGCGCACTCCGACGATCGGGCGCTCGCCGCGCTCGAGCTAGCGTTGAAAGGCGGGCAGATGGGCGCGGTCGACTATTTCGGCAGGGTCAGGCAGGGCGGCTGACTCGCCGCCGGTTCACTGGATCATGTCGGCGATGGTATCGGAAATCTCCGCCGGCTCGAATACCGAGAGCCAGTCGTCGCGGAAAATTTGCGGCTTTGCGCGGGCGATGGCCTTCAGCGCGGCGTCGGAGAACACCGCGCCGGGCACGAGGTCGAAGGCGATCGCCAGCTCGACATTGATGTGACCGAAGAGGAAATCCTGCGCCGCCTGCCTGGGCACGCCGCGCTTGACGGCCTCGTCGAGCGCCTCGCGGAGCGCCATCAGAAGTGTGCCGCATACGGTCTCCGATAGCGCCGGCTCCAGTATCGCCATCTGCTCGACGGTGACGCGATGCGCCCCCATGGTCGGCGCGAACATGGTGAGGGCGATCGCTTCGCCGCGCGCGTAGTCAGCCTCCGGTCCCTGCATCAGTGCGCACACGATGTTCTGCTTCGCAGCGACCATACCGAAGAAGTCGCGCTTGGCGGCCGGATCGGTCTCGTCATTGACCACCGGCGGATGGCAGGGATGCGTGACGAAATACGTGATGTCCCGGCGATTCGGCAGCTTGCCCGCTTGAGGGACGGCCGGGTCCAGCACCATCACCATCGCGCCCGGCCTGAGCAGCGGCGCGACCTCGGCCGCAATGCCGGCAAGCAGGCGGTCCGGCACCGCCAGAATGACGACTTCGGCGCCTTCCAGCGCATGATCACGTGGTGAGGCCTGCAGCCCGACGTCGGCTAGGCGTGCCAGTCCCGCGGCGCTGAGTTCGACGCAGCGCAGGTCGTGGCCGCTGGACTTCAGGTTGCGCGCCAGCCGATAGCCCATCTTGCCGCCGGCGCCCAGCAATGCGATCGCTGTCATCCGTCTCTCCCTTCGGACCGCCAGGTTGAGCTGACATTCGTCAGCCGCTGTCGTTCGGCCCGGCTCGCCGCCGCCGTCTGCGACAGCCGGAATGTGATTCTGTGCCGGCCGCCGCCGAGCGGCAGGCGATCGGCGCGGCGCCTGCGCTTACCGTCCACCGCGACGTCCGCGTAGGACGGCGACAGGATCAGCGTGCCGCGCGAGTCAGCCGGGAGCGTGACGTCGTAGATGACGTTGGCGCCCTTGACGCGCCACGCTGCCTCGACGCGGCCTACGATCGAGTCGTGGTGTGCCGAGACCGATCCAAGCTCGGCGATGATCGTCGGCTCGAAGAAGACGTGGCGGAACGCCGGCTCGTCGGCGTCCGGGCGAAAGCCGGCGACCGACTGGAACAACCATTCGCAGACGGCGCCGTAGGCGTAGTGATTGAACGAATTCATGCCCGATGAGAACGCACGCCCGTTCGGAAGGAGGGCGTCCCAGCGCTCCCAGATCGTGGTGGCGCCGCTCTTGACCTGGTAAAGCCATCCCGGCGCGCCTTCCTGCAGGAAGACGGTGGCGGCCAGCGCGGGTTCGCCAATCTTGACCAGCGCGGGCAGCAGCGCGGGCGTGCCGAGGAAGCCGGTGCCGATGCGATTGCCGGTCCGCGCGACGGCTTCCTTGAAATAGCGCGCGGCGGCGGGAAGAAGCGTGGCCGGGATGAGATCGTGCAGGATGGAGAGCGCGTACGAGGTCTGGTCGTCGTACACCAGGCGTCCTGACGACGCGATGAACTCGCGCTGGAACGCGGTGCGTACCGTACCGGCGCGCTGGCGCATGCGCGCGGCGACCCGCTTGTCACCGAGAACCTCCGCGGCTCTGGCGGCGAGCGACGCAGAGATGAAAAGATAGACCGTGGCAACGAAATCGTCGCCGGTCGTCGGCAACGGCTTTTCGCTCGTGCCGCTCGGCTGCAGCCAATCGCCAAAGGTGAAGCCGCGCGCGCCGATCGTGCGAGGCGTCGACACGATCGGTCCGTCGCTGATGCTCCACAGGAAATCGACCCAGCGCACCATCGCGGGCAGCGTTTCCTTCAGCACCACACGATCGCCGTAGTGCGTCCACAGCACCCACGGAATCACGCAGATGGCATCGCCCCAGCCGGCGCTGCCGAAAAAGCCGGGAAACCCTTGCGGCTGCATGCGTGTCGGGTCGGGCGAGACGTAGGAGATGGCGCCGTCAGCGCGCTGGTCGGCTATGACATCGCGCAGCCACTTGCGCAGGAACGCATGGCTGTCGTTGAGGTAGCAGGCGGTCGGCGCGAAGACCTGCGCGTCGCCGGTCCAGCCCAGCCGCTCATCGCGCTGCGGGCAATCGGTCGGCACCTCGATGAAATTCGAGCGTAGCGACCAGGCCGTGTTCTCGACCAGGCGGTTGACCAGTGCGTTGCCGGAGACGAACGCGCCCCGCGGCCTGATCGCCGAACTGATCGGCACTGAGGCGATCGAGACGATCCTGGCGTCGCCGGCGATGGCGACGCGCGCATAACGGAATCCCTGGAACGTGAAATGCGGGCGGTAGGCTTCATCGCCGCCGCCCTTCAGGACGTACTCGATACGGGCAGCAGCGGTGCGCATGTTGGCGTTGTCGATGCCGCCGTCGCCGTCCAGAATTTCGGCGTGGTCGATGGTCAGCCGTGCGCCGGGTTCGCCCGTCGCGACCAAGCTGGCATAGCCGGCGGCGTTCTGACCGAAGTCGTAGATGGTCCGGCCTTCCGCGTCGCGCCACGATCGCACCTCGGCGAGCGGGACAAGCTCGCGCACGGCGTTGGATTCGTGCGCCACCAGGACCGTCGGGTCGAACGCGATGACGGAGCAGCCCTTGTCAGCCGGCGCTCCTTCCTCGCGCGCGTCGTAGACTTCGCCGAGGTAGATGCCGGACTTCCGGATCGGCGTGAGGCCGCTTTGCCAGAAGCTGTCCGTGGCCACCACGACGCCCGACCGGTTGCTGATTTCGGCAAGCGCGGCGAGCTTGTCGCCCCAGCAGTTGAAGATCGGATCGGCGCCCCACATGAGCTGCGAGCGGTACCAGCCGTCGGCCAGCCATATGTCGATGACGTTGTCGCCGGCCTTGAGCAGCGAGGCGACGTCGTAGGTCTGGAACGACAGACGCTTGTCGTAGCAAGTCCATCCCGGCGTCAGCAGATCAGCACCGACGCGTACGCCGTTGATGAAGCAGCGGTATAGCCCGAGCGCAGTGACGGTTAGCTTCTCCTCGCCTTCGATAGCGGCGACGGCAAAGATCTGGCGGACGAACGGTGCCGGCGACCCGACGCCGGCATCGGCGGCCGGGTGGATCATCCGCGCCCTGGCGAAAGGAGAGGCCGTGCCTGCCGAGCGCGTACGGCAACGCGCCAGAGCCTTCTTCATTGTGCCTCCCACGCCGGCGGTCGCTTGTCACCGCGGCGTCGAGTAACGTTCTACATTTTGATGCGCCTTGCGGTCAATCGGTCGCGCGGCGTCTGCGCGAAAACGTCCAGACAACAAGAGACTTGTGCGTATGGCAAGCCGCGTCTATCGTGCGTATAACGATATACAAACTGGCCGCTGACACTCAACCCTAGTCGGAATTGGGCGCTGCTCGGGTCAGTCGGGGAGGAAGCGTGGAAAGGAACGCCGCAACACGGATTGTGATTCCGCAGACGGCGCTGCGGGTGTCGCGGCTGTGCCTTGGCGGCGTGCCGCTTGGCACTGCCCTCGGACCAGACCAATCGTTTGCCCTGCTCGACGCATTCATCGCGGCCGGCGGCAACTTCATCGACACGGCGCATGTCTACGGCGACTGGGTCACCGGCGCGGAGAGGAGCGCCAGCGAGAAAACCATCGGGCGTTGGCTGAAGGCGCGCGGGTTTCCCGCCGACATCGTCGTCGCCACCAAGATCGGCCATCCGAAGTTGTCCGCGTTGAACAAGCCGCGGCTCGATCGGGATGCATTGCGCAGCGACACGCAGGCGGCACTGAACAATCTCGGCGTGGCCAAGCTCGATCTCGTCTATCTCCATCGCGACGATCCGTCCCGGCCGGTCGGCGACATCGTAGCCGCCCTGGAGGAATTGCGCAGCGATGGCGTGATCGGCCACTATGCGGCCTCCAACTGGTCGGCTGAGCGTCTGGAAAAGGCGCAGCGCCTGGCTAGGACGGAGCATTGGCAAGGGTTCATCGCCAACCAGCCCGGATGGAGCCTTGCCAGGCGCAACCCGGGAACCGGCGATCCCGGCACCGTTGAGATGGACGCGGAGGCCTTCGCCTTCCATGCGCGCACGCAGCTCGCCGCCATCCCCTACTCGACCCAGGCGAAAGGCTACTTCACCAAACTGCTCGCCGGTCGCCTCGGCGGCGAGGTGAAGGCGGCGTACGACAACAGCCCCAATCGCGTATTGGGCCGGCGCGTCGGCGCCGTCGCGGACGGCTATCACACGACGCCCGAGGCGGCGGTGCTCGCTTCTCTCATGGCGGCGCCCTTTCCCGTTATCCCCATCGTCGGCTGCATGACGCCAGCGCAGGTCGCCGCGAGTTTCGCGTCGCTCGATCTGAAACTGCCGCACGACGTGCTGCAGGCCTTCGCCGGCTACCTGTTCGCAGATGTCGGCACGCCGGTTCCGGTGCCGGCATGAGCAAGGCATTCGCGAACCCGATCACGCTCGGCGTCCTCGTCGGCAGCCGCGCCTTCTTCAACCCGTCGGTGGCCTTGGCGGCGCGGCAAGAGGTGCTGGCGCAGCTGGAAAAGGTCGGCGTCACGGCGCTGATCCTGCCGGCCGGCGAAACCGAGAACGGCGCGGTGCAATCACGTGCGGATGCGCAGCGCTATGGCGCGTTCTTCCGACAGCACCGCGATGAGATCGACGGCATTGTCGTGCTGCTACCGAATTTCGGCGACGAGATAGCGGTGCTCGAGACGCTGCGCTCTGCCGATCTCCGCGTCCCGCTGCTGGTCCAGGCGAGCAATGACGAGATCGACAAGATCGACGTCCACAGCCGCCGCGATGCCTTCTGCGGCAAGATATCGGTCACCAATAATCTCTACCAATACGACATTCCGTTCACCGATACGGCAAGCCACACGGTTGACGTGGCGGGCGACGAGTTCCTCGCCGACCTCGACCGGTTTGCGCGCGTCTGCCGGACGGTGCGCGGCCTCCGCAGCGCGCGCATCGGCGCGATCGGCGCGCGCACCGGTGCCTTTCAGACCATGCGGTTCAGCGAGAAGCTGCTACAGGGCGCCGGCATCACGGTAGTTACGGTGGATCTCTCGGAGATCATCGCCGCCGCCAGCGCGCTCCGCGACGACGGGCCGGAGATCAGGGCGAAGCTCGACGAGATTCGCGCCTACGGGACTATTCCCGCGCACATCAAGACGGCCAACATCGTCAAGCAGGCGAAGTGGACGATCGCCGTCGACCGGTGGATCGCGGAGAACGAGTGCGACGCCAGTTCGATCCAGTGCTGGCGCAGCCTGCAGGACAACTTCGGCTGCGCGACGTGCCTGACCATGAGCATGATGGGCGAGCGGCTGATGCCGAGCGCCTGCGAGGTTGACGTCATGGGCGCCATCTCGATGTACGCGCTGGCGCTGGCTTCCGGCGCGCCGCCGGCGATCCTCGATTGGAACAACAACTATGGCCGCGAAGCCGACAAGTGCGTCTGCACGCACTGCGGCAACTTTCCCAAAAGCTTCATCGGTGCAGCGCCGGAAATTTCCGAGCTCGACGTGCTCGGCACGGTAATCGGTAAGGAGAAGTGCTTCGGCGCGGTCAAGGGCAAGGTGAAGGCCGGGCCGATGACGTTCTTCCGTCTGTCGTCCGACGATCGTCACGGCACGCTCAAGGCTTACGTCGGCGAGGGGGCGTTCACCGACGATCCGTTCCCGATGGATGGTGGCATCGCGGTGAGCGAGGTCTTGGGGCTGCGTGCCTTGCTGGGCTTTGTGGTGCGCAATGGCTTCGAGCACCACGTTGCAATGGTGCGCGGCCACCACGCAGCCGTCGTCCATGAAGCCGTCACGCGCTACCTCGGCTGGCCGACCTACCATCACGCCGGCGGCGCGCCGGCTCTGGCGTTCGCCGACCCGGTCTTCCGCGAGTAATGCGATGACACAGACGGAACTCGCGGCGACGGACGATATGTCGGCGCAGGCGCTCAGCGAAAAGGTGAGCAGCATCGCCGCGCATGCGCGGAGCATCCGTCGCAACGCGCTGCGCATGGTCTTCGAGGCTCAGCAGGGCCACCCCGGCGGCGACATGTCCGTGACCGACATTCTGGCGACGCTCTATTTCGGCGTCCTCGAAGTCGATCCCGCCAATCCGCGCGCGCCCGACCGCGACCGCTTTGTGCTGAGCAAAGGTCACTGCAGCGCAGCGCTGTACGCGACGCTGGCCGAAGCAGGGTTCATCCCGGCCGCGGCGCTGGATACCTTCATGCAGCCGATGTCGTTGCTGAACGGCCATCCCAACCGCAACTATGTGCCTGGTGTCGAGGCCAACACGGGGCCGCTCGGACACGGCCTGCCGATCGCGGTCGGTATTGCCGTCGCGGCCCAGCTCGATCGCGCGCGCCACCGCGTGTTTGTGGTGACCGGCGATGGCGAGCTCCAGGAAGGCAGCAACTGGGAAGCGGCGATGACCGCCGCGCATCGGCGGCTCGCCAACCTCACCGTCGTCGTCGACCGCAACCTTCTGCAACAAGGCGCGCGGGTCGAGGAGACCAACGCGCTGGCGCCGCTGGCCGACAAGTGGAAGGCGTTCGGCTGGGATGTCGTCGAGGTCGACGGCCACGATCCGCTCGCTCTCCTGATGGCGCTTGGCCGCGATGACAGCCGGTGGCGGCCGCGTTGCGTTATCGCGCGCACGATCAAGGGGCGCGGCGTCTCGTTCATGGAGAACGAGGTCCACTGGCACCACGGCGTACTCAATCGCGAGCAATTCGCCCAGGCCATACGGGAGATTGGCGACCCATGAGCGGAGCAGCTGCCACGCCCAAGTTATTCGACTGCCGCGATGCTTTCGCGACGACGCTGGAGCGTCTGGCGGAGACGGAGGAGCGCATCGTCGCCGTCGTCAATGACAGCGTTGGCTCGTCCAAGCTGTCTCGCTTCAAGGAGCGCTGGCCGCAGCGGCTTATCAACGTCGGCATTGCCGAGCAGACCATGGTCGGCGTCGGCGCCGGGCTGGCCAATGGCGGCAAGATCGCTTTCGTAAGCGCCGCGTCGTGCTTCCTTTCGGCGCGCGCGCTGGAGCAGATCAAGGCCGACGTCGCCTACTCCATTGCCAATGTAAAGCTCGTCGGCCAGTCGAGCGGGGTGGCGTACGGCGAGCTCGGTCCGACGCATCATTCGATCGAGGATTACGGCTGGCTGCGCATCCTGCCCAATCTTACCATCCTGGTGCCCTCGGATCCCTGGGAAACGGCACGGGCCATCGAGGCGGCCGCGACGCTGGACGGCCCGGTCTACGTGCGTCTCAGCCGTCTTCCGGTGCCGGAGCTCAGCCGGCCGGCCGAGGCTGGCTTCCGTATCGGCAAGGCCGAGGTGCTGCGCAGCGGCAGCGATGTCGCGATTGTCGCCAACGGCGTCATGGTCAGTCGCGCGCTGGAGGCGGCAGACGAGGTGGCGAAAGCCGGCATCGCGGCGCGCGTCGTGAACATGTCGTCGATCGCGCCGCTCGACGGCGATACCATCCGTGAGGCTGCCGCAACCGGCGCCATCGTCACCGTCGAGGAACATTCCGTGCGCGGCGGTCTCGGCGGCGCGGTGGCCGAAGTCGTCGCCACCACCTCGCCGTGCCGCATGCGCATCCTCGGCTTTCCGGGCTTCATGCCAACCGGCTCGCCGGCGTTCTTGCTCGAGCGGTACGGCCTGACGTCCGACGGTATCGCATCCGCCGTCCGTGAGGTGATCGCGGCGCGGGACGCTGGATGAGCGCCTGCGTCCTGGCGATCGATCAGGGCACGACCAACACCAAGGTGCTGCTCATCGATCGCCTCGGCCGGGTTGCGGCCCGCGGCTCCGCTGCGGTGCCGGTGCGCTATCCCCGGCCGGGATGGGCCGAGCAATCCGGATCCGAAATCTGGCAGTCCGTCGTTGCGGCGGCCGAGGAGTGCTTGTCCGCAGCCTCAGGCGCGACCGTCGCCGCGATCGGCATCTCCAACCAGCGCGAGTCGGTGATGCTGTGGCGCCGCGATTCGGGCGAGCCGATCGGCCCGTGCATCAGCTGGCAGTGCCGGCGTTCCGCCGACGGGCTGGCAGGGCTCAGCAGTGATGCCGCCGAGTTCGTCCAGGCGCGTACCGGCCTTGGGCTAGATCCACTTTTCCCGGCGGCGAAGATCGGCTGGCTTCTCGATGCGTATCCGGAGGCTCGCTCGCTCGCGGCGGCCGGCGACCTTTGTGCCGGTACCGTGGACTCGTGGTTGGTCTTTCGCCTGACCGGCGGGCACGTGCACGCCACCGACGTCGGCAACGCCTCGCGCACGCAGTTGTTCAATATCCACGACTGCCGCTGGGACGATGAGCTGTGCGCGATGTTCGGTGTCCCGTTGGCGATTCTGCCGATGGTCAGGGCGTCCGACGCCGATTTTGGCCTGACCGTGGGCGATGGTCCGCTGCCCGCTCGTGTCGCTGTGCGTGCGGTCATGGGCGATTCTCACGCGGCACTGTTCGGCCATGGCATCCGTAAACCGGGCGCGGCGAAGGCGACCTACGGCACGGGATCCTCGCTGATGGCGTTAACCGATGGGCCGGTGGCATCGCGCAGCGGGCTGTCCACCACAATCGCGTGGCAGCGAGGCGACAGTCCGCAGTACGCGCTGGAGGGCAACATCATCGTCTCGGCGCAAGCCGCGATGTGGGTTGCCGGCGTCCTTGGCCTCTCCGACGCCGATGCGTTGACCGCCCTCGCGGAAACGGTCAGCCATTCGGACGGAGTTTATTTCGTGCCGGCCCTCGCCGGCCTCGGTGCGCCGCGGTGGAAGGCACGCGCGCGCGCCGCCTTCGTCGGGATGTCGCTGGCGACGCAGCGGGGACATCTGGCGCGAGCGACGCTCGAGGCGATCGCGCTTCAGGTACGCGACGTATTCGCGGCGATGGAATCGGACCTCGGACGCGCGCTCGAGGTCCTGTCCGTCGACGGCGGGGCGACGCGCAACGACGTGTTGATGCAGATGCAGGCGAACGTCATCGGGCGGCCAATCCGGCGGCCGCCGGTGGCCGAACTCAGCGCGCTTGGCGCCGGCATCATGGCCGGCGTCGCCAGCGGCTTCGCCGACGAGGCTGCGCTGTCGCAGTCCGTCGTGGGCGGGCAGGCCGCCGCCGGGGGCACCTTCATGCCGAAAATGAGCACCGACGAACGGCAGCAGATTCTTGCCGGATGGCAGGCGGCGGTCGCCGGCGCCATTGAGGCGTCGGTCCGGTCGTAAAACGTTATACGCCGGAGGGCGTTGCGTCATCGCGCTTGGAGTACCCAGGGTTTCCTGTTTCCGCAGCGCTTGGCCGTTTCGGCCGTTGGCGTCTCCGCCTTGACTCCGCCGGATAACGATCTACAAACAGCGAGAACGTTCGACAGAACTTCAATCAAACGAACGTCGTGGGAGGAATGACGATGTCCATAATTCGCAGGAGTCTTGCGTGTGCCGCGGTCCTGCTGGCTGCGGGTCTGGCAGGGTCGGCGAGCGCTGCACCGAGCGGCTCGATCAAGCTGCTTGCTTCGAGTGAATTTCGCCCGGCACTGGAGAAGGTGATCGCCGACTTCCAGAAGGCGACCAACGTCACCGTCGATATCAGCTACACCGACGAAGGTTCGATCAACACCGTGCTGCCGACGCAACTGTCGTCGGGCGCCGGGCCGGACGTGTTCACGTCGTGGCCGGGGACGTATGCCGCCAATTCCGCCGTGCTGCTCGGCCAGCGCGGCTACGCGATGGACCTGTCAAGTGAATCGTGGGCGAAGGACGTGCCGGCGCGCTTCGGCAACTTCGTCGGCTTCGACAACAAGATCTTCTACCCGCCGCTCGGCGCCCTTGCCGTCGTCGCGATGTACAACGACAGTGCGCTCGACTCCCTCGGATTGAAGAAGCCGTCGACCTGGACGGAGGTGCTCAACTTCTGCAAGGCGGCCACCGACAAGGGCGTCACCGCCTTCGCCTTCGGCGCGCAGACCGACTGGCAGAACCAGATGCTGCCGCTGCTGCTCTCCGTGACGCTCGTCGACCGCGTCGATCCGACCTTCCTGTCCGATCGCGCCGCCGGCAAGGCGAAGTTCGCGACCTCGCCGTGGGTCGACGTGTTCGCCAAGGAGCAGACGATGCTGAAGGCCGGCTGCTTCGGCGACAAGGCGCTCGGTCTTAGCTTCGAGCAGGCGCAGACGGAAGTCGGCGCTGGCCACTATCTCGGCATGTTCGCTCCGGCCAGCACCTTCGCCGGCCTGACGGCCACCAACGCCAGCGCCAAGTTCTCCGTTGCTGCGTTCCCCGCAACCGATAACGCCGACGAAACCTGGCTCCCGGTCGCGCTCGGCGGCAGCTACGCCGTCAACGCCAACACGCAGAACGCCGAAGCCGCCAAGGCGTTCGTCGACTTCCTGCTCCAGCCGGAGAACGTCGCGCCCTATGTCGCGGCAACCGGGCAGGCGCCGGTGCTGCCGAACAAGGACTTCGTCCCCGACGACGTGACCAAGCTCCAGATCGCCATGGGCGATGCCGGCAAGACGGCGCCGGTCTGCGACCAGATTTTCCCCAATCCGAAGGTGCGGGCGGTCTGGATCAGCCAGAACGAAGCGATGCTCGCCGGCAAGGTCGAGCCGAAGGACATCACGCAGGCGATGGATGATGCCTGGGACGGCAACTAGCCGCCCCATGGCGTTCCAATAGCCGTCTACGATCCGCTTGGAGAGGCAAAAGTGAAATCAGGCAAAGTGCAGTGGGGCGTGCTCGCTCCAAGCGGTATCGCGGGACGGTTCGTTCCGGATCTGAAGCAGGTGAAGGGGGCGGAGGTCGTTGCAGTTGCCTCGCGTGAGGCGAAACGGGCGGCGGCCTTCGCCAAGAACCACGGCATCGCCAAGTCCTATGGCAGCTATCTGGAGCTCGTGAAGAATCCGGACATAGACGTCGTCTACATCTCGTCCGTCCACACCCATCACTACGCCCACGCCAAGCTCGCGCTCGAGCACGGCAAGGGCGTGCTGCTCGAGAAGCCGTTCACGATCAACTACCGGCAGGCTGCCGAGCTGGTGGAACTCGCGCGCAAGAACAAGCTGTT
>Ga0265313_10003566_pt1 | contig 12515 bp, 13 predicted proteins | sample 4123metaG_FD_203122 | JGI IMG/M metagenome (GOLD analysis project Ga0265313, IMG submission 203122) | Rhizosphere microbial communities from Carex aquatilis grown in University of Washington, Seatle, WA, United States - 4-1-23 metaG | ecosystem: Host-associated > Plants > Roots > Rhizosphere >...
ATCTCTTCGATGCGATTGCTGAAAACGTCGTCCCGAAACGATTTCTTATCCGAGAGATAAACGATCATCGATGGCGATTGGCTTCAGGGTAGATACAGCCTATCTGCAATTTCATGTGGGTAGACTTGAAAAGTCGATCCATCTGAATTCCGGCGCCATCGTCGGTCCGATCCTTTTTGGAAATCCTCACATCAACTATTGCAGCCCGACCCTCTGGAATTGCCTTTCATGGTGAATCCGGTCACGTGCAAGTCCCGCATTAGTTTTGCATCGGTGCTCGCTTCGGCGATTAGCCAACTCGCTTTTCCGAAGACCGCATCGCAGCGCCAGAGAGCGGGCATGACCTGGGAGACCTGGAATCGATCCTCGGTGCCACGGTGGGTGAGCAAAAGCGGGAAGGCTCGAGGAAGATGTAGGCGGGCATCAGCGCAGTTTCAACGGAAGCCGATATAAATCGATGATTTGGTAAACGTTCTCGATTGAAATGGCGTCCACGAAACCCGGCTCAAGATCTTCGCCCGCGCGCTCGGCTCTCCGTGACCAAACTACCACGCCAATTGCCGTCGATGAGTTTGCCCGGAGACGCTCTGCCGAAGTGCGCACCGTCACGTTCTCCATCAGAAATACAGGGCCTCCGCTGAATCCTCCCCGCGCCATAGCAGAAAGGATGAAATGGCGCCGGCGATCCCCATGGTTTTGCATCACTGCCGAAATCACGCCCGGAACGACCACAAGAGGAGGAATCCGGTCAAAAGACATTGGGATTCGAGGAAAGCCAAACACCTGCACGCTCCTCGTGAGCAGCTCACCCGCAGATAGGACATCAGCGTGATCAGCGAGCTCCATTGCAGGGGCAAGTCCATCTGCAGGACCTCGCTGGCCAACGTCCCCCTTCACCTGGATGATTGCGAGATCACATTCCGGGTGGCCAAACCAACTGAGATTGTCCCCCAAGACCTCGAATCCGGGATGGGTTGTACTTCGGCGAGCATCACCGCTGGGCAAAATCTCGGTCTTGGCCGACATATCTTCCTGACCGATCTTGAGGATTCTATTTCCTTCGATCACGTGCTTCGCTGTTACGAAATAACCTTTGCCGATGTGGAAGGCCGTTCCGATATCGGGCGCACCATCCGGTTTGAGCACTTCGACGAAAACAACCGTCGAAAGCACATCTTCCTGAGCCTGGGCATCGCGGTAGCCGAACATCTTGGACCGATGGAAGGCAGGAGCCCACGCTCGGTCAAGCCACCCCTACCGGAAGCCAGCGGCGGCGACTTGGCGATCAGCCAACGGGACCGGCCGTGCTTGATCTCCTATTTGCCGAGGGCGGCCCAGCGGGAAGGATCTGCGATGGCGCGGACAAGCTCGTCGAGCATTGGTTGAGGATCATCATAAACCTGGGCGCCGGCCTCATTCGAATTTTCCCACCTACCGGTTCTTTGAATATACCAGTGGAAAGGCTGAGGTCTAAATCGAGTTCCGCCATCGATCCGCCAATCCAAATGGAATGGCAAGCGGTCCCCTGGCTTCGGGTTAGAAAGGACCATCATGCACATCGCGCGGAAGCTCCGTTCTGAAGTAGCCCCGAATTCAGCGCTCCAGATCTCGTCTATTTTCCTGCTAGAGCGTGTTCGCATCAAATTGTTCATCATCCAATCGACGCCCATTGATGGTGAACCCGAATCCCCCCTCCGTCGGAATGCATGGGGCAAACCCTTCATCTGCGCAGCAAGCGTTTCCTCAAGGCGAACGAGCGCCCGGGCGAATGGTTCGGTCTGAATAGCAATCCCGGCAGAGATCCAATCCTCCTCTTCAGCGATTCGAATCGCAGCATTTGCCTCCGCTTCTGCATGCGCCACTCGAGCTGCTCCGAAATCGACCGCGGACCCAGTCTGGGGACGTGGATCGGCTGTGAGGCCAAACCGATCCATCATCTCAAGGAACGCCGCTGCGCCGGCTGGAACGATCGATTCCGTCGAGCAGGCGGCAAGCAGTGCACGGGCTGGCAAAGCCAGCGGGCCCTCGACGAGCGGATGATACTTCCAGTGAAAACGTTCATTTTTGGGGCGCCCTGTCTCTAGTAAATATCCAAGGAGCCACGCTAAGCCAACGCAGTCGAAGGATGGCCCGATCTCCCCTTCCCCGTAAGACGCAGCGGGAAGCGCCGCGAATCGGTTGACCGCAGGCCGAGCAGGATCGGTTACACGCTCGCCCGCTGGGTCGTAAAGTAGGCCAAAATCGATGAGCACCGGCTGCGGCGGGTCAGAATCCTCAAATATCAGAACATTGGCGGGCTTGATGTCCCGATGCACAAATCCCCGCGCGTGGACCTCCGTTAAACCCTCAGCCAGGCAGCGAACGATGCGAATTGCCTCTCGGTAACGATCCGGACCTCCACCGTCCCGCCGGAGATCCTTCACCCATTTATTCAACGGTCTTCCCAAAGGAGTCACATAACCGAGACTCCCTGGTTCTTCGCATGAATCGAGAAGCCGAACGATGGCGGGTTGGTGAATCTGCCGAAGCAAACCAATCTCTGTGGCGAAGCGAACCGATGCTGCGTGGTCTAAGTCGGTCACTACCTTGAGCGCCGCGTGACGCCCATCAGTCTTGTGCACGACGCGAGCCACCCGACCCTGGCCGCCCTCCCCTAGGTCACAGCGAAATTCCCAATTGGCCGAGAAGTAAGCAGGGAACCATCCGGGATTACTCATGGCGAAGCTGGATTAACTCATCTTGCGCCAGAGAGATTCAAGACACCACGAAAAAAGGCCTACTTCCCGAAGGAGGCTGGCCGCTTAAAATCGGCCGACGAGGTGAGGATTACCCGGCCGAGACCAGCAGCTGCCTCCTCTGCGCGGCAAAACCGAAAAGGGCGACCCTCTGCTACCTCGAATGTGAACGGAGTCTTGATCTGTCCATCATTCGCCCTGATTCGGCCAACGATGGCATAGATGCCCTCTCGTATCGCGTGCCGGAGGAACCACTCGGGAGGTGGCATCCCTTTGATCACCGCGATCTCGTCCAAGGCCTTCGCGAGCGCTGGCGACCGCAGGCTGGTCACGGCGCCCATCAGGGCTTTCGCCTGAAAAACCGGGATTTCCCAGGCGGTGTCGCGATCATGGTGGATTGTGTGGCGGGTGATACAGAACTCCTGCGGAGTCGGGGAAGGCCACTTATCTCGAATCTCTTGTTGGGCCTGAGTGCATAGGTCGGTTGCGTGGTTGCGGGATCTGGTTATGGTTTAGTCCCCAAGCCCCCTTTTAACCATGGCCAAAAAATCCTCCGCTGCCTTCGATCGTCATCGGGTGGTTTCACGTCCGGACTGGCTGGCCGCGCGCACGCGGCTTCTGAAGAAGGAAAAGTCATTCTCCCATGCCCGGGAGAGGCTCGCCGCCGAGCGGCGGGCGCTGCCCTGGGTCAGAGTTGACCGAGAATACACGTTCGAGGGACCGAAGGGGACCGAATCCCTGGCGGACCTTTTTGGCGGCAAGAGCCAGCTCGTCGTCTACCATTTCATGTTCGATCCGGCGGACAAGAAAGGCTGCGCCCACTGCTCCTTCTGGGCCGACAGCTTCAATCCCATAATTGTCCACTTGAACCAACGCGACGTGACGATGTTGGCAATCTCCCGAGCCCCACTCAAAAAGCTTGAGGCCTTCAAGAAGCGGATGGGCTGGACCTTCAAGTGGGTCTCATCCGGCAAATCCGACTTCAACTACGATTTCAACGTCTCTTTCACGCCCAACGAGGTTCGGAAGAATGCCGGTTTCTACAACTACCGGAAGGGTCCAGTCTGGTGTGAAGATCGCGAGGGCATCAGCGTGTTCTACCGCAACCGCGAGGGCGAGATCTTCCATACCTATTCCTGCTTCGCCCGCGGGATCGACATGATGAACACGGCCTACCAATACCTGGATCTCGTGCCCAAGGGGAGGGACGAAGGCGAACGACCGCAGTCCTGGGTGGACTATCACGACAAGTATCGGGCAAAAGCAGGGAATTCTTAGGTTCCACAATCAAGAACGCCGGAGAATGTCCGTCGTCGATGGGCGCTGAAGTCGGTCCGGCTCAGCGCCAGCCCAGCGCAGGCGCGACGTGGGCAAGAATCGCTTCCATGACGTGCACGTTATAGCCAACGCCCAATTGATTGGGGATTGTTAGCAGGATGGTATCCGCCTCGGCGATGGCGTCGTCCTTCCGGAGTTGTTCTATGAGAACGTCCGGTTCGGCAGCGTAGCCCCGGCCGAAGACAGCCCGCGTGGTTGAATCAATAAACCCAATCTGATCTGCCTGCTCCTCGTCGCGCCCGAAGTAGGCGCGATCAAGGTCGTTCATCAAAGGGAAGATGCTTCTGCTCACGGAAACGCGTGGGGCGCGAGCGTGACCTGCTTCGGCCCATGCAGTTCGAAAGGCGCGGATTTGGGCAGCCTGCTGGACGTGCAAAGGCTCGCCGGATTCATCGAACTTGAGCGTCGAACTCTGAAGGTTCATGCCAAGCTTCGCGGCCCACACTGCCGTCGAATTGGCCGCCGAACCCCACCAGATCCGCTCCCGCAAACCCGCGGAAAAAGGCTCCAGCCTCAGGAGTCCTGGGGGGTTGGCGAACATCGGGCGGGGGTTTGGCTTCGCAAAACCCTTCCCTCCGAGGAGCTCCAGGAACTTCTCGGCATGACGCCGTCCCATGCCCGCATCGTCCTCCCCTTCATTGAGCCGTTGGCCAAAGTAACGCCACCCGTCGATAACCTGCTCGGGAGAGCCGCGGCTTATCCCCAGTTGCAAGCGCGAGCCGGCGATGAGGTCCGCGGCGCCTGCGTCTTCGGCCATGTAGTACGGATTCTCGTACCGCATGTCGATGACTGCGGTTCCGATCTCGATTTTTTGTGTTCTTGCGCCAACCGCCGCGAGCAGCGGAAACGGCGATGACAATTGCCGGGCGAAATGATGAACCCGGAAATAGGCTCCGTCCATCCCGAGTCGCTCAGCCTCAACGGCAAGGTCAATCGACTGCAAGAGCACGTCCGCGGCAGACCGCGTCTGCGACTGGGAGGAGGGCGTCCAATGGCCGAAGGACAAAAAGCCGATCTTCTTCATTGCCAAAAGTTGTATGCATCAGGCCTCGATTCGCAAAGCCGGCCTTAACAATGGCAATAAGCACCCGGCGTCTGGGGTGACGAGAAGCTCGGTAACCCAGGGGACCGCTCTATTGCGCTCCGTTCAATTCGGGTTGAACAAGCTGCGATGGATCGTGAACAATCCCGCTTTCCTAACATCTCAATAACAACATTAGTGTTGATTATGCGTTTTTATGATCTAGAACTTTTCGCATGGGGACCGACCGTCAGGCCATCGAGATTTTCCACCTTATCTTCGTCGCCCATCTGGGACGCCGGGTGGACAAGGCTTTGTTCGCGATCAAGGGCGGCTGCAACCTCCGCTTCTTCTGCCGAAGCATTCGCTATTCCGAGGACATCGATTTCGACATCCGAACGATGGCCACCGGGACTCTGGCCAACAACGTGGACACGATCCTGGCTTCACCGGCATTCAGGCAGGCCCTCCGCGTTAAACAAATCGAAGTCGAGCACATCACTTCCGCGAAACAAACCGACACAACCCAGCGCTGGAAAGTCGGCATCCGGTTGGCCGGCGGGCCGGCAATTCCCACGAAGATCGAATTTTCGAGGCGGCGCGGGTTGGATGAGGGCCATATGCTTGAGCCGGTCGATCCCGAGCTGATTCGGACCTATCAACTGCCACCGGTGCTGTCCCAACATTATTCGTCTGAAGCCGCCTTCCGGCAGAAGATCGGAGCGCTCAGCCGCCGGACCGTAACCCAGGCCCGGGATATTTTCGACCTCAAGCTCCTGCTCGATGCCGGGGCGGGACGAGAGAAGCTGCCGAAGGATCTCGCGGCGGAAATTCCCCAGGCCGTCGAAAACGCGATGACCATCGGCTTTGACGAATTTTCCGGACAGGTCCGCGCCTATCTTGCCGCCGACTACCAGGATTACTACGGATCACGCAAAGTCTGGGATGAGCTGCAGCTTGAAGTCGTCAGCGCCCTGGAGAAGCGCCGGCCATGAACCAGGTCGAGGCATTGCAGAAAATCCAGCAGCTCGGCGTGCCGGCGTTCGAGACCCGCGACATTTCCGCGCTGTTACGGGTCACCCCGGCGAATGCCTCGGTCCTGCTGTCACGTCTGGCGAGCCGCGGATTTGTCCGACGTTTGGCTCGGGGCCGGTGGTCCATCGGAGCCCTGCCCAACCGCGACCAGCTCCCGGAACAGGTGGCTGCCCCGTCGCCCGCTTATGTCTCCCTGCAGTCCGCGCTCTTTCGGCATGGCCTGATCGAGCAAGTGCCGGAGGTCATCTATGCCGTCACGCTTGGCCGAACCCGGCGCGTCCGGACAACTGCTGGCACCGTGTCCCTGCACCGGATGCCACCCCAGCTCTTCGGAGGATTCGAGATGGCCGCCGACGGCGCCAAAGTGGCGACGGCTGAGAAGGCGCTCTTCGATCTTCTCTACCTCGGCCCCACCCGCACCCGCCTATTCGTTCATCTTCCCGAGATTGAATTCCCCAACTCATTCCGCTGGGCCGAGGTTGCTCGTTGGACCAAAAGGATCGCCGGCAAGAGTCGCCGTGCGTTTGTAGAGCAGCGGCTGGCATCCCTGCGGCCGAATCGGCTATCCGACGCCTGAGAGCTATCTTCTTTCCGGCTACAATTCGAAAAAGGCAATTCCACGGGGTCAGACTGTAAAAGCTGATCTGAGAAAGTGATTGGCAACGGCATTCCAGGTGCGGTGGACGGCTGAGTCTTTTGGGAGATCCCACACCGCATGATGGCGCAACCCTCCTCGCATCAAGTTTTTCAACCTGACCCTGTCGGATTCCCTATAACTTAATGCAGCAATATTAGGCGATCTCTAGCTGGACGCCGTTTTCAATAATCCCCGAGGCGATCGCGTACCGGGTAAGTCCGGCTGTCTTATGAATGTTGAGCTTCTCCATGATGTGCTGTCGGTGTGTCTCGGCTGTTTTGATGCTGATGCCAAGTTCTGCCGCCACTTGTTTGTTGGCCGAGCCCTCCGCCACCAGCTGCAAGACCTCAGACTCCCGGGAGGTCAGGTGGGAATTGCTGTCTTTGAAGGAGCCATCCCATCCGCGCCGCGTGTGGCCGTCGAAGTCTAAACGTTTGGCAATCGGTGCGCTGTAATAGGAGCGGCCCTCGGCTGCTCTACGGATTGCTTTGACGACGTCTTTGAATGACGACCGTTTTTCAACGAAGCCCACAGCACCAGCTGCGATTGCTCGGTCAACATACGCGTCATCGTTGTGCGCGGAGAGAATGACTACCTTGGCAGTAGCATGGGCGGCGAGGATTTGCCGCGTCGCTTCGAGGCCGTTGAGCACAGGCATCGCAATGTCCATCACGATGACATCGGGATGGGTGGCCGCCGCCATCGCCAAACATTCGCGCCCGTTCCCCGCCTCGCCGACAATTTCGAAAGGGCCTGCTGCCTTCAGCAGCGCGCACAGGCCCTGCCGCATGAAAACGTGATCGTCCGCCACCAGTACCCGGATCTTTTTTGAGGAGGTCATTGTTGCCTTCATTACGCGAGCACCAGGGGCCAATTGCATCGGGTGCTCTGTTTGGTCTCCTACCGTATGCTCGCACGTGGTTTTTGGCTGCGCATCGATTGACATTATTCTTGTGTATTTTGCTCCTACGACGCGCAGCAGCTCTAGCGGCTAACAATTTTTTGGGGTGACTGTCTTCGAGACAAATCGACGCCATCTGCCGGCAAGGATGTCGCCACAATCTCGCCACGAATGTTTCCGTCTGCGGCCCGGCTCCTCCGCCCCCTTTCGGCGGGCGGTAACTGAAAAAAGCCAAATGAGGGGGCCCTGGTGACTCAACCGGCCCCGTCCGTATTCCCCTCAATCAACCGCTCTCATCGCGGGCCACGCCTTGCGCAGGTCGAATCTGAGGCCGCGGCAAAGGTAGATGTCGAACCACTCGTCGCGGCGAGAATAAGGATGCTCGACGCGGCCAGCCCTTTCCACAGTGGCAAAGTGCTCCCGGTCACCGACGCCGTCGCTGTGCAATACGATCACAATCTCGCCGGTGGATTCGCGCGGCCCCCAATCCCAGTAGCTGTCGCTTTTGCAGATGGCGCGAGGAAGGCCGTATTTCGGCCCAAAGAAATCGACCGCAGCAGCATCGCCCCAGTTATTCGAAAAGATCGCCGTCCGCTTCCGATCGGCCGGCGAAAGTGAGTCATAAATGCGGGCCGCCTCACGCACCATCTCCTCCCAGCCAAATTCGTCGGCGAAGTATTGCGGCAAGGGGCCATTGTTTTGATGTTCGAAGACCACCGGTGGATCGATCCCGAGTCGATTCTCGTATCGAACGAGATTTTCCGGCGACAGGATCGGAACCGTCAAAGGCAGAAGCAACGCGCCCGATGCCGCCATGAGTGCGGCGTAGACTGCGCGCGCCCATCTTCGACTCCGACGTTCGGTCAAGCGTTCGACAGCGATGGCGCCAGCCGCAAAGACGATCGGATAGATAGGCGAGACGTAATAGTTCTTTCCTTGGAGCGCGATGAACGCGCCGAGCACCACCACAAACGTCCAACCGAACACGCCGTATAGGCTGCGCCGGGGTCCGACCAGCAGCCAAGCCACTCCGCCGATCCAGAGTGGCGCCGTCATAGGTTCCATGATCAGCATCTGGTCGAGTAGAAAAGCGATTGGCTTGCGAATGACATCGCGGTGAGTTGCGGCCACGTGGTGCAGGTGCTCGAGAAACGGAAACCCATGCCGCAACTGCCAAAGGAAATTCGGCAGCGCGATCGCGCCGCAAACCAGCAATCCGAGCCACAGCCGCCAATCGGAGAGTCGTTGTCGCAGCGGCGTGAGCGCGAACCCGACCAGTACGCCGATAACGAGGAAGAGGATGGAATACTTCGTCTCAAATCCGAGACCCGCCAGCACACCGAATCCAAGCCAGTACCGTCCATCGCTCGTATTGATGACGCGGAGCACGCAGTAGATGCAGCCAAGCCATATCAACGGTTCGAACGCGTTCATCGTCAGCCAGTGATCGAAGATCAGATATACAGGCGCTACGCAGACCGCCAGAGCCGCCAGGACTTGCGCGAAGGAGCGCCCGCCCATTTCACGCACCACCTTGCCGGTGAGGAGCACAAGTGCGGCTCCCGCAAACGCCGGGAGAAGTCGTAAGCCGAAGATCGACTCGCCAAATAGGCGCCTCGCGACCCACGCGATCACGATTCCCCCCGGTGGATGGCTTCTATACCCCCAATCGAGATGCTGCGCGCAGGCGAGACCGTACATTTCATCGCGAAAGACTCCATACCGCGTCGCGGTGAGCAGATGCAGCAGCAGTTTGGCTGCCGCCAAGGCCGCCACCACTCGGGATCCGACCGTCGTGGCCTGCCGTGATTGCTGATCCATTTCGGTGATAGGCGTTGTTATCACGCCTATCCCTTTAACACAGCAAGCTCTTGGATAGTTGCTCGAAATTTCAGATTTTTCCGAGGAAGTCTCGCCCGCCAATCTCGAAGCCGTCGGGCCAGCAAGGCTGGTGTGGTGCTTGGAGCCATGGGTGACCTGGCATTGGAGATACCGCAAAGGCTTGCGTCCTTCTCCGGGCCGAGGCACTTTTGCATCGGCTTCCGGAAAGCCTCCCGTCCGCGGAAATGGGCCTAGCCTGAACCGGGTTGATCCACTCGTTCATCAACCTGTCTTCCAGCCCGAAATGCGGACACCCGGGCGCAACGGAGGATTGGTATGTCTCATGTCACACGCCTGCTACCTGACCGGCCTCATCTCGATGTGCCGCGGCGCGAAGCGCGCGAGCTCTTGGCCGATTGGAAAAAAGGGGACCGCGCGGCGCTGGAGCGCCTTCGCTCCCAACATCCACGGCTCAGACGCCTAACCCTGGAGGAAATCGCCGCGGCGCCGGCCCGCTTGGCCGACGCGCAGTGGGTCATCGCCCTGGAGTACAGGTATGCGACCTGGGCGGAGCTCAAGCACCGCATCGAAAAAAACAACGTCTCGATTGCGATCCAGGACGCGATCCACAGCGGCGATGCGGACCTTGTCGTCGCCCTGCTCCGTCAGAATCCGGAATTCCTCCAACTGCCATTGCGGGGCAAGAGTCGGGGCGCGGCCCTGAAATACGCCGCCGATGCCGGCCAACTCGGCGTCGTCAAGGCTGTCGCAGCCCTTGCCACCACGGAACTGCAGGCCGCCCTGGACCGTACGGTGCTCAAAGGCCACCTGGATTGCGCGGGTTGGCTCCTGGCTAACGGCGCCCGGCTGAGGCCCGGCATCGTCATGGGCCCGTGTCACACGCTCAACTCCGCAGCCCTCTCGTTTCTTGCCGATGCCGGCGCTCCCTTCACCGACGAGCATGGCAACAAGCTTGCTCCACTCGCCATGGTGCTGACCATCTATTCGCGGAACTCGGCCGAGAAGCACGCGTGCCTTTCGGTCTTCGAACGCCTTGGCTATGCGCTGCCAGACACGGCGGTCATGGCCTTCCACCGCGGCCGCCTCGATCTGCTGGAACGACACCTGCAGCGGGATCACGCGCTGCTGGCGCGACGGTTCCCCTCTGCCGAGATTTATCCGCCCAACCTCGGCTGTGTGGGACCTGACTTCTCCGGCATGTGCGGCACGCCGATCGATGGCGGAACGCTGCTGCACCTGGCCATCGATTTCGACGAGCAGGAGATCTTCAATTGGCTGCTCGCGAACGGCGCCGACGTGAACGTCCCGGCGACGGTCGACGCGGCCGGCTTCGGCGGGCATACGCCGCTCTTCAATGCGGTGGTGGGTTCCCGGCGCGGCACTGCCATGGGCCAAGAGCTGCTGGCCCGCGGCGCGGACCGTTCGCACCGGGCTAGCCTGCGCAAGTTCCTGGACTGGATCGAACGTCCCCACTGGCACGAGACCCTTGCCGTCACGCCGCTCGAATGGGGCCAGACTTTTCCGGAACGGGACTGGGTCAACTCGGAGCTGCTGGCACAGTTGTCGGCGCCGCATTCCTAAGAGGCCACTGAAAAACATGCGGGCCGGCAGGCAGGCCATTGGGTCCGGGAACCTTCGTGGGATTTCCCCTACCAAGGTTCGGTATGAAAACCCTCGAAAACAAAATTGTCATCTGCGCGGCCCTGATAGCCGCCGTCTCGTTCGCCCCCTGCCTGGTTGCGCAAATGGACTCGCCGTCGACCCCCTCGTCGGCGACGCCGGCCTCCACGACTTCAGCCGCGCCCAACGCTGCCAACCTCACGCATGGCGACCGCACGTTCTTTCGAAAGGCGGCGGAGGGCGGAATGAAGGAAGTAACTGTTTCCCAGGCCGTTATGGGCCAATTGACGAATCCTCAAGTGAAGGATTTCGCGCAGACCATGGTCCGGGATCACACCGAAGCGAACACGGAACTTGCGGGGCTCGCCGCGAACAAAGGCGTCACGCTACCCGCGCCGGACAACGATCTAGCGGGAAAATGGTCCAAGAAGGATAGCGATACCGACAAGGATTATGTCGAGGAGATGGTCAGCGATCACAAGGACGTCGTGAAGCTCTTCGAGAAGGCCTCCAAGAGCAGCGATCCCGACATCGCCGCATTTGCCCAAAAGATGCTTCCGACGCTCCAGCACCACCTGGAAATGGCGCAGAGCCTGAAGCAAGCGCTTTGAGGAGTGCATCGGATCCGGCCGGGGATATACGACCGGCCGATCGGTGATGGTACGTTTTGGCAATGGGAGAACCCTCCGGGGCTACGCTCCGCAATTCCCAATCCGGTCGCCGCAGCCGGCATCCCCCTCAAGGGGGGAATGCCAAGAGGCGACCGATGAAGCTACGCTCATGCCCCTTCCGGGTCCTCCCATTGCCAAAACGTACCATCACCGGCCGATCGGGTAACTTGACGGTTTGCACACGTGCGGGCATCAATCAGCTGGTGATCCGCTGGAAACTCCCTGTATTTGAGGATCCTTTCCTCGAAGAGATGAGGTGACATGATTCGATCGATTCCTTGGAGGCCAGGAGTAGCCATCTTGGTCGGCCTATTGAGCTTCGGCATCCGCGTTGTCGGCGCGACGTCCGACCACGGCGCGGACAAATCGGCCGCCATCCTCGCCGTCGCGCCGAGGACCGATCTGCCGGATGCTGCAAGCGATCCGCTTCGTCCGCCAAACACGCGGCTGCTCAAGCCTGGGATATGGACCGACGATTTGGCCTACGACGACATGGGGAACGTCTACAACCAGTACAGGCGTTCACCCTTCGGCACCTGGAGCAACTACGACGAGGCGAAGGCAAATCCCTTCCCGATTCCGGATGCGCTGGTTCTCAAGAACGGCCAGCCGGTCAAGGATGCGGACACCTGGTGGCGGCTGCGCCGGCCGGAGATCTTCAACGACTTCAGCACGGAAGTCTTCGGAAAGATTCCCGAGCACAGTCCGAAGATCA
>Ga0265313_10003572_pt1 | contig 12505 bp, 12 predicted proteins | sample 4123metaG_FD_203122 | JGI IMG/M metagenome (GOLD analysis project Ga0265313, IMG submission 203122) | Rhizosphere microbial communities from Carex aquatilis grown in University of Washington, Seatle, WA, United States - 4-1-23 metaG | ecosystem: Host-associated > Plants > Roots > Rhizosphere >...
AGGCCCACCGCGATCAGGATGCCGGGCCAAAAATACGCCCAGATGTCGCCGTAAATGTAGCCGAGATTCTTCAGCAGGAAGACAGTGCCGATGCCGCTGATGAGCAGCCCCGACGTCACGTGCGAGGCGCTATGCGTGTTGGCTAGTTTGGAAAGCCCAAACACGATGAGGATCACCGGCCAGTACTGCCAGATGTCGTCGAAATATAGGATCCCGACGTTTTTGAGGAGAAACAGGACTCCCACTGCGATGACGACGAGCCCGATGATCATGCCGCCGGCGGCGTTCGGTCCCCCACACGCGCTGCGCTGCTCCCAGCGTGCCTGGCGGCGCTCCATGCGGAGGCGGTGCCGCTCCATCCGGTCCCGATTTCTTTGTTCCCAGCGCTCCGTATCCATGCCCGATGATCTTCCAGTAAGCCAGGTGTTCCCGTAAGCGATCCTAGCAAGACCGGCGGGACTTATCGTGCCGAATTCGGCCAACGGCGGCTGGGCGTCGGCGAACGGCGTAGAAAGCTACTGGGTCTGGCCGTCGTGCTTCTGGTTGTAGATTTCCTTGCTAACTCGATTCTGCTGGCGATTGACCTGGGCCTTCTCGTTGTTGGTCAAATTGCCGCCGTTGGCCTTGCGGTCCTGGCGAACTTCCTTGTTGATCTTCGACTCGTTGTTTTCGATGCGCGCGGTCTCATGCGGAGTCAGTTGCCCGCTCTTCACTCCCTGCGCGATGCGCTTCTGCTGGTTCTGCTTGCGATCTTTGATCTTGCCTTCTTTGGGCGGGTCTTGCGCGAACGCCATGGTTGCTGTTCCCGTTAAAAGCGCGCCCATCAACATGTTTGCGATGATTACCCGTTTCATTTTTCTTCAGGCCTCCTTGCCTTCTGCATGTTCAAACCACGCACGGGATCGGGAGTTTCGCGGATGGACGTTAAAAGCTCCTCATTCAAGCCGCGGGCGCTTTAGAACCTAGCGTGCGACAGTACTCCCGATACAATGAAACGATGTCTCACAAAGTTACTTTGATCCCGGGCGATGGTATCGGACCCGAGGTCGCCGCGGCGGCCCGCCGCGCGGTGGATGCAACCGGCGTCCGCATCGATTGGGAAGTGGCCGAGCTGAACGCGGACCTTATCGTGAAAGCGGGAGTCTCTCTGCCGCCACACGTGCTCGAAAGCCTGGAGCGGACCCACGTCGGCTTAAAGGGGCCGGTGACGACTCCGGTCGGCGGCGGGTACACCAGCGTGAACGTGGCCCTGCGCAAGAAACTCGATCTGTTCGCGAACGTCCGTCCGGTGCGCTCCATGCCCGGACTCGGCACGCGTTTCGATGATGTGAAGATCGACATGGTGATCTTTCGCGAAAACACGGAAGACCTGTACTCGGGCCTGGAACATGAAGTGGTCAAAGATGTGGTGACCAGCCTGAAGGTAATCACCCGTGTCGCGTCCATCAAGATCGCCGAGTACGCTTTCGCCTACGCCGAGAAGATGGGGCGCAAGAAAGTGGTAGCGATCCACAAAGCCAACATCATGAAACTGGCGGATGGATTGTTCCTGCGGTGCTGCCGCGAAGTGGCGGCGCGGCATCCGCACATCGAATACAAAGAGCTGATCGTCGACAACGCCGCCATGCAACTGGTGGTGCGGCCGGAGACATTCGATATTTTGCTGCTGCCGAATCTTTACGGCGATATCGTTTCGGATCTCGCGGCCGGTTTGGTCGGCGGATTAGGCATGGTCCCGGGCGCCAACATGGGCGAGAAGGACGCGGTGTTCGAGGCCGTGCACGGGTCAGCTCCCGATATCGCTGGGAAGGGAATAGCCAATCCCACGGCCATGATGCTGTCGTCGGCGCTGATGCTGTTTCATTTGAAGGAGCCGGAAGCTGCCGCGCGCCTGCAGCATGCGGTCGAAAAAGTCTACGCAGGCGGGAAACACACAACTCCGGACGTCGGCGGCAAGGGAACGACGACAGAGTTCACCGACGCCGTGATCGCGGCGATGGGAGCCTAGAAGTGGTCAGATGACATTTGATACTCCGAAAATGTCGTCCCGGATTCCATACTCATCTGGCCAAAGTAGTACTCCGAAAACGCGCCCTTACGGAGCTCCAAGGTCAGTATCCCCGCTCAGTCGGGTTTGAAAGTCCCAGAACCGACTTCAAACCAACGAAAACTAAGGAATGCGCGTAGTTCAGACGCCGTTTTCTCCAGCAGATCAATATGTTGAAAGGCGCTAGACGCTGGGTCAACGCTCTCAAGCAGTGTCGCCGCGGTATCCAAGAGCAACTGACAATAGGCGAGTACTTGCCCGAAGCCTTGCTCAACAACGGTAAAACTGAGATCCTGCTCCCAAAAGATCGGCTGGTTTGTCTGAACGTCCTTTTCTGAAACGGTCCTAGTATTCTGCAAAAGCTTGGGATGTGCGAAATGATCACGAAATCGGATGAGACCCGCTACGGTCGTCTGAATTGCTTGATAATCCTGGCCGCCGTTGGCAAGACCCACAAGCTTTCGGATGCTCCGGTGGCGTTCTTCAAGGGGACGCCGAGCCGGCGGATGCTCACCGGTTTCCCAATCGTGATCTAGCACTTGACCAATTCGGTGAACCACACCCTCGAACATAAAAGCTGTAAACATCTTCGCCGTAATGCTTGCGGATTGCGATTTGTGCTCCTGGGCCAGCGCCCACTCGACGGCAAGCTTCGCTGCAGCCGCTGTTCTCAATTCCTTTTCGATCGTGTATTCGGTGCCCATATCTCGTGATCAGAATAGCCGAAGGGGATAGGGCCGCAGGGGAAGGATGAACACTTTATGGAGATTTGTCACAGTCTTCACATAAATCGCCTGTCTTCGTGCCGTCGTCGATCAGAGGGACATGATAATATTTGAGCACCTGAAAGGAAGATGCCGATATGAAGCTAAGGCGATACTCGGTCACCCTTATGATCGCCCTCTGTTGTTGGGCGCAAACTCCAGGCGGTCCAACGCAACGCGAAACCTGGCAGACGGGTACGCTGATGAACGGGCGCTTTTGGAAAACTCTGGATGATGGAGAGAAGCTAGCTTTTGTTGTTGGATATGCCAACGCGATCGACTTCGTTTCTTACAAGGCAACCTCCACGTTCCCTGACTATCGAAGCTTCAACGGCAAGTTCTGGCCAAGTAGCCTCATCTACGGCGAGGTCAAGTCCGCCTTAGATCGATTCTATGAAACTCCGGAAAACGGCCAGATTGCAGTTGCCCCTGCCCTTCAAGTAGTGGCGGCACGTTCGACGGGCACCGATGAAGAGGCGGTGCAAAAGTTGATCGTCGCGCTTCGAGCGGCCGCCAGTAAGTAGTGAACAGCTTGGAACTTCTCTAAATTCGAACTTCTCTAAAAAAGAGGTATCCGGCGTAATCGGGAATCCGGATATTTCCCAGAATAGAAGCTTCTGGTGGAAATGCCGCACATTGGAAATGTCGTCTGACCGCTTTTAGTGCCGGATGTCGGCGGCAAAGCGGGGACCGCCGAGTTCACCGACGCCGTGATCGCGGCGATGGCATAGCGGGCACTTAAAGGGACCAAGCGTCGGCATGAGTGCCGACGCGGCAAACTAAAGTTCGCGCCACCGCGTGGCGCACGCACACTTGCGTGCCGTGTCGAGACTCTTCTCGACACATCTTCGCGCGGACCTTACAGCCCCTTCTTGGCCAGGTACTTCACCAGGTCGACGCAGCGCATCGAATAGCCCCACTCGTTGTCGTACCAGGAGATGACCTTCACCAGGTTTCCGCCCAGGACCTTGGTCAGGTCGGAATCGACGATCGAGCTATTGGGGTTGTGCATCATGTCGGTCGAAACCACTGGGTCCGAGGTGTACGCGAGGATACCTTTGAGCGGACCCTCCGCGGCTGCTTTCAGCGCGGCATTGACCTCTTCCGTGGTGGTCGACTTCGTGGTGACCGCCACCAGATCCACAACGCTGACATTCGGCGTCGGGACGCGCATGGCGTAGCCGTCGAGTTTTCCTTTAAGCTCCGGCATCACCAGACCGATGGCCTTGGCGGCGCCGGTGGTGGTGGGGATCATGTTGATCGCTGCGGCGCGCGCCCGGCGCAGGTCCTTGTGCGGGAAATCGAGCACGTTCTGGTCGTTGGTGTAGCTATGGATGGTGGTCATCGAGCCCTTCTCGATGCCGAATTTCTCGTGCAGCACCTTTACGACGGGCCCCAGGCAATTCGTGGTGCAGGACGCGTTCGAAATGATGTTGTGCTTGGCCGGATCGTAGGATGTCTCGTTCACTCCCAGCACGATGGTGATGTCTTCACCCTTGGCGGGCGCCGAAATGATGACTTTCTTGACCGTGCCACGGAGATGCTTCGCGGCATCCTTCGCCTCCGTGAATCTGCCGGTCGATTCGATGACGATCTCTACGCCGAATTTGGACCAATCGATCTCCGCCGGGTCTTTGATCGCGTAAACGTGGAGGCGTTTTCCATTGACCAGAATCCCGTCAGCGTCGGCTTTCACATCGGCATGGATGGGGCCCAGGATGGAATCGTATTTCAGTAAGTGCGTGAGAGTCTTGGTGTCGGTGAGATCGTTGGTGGCGACGATCTCCACGTCCGGGTTATTAAGCGCGGCCCGGAATACGTTTCTGCCGATGCGGCCGAAGCCGTTGATTCCTACTTTGGTGGTAGCCATAGTTTAGTTTAGCGGGATCATCCGGCCCCATGCATCCTGATCGGCGGAATCCGTGATAGCATAGCCGCCATGCGTTGGCTACTACTACCTGTTTCGCTTCTCGCGGCTGCGGCCGCATTCTTTGCGCAGACTGCTCCTCCGAACGCGACGGGGATCTCCGCGGGACATATTCATATCGTGGTGCCCGATCCGGCCGCCTATCAGAAAACCATCATGAGCGTCTTTGGTGGCGAAGCCGTAAACGCCGGCGCTCTCACTATGGTGAAACTCCCCGGCATTTTCTTCATCATGACCAAGGCCCAGGGAGCCGGACCAAGCGGCGGATCCAAGGGTTCCACCGCGGACCACATGGGATTTTCGGTGAAGAGTTTCGCCGCACTGAAGGCCAAGGCCGTTGCCGCTGGTCTGAACGTGCAGGAAGTCACTCCTAATGTGCAGGCGTTTGTGACTCTTCCGAACGACGTGATCATCGAGGTCCAGGAAGATACCGCGCTGCCTACGGACGTGGCGTTTAGCCACTACCACCTTATGGTTCCCGATCAGGATGCGGCACGTGCATGGTACATGAAGACGTTCGGTGGCGTGGAGGCGCAGCGCCGTCCCGGATTGAAGGGCGTCGGAATTCCTCCCGGCACTGTCGATTTCCTGGGAGTAGGCGGCAGAGGCGGCAAGAACAAAGATGGCTCCACTCCGACTCCTCCAGCGGGCACCAAGGGCCGTTACCTCGATCACATCGGGTTCGAAGTTAAAGACCTGGACGCATTCGCAAAGAAGCTTGAAGCGGACGGCGTCAAGTTTGACATGGCTCCGCGCGATATGACCAAGCAGTTCGGCCTGAAAATCGCGTTTATCACCGATCCTTTTGGGACCTATATCGAGCTGACCGAGGGATTGTCGAAGCAGTAGCTACGCAGGCCGGATTCGGCCCTCTCCGTCGAGGGCCAACGTCCGGCCGCGCCACACCACCGATTTGCCGAATAGGCCGGCTAGCCAGGCCGCGGCCGTTAAAAGGTCGCGCAACGGGATCAGCACCCACATCCGCAGGACGTCCGGACTTCGAAGAACGAACCAACCCCCCGCGGTTGCCATGGCCATTCGCACTGCCAGCAACGCCAACGCCCAGGTCCACTCGCCCACGGCCGCCAGGGCCAGCGCCCACAAGGATCCGAAAGCCAGCGGGAGACCAGCGTAGCCCCAGAATTTCGACACGCGAACGGTGCGGGCCCAACGCACCTGATGCGTCCACATGTCACCCCAATCGCCTCCCAAGTGCGTCGCGACGATGGTATCGCTCAACACGCATTTGAGGCCGAGACCGTGGATCCTGTGGCCGAGCTGATAATCGTCCGCCAGATAATCAGCGATCGCTTCGAAGCCGCCGATGCGGTCCAGATCGGTTCGGCGAAACGCCATGGTCGCGCCGGAGGCGAAGTCTTTCACGCCCAGCGCGCGGGCTACAATCATGGACGGAACTAAATCGGTTGCAACCCCCAAAGCCTCGAAGCGGGCCGCTGGGGTGTCGCCCTCCGGACGAAACATACAGGTGACCAGACCGACGCTCGGATCGGAAAGCGGTCCGGTCACGCGGGCCAGGTAGTCCGGCTCCACGCGAATATCGGCGTCGTTGACCACCAGGATCGGATAGCGGGCGGCGCGCGCCAGATCGATCAGCGAGCCCACTTTGCCGTTGGGAGTAATAGTGCTGCATCGGATCATTCGTGCGCGGGGAAATTCGGCGATCACCGCCTCTGCTTGATCCCCTTCCCGGACGCCGCACAGCAGTTCATAATCCCCTTCCAGAACCGTATGAGATTCGATCGCAGCGCGCAGCGCAGAATCGGCGCCATAGACCGGCTTCAGGATGCTGATTCCTTCTGCCGCGCGCCGGGCGCGTGGCCCTTGGCGTTTGAACGCTAGACACGCCACCGTGGCGAGAAGCTGATAGCCACCGGAAGCCGCGGCCAGGATCTCGACAATCACAGGGCCTCTTGGATCACAACGCGAGCAACCACACGCCACCCGCGACCAGCGCCGCTCCGATCCAGCGCCGCGAGTCTACGTGCTCCTTGAGAATCCAGCGCGCCAGCACGGTTTCGATCACGAAGGTTCCTGCTGACGCGGGAACCGCGAAGCTCAAGTCCGCCACCTGCACCAGCGCCATGAAGGCGAAGAAGGACGCTGCCATGCACACCACGGACAGAATCAGGTTCCTCTTCCTGGCGAGTGTGGAAAGAACACTCCGCAGACCACGGAGCCTGAAATCATGGATTTCCCCATGGCGCTTCATCTCGTGGCTTTGCAGCAGATCTGCGGTCACCGTGGAACCGACGATCACGCCAAGCAGGAGCCAGACTTTCATACCGGCGGTCCTCCCGGCTGCTGCTCCGAATGCGGCTTCCCCATGCCCACCAAGACAACTCCGGCCATGATGAGCAGCGTTCCTGCCCAGCGAGCCGGCGTAACATCTTCTCCCAGGAACAAACGCCCGAGCAGCGCATTGAGCACATACCCGAAGGCTGTTACTGGGAGCACATAACTCAGATCCGCCCAGCTCAACAGGAACATTTTGCTCAGCATCCACGCGATCAGCAATACGATCCCCAAGCTCACCCACGGATTGAAGATCGCGCGAAGGAAGGATAGTGGTGACGCGGTGATCTCTCCTGCTCCATGCCGCATGCCCCAGGCCAGGAAGAGATTCCCGAACGCATTACTGACGACGACGATGGCTGCGAAGGCAGGCGTCTTCCAGCGGAGTCGTGGATTCATCCGGAGCGCTGCCGGTTCGCTACGCCCGCTCGTCCGCTTGGCTCAGGACGCTGGCTTTCTCGTCGGCGACATATTGCTTGCGCTTGGAGCGAAGGCTCATGTATGACTTGGCCTCTTTGTACAACCGTTTGCGTTCGCTGTTGTTGAAAATCGACTTGCGCACGATGCGCCAGGCAGCCTTGGGACGGAAATAGTATTCGTCGTAGAACCGGTCAACCCATTCCATCATCTCGCCCTTTTCCAGGATGCCGGGATAGACCACCTGAGGGAGCTGGTGGCCTTCATCGTCGGCCATCTTAAGCTGCACCAGATTGTTCTTTTGTGCGTAATCGTAGAACTCTGTACCGGGATAGGCATGGGCGATCGAAACCTGAATGGTCTCCGTGTCCAGCCCCTTGGCGAAATCGATAGTGTTGCGCAAGGTTTCGCGTGTCTCGCCCGGCAGGCCGACGATGAAATCGCCGTGGATCACCAGACCCAGGTTATGGGCGTCCTTGGTGAAGCGTTTGGCGCCTTCGATGGTCGCGCCCTTCTTGATGTTTTTGAGGATCTGCTCGTCTCCGGATTCGTAGCCGACAATCAGCAGGCGGCAGCCGGCGTCCTTCATGGCCTTGAGGGTCTCGTAATCGGTGGTGACGCGCGAGGTACAGCTCCATGTGAAGTTGAGCTTCTTCAGCTCCGCGCACAATTCCAGCGTGCGGGCTTTCTTGTAATTGAAGGTGTCGTCGTCGAAAAAGATTTCCTTCAGGCCAGGGAAGTTCTCCAGCACGTAGCGGCACTCGTTGGCCACGTCTTTGCTCGAGCGCAATCGCCAGCGGTGGCCGGAGTGCGTCTGGGGCCACAGGCAGAAGGTACACATCGCCGGGCAGCCGCGGGTCGTATAGAACGACATGAACGGGTTTAAGAGGAACGGAACGTTGTAGCGTGTGAAATCCAGATCGCGCTTGTAGACTTTGGAAACCCAGGGCAGTTCGTCCAGATTCTCGATAACCGGGCCTTCCGGGTTGTGGACGATTTCGCCGTTCTTGCGATAGCTCACACCGGGGAGCTCGGAAAGCGGCGTGCCTTTCGCGTACCCGGCGATCTGATGGTCGAACTCGCGCCGGACCACGAAATCGATCGCCTTGGTCGCTTTCAAGGCCTTCTCGGGTTCGATCGTCACGGGCGGTCCGACGAAGGCCACCTGCATCTTCGGGTTGGCGTCCTTCATCATGTCGGCGATCTTTACGTCCACGTGAAAGCCGGGCGAGGAAGTGTACAGAACTAATAATTCGAAATCCTTGGCCATGGCGACGGTCTGCTGGATGGAGATGCCGTGCGGCGGCGCATCCACAACCTTGCTGTCTTCGAGCATCCCAGCCGGGTAGCACAGCCATACCGGATACCAAAAAGATGCGACCTCGCGAGTGGAGGGCCAGCGTGATCCGGCGCCGCCATCAAAGCCTTCAAAGGAAGGCGGATTCAAAAAAAGTGTTCTCATGGGATGGAAGCGAATCTCCTTGGTTATGGGACGCTCGGGAAGGCGGCCGTCTGTTCGTCCTCTTGCCACGTCGGGTTGCTGTAATTGGCGCTTATCTCGGCCTTCCCAACTACACGCACATCCACGGTACTCTGCAGATGCTTCAAAACGGATACGCCATCGCGCATTTCATAGTCGCGCACGAAACGGATACTCTTGAGCCACGCAGACCCGCTCTTGACCAGCTGGCCCGTTTCCTTGAGGGGCATGCCGGTGGCGCCGTCCAGCCATAACTCACCTTTGAATAGCCCGATGGCCTTGCGCCTGGGGGTGAGCTTGAAGATATAGACTTGCTTGTCCTGTTGCGTGATGATCGCGTTGATCTGGAACTTATAGTTGGCGGGCGTGATCGCGATGGAGCCCTTCTCCCGCTCATCCTGCTCGAGTTCCAGGTACTTCGAGATGACCTCTTTTTTCACAATGGGATCGCCGATGAAATCGCCTAGCTTATCGAAGGTGATTTTGCCGAACTTGGAAATCACGCGCAGGACCCTGAGTTTGCCCTTCTTCTCCAGGCGAGGAAGCTGGACGTCGATTTCTTCCTCCATCCGGGCTCCCCGGAGGGCTTCCTGCTGGGCCTGCTGGGCCGCGACGTAGCGATTGATGACCTCTTTAAGGTTATCCGGGTTCGCATAGTTTTTGGGCAGATCCGCGGCACAGACTACTGTGGCTAAGACCACGGACGCGAGAAAAAAGTTAGGTATACGCACTAACGAATGCCTTTGCGAGCGCGAAATACACACCCTTAGGGCCTATTGTATCAGATGTGCCGGAAAACGAAGGGGTTGCGGATTATCTTGCCAGGCCTGTAGGTCGAAGAAAACGCTATGCCCGTCGGTCCGGGCTGTCACCAATCCGTCAAGATCAGTCCGTAAGACGGCTGCGTGCCGCGCTGAGAGCCGTCCCAGGACGTCCGGGTGGGGGTGGCCGAACGAGTTTTCGTATCCCGCCGAGATCAGGGCGACCGACGGCGAGACGGCATCCAAAAAGGCCGGGGTAGTGGAAGTTCGAGAGCCATGGTGGCCCACTTTGAGGACGTCGGCATGCAGGGTGACGCCTGACGCCAGAAGTTTGGACTCGATACCGCGCTCCATATCGCCGGTTAAAAGGAAGGATCGCGAGCCGTAGCTGATCCGCAGTACCAGCGAGTCGTTATTCCCCACTTTTTCAGCCACGTAGTCGTCCGTGGGCGCCAGAATTTCAAGGATCGCACCGGAGAGTTCGTGCGGGCCGGTGGGATGCTTCTCAAAAGAGGGAATGCCCAGGCGCCGAGCCTGTTCGAGGAGCTCGGCCGGCGGATTCGCTCCGGTCCAGAGCTCTCGTGGCATAAAGTTCAGCATGACGGACGCCAGGCCGCCGATGTGGTCCTGATGGGAATGGGTGGCGACCATGATATCGATGCGGCGGATACCGCGGTTCCACAGGTACGGAGATACGACGTCCTCTCCGATGTCGAGGTTGGATTTTCTCTGGCGGCCATACACCAGCCTTCCGCCGCCGTCAATTAGCATAATCTCACCCCGCGGTAACACTACCAGGAGGCTATCGCCCTGGCCGACGTCGATCGCGGTCAGCTCGAGCATTCCTGTCGCCCGCGGATGCAGCCAGGGCTGCCATAGCAGCAGGACAAACAAGGCGATAACGGTGGCAATGGCCGGCCATTTGGCTATCCGGCGCCGGATCAGCACGGCGCAGGCGATTAGAGCAGCCGCGAAGGCCAAAACCAGCCAGAGAGGTGGGTCGGGAACTCGCCAGGCCGGCTCCAGGTTCGCGTGCCACCCAGCAACGCGCGCGGAGAATCGCAAAAGCGCGCCGGCGAGCGCAGCGGTCCAATGCCAGCCAGTGAAGATCGCCGCGAAGCCGAGCGGGACTACCGCGTTCATTGCGGGAACGATCAGCAGGTTCGCGCTCAAGCCGGTGAACGAGACGCGGTGAAAATCCTCGGCCATGGGTAGCGCCAGGCCAATCTGGATGGTGGCGGAGATCACCACCATTTCGAAGGCAAAGAATAGGGAGCGAAGCGAGAGCGATAAGAACTCCTGCGCCCAGCGGAGCGGTATTCGAGTCCACAGCCAGAGGGTTTCCGCGGCGAGGCGAACTTCGATACGGAATTGCGCGACATGCGGCGGCAGATGCGTGTCCAGGTCGGGATTGGCGATGCCACGCAGCCCCTTCGCGTATGGCGTTGCGGTCAATTCGAGCAGCGGCGCGGCCAGCGAACCTATAGCGGCCACGGCGAGGAATGATAACTGGAAGCTGGCATCGAAAATCTGCGCCGGGTCACATCCTAGATACAGCAGTGCCACAGCGGCTAACAGATTCATAACGCGCGCCCGCCGAAAGCAGGCTCGCGCCAGGGTGTAGAGCGTGAATCCGCCGGCTGCGCGCACCACGGGAGCGGAAAATCCGGAAACCAGCGCATACAGCCAGGCCGCGGCCGCGGTTACTGCCAGCGCGCTTAGTTCGGAGATCGGCACCAGGCGCAGCAGAAACAAAAGCACGGCCGCGAGAACGGTCACATGGACGCCCGAAATCACCAGCGCATGGAACGTGCCGGTGCGGCGGAAATCGTCGGTCCAGACGCGCTCGAGTTTCACGGTCTCGCCGATTAGGACGGCTTGCATCATCCCAGAGTTGTAATTGTTGTCGGGGTACAGCCGGTCAATACGGTCGAGAGCGGCCGTGCGCAGAGCGAAGATGCCGGCCATGAAGCGCCATCCGCAGCGCCCCGGCAGGACCTTCGCGGGCGTATTGCGCGCCATCGATGCGGTCCAAAAGATGTTGCGGCGGGCGAGATACGCCGCGTAGTCAAATGAGCCGGGATTATTGAAGTTGTGCGGACGGCGCACGCGCGCTTCGATCTCGACGCGCTGCCCGTAGGACAAGCGAGCCGGGGGAGGATCGCCCTCATCGGACGGAATCAGCACTTGAGCGCGAGCTCCGGGTGCGAGCTCCAGCGTGAACTGCGCGCGGTCTTCGCCGAACACGGTGGGCTCGACCACGCAGCCTGCCAGGATCACGATTTCTTTCGAGGTGGCGTCGATTTCAGGCGGCGGTCCTGGGCGGTGCCAAGCGCTGGCGAAGGCTCCGGCGAAAAACATCGCCAGAAGGGCCGATGTCCGCTTAATCCATGCGGAAGCCGGTAAGAGGGCCAGAACGACGAGTGCCGCCGCGGCCAGCGCGGCTTCGCGAACCGAAAACGGGGCCGCTTGATCCAATAGGATCCCGGCAGCAAAAGCGACCAGCGGAAGAATCAGCGGTTCACGCACCGTGGAAGTAGTTCCTCCACGGTGGATAAATTCTCTGGGTTATGAAATTGTGTTACCGCGGAACGGACTTCGCGTACACTTCGATCTGTGCTACATCCGCCCAGCCGCCTGGGCCATGGCCGCTGCTCGGCATCAGATCGGCAAAGCCAATCTCGTCCACTTTGCTGAGATCCGGATCCTTCACCCAGTTGCCTGTGGTGACCATCCGCGTAGGATCGACGCGCAGCCACTTAACGTCGCTCACCGCGAATTCGCTTTCGAGCCAGT
>Ga0265313_10003573_pt1 | contig 12504 bp, 8 predicted proteins | sample 4123metaG_FD_203122 | JGI IMG/M metagenome (GOLD analysis project Ga0265313, IMG submission 203122) | Rhizosphere microbial communities from Carex aquatilis grown in University of Washington, Seatle, WA, United States - 4-1-23 metaG | ecosystem: Host-associated > Plants > Roots > Rhizosphere >...
GACGGCGACGAAGGCTTCGATCGGGAACGGCAACACCTGCGCGCCGGCCAGCGCACCGAACAACGAGGCCGAGATCACGGTGCCGTTCTGGTCGGCGATGGTCTGCATGTCGAAGGCGATGGTGCTTTTAGCCGCGATCCCGGCGGCATCGGTCACCGCGACGGGATCGCTCACCCCGTCGCCCGGACGCTCTTTCTCGCCCACCGCGTAGGAGCGATGGGTCGAGGCGATCAGCACCGTGCGGTCGGGCGTGACCAGACCGCGCAGCATCGAGCGTCCGGCCTCCATCCATTCCGCGGCGATCACCACATCGACATCCCCAGGGCTCGGCATCAGCGACAGGATCGGCTCGAGCCCGTCGCGGGCCTTCATCATCTCGATGTAGTAGATGGTCGCGCCGGTGCGTTGCGCCACGCCCGGGACCGAGGTCGATTGGGCGTGCCAGCCCTGGCTTTCCGCCAGCGCCACGATCCAATCGGTCAGCACGCCGCCGCCCTGGCCGCCCATGGCCAGAACAGCTATGCCGATGGGGCGTTCGCCAACGAGTGAGGCGGTGGTTCGGCCGATCTCGTTCATGCCGGCTCAGTCCGCGAAAACGATGCGGCCGGCTGCGCGGCGGTTTTGCAGGAAGCCGATAAGGGCGGAGCGCAACCCGGCCATGACCCGATCGAACCAGGTGGGATTGCTGATGATGTCGGCGCGATAGAAGGAGGGACAGAGCACGACGGCCTCGGAGACTTCGCCGCAATTGCCGCAACCGACGCAGGATTCGTCGATCGCCGCCACGGGATCGTCGCGCAAGGGATCGTCGAGATGCTTGACCGAAAGCGACGGGCAGCCCGACAGCCGGATGCAGGCATGGTCGCCGGTGCAGACATCCTCGTCGACCCCGAACCGTTCCTTCACCACCCGCACCCCATCGCGCTGCGCCTTGAGGAACAGCGGCTTCACCCGGCGCTGCTTGTTGAGCATGCATTCCGAGGAGGCGACGATCACCTTGGGGCCGCTCTCGGTGGTGGTCAGCGCCTCGTGCAAGATGTCGCGCATCTTGGCGACATCGTAGGTGCGGTCGATCTGGCGCACCCACTGGACGCCGATGCCCTTGACCGCATCGACAATCGTATTCTTGGTGGAACGACGCGAACTGTCGCCGCGCGACGACAGGATGTCCTGCCCGCCGGTCGCCGCGGAGTAAAAATTATCGACGATCAGAATCACACCGTCCTGCTTGTTGAAGACGGCATTGCCGACGCTGCTGGTCAGCCCGTTGTGCCAGAAACCGCCATCGCCCATGACCGAGATCGCGCGCTTCCCGGCGGGAACATTGAAGGCCGAGGACGAGGCCGGTCCCAGCCCGTAGCCCATGGTCGTGGCGCCGATATTGAACGGCGGCAGGATCGAGAACAAATGGCAGCCGATATCGGCGGCGACATGATGCGGGCCCAACTCCTTCTCGACCATTTTCATGGCGGCGAAAATGGGACGCTCTGGACAGCCGATGCAGAAGCCGGGCGGACGCGGCGGGACCACCTGGGCCAGCGCCTTGACCTTGGGATCGTTGAGCGTGGGTGCCGGATCCGGCATCGGCGGCCGGTTGCGAAGCAATGTCGCGTCGTGGGCGTCGAGGAACGCGCCGATGCCCTTGGCGACCACCGGCACGGTGTATTCGCCCGCCATCGGCAGCGGACCCTTGCCCATGATGCGCGTGTTGACGTCGCGCCGGCGCAGGATGGTATTGAGCGCCTGCTCGATATATTCGGGCTGGCCTTCCTCGATCACCAGCACCGCCGATTTGCCCAGGCAGAACTGCACGATCTCGTCGTCGATCAGCGGGTAGGTGACGTTGAGGACATAGAGCGGCACGCTCGAATTGCCGTAGATGTCGGCCAAGCCGAGATGCTGCAGCGCGCGGATCACGCCGTTATACATGCCGCCTTGCAGGATGATCCCGACCTTGCCGTCGGCGGGGCCGAAGGTTTCGTTGAGCTTGCGCGCCTTGATAAACTCGATCGCGGCGGGCCAGCGCTTCAAAATCTTTTCCTGCTCCTGCACGAACGAGGCGGGCGGCAGTACGATGCGGCCGGTATCGCGCCTTGGCATCTCTAGCGCCTGGTGGAGCGGGAAGGCAGGCGGGCGATTGTCCTTGGCGATGAAATGGCCATGCACGTGGCACGACCGGATGCGGACTTCGAGCATGACCGGCGTGTTCGACGCTTCGGACAGTTCGAAACCGTCCTCAACCGCCTTGACGATGGATTCGAGATTGGGGCGCGGATCGAGCAGCCACATCTGCGATTTCATCGCAAAAGCGTGGCTGCGCTCCTGCATGATCGACGAACCCTCGCCGTAATCCTCGCCGATGATGATCAGCGCGCCACCCATGACCCCGCCGGAGGCCAGATTCGACAGCGCGTCGGAGGCCACATTGGTGCCCGCGGTGGATTTCCAGGTCACAGCGCCGCGAATCGGATACATCACCGAGGCGGCCAGGGTCGCGGCAGCGGCGGCCTCGGAGGCCGAGGATTCGAAATGGACACCGAGCCCGTCGAGCACGTCCTTGGCGTCGGCTAGAACATCCATCAGATGGGAGATCGGCGCGCCCTGATAGCCCGCGACATAACCGACGCCCGATTGCAGCAGCGCCTTGGTGATGGCGAGGATGCCTTCGCCGCGAAATTCCTGTCCGGCGCCGAGTTTCAGATCTTCGACTTCCCTAGCAAATGACCGTTCGGCCATGCCTGCCTCCGTCACCGGATCCCACGGGTACCCGTCCCGCTATAGACATCATAATACCCCGCAGGCGCGGAGATTGCTTGCAAAAGCATATTTATTTGGGTCCCCGCCTGTCAATCGGCCTGCGGCGTTCAAGGCCTATTTGACAGGACTACCGGTGATGCCGATACCATCGTCCAGAGGCGGAGCGCATGGAGACGATCTATGATTTTGAATTCAATCCGCAAGCCCTGCACGGGCGGTCGCCGGAAGGCTCATCTCGATTGACAGAATGCTTTAGAGTTGAAATGTTTGCGCCTGAAGCACGCCCACGCCGCCGATCGACCGATGGCGGCCCGCATACCGCATGGGAGGTCTGAGACATGCGCATCGTGTGCATCGGGGGCGGCCCTGCGGGTCTGTATTTCGCGATCTTGATGAAACAGCTCGATCCGGCGCACAGCATCGCCGTGGTCGAACGCAACCGGCCCTATGACACCTTCGGCTGGGGCGTCGTGTTCTCGGACGCGACTATGGACAATATGCGGGCCTGGGATCGTCCCTCGGCCAACACGATTCAGAAGGCCTTCAACCACTGGGACGATATCGAACTCTGGTTCAAGGGCCGGCGCATCCGCACCACTGGCCATGGCTTCGTCGGCATCGGCCGCCGGCATATGCTCAATATCCTCCAGGCCCGCGCCGAGGAACTGGGCGTCGAGTTGATTTTCGAACGCGAAGTGAAGAGCGACACCGAATTCCCCGACGCAGACCTGATCATCGCCGCGGACGGGGTCAATTCGATGACCCGCGAACGCTACAAGGCTGCGTTCCAGCCCAATATCAATGTGCGGCCCAACCGCTTCATCTGGCTAGGCACGGAAAAGGCCTACGAGGCGTTCACCTTCGCGTTCCAGCGCACCGAGCATGGCTGGTTCCAGGCCCATATCTATAAATTCGACGACAAGACCTCGACCTTCATCGTCGAGACCACCGAACAGACCTTCCTGGCCCATGGGCTCGACAAATTCGACCAAGACCAGTCGATCGCCTTCTGCGAAACCGTATTCGCCGACGTGCTCGGCGGAGCAAAGCTGCTGACCAATGCGCGCCATTTGCGTGGCTCGGCCTGGCTCAATTTTAGCCACATGGTCTGTCCAACCTGGCACACCCACAACGGCAAGAGCCATGTCGTGCTGATGGGGGACGCAGCGCATACTGCCCATTTCGCTATCGGCTCGGGTACCAAGCTCGCCTTCGAGGACGGGATCGAGCTGGTCCGCCAGTTCCAGAAGCACGGCGACACCGTCGATAAAATCCCCGACGTCCTCAAGGCCTATGAGGAGGTGCGCCGCGTCGACGTAGCGCGTATCCAGAACGCCGCCAACAACGCCATGGAATGGTTCGAGGTAGTCGGGCGGCGCTACGCCGACGTGCTCGAACCCGAGCAGTTCATGTACAGCATGCTGACGCGCTCGCAGCGCATCAGCCACGAGAATCTGCGCCTGCGCGATAAGGCCTATCTCGAAGGCTATGAGCGATGGTTCGCGTCCCGCACCGGAATCAACGTCAATCCCACCGAACGCGGCTTGCCGCCGATGTTCACGCCCTTCCATCTCCGCAACCTGACGCTCCCCAACCGCATCGTCGTCTCGCCCATGGCGATGTACTCGGCGACCGACGGCATTCCCGACGATTTCCATTTGGTCCATTTGGGTGCGCGCGCTATGGGCGGCGCCGGACTCGTGTTCGGCGAGATGACCTGCGTGTCGCCCGATGCGCGCATCACGCCCGGGTGTCTCGGGTTGTGGAATGACGAGCAGGCGGCCCATTGGAAGCGGATCGTCGATTTCATCCATCGCAATAGCGCCGCCAAGTCCGGCATCCAGCTCGGCCATGCCGGGCGTAAGGGCTCGACCCGCCTCGCCTGGGAGGGAATCGACCAACCGCTCAACGAGCACAACTGGGAACTGATCTCGCCGTCGCCGCTGGCTTATCTTAGGAATGGTCAGGTGCCGCGCGAAATGACGCGCGCGGACATGGATCGCGTGCGTCATGACTTTATCAGCGCGACCAAACGCGCCGCCGATATCGGCTTCGACATACTCGAGTTGCATTGCGCCCATGGCTATCTGCTGTCGGCATTCATCTCGCCACTGACCAATCGGCGCACCGACGAGTATGGCGGCTCGCTCGAAAACCGCATGCGCTATCCGCTGGAGATTTTCGCAGCGATACGGGCGGTTTGGCCCGAGGATCGCCCGATATCGGTGCGCGTTTCCTGTCACGACTGGTTCCCCGGCGGCATCACGCCTGAGAACGCGGCCCAGATTGCACAACTGCTCAAGACAGCGGGCGCCGACATCATCGATTGCTCCTCGGGCCAGGTGTGGAAAGAGGAAAAGCCGGTCTATGGCCGGTTGTTCCAAACGCCGTTCTCGGACAAAATCCGCAACGAAGTCGGCATTCCCACCATCGCGGTCGGCGCGATCTACGAGGCCGATCACGCCAACTCGATCATTGCCGCGGGACGCGCCGATCTCTGCGCCGTGGCGCGGCCGCATCTCGCCGATCCCGCCTGGACCTTGCACGAGGCGGCCAAAATCGGGCTTACCAATGTGCCCTGGCCCAAGCAATATTTTGCGGCTAAGTCCCAATACGAGAATAATCTGCGGCGCGCCGAACAAGCCGCCGCGGCGGCGACCGAAGCGGCGGTGGCCGCCGCCAATCGGCGCTAGGGCAGGGAACGGGGCGATGAGCGCTGAACACACAGGCCTCGAAGGACGCCACGCGCTGGTGACCGGCGCCGGCAGCGGCATCGGCGCGGCGGTCGCACGCGCCCTTTCGGCACGCGGGGCCAAGGTTTCGCTGGCCGGGCGTCGGCGTGACCGGCTCGATGCGACGCGCGCGACGCTGACAGGCGAGGCCGCCACCGTGGTGATCGATGTGGGCGACATGGCAGCGGTTGCCGTGGGGGTCAAGGCCGCCGCCGCGGCACTTGGGCCTATCGATATTTTGGTCAACAATGCCGGCCAGGCGTCGAGCGCGCCGATTCTCAAAACCGGCATCGAAACCTGGAACGACATCATCGCGGTCGATCTGACCGGCGTGTTCGTGGTCACCCAGGCAGTGCTGCCCGGCATGCTCGAACGCGGCTATGGCCGCATCATTTCGATCGCCAGCACGGCGGGGCTGATCGGCTACCCCTATGTCACGGCCTATTGCGCCGCCAAACATGGCGTGATCGGCCTGACCCGCGCGCTGGCCCTCGAAGTCGCGCGCAAGGGCATCACCGTCAACGCGGTGTGCCCGGGATTTACCGACACGCCGCTGCTCGACGAAGCGGTTGCCAATATCGTGCGCACCGCGAAACTGGACGAAGCGGCGGCGCGGGCCCGGCTGGCCCAGAGCAATCCGCAAGGCCGGTTCGTGACGCCGGAGGAAGTGGCCGATGCCGTGGTGTGGTTGGCATCTCCGGGCGCCTCAGCGATCAACGGGCAGGCGATTCCGGTGGCCGGCGGCGAAGTAATGGCGGGCTGAGGGGGCGAAATGGCCAACGAAATGACGGCGCAGAAACGCTCGTTCAAATCCTATGCGGCGCGCAACTTCCGCTGGGAGTCGGATGCCGATGGCCGCGTGGCGACCATCACCCTCAATCGGCCGGATAAGAAGAACCCGCTGACCTTCGAGTCCTACGCCGAGCTGCGCGATTTGTTCGAGGGGCTGGTCCATGCCAGTGACGTGCGATCGGTAGTCCTGACCGGCGAGGGCGGTAATTTCTGTTCCGGCGGCGATGTGTTCGAGATCATCGAGCCGCTCACCCGGATGAAGATGCCCGATCTGCTGGCCTTCACGCGGTTGACCGGCTCCGTCGTGCGCGCCATTCGCAACGCGCCGCAGCCGGTCATCGCGGCGGTCGATGGTATTTGCGTGGGTGCCGGCGCGATCCTCGCCATGGCGTCCGACCTGCGTGTCGGCACGCCGGGCGCGAAGACCGCATTCCTGTTCACCCGTGTGGGTCTATCGGGCGCGGACATGGGCGCGTGCGGCATCCTGCCGCGCCTGATCGGGCAGGGGCGCGCGGCCGAACTGCTGTTCACCGGCCGCACTATGACGGCGGAGGAGGGTGCGGCTTGGGGCTTCTATAATCGACTGGTGCCGGCGGCCGAACTGCTGGCCAACGCGCAGGCTTGGGCGCGGACCCTGGCCGACGGCCCCTGGTTCGCGCATGGCATCACCAAGACTCAGCTCAACCAGGAATGGGCGATGGGCATTGACGAAATGATCGAGGCCGAAGCTCAGGCGCAGGCGCTGTGCATGACGACGCAGGATTTTCGCCGCGCTTTTGAGGCTTTCGCAGCCAAGACCAAGCCCATCTTTGAGGGGAACTGATTGCGATGACGGCCCCAGCCGCGCCCAATCCGACTCGCGAGCATCTGGACTGGCCGTTCTTCGACGCGCGCCATCGTGAGATCGCGGCATCTGTCGATGCTTTCGTCGCAAAAGGCGGCGTGGCCGGAGTCGATCATCACGATGTTGATGCCTCGTGCCGCAAGCTGGCGCGCGCCTTGGGCGATGCCGGGCTGCTGCGCCATTGCGTCCCGGCCGCGTTCGGCGGCGCGTCCGAGGCAATCGACTCGCGCGCGCTGTGCCTGTTGCGCGAGTCGCTCGCCTATCACGATGGGCTCGCCGATTTCGCCTTCGCCATGCAGGGACTCGGCACCGGCGCAATCAGCCTGGCCGGCACCGATGCGATCCGCCGCGCCGTTCTACCCAAGGTCGCGGCCGGCGAATGGCTGTCGGCTTTCGCGCTGTCCGAGCCGGAGGCCGGATCCGATGTCGCGGCGATGCAATGCGCCGCGCGTCGCGACGGCGACCACTATGTCCTCGATGGCGAGAAAACCTGGATTTCCAATGGCGGCATTGCCGATGTCTATTGCGTCTTCGCCCGCACCGGCGAGGCGCCGGGCACGCGCGGCATCTCGGCCTTCGCGGTCTATGCCGATACGCCGGGCTTCAGCATCGCCGAACGCATCGAGGTGATCGCGCCGCATCCTCTGGCACGGATCAGGTTCACCAATTGCCGCGTTCCATCAGCGCATCTCATCGGCAACCCGGGCGAGGGCTTCAAAGTGGCGATGCGGACGCTCGACGTCTTCCGTGCTTCGGTCGCGGCGGCTGCGTTGGGTTTCGCGCGCCGCGCGCTCGACGAAGCCGCCGCCCACGCAGTCTCGCGCCCGATGTTCGGCGGCAAACTGGCCGATTTGCAGATCGCCCAGGGCACGCTTGGCGACATGGCTACCGCGGTCGATGCCGCGGCGCTGCTCACCTACCGCGCGGCTTGGCAACGCGACGTCGCCAAACGGAATACGACGCGCGAAGTGGCGATGGCCAAGATGACCGCCACGGAAAACGCGCAATGGGTGGTCGATCAGGCCGTGCAGATGTTCGGCGGCCGCGGCGTGCGTGTCGGCGAAATCGTCGAGCGACTTTACCGCGACGTGCGTGCGCTGCGCATCTACGAGGGCGCCACCGAGGTGCAGAAAGTGATCGTCGCCCGCGAACTGCTCAAGAGCTTCGGGAAATAACGGCTAACGGCTGCGTCTCAAATATCGTGCTTGCGGATGTTGCGCAGCATCTTGTGCAGCGTGCCGGTGAAGGCCTGAAACTCGTCTGTGGAAACGCCGGAAAAGAGCTGCGCGTAATGCGCATAGATCGCCGGCCAGACCTTGGCGAAGGCGGCGCGGCCAAGATCGAGAATATGCACCTCACGCACTCGCATGTCGCCGTTGCGCGGCTGGCGGCGGATCATGCTCTGGTCCTCCAGCGCGTCGAGTGTCCGGCTCAGCGTGGATTGCTCGGTCACCGTCAGCACCGATAACTCGTTGACAGTGGGTCCGGAACTGACCGAGAGAACCGCGAGGATGCGCATCTGCACGGTGGTCATATTCTGCGCCTTGAGCGCCTCGGCGACATCGGCGTTCCATCGCGCCGAGATCCGATTGAGCAGATAGGGCGCGAACTGGTTCAGCCCGATCTCGCCCATCGACGGAATCGAGTCACCGCCCAGCGCATCGCGCGTGACGATCAGGTCGCGGACTTTTGCGCTTTCGCTCATGTCGCTTCCGACCTCATATTCAACGCAACGATCTGGCGAGCAGGTAGCCCGACCCGCCGCCAAGCCCTGGGCCGGGATGGGTCGATGCGCCGATGTGATAGAGCCGCTCGATATGGGTGCGATGATTGACGCTGCCCTTGAACGGCCGCCACAGGAACGACTGGTCGATCCCACAGAAGCCGCCATAGGGATCGCCGCCAGTAAGATTGATGTTCAACGTCTCCAGATCTGACGGCGCATAGACGCGTCGACCCAGCACCGAGGCTTTGAACCCATCGATCTGCGCCGCCAGAATCGCCTCGACGCGATCGGCGTAGCGTTCGCGGATTTCATCGGTCCATTTGCCGTCGGCAGGCGTGACGATCTGGCCTGATGCATCGCCCTTGATATGGCGAGGCGTCTCCGGCAGTTGCAGCCAAAGGATAGAACGCCCATCGGGGCAACGACTCGGATCGAGCACGGCCGGTTGGCCGACGCAGATGGTCGGAACGACCGGCAACATCCCGCGCTCGGCTTCGTTTGCTGCGCGCGACACCCCATCGAGCCCGGGCGTGAGATGGGTGAGCGCGACGCCCGCGATCTCGGGCGTTCGCCATTGAGGCGGCGCCGACAGCGCGTAGTGAATCTGCATATTGCCTTTGCCGTGGCGGTAGCTGCGCACGCCCTCGGCCACAGGGACGGGAAGGGACTGCGGATCGAGCAGGCGGGTATAAAGCTGCCGTGGCGTGGTCGAGCAGATCACGCCACGGGTAGCCTCGATCTCCGTGCCGTCGGCCAATCGCACGCCGCGCGCCTTCTGCCCGTCGAGCAGGATGGTTGCCACATCGACGCCGGTGCGGATCGCGCCGCCCTGATCCTCGATCAGCTTTTCGAACGCCGAGAGGATATTGCGCGCGCCGCCCTTCACGATGGGCGCGCCGGCCGCCTCGATGGCGAAGGCGATCACTTTGCCCATCATGCCGGAATAAGCGCTTTCGGGTCCGAGACCGGTATGCAGCACCCAGGGCGCCCAAAGCGCTTGTGTCACCTCGGATCGGAAATCCGTTTCGAGCCAGGCGCGCGCGGTGCCCAGCGCTTCGCCGAAGAAGGCCGCCAGGCCGCGCGGTCCGCGCTTCCACGCTTGTTGTGCAATGAGCTTCGCGGTGGCGCGCGACCACAGACTCCCACCCAGCAATCCGAACACGAAGGGCGCGTCCGCGCCCATGGCGTCCATGACCTTGCGATGCGCTACGCCATCACCGGCGGCCAGACGTTCGAACGCCTCGATGTTCTTCGCGCGGTCGGTCGTGACGATGGCGTGGCGTTCATCCGGCAGCAGAACGGCGGAGGGACGATCGGTATGCGCGAAGGCAAGCCCGCGCTCTTCCAGATCGGGTCCGAGCTCAGCATAGGCGGGCGAGGTGATGAACAGAACGAAGGTCGTGGCCATTACATCGTGGACAAAGCCGGGAACGGTGATCTCGTCGGTCACGATGCAGCCGCCGATGCGCGCGTTGCGTTCGAGCAGCAGGACCTTGTGCCCCTTGCGGCCTAGCAAGGACGCAGCCACCAACGCGTTGATGCCGCTCCCCACGATGATGTAGTCGACATCCGCCATCGTTTCCGCCCGCCCCTCGTTGAGGGCAAAGAGTACCGCCAACCCATGAGTTTGCAAATATTCCGAGGGGGACCGGTGAAAGCGCCGCAGGCCCAGCACGTGAGCCGCTAGACAATATCTATGCATTTGCGATGATATCGGTGCGAGGGGATGCGGCCGTCGAAGGGGAACAGCGCTGCGATGGATTACGATGCGGTCATCGTGGGCGCCGGGCATAACGGCCTAGCGGCAGCGGTGCATCTGGCCGCCAAGGGCTGGTCGGTTGCGGTGGTCGACCGCGCCGCCGAACCCGGTGGCGCGGTCAAGACCAAGGAGCTGACGCTTCCCGGTTTCCGCCACGATCTCTACGCGATGAATCTCAGCATGTTCGCCGGCTCTGGCTTTTTCGCCGCCTATCGCGACCGGCTGCTCGCCAACGGGCTGGGTTTCGCGCCGGCCGAGCATTGCTTCGCCACGGCGTTTCCCGATGGAACATGGCTGGGCGTGAGCAAGGATTTGGAAGCAACCACCGGTCGCATCGGTGAACTATCAGCGAAAGACGCGGTGGCCTGGCGCGGCATGGTGGCCGAGTTCGGCGCCGACGCACCCCATATCTTCGCCTTGCTGGGATCGCCGATGCCGTCATTCCAGGCGTTGAAGGTCGTGTGGCGGGCTTGGCGCGCGCGCGGCACGGGCTGGCTGCTCGACACCACGCGCATGATGGTCTCATCACCGCGCGCCTTTCTCGACGCGCGTTTCGAGAACGATAAACTCAAAACGATGGCCGCCGCCTGGGGCATGCATCTCGATTTCGGCCCAGATATCGCCGGGGGTGCGCTGTTTCCCTATCTCGAATCGATGGCCAACCAGGCCTTCGGCATGGTGATCGGCGCGGGCGGGGCGGACACGATCATTCGCGCCATGGTGAAAACACTGGAGTCGCTGGGCGGCAAGCTCTTCACCAATTCAGAGGTCGTGCAAATCAAAATCGACAGCGGGAAGGCAATCGGCGTCGTATTGGCCGACGGAAGCGAAATCGGTGCGCGCGGAGCCGTCATCGCCAACATCCATCCGAAGTTGCTGTTCGATCGGCTGCTGCCGGGCGCCCAAGGACAGTCGCCCGACGCGCGCCGCATCGCCGCACTGCGGCCCGGACCGGGCACGATGACCATTCACGTCGCGCTGTCGGGCCTGCCCGATTGGACCGCAGGCGAGGCGCTAAAATCCTTTGCCTATGTCCATCTCGCGCCATCGCTAGCGGCCATGAACCGCACCTATGCCGAGGCAATCGAAGGTCTGCTGCCGGCCGAACCGGTTCTAGTGGTAGGTCAGCCCACGACCATCGACCCCAGCCGCGCGCCCGAGGGTAAACATGTCCTGTGGATTCAGGTCCGCGTGCTTCCCGCCGCGATCAAAGGCGATGCCGCCGGCAAAATCACTGCCCGTGATTGGGATCAGGCGAAGGAACCCTATGCCGACCGGGTCCTCGATCTGATCGAACGCTACGCGCCAGACCTGCGTGGGAAAATCCTTGGTCGCGCGGTCCTGTCGCCGCTCGATCTGGAGCGCGACAATCCCTGTCTGGTCGGCGGCGATAGCTTGTCGGGCAGCCACCATCTCGACCAATATTTCCTATTCCGCCCGGCGCGCGGCTGGTCGCGCTACCGGACGCCAGTGCCGGGATTGTATATGGTTGGCGCATCGACCTGGCCGGGCGCCGGCACCGGGGCCGGGTCGGGCTTCATGCTCGGCAAGATGCTCGCGGGCGCCCCGTGATTTTCGTACGCATGACTCATTCGGGTTTTCACGACGGGAGAAGAAATCATGGCTGACACGATTCTCGCCCAATTCGCCAGCGCGTTGCTCGGCGGCAAGATCAAGGTGATCGACCTCACGCAACCGCTGGAATCGTCCACGCCGATCATCGCGCTCCCGCCGGAATTCGCGGCGACCTGGCCGTTCAAGCTCGAGGAAATTTCCAAATACGACAGCCGCGGCCCGGCTTGGTATTGGAACAACTTCGCCTGCGGCGAGCATACCGGTACGCATTTCGACGCGCCGATCCATTGGGTGACGGGCAAGGACTATCCCAACAACG
>Ga0265313_10003574_pt1 | contig 12504 bp, 10 predicted proteins | sample 4123metaG_FD_203122 | JGI IMG/M metagenome (GOLD analysis project Ga0265313, IMG submission 203122) | Rhizosphere microbial communities from Carex aquatilis grown in University of Washington, Seatle, WA, United States - 4-1-23 metaG | ecosystem: Host-associated > Plants > Roots > Rhizosphere >...
CCTTTTCGGTGCCGGAATCGCTTGCTACAGACGCTGGGCAATCCCGCCATGACCCCATTTCCACTGCTCCCCCCATGATCCCTGCGATCCCAGCCCGCATCGCCCCACTCGCGCGCTCGTTCGCCACTGCGGCTGTTCTTGCCGTTGCCATCGTCTCGCCTGCGGCGGCAGACAAGATCGCCAACAAGGTCGCGGTCTTCGCCGGGCTCGACAAGATAACCGGACGCATCATCTCGTTCGATGTGTACATCGACGAGACCGTGCGCTTCGGTGCGCTGCAGATAACGCCGCGCGTCTGCTACAACCGCCCGCCGACCGACGAACCGCAGACCGATGCCTTCGTCGAAGTCGATGCCATCGGCCTTGATCGCAAGGTGAAGCGCATCTTCACCGGGTGGATGTTTGCCTCCAGCCCCGGCCTGCACGCGGTGGACGACCCGGTCTACGATGTCTGGCTGACCGACTGCAAAATGACGTCCAGCGTGCCACCGCCGAAGAAGTAGAAGTCGGCGTCGGCGTTGATCGCCTCGTCGAGCATCGCCTGGTAGCGTTGGCGAGGCACGTCGATGGCGCCGAACTGGCGCAGGTGCTCGGTGGTGAACTGGGTGTCGAGCAGCCTGAAGCCGCCGGCCTTCAGGCGGGCGACGAGGTGGACAAGCGCCACTTTTGACGCGTCGCGCTCGCGGCTGAACATGCTCTCTCCGAAGAATGCAGCGCCGAGCTGGACACCGTAGAGCCCGCCGACCAGTTCGCCGTCGCGCCAGGCCTCCACGGTGTGGCACGCGCCCATTTCGAACAGGTCGCCGTACAGCCGGCGGATGCGGGCGTTGATCCAAGTCTTCGGCCGGCCTTCGAAGCCGCCTGCGCAGCCATCGATCACTCCGGCAAAGTCTGTATCGATGCCGATGTCGAATTTGCCGGACGCCACTGTTCGCCGGAGGCGCTTAGGCAGATGGAACGCATCGAGCGGGATGATGCCGCGCTGCTCGGGCTCGATCCAGTAGAGCCCCGGATCGTCCGCCGATTCAGCCATGGGAAAGATGCCGACGGCGTACGCCTTCAGCAGCACCTGCGGCGTGATTTCGAGCAGAATGTCGTCGCGGGAAGCCATCTAACCGCGACGGTAACGGCGGTGGCCGACCCGGCGCAAGCCCGGCGTCAGACCATCGCCAAGCGCTTTTCCAGCCAGTGGATGTCGTAATTTCCCGAAATGATGTCCGGATCGTTCACCAGCTCGCGGAAGAGCGGGATCGTTGTCTTGATGCCGTCGATGACAAATTCGTCGAGGGCGCGGGCGAGGCGGCGGAGTGCCTCGTCGCGCGAATGGGCATGGACGATCAGCTTGCCGATCAGGGAGTCATAGTAGGGGGGAATCGAGTAACCCTGATAGACGCCGCTATCGATGCGAACGCCGAGGCCGCCCGGCGGGTGATAGTAGGCGATGCGGCCGGGAGAGGCGGCGAAAGTTTTCGGGTCCTCAGCATTGATGCGGCATTCGATGGCGTGGCCGGTGAACTTGACGTCCTTCTGCTCGAAGGAGAGGCCGAGGCCGCTGGCGATGCGGATCTGCTCGGTGACGAGATCGAATCCGGTGACCGCCTCGGTCACCGGGTGCTCCACCTGGAGCCGGGTATTCATTTCGATGAAGTAGAACTCGCCGTCCTCGTACAGGAACTCGACCGTGCCGGCGCCGGCATAGCCGAGGTCCGACATCGCCTTGGCGACGACGCCGCCGATCCGGGCGCGCTGCTCCGGCGTGATGGCCGGGGAGGGCGATTCCTCCATCACCTTCTGGTGGCGGCGCTGGAGCGAGCAGTCGCGTTCGCCGAGATGGACCGCCTTGCCGGCGCCATCGCCCATCACCTGCACCTCGATGTGGCGGGGCTTGGCGAGGTACTTCTCGATGTAAACGGCATCGTCGCCAAAGGCCGCGCGGGCTTCGGCGCGGGCGGTCGCCAGGGCATTCGGCAACTCGAGCGCGCTGCGGGCGACCTTCATGCCGCGTCCGCCGCCGCCGGCCGACGCCTTGATCAGCACGGGGTAGCCGATCTCGTCGGCGATCTTCTTCGCGGTCGCCTCGTTGGAGACGGCGCCCTCGGAACCCGGCACGACCGGAATTCCGAGGCGCTTGGCGGTGCGTTTCGCCTCGATCTTGTCGCCCATGATGCGGATGTGCTCGGCGCTCGGGCCGATGAAGGCGACGTCATGCGCCGCCAAAATCTCGGCAAAGCGTGCGTTTTCCGACAGGAAGCCGTAGCCAGGATGGACGGCGTTGGCGCCGGTGATCTCACAGGCAGCGAGGATCTGCGGAATGTTCAGGTAGGATTCGCGTGTCGGAGGCGGCCCGATGCACACACTCTCGTCGGCCAGGCGCACGTGCATGGCATCGGCGTCGGCGGTGGAGTGGACGGCGACCGTCGCAATGCCAAGCTCCTTGCAGGCGCGCAGCACGCGGAGCGCGATCTCACCGCGGTTGGCGATGAGTATCTTGGAGAACAGGCGCGGCGAAGACGTCATTCGATGATCAGGAGCGGCTCGCCGTACTCGACGGGCTGTCCGTCGTCCACCAGAATCTTGGTGACCTTGCCGGCGCGCGGCGCCGGGATCTGGTTCATCGTCTTCATCGCCTCGATGATCAGCAGTGTGTCGCCCTGGCGCACCTGATCGCCGACCTCGACGTAGGGACGCGCGCCCGGCTCAGGAGCGCGGAAAGCGGTGCCGACCATCGGCGAGTGCACGGTGCCAGGGTGGGTCGCGTCGTTCGCTGCCAGCGCCGGGCCGGCGACTGCCGCGCCGCCTGGGGCCGGCATCGCCATCATGGTGGGGGCAGCGGCGACCGTCACGTTGCGGGCGACGCGCACGCGCGTGCCCTCGCGCTCGATCTCGATCTCCGTCAGCCCGGTTTCCGTGAGCAGTTGGGCCAGCTCGCGGACGAGCATCTGATCGAGGATCGATTTTTGGTCGGCCATCAGCTTTTCTTGCCCTTTGCGTTCTTCGCGCTGTTGCCTGCGGCGATAATTGTCGCGAGCGCCTCGAGCGCCAGCACGTAACCCTGCGGGCCGAGCCCGCAGATCATTCCCTTGGCTACCGGCGAGACGAACGAATGGTGGCGGAAGGTTTCGCGCGCAAAGATGTTGGAAAGATGCACTTCGATCACCGGCAGCCCGGTGCCGCGGATGGCGTCGTGGATCGCGATCGAGGTGTGCGTGTAGGCACCGGCATTGAGGACGATGCCGGCGGCTTTTTCGCCCGCTTCCTGCAGCCAGTCGACCAGAACGCCCTCACGATTGTCCTGGCGGAAATCGATCGTGAGCCCGAGCTCCTTCGCTCGCGCGGCGCACATCGCCTCGATGTCGGCCAGCGTTCCGGTGCCGTAAAGCGCCGGCTCACGCTTGCCGAGCATGTTCAGATTAGGGCCGTTGAGGATGAAGACTGTTGCCGCCATGACCGACCGTGGTCCCGGGAAGGCCGTCGAGGCGGCAATCCCTGCAGGGAAGGGCGGTTATACGGGTAGAAAAAGCCGAGGAAAAGCCCTGACGGCAGCCAAGAGGCGCAAGATCAACAGGTCGCGACCTTGGAACAGTCGCGGACGGCCTTGATCTCCTGAACCAATTGATCATAGCCGACGGCGCCCACCACGACTTTCAGCTTCGTGGCGTACGACGGCGTCCCGGTCAGGTTGAGTTTGGTGGCGAGATCGCGCACCTCGTCCAGGTTGGCCTTGACCTCATCGGAGGCTGCCACGGTCTTGATCTTGTCTTGGTCAAGCCCGATGTCGGCAGCAACGGCGAGCGCCTTGGCGCCGTCGACCGGGCCGGGAGTGGTGATCAACTCGTCGTGGAAATCGAGATACTTGTCCGGCGCAGTCAGAAGTACCGCAACCGCCACCTGCGCGGCCTGCACCGAGCCGTCGCCTAGGATCGGGAATTCCTTCAGCACGATCCTGACGTTCGGGTCACTCTTCAACAGCTGCAGCATGTCGGCATGGGCGTGCCGGCAGTAGGCGCAGTTGTAGTCAAAGAACTCGACCAGGGTCACGTCGCCCTTGGGATTGCCGAGCACTACTTCGCGCTTCGAATCGAAGAGCTCGTCTCCGTTGTCCTTGATCGTTGCAGCCTGCGCCACCTGCGCCGCTGCGTCCTCCTTCTGCTGGAGGGCATCGATCGCATCGCGCACGATCTCGGGATTGGCGATCAGATAGTTGCGGATGGTCGCCTCGACGTCCTTGCGCTGGTCGTCGGACAGCTCCGCCATCTGCGCCCCTGGCTGGCTCGCCGCCATGGACGCAGGCGCCGAGACTGCCGGCTTCGACTTCGCCAGCACGTCCTGGACAATCGATTCGACGGCGACGCGATCGACGCCGTTGTGGCGAGTGCCGATCGAATATCCGACGGCGGCAAAGGCGATCGCCAGCAGCACAGCGAAGAGGGCAGTGATACGGAAGTTCATGCGCGGCAAGCTCCGGGGGCCGAAGACTACGGCCAAAGGGTTAAGCGCCCTCTACTGCGGCGGTTTCTGCGGTTTATAGGACGCAATGTCGTCGGCGCGAAGCCACCCCGGCGAGCCTCTTTTCAACTTTGCTTGAGCCCGGACGGCCTGGATGCGGGCATCGTCATAGTTGCCGTCGGCAAACAGGCCCTCCGCCGTGGCCAGTTGCGCCATCGGTTCGTCGCCTTTCATGGCATAGGCGCGGGCAAGGGAATGGTAGCCGATGCTCATGTCCGGCTCCTTCTGAAGCACGACGGTGAGCAGGCTGATCACTTCGTCGGCGACCGCCGGGCTGTTCTGGGCGACCAGCGCCTGTCCAAGCAGCACCTTGAGGACGCTCGAGGCGGGTGCCAGCGCAACAGCCTTGCGGAACGCCACAACGGACGGGGCGACGCTGCCCGTCTCAAGGAGCGACTGTCCCTTCAGTTCATAGAAGTATGGATCGTTGGGACTGGCCTTGATGAGATCGTCGATCTGCTGCTGTGCCGGTCCGGGCTTGCCAGTGCGGTAGGCCAGGATGGCGCGGGCGTATCTGGCCGCGAGACTCTGGTCCTTCATCGGATAGCGACGCAGCACCTTGTCCGCACTCCACGTGAAGCCGACGAGCTTGGCGCGCACGAGGTCGTGGCGCAGCTGCAGCTCGGGAGGATCCTTGGCGTTGGTGTAGGCGCTGCCCTCCATCAGATCCTCCATCTGGGTGACGCGCTCGCGCGGCAGCGGGTGGGTCTGCAGGTAGGGATTGATCTGCTGGGAAAGCAGGAGTGCCTGGTCGGCAAGCCGCTTCATCACGGCGAGCATGCCGGCGCTCGACTGGTGCGTCGCGTTCATGAACTTGACGGCGTTTCGATCGGCGCCCGACTCCTGGTCGCGGCGGAAAGTGAGCAGGCTGCGCTCGGCGACACCGGGCGTGGCGGAGAAGATGCCCATGCCCGCCTGGCCGGCATCGGGCGAGCCGGTCGCTGCCCCGGCAACCGCTGCGCCGGCGCCAATCAGGCTCGCGATCAGCATCGCCGTCTTGGTGTCGGCCACCTGCTGGGCGAAGCGGGCTGTGTCCTGATCGACGATGTGTCCGGTCTCGTGCGCCAGGATTCCGATCAGCTCGTTCGGCGTTTCGGTTTGTATGATTGCGCCGGTATTGACGAACAGGTTGCCGTTGTCGGTCACGAATGCATTGAATTCGTCGCTGGGAACGAGGTGGATCTTGGGCATCGGAACACCCGCGGCCTTAACGATCGGCCGGAGGTAGTCGGCGAGCAAGGCCTCGGTCTCGGCGTCGCGCACGGTCGGGATGCCGTCGGCCCAGGCCGGCGGTGCGGCGAGGCCGGCGGCCAGCGACAGCGCGAGCGCACCGCTTGCCAGCCGGACTTTCCAACGCCGCAATGGCCTGCTAATCCCCGCGGAACGCACCATGATTTCTCCTGACCGCAGAACTTACGTTCCCGGCACCGTGTGTGGCGGCACCCTAAAAGGGAAAATCTGGCGACAGCAAGACCTCCGGAGCCGCCGATGAGCAAGACACCCGCGGGGTCGCGGCGCAGCCAGATCCAGCCGTTCATCGTGATGGACGTCATGCGCGCGGCCGCCGATCGCGAACATGCCGGGGAACGGGTGCTTCACCTCGAGGTCGGTCAGCCTGGCTCGCCAGCGCCACGGCCCGTGGTGGAAGCGGCGAGGGCGGCGCTCGCCGACGGGCAGCTCGGCTACACTGAAGCGTTCGGCCACCGCGCCCTGCGCCAGCGCATCGCCGTCTACTACCGCGAGCATCACGGGCTCGACGTGCCGATGGAACGCATCGCCGCTACCACCGGGTCGTCGGCCGGATTCAATCTCGCGTTCATTGCGGCTTTCGATGCCGGCGCCCGCATCGCGCTGCCGTCGCCCGGCTATCCTGCCTACCGCAATCTGGCAAAGGCCCTCGGCCTCGATGTGGCGGAAATCGAGGTCACCGCCGAGACCGGTTACACGATCACCCCCGAGATGCTGGCGCAGGCACACTCCGAGAGGCCGCTTGCTGGCGTGCTGATAGCGAGCCCGGCGAACCCGACTGGAACAATCATGTCGCCGGCGTCACTTCGCGCGCTGATCGACGCTGCGGAGTCGCTCGGCATCGTCTTCATCTCGGACGAGATCTATCACCGGCTGGTTTACGCTGGCGCGGCCGCGAGCGCTTTGGAGTTCAGCGACCAGGCGATCGTCGTCAATTCGTTCTCCAAGTACTACTGCATGACCGGCTGGCGCGTCGGCTGGATGGTGCTGCCCGAGGCGCTGGTGCGGCCGGTCGAGCGGATCGCGCAGAACCTCGCGATTTGCGCGCCGACCATTTCGCAACGCGCCGCGATCGCCGCCTTCGACGCAACAGCCGAGCTGGACGCCGTACGCGATACCTACGCCGCCAGTCGCCGGCTGCTGCTGGAGCGGCTGCCGCAGATCGGTTTCGAGAGGCTGTATCCGGTCGACGGCGCATTCTACGCTTACGCATCGGTTCGCCGCTTCGCTAACGATTCAGGTCTGTTCGCTTCCCGCATGCTGGCAGAGACCGGGGTCGCGGCGACGCCCGGTGGCGATTTTGACAGTGAGCGCGGCCACGAGTTCATCCGGTTTTCCTTCGCCGGCAAAGAGGCCGACGTCGCGGAGGCGGTTGACCGGCTGGCGCATTGGCTCAAATAGCGTGAGTTGGTATCAGAACTGTCCGACTTCCCCGAAGGAGGCTTGCCGCTCGTGACCCCAGGCATGGTCAAGGCATTCACCGCGCTGGAAGCGCTGCGCACGGCAGCGATCGCGGTGCCGCTGCGGCGGCGTTTCGCCGACGATCCAGAACGCTTCAAGCGCTTCTCGCTGTCGTTCGGCAATTTCCTGCTCGACTATTCCAAAAACCTGATCGATGCCGACGTCATGCGTCAGTTGCTTGCGCTCGCCGAGTCCGCGGAGATCGAAAAGCATCGCGCCGCAATGTTCGCCGGCGGGCCGATCAACGTCACCGAGAACCGGCCCGTGTTGCACGTCGCGTTGCGTGCCGCGCCGGACGACGTCTATCGCGTCAACGGCAAGAACGTGGTGCCTGACGTGCTGGATGTGCTGGGGCGGATGGGCGAATTTGCCGATGGCGTGCGTTCCGGGTCAATCGCTGGCGCCGGCGGAAAGTTCACCGATGTCGTCAATATCGGCATCGGCGGTTCGGACCTCGGACCGGAAATGGCCACGCGCGCACTGAAGCCCTATCACGATGGGCCGCGCTGCCACTTCGTCTCTAATGTCGATGGCGCGCACATCCGCGACACGCTGGCCAATCTCAACCCGGCGACAACGCTGTTTCTGATCGCCTCGAAGACCTTCACCACGATCGAGACGATGACCAACGCGCAAACGGCGCGGCGCTGGATCGTCGCCGGGGTGGGCGAAGCCGGCGTCGGCGCGCATTTCGCGGCGATCTCGACGGCCCGGGAGAAGGTCGCGGATTTCGGCATCGGGCCGGAGCGCATGTTCGGCTTCTGGGATTGGGTGGGTGGCCGCTACTCGGTATGGTCGGCGATCGGCCTTTCCGTGATGATCGCGATCAGCCCGCAGCGGTTCCGCGAATTTCTCAACGGCGGGCGCGCCATGGACGATCACTTCCGCACCGCGCCGCTCAGCGCCAACATGCCGGTGATCCTCGGATTGATCGGGGTCTGGCACCGCAACGTCCTTGGCTTTCCTGTCCAGGCGATCCTGCCCTACGACCAGCGGCTGGCGCGCCTGCCGGCGTATCTCCAGCAGCTCGACATGGAGTCGAACGGCAAGCGTGTCAGGACAGTCGGCAATCAGGTCCGCGGCCAAACCGGGCCGATCGTCTTCGGCGAGCCGGGCACCAATGGGCAGCACGCGTTCTACCAGCTGCTGCATCAGGGCACCGACACCGTTCCGGCTGACTTCCTCGTGGGCGCGCTCTCGGACGTGGGCGAGGACGAACACCAGTCTCTGCTGCTCGCCAACTGCCTGGCGCAAAGCGAGGCGCTGATGCGGGGCAAGACGCTGGCCGAGGCCCAGGCGGAGCTGAAGGCACAAGGGCTCAGCGCCCGCGCCGTGGACAAGCTCGCGCCGCACAAGGTGTGCCCGGGCAATCGTCCGTCGAACACGATCCTCTATCGCCGCCTAGACCCCTACACGCTGGGGCTGATCGTCGCCCTCTACGAACACAAGATCTTCGTCGAGGGCGTGATCTGGGGGATCAACTCGTTCGACCAGTGGGGAGTCGAGCTTGGCAAGACGCTGGCGGTCGAGCTTCTCCCGTTGCTGGTGCGCGCCGACCCCGCGCGGCCACGCGATGCGTCGACCGAGGGCCTGATGTCGGCCATCCGCGAACTAAGAAACATGTGATTTTTCAATAGATTACATCTCCACCCTGCCATTAATGATGGGGCAAGAACTCTCCCCGTAGATTTGACAGTGCCTGCGGGAGGCAGGATTTCGCGCGGCCCCACTGCGCGAGAATCGCAAGACATACGGGTTCACGATGGCCGAGCGTCAAGCGCAGGATGCTGCGCAGGCGGAACTCGCATCCGCCGAACGGCAACTAAAGCATCTGGTTGCGCTCAACGCCGAGCTCGAGGCCAGCGTGGCCGAGCGTGTGAGCTCGGAGACGGCGTGGAACAACGAACGGCGCATCTGGCGCGCCATGATCGACCAAGTTCCTGACTATCTGTTCGTGAAGGACACGCAAAGCCGCTTCGTCATCGCCAACCGGGCGGTGGCTGCCGATCTCGGCCTGCAGCCGGACGCGATGATCGGCAAGACCGATTTCGATTTGCACCCGCTGACACAGGCCCGACAATTCTACGCCGACGAACAAAGCGTCATCACCACCGGCAAGCCAATGATCGACATCGACGAATTCATTGTCGATCACGACGGCCGGCAGAAGTGGCTTTCGACCAGCAAGGTGCCGCTGCGCGACGAGCACGGCAACATCATCGGGATGGTCGGCATCTGCCGCGACGTGACGGAGAGGAAGCGCGCGGAAGAACAGATTCACTTCATGGCGCATCACGACGTGCTGACGGGATTGCCAAACCGCAGCACGCTCATGCAGCGGTTCGCGGGCGCCATCGAGCAGGCCAAGCGGTCGGGTGGCTGCGTCGCTGTCATCTTCATCGATCTCGACCGCTTCAAGGTCGTGAACGACAGCATGGGACACGGCGCCGGCGACCGCCTGCTGAAGACAGTGGCCGATCGCATGATGCGGTGCGTGCGCGGCTCGGACACCGTTGTGCGCCTCGGCGGAGACGAGTTCGTCGTGCTTCTGAGCGGGCCGGATGAGCGCTCAGATCCGAAGTATGTTCTCAGCCGCCTGCGCTCGGCGATTGCCGAGCCCGTGGAAATCGAAGGCCAGCTGTTTCGGGTGACGAGCTCGATCGGCATTGCGCGCTACCCGGCCGATGGGGAGGATGCCGAGGCGCTGCTGCTAAATGCTGATGTGGCGATGTATCAAGCCAAGGAGCTCGGCCGCGACACCTTCCAGTTCTACACAGCCGAGATGAACGCCGCGGCGCGCGAGCGGCGCGTCCTGCAGGAGGGGTTGCGGCATGCGATCGCAATGCATCAGTTCGCACTGGTGTACCAACCGCAGGTCGATCTACGCACCGGGGTCATCTTCGCGGTCGAGGCGCTGGTCCGCTGGCACCACCCGGAGCTCGGGATCATCCAGCCGGCCAAGTTCATTCCGATGGCCGAAGAGAGTGGCCTCATCGTGCCGCTTGGCGATTGGGTGCTGCGCGAAGCGTGCCGACAGAACAAGGCCTGGCAGAACGCCGGGATGCCTCCGATCAGTGTCTGTGTGAACGTTTCGGCTCGACAGTTTCGCGAACGCACATGGGTCGCCCGCGTCGAGGATATCCTGAGGGAGACGGGACTGGCGCCGGAGTATCTCGAGCTGGAGCTGACCGAGAGCTTGCTCATGCATGATGTCGGCCAGGCGATCGCCACGATGCGCGAGCTGCAGGCGCTGGGCGTCCATTTCTCGATCGACGACTTCGGCACCGGCTATTCCAGTCTCAGCGCCCTCAAGAGCTTTCCCGTCGCACGGCTGAAGATCGACCAGTCATTCGTGAAGAACCTGCCGCGCGACGACAACGATCGCTCGATAGCCACCGCCGTCATTTCGCTCGGCCAGAAGCTGCACATGCGTGTCATCGCCGAGGGGGTGGAGACGCAGGAGCAGATGGACTTCCTGCGCAGCCATGACTGCGACGAGTTCCAGGGCTTTCATTTCTCGCGACCGGTCGAGCCAGCGGCGGTCGCCGAACTGCTGCGAAAGCAGGTCGCGGCCTGAGGCGATAGTCGCCGGTCGGGTGCTTGCCCGACTCCGCCAACTGTGGTGGGTTGGCGCCAGTCTCATGCCCACCTACACGTCGGCGCAGCCATTCCTGGGCATCGCGCTCAAGGTCGTCTCGACGATTGCCTTCACCGCGATGTCGACGCTGATCAAGCTGGTCAGCGACCGCTATCCGGTAGGCGAGATCGTATTCTTTCGGTCGGCGCTGGCACTGATCCCGGTCGCGGCGTGGGTCGGCTGGCGTGAGTTCCCATACATCTTTCGGACCTCGCGGTTCGGCGGCCACGTGGTCCGCTCTGTCGCGGGCTCGATTTCGATGTTCTGCAGCTTCAGCGCGTTGTCGTTGCTGCCGATAGCCGACGCTACGGCTATCAACTATGCCTCGCCGCTGCTCACGGTTGTATTCGCCGTCATTCTCCTGCACGAGAAGGTACACGCTTACCGCTGGTCGGCGGTGGCGGTCGGCCTCGGCGGCGTGCTTGTCATCCTCTCTGATTATTTTGGGCCGGAGGCCAGCGACGTGTCGCATGCCAGCACGCTCGGCGCGACGTTTGCCGTAGCCGGTGCCGTCGGCGGAGCGCTGGCCGCCACGCAGACGCGCAGCCTGACCCGCCTCGAAGCGGCGGCCACGATCGTCGTCTATTTTTCGTCGCTCACGGCCTTCTTCGCGCTTTTCACGCTGCCCTTCGGCTGGGTTGTGCCGCATGGGCTCGACATTGCCGCTCTCTTCGGCGCCGGCATCTTCGGCGGCGTCGGGCAGGTGCTGCTGACGCAGAGCTATCGCTTCGGCGATGCTTCGGTCATCGCGCCGTTCGACTATACTTCCATGATCTGGACGCTGATCGTCAGCCTGGCAATCTTTGGAACGTGGCCGAGCCCAATCGTGCTGCTGGGCGCGGCCATCGTTATTCTTGCCGGGTTGTTCGTGATCTGGCGGGAGCGGGCGCTCGGGATCGAGCGCAACCGCTCCAAACGCGCACAGACGCCGACCTGAGGCGGGCCAGCCTCAGGCCTTGTACTTGACCACCTTCTGGGTCTGCTCGCCGAGGCCGGCGATGCCGAGATGGATCTTTTCGCCGCCCTTGAGGAACACCGGCGGCTTCTGGCCCATGCCGACGCCGGGGGGCGTGCCGGTAGTGATGACGTCGCCGGGATCGAGCCGGAAGAACTGGCTGCAGTAGCTGACCAGGTGCGCGACGCCGAAGATCATGGTGCTGGTGCTGCCCGTCTGACGGCGTACGCCATCGACGTCGAGGAACATGTCGAGATTCTGCACGTCCTTGATCTCGTCGCGGGTGACGAACCAGGGACCGAGCGGGCCGAACGTCGGGCAGCCTTTGCCCTTGGTCCACTGGCCGCCGCGCTCCTGCTGGAACTCGCGCTCCGAGACGTCGTTGCAGAGGGCATAGCCGGCCACTGCGGCCAGCGCCTTGTCCTCGGGAATGTAGCTGCCGCCTCGGCCGATGATCACCGCGAGCTCGACCTCCCAATCGGTCTTCTTTGAGTTCTTGGGAATGACGACGTCGTCATTCGGACCGCTCAGGCAATTCGGAGCCTTGTTGAAGATGATCGGCTCCTTCGGGATCGGCGAGTTCGTTTCCTTGGCGTGATCGATGTAGTTCAGGCCGATCGCGATGAAGTTGTGGGTGTAGCCGATGCACGGCCCCAAGCGTGCCGACTTTGGCGCGGCGGGCAGATCGGCGATCTTT
>Ga0265313_10003575_pt1 | contig 12501 bp, 7 predicted proteins | sample 4123metaG_FD_203122 | JGI IMG/M metagenome (GOLD analysis project Ga0265313, IMG submission 203122) | Rhizosphere microbial communities from Carex aquatilis grown in University of Washington, Seatle, WA, United States - 4-1-23 metaG | ecosystem: Host-associated > Plants > Roots > Rhizosphere >...
CATGACGAAGACCTGGCCCTTCGGGACGAAGAAAAGCGCGAAAAGCCCCGCTATCAGAAGGGCCATGAACGCCACCGACACCGGGCCGCGCCGCCCCTTGAACGCCGTGTCGGAGAGCCAGCCGGCGGCGTAGGCGCCGAAGATTCCCGCAAACTCGAATGCGGAAAGCGACACTCCCGCCGCGGTCAGTGTGAAGCTTTTTTCCTCGATCAGATACTTGGGCGCCCAGCTGAGGATCCCGATCCGGACGACGTAGACGAAGAAGTTGGCCACGCTCACGACCCACACCCACTTGTTCCGGAGAATGTGCTTCCGGAACACGCCCCAGAAGGGGGCGCCGGCCTCGGCGACGCTCCCGGGCGCAGCCCCGTCCTTGTAGACCTCGACCGGGGGCAGCCCCATGGCCTCCGGTGAATTGGTCAGGCGGTTCAACAGCCAGAACGAGGCGAGGAGGCACAGCCCCGCCGGAGCCCAGAACGCCGCCCGCCAGCCAAAGTGGCCGACCAGCCACCCGGCCCAGATCGCGATGACGGCCCCCCCGATCTGGTGCGAGGCGTTCCAGATGCCCCAGGCGCGACCGATTTCCTTCGGACTGAACCAGCTCGTCAGCAGGCGGACGCAGGGCGGGACGCCGGCCCCCTGGAAGGCGTTGTTCAGTCCCCAAAGGAGGGCGAATGAGACCAGGCCCGCCCCGAATCCGAAGGCGACATTGACGATCGCGGAGAACAGAAGGCCGAGGCTCAGCAAAAGCCGCGGATTCGCGCGATCGCCGATTATGCCGCTGAAGAATTTCGAAAATGCGTAGACGATCGTGGAGGAACTGAGCACGACCCCCCACTGCGTATTGCTGAAGTGGTGCTCGTCGATGATTGCCTTTGACGCCATCGGCAGGTTGTTGCGCAAAAAATAGAACAGCGCGTAGCCCGTCACCATCGAGTACATGACCCGCACCCGCCAATACCGGTAGAGGCGGTCGATCTGTGCGGCGTCCTTCGGCGGTTGCGGGGGCTCTGGTTGTTCGGCCGTCATGATCGGGGTGGATGGCAGGCGAGACCCTCTGCATGTGAGCCGGCCCCGCCCCAAAGGCGAGGCGATATTGGATCCAATCGTCTGGACTTGTGGACGGCCGCCAATTCACACTGCCCGGGGTTCCCCGCGCTGGCCGCAGCGCCTTCCCTTGCCGAATCCTGACGTCCCGATTGTCCACCCCCATGAAGATTTCCCGTCGCACAGCCATCAAGCTCCTTGCAGCCGCAGCGCCCATGCTCAGCGCCACCCGCGCATTGCGCGGCGCGGCCGGGACCGGCCTTCCTTCAATCCCGCCCGGCCCATTCGCAGGAACGCGCGCTTCGCTCAACGCGTATCAATGCCCGGCCTGGTTTCGGGATGCCAAGTTTGGAATGTGGGCCCATTGGGGCCCGCAGTCCGCGGCCGAGTACGGCGATTGGTACGCGCGCCGGATGTATGTCCAGGGCGAACCCCAGTACCGGCACCATCTCGAACACTACGGCCATCCGTCCAAGACGGGATTCAAGGATGTCATCGCGTCGTGGAAGGCCGACCGGTTCGATGCGGATCACCTGATCGGCCTGTATAAGAAGGCGGGCGCGAAATACTTCGTCAGCATGGGCGTGCACCACGACGGCTTCGACCTTTGGGATTCGAAATACCAGCCCCGCTGGAATGCCGTGGCCAGCGGCCCGCACAAGGACATCGTCGGGCTCTTCAAGAAGGCGACCGAGCGGCACGGTCTGCGTTTTGGCGTCAGCGAGCACCTTTCAAACAGCTTCAGCTGGTTTGGAACCGCGCACGGCAGCGATTCCACCGGCCCCCTGGCCGGCGTGGCCTACGATGGAAAGGATCCGCATTTTGCCGATCTTTACCATGACTACAGCCAGATGCCTGCGGACTGGGTCGAAAAGGCGGTCCATGGGCCGGCGAAGGGCGGGATGGCGATGAGCCGCACCGGCCCCGATTCGTGGCGCGAGAACTATTTCCAGCGGATCAAGGACCTCGTCACCCGGTACGAACCCGACCTCCTCTACACCGACGGCGGGATTCCGTTCGAGGACTATGGCCTCGCCCTCGTCGCCCACCTTTACAACACAAGCGCGAATCGCCACGGGGGCGGGGTTGAGGCCGTCTACAACAGCAAGAGCCGGCCCGACGCGGCCGCAGGCATGTGCGTCCTGGACGTGGAGCGCGGCCTCGTCGACCAAATCTGGCCCCGACCGTGGCAGACCGACACCTGCATTGGCAACTGGCACTACGACACGCGGGCGCGCTACAAGACGCCGAAGCGCGTGATCGACATGCTGGTCGACATCGTCAGCCGCAACGGCAATCTCCTGCTGAATGTTCCGCTGCCGAACAGCGGCATGCCCGATCCCGCCGAACTGAAGGTCGTCGAGGAAATCACCGCCTGGATGGCGGTGAACAGCGAGGCGATCTACGCGACGCGCCCGTGGAAGATATTTGGAGAGGGCCCCGGAGCCTTGATACGTCCGGTGCCCGGCCAGCAGTTCAACGAGAACAGCCGCAAGGATCTGACGTCCGAGGAGGTGCGCTTCACCACAAAGGGCGCCACGCTCTATGCCTTCTTCATGGGCTGGCCCGGGAAGGAGGCCGTCATAGCGCCTCTCAAGACCACGAGTCCCAAGGTTGCAGGCAGGGTCGAAGACGTCGCGCTTCTCGGCCATTCCGGGCGGCTCGAATGGAAGCACGACGAACGCGGCCTGGTCGTCCAACTGCCGCCCCAGAAGCCCTGTGAGCACGCATATGCCCTGAAAATCGCCGGCCTGGCGACGGCCTGAGAAGTCGCTCAGGTCAAAAGCAGAACCTTGCCGGTGGTGCTCCTGCTCTCCAGTGCGCGCTGCGCCTCGGCGGCCTGGGCCAGCGGAAAGTCGGCTCCGATCCGCACTTTGAGCTCTCCCGCCGCCAGCCATCTGAATAGATCGTCGCTTCTGCCGCGCAGCTCCGCCGTTGTCTGTGTATAATGACCCAGGGTGGGCCGCGTAAAGTAGAGCGAACCCTTTTGGGAAAGAAGCAGGGGCGAAAACGGGGCCACCGGGCCGCTGGCGTTGCCAAACGAGGCGAGCATGCCGCGCGGCCTGAGGCTGTTCAGGCTGCCCTCGAAGGTGTCCCTGCCGACGCCGTCATAGACGACGTCGACTCCGCGCCCGCCGGTGAACTGCCGCGCGGCCGCGACAAAGTCGTCCTTGGTGTAGATGACCACTTGGTCGGCTCCCGCCTCCCTTGCAAGACGGGCTTTTTCCCCGGTTCCGGCAGTGCCGATCACACGGGCGCCTCGGAGCTTGGCTATCTGGACGAGGAGCAGGCCGACGCCTCCCGCAGCCGCATGGATGAGGGCGGTGTCCCCGGGCTTGAGCGAAAACGTGTCGCAGGCCAGGTAATGGGCGGTGAGACCCTGCAGGAGCAGGGCCGCCCCCTGCCGGGAGCTGACGCCTTCGGGCACGTTGACCAGGTGGGGGGCGGGGACAATGGCCTCATCGGCGTACCCGCCGCTCACCCGCGCACTCGCGACCCGGTCGCCCACCTTGAATCCAGTCACTCCGGCTCCGACCGCGGTGACGATTCCGGCCGCTTCCATTCCAAGCGTGAAGGGCAGGGGCAGGGGATACAGCCCGCTTCTCTGGTAGGTGTCTATGAAGTTGACCCCCGCCGCCTCCACACGGATCCGCACCTCGCCGGCCTTAGGATCGGGCACGGGCACCTCGTCCAGCCGCAACTTCTCCGCCCCGCCGTTTTCATGGACTCGAATCGCGCGCATGAACGGAATGGTTGCACGCATTCCCGTCTTATTTCAACTCCGGCGACCCGGGTCCCTGTTCAATCGGTCTCGAGAACGATCGTGTCGTACATGATGCCGTTGAATTTCCCGGAGCCGCGGAGTGTGCGAAGGCTGACGACGTTCTCACCGGGTTTCAGGTCAGTGGCTGGAAAAGTGAACTCAAACCTCCCATAAACGCCGCTGCGGTTGGCTGCGCGCCGGACGCTGCCGTCGTCGTTGTGAAACACCCGGCCGATCTGCTGGCCGTTTACCAACACTGCGACGTCGCCCGGGCCGCCGGCCACGGGAATTGTCAGGTAGGCATTGCCCGCCGGAACCGCATTCATCGTGAACTTGATGTTCCAAGTGCCGGTCTTTGGCGCTGCCGGGCCGTGCTGCGCGTAGTACCAGTCCTCGGACTCCCTGCTCTGGCCGATCGTGAACGTAAGGTCGTCCGGAATCTGGTTGACCAGCTGGTTAGAGCGCGGCGCGCTGCCCAGCTTGAATTCGCCGGCCATTCGGTCCGCCTTGCCGACTTGGAAAACGAGATTCGGGTGATAGGGGGCGTCCCAGAGAAGCACGCCGAGGTCGAGCTTGCCGCCGTTCACTTCGACACTGTCCTGTGCGAACGACTGCGTGACCGGCCCCTGCGTCTGCCACGCATAGAGGGTGTAGGTGCCGGGTCGCACGGCCGGCAGGATGAACCGGCCATCGGCGTCGGCTTTGGCGTAGAAAATGTAGCCGCCCGACTGCGAGTAGAGGATGCTCGCCCGGTCCGCGACCGGGACGACGCCGTCCGGAACGCCGCCGCGTCCCATGGGGCCGCTTCCGGCATCGCCATCAGCCGGAGGCGCGGGACGGCGCCGGCCCCCGTCATCACCGGGTCCGGGCCTGCCCGTTCCCGGTCCGCCGCCAGGGCCGGCGCCCCGTCGGCCAAAGCTGGGCCGCGGCGGATTGGTCGGCTGGCCCAGGATGACATAGGCAAATGCGGTCGAGCGGTCGTGGGTGAGCTTCAACTGGCCCGTGACCGTGGTTCGATCGAGCGGATAAAGCGGCTCATTCATCCACGAATAGGGCCACTTGGCCTTCTCCGCCGCGGCAACCTTCTTCGCGTCGGCGATGATGGCCTCCGGGGTGGGGCCCGTATTGAAGTATAGATACCACGGTCCGTGGATTTTCTCGCCGCTGCGGCCTGTCGCGGATCCGCCGCCGCCGAAGTGGCCGCCGCCGATGTAGTTCAAGATAAGGGCATCCTGATGGACGGCCAACTCCTGCCGGAGAGGTCCACCGGCATAGGATTCCAAGCTGACGGGCATGAAGAAGACGCCAAAACCGTGGCCGTAGTGGCCCCACATCGAGCTTTCGGAGTAGTACGGGCAGTAGTCGTACTTTTGGTAAACGGAGCCGTCCGGCAGCCGCCAGGTTTCGTCGCCCATGTTGCCCGGGTCGGAGATTGACTGGAGAAAGGCGTATTTTGGCTGCCGGCCGGTGCGCTCGGCCTCCCAGGCAAAGTCGAGGATGTCCCGGTCAAAACGGTACATCGTTCGCATCTCGCCCGTGGCTGCGCCCGGGGCGCTCTTGATGATGACGTAGGGGTGCACGCCGCTTTCGCCCTTCAGCATCACAAAATGCTGCTCCAGGTGGAGCGCGCGGTGGTCGATCACGGCAAAATGAACGAGCTCCGGCGTGTTCTTGAACACCTGCACCGTATCCGTGACGAGGTGGCTGTTGCCTGCGTTGGAATCGAGGTAGAAGGTCCGGCGGGCGTCCTTGTCGCGCGGCTCGATGCCATGAAGGTTGTGCGCGAGCTCCCGGCCGTCCTTGACGACAGAGATGGCGCTGAAGTCGCCGTTCGCGTCCTTGCCGAATGTGATGGTGAGCAGCCCGTTGGACATCACGAGGGATTGGATATCCGCCGGCTTGTAGCTGTCGACCCGGGCGGGCTCACCGTTCAGGAGGAGCTGAGCGCCATCGGCCCCGCGCACCGGCAGGGCCAGAGCGAGCAGGACCCACGCGCAGTGGAGCCAGGCATGGCTTCCGCCAATGCTTTGTTTGGAGATGTTCATGATTGGGTTCCGGTCTTCTGACAAAAAGGACGGGCGAGGGCCCGTCCGGCCAGCCTTTGAAACCGGGGACGCAAAGACAGACGCAAATCCCGCGTATAAGAGACGAACCTTTATCGGCTAACGACTTCCTGTCACGGCGGCTTCGTTCAGGACAAAACCCGGCTGATCCTTCGCAACGTGGATCAATCCCTCGGAATCGAACTCAATCCTGACGATCGCGGGCATTTCGCGGAATCCGGCCTGGTCGTCATTCCCGAATAGCGTGCACCACCAATTTCCGTCCTTGTCGCGGAAATAGTCGCCGCCGCCGCCGCAGGGCACCGCCTCGTGCCAATGCGCATAGGGTCCGTAGATCCGGTCTGAAATGGCAGCGACGCTGCTGTATCGCCCTTTGTAGAAAGCTGCGCCCGTGAGATAGTATTTTCCGTTTCGCTTGAAGACGGACGCACCTTCAAACGCGACGCTATTGCGGGTATAGCTGCCGTCGGCGGGCTTTTCGAAAACGATTGGATGGCCTTCCCCGGCAAAACCGCCCAGGTCGGCATTCATTTGCCAGATCGTGCCGCCGCCGTCGCTTGTGAAATAGACCGTGCCGTCGTCGTCCTCGAAGAGGGTCGCGTCGATCCCGCGGGGGAGATAGCCGTCGTTCGCAAGGGCGTTCGCATAGGGGCCTTCGGGCTTCCCCGTCGTGCTTCGGAGGATTCCGCGGTTGCCCGGGGGCATGCTGATCGTGATGAAATAGTTTTGGAGGCGCCTGATGTAGTGCAATTCCGGCGCCCAGAGCGCCCGCACGGGCTTGCGGTGCCAGCGCCAATTCCGCTCCCAGGTGGCGTCCTGGGCGAAGCTCCAGACGATTCCGAGGTAGCTCCATGTCCTGAGGTCGGGTGACCGCCAGATCTCGACCCCGTCGTTATGATCCCAGATGTCGTTGCCGGACGATCCGGTGAGATAATAGTTCCCGTCGCCGCCCAGCAGGACGATCGTGTCGCGAATCTGCGTGTCGGCGATCAACGGCTTCAGATCGGGGATCAGCCCGGCCTTTACGGCCGAGCCCGTGGCATGCTGGTTCATTTTCAGCCATCGGTCCGAATGCACGGCGCCGGGACCGCTGATCCCAAGCCCCGGCCGGCGCGGAGGCGGCGCAGGGACAATGCTGCCCTCCTTGGACGCCAAGGCGTTGGCGGATGTGGCGGCCGGGCCTTCCGCGGAGACTTGGGCGCCCGCGGAGGCTGCCAGGGCGAGGCAGACGAAGGAGAGGCCAGGGGAAAGCCGCGGTGGCATGACCGCTTTCTTGGCTCCCGCGCGGGCATTGGCGAGATTCAATGCAGGTCATTTCTTGCCATTTTGAAGGGCCCGAAGACGCCGAGTCTGTGCCTTACAAGGCTATCGGTCCTCGCCCTTGTGGCAGGTCGTGCATACAAGGATCTGGGCCATGCGATTGATGCGGTGATGTTCGGGCTGGTAGGTCGCGCTCATCTCGGCGTGGCATTGGATGCAGTCAAACTTGTTGGCGAGGACGGCGGCATGCACCTTCTCGAAATGCCAGTATCCGGAGCGCTGCTGCTTGGTGAGGCTCGGCAAATTATGGCAGGCCAGGCAGAGCTGCGTATTGGCGAGCGGATCGGGCTTTGCCGGACGGAATTCCGGAACGGGAATGATCGAAGCGGGCCCGGGCTTGCGCCCCAGTTCGACCGAGGCTGCGCGCCCCGCAATCCGGCCGGTCACGATCGACGGCCCGAGGAATGTGCCTTCGAGGGCGGCCTGGCCGTTTACGCCCGCCAGCCCGCTCAATTCGCCGACGGCGTAGAGTGCGGGAATCACATGCTGGTCGGTGTCGAGCACCCGGCAGGAGGTGTCAATCGCCACGCCGCCCATGCTCTTGCGGGTCAGGGGAAAGAACTGCACGGCGTAGAAGGGCGGCTTGAGGATCTTCTCCGGTTTGTAGTCCTTGCCGGGCCCAAAGCGTCCGAAATCGGAGTCGACCCCGCTGTCGACCAGCTTGTTGTAGCGGGCGGCCGTTTCAGCCAGCGCCGCCGGAGGCATGCCGGTCTTCTTCGCCAGCTCCTCGAGCGTGGGCGCCGACTTGACGAGCTCGGGATTGCTGAAGATCCACTTCTCGATCTCGTTGAAATCGCCCCAGTCGGAGCCGGCCACCCAGAAGGTGTGCTTGGCCGCCTCGTCGAAAATGCCCCAGTACGATCCGCCTTCCTCCTTCAGGATTTTGGTCAGGCTGTCGATCGGGCTGGAACGCTCGTTCATGAAGCGCTCGCCCTTCGCGTTCACCCTAATGGCGCTGGCGTTGTTTGCATTGAGCCCGCGGCCGGAACCGGGGAAGCGCGGGTCGGGCAGCCCGGTGATGAGGTTCTCCTGATGGTCGAGCCGCGAGAGCTGGGCCCCGACGGCCTGCGCGAGCTTGAGGCCGGACCCGACCGAATTGATGCCCGAGCCGAGGAGGAAGCGCGGCGGGAACGGCATGCCGGCGCGCCAAAACTGGCGCACCATGTCGAGGTTGTTCTGGAATCCACCGGTGGCGAGCACGACCACCTGCGCACGGAGCTCGATCGGCTGGCCGGTCCGAAGACCCGTTGCGGCGATGCCCACGATGCGCCCGCCATCGGTGAGCAGGCGATTCACGCGGGTGTTCCAGACAAAGGTGATTTTCGGGCTGAGCAGGCACTGGCGGTAGATGGGACTGACCAGTGCTATCCCGCGGCCCTTGGTGCGGTGCAGCCGCGCCACGCTGTTTCCGCCGCCAGCGCCGACCATTTCGAATGAAACCCCCATGGCGGTGACCCAATCGTAGATCAGGGGTTTCGAGCTGTTCACATAGATGCGCACCCAGTCTGGGTTTGCGTCCCTGCCCCAGGTGAGGAAGTCCCGGATCGCGATGTCAGGGGTGTCCTTGATGCCGTGCGCTTCCTGATATGCCGTGCCCGTCATGCACAGGTCCCCGGTGGCCATGACGGCGTGGCCGCCGAAGACCGACGAAATGTCGACGACGGACACGGTCGCGCCGCTTCGGGCGAGCTCCCAGGCGGCCGAAAGGCCGGAGATGCCGGCGCCGACAACGATCGCGTCGGGCCTTGCGGCTCCGACCGGGGAATCGCCTGCGGGGAAACTGGGCGCGGCAGGCTGTGCGCCCGCGCCCAGGACCAGGGACAGGCTGGCCGCGAGCGCCTGGCCTGCGCCGAAGAGTTTGGTGCGAAGGGTCATGACGCCGATTCCCGGAACGGGGTTCATTTCGTCTGGCGGACCCACTTCTGCACGCGCCACGTCTTGATTTCCGCGGTGTAAATGCTGCCGTCCGCCGGATCGAACGTGATGTCGTGCACGTAGGAGAACTTGCCCGGGGCCGTCCCATAGGAGCCGAACTGGCCGAGCACCTTCCCGTCCAGGCTCAGCTTGACGACCCGGTCATACTTGCCGTCGCACATGTAGATGGCGTCTTCCCGGGGGACATACACGAGGCCCCACGGGGCGCCGACGGTTGTCCACTTGGTGATGAACTTGCCCGTGTCGTCAAACACCTGCACCCGCTGGTTCTGGCGGTCGGCGACGTAGACCAGGCCCTTCGAATCCACGACCACGTCGTGCACCAGCTTGAATTGGCCGTCTTCGGCGCCCGGCTTGCCCCAGTGGCGCACGTAATAGCCGTCGGGCGTGAATTCAACGACCCGCGAATTGACGTAGCCGTCGGTGACGTAGAAATTGCCGTTGGCGCGGAAGCAGACGTTGGTGGGTTGGTCGAAGGCGTCCTTGGCGTCATTGTTCCCCGGGGTTCCCTGGCGGTTCCCGAGGACCATGAGGATCCGTCCGGTCTCGGGATTGACCTTGAAGACCACGTGGCCCTGGACATCCACGCACCAGAGGCTCCCGTCGGGACCGACGCGGATGCCGTGGGAGGAGAGCACCCGGAAGGTTTCGGTCGACCAGCTCCGGATCATCTTCCCGGCGCGGTTGAACTCGATCAGCGGCCAGCTGCCGCGGTTGAAGACCCAGACATTGCCCTGCTTGTCCACGTCGACGCCCGAGCATTCGCCAAAGTTCATGCCGGCCGGCATTTGCGGCCAGTTGGGATCGACCTCGTAGGGCAACGCCGGTCCGCTGTCCAGTTTGGCCACCTGCTCGGGGTCGGGGCGCTCGGTCGGGCGGGCGAGGATCGGCGGCGGGGCCGGCGGCGTCGGGACGGGCGAGAGCTGGGCTTTGAGCGCAGGCAGGCACGGGAAAAGGAGGGCTGTGATGGCGATCAGACGGATCTTCATGGGCGGGGTGGCTTCAGCGGGGCGGGGTTGGGGCGGGCGGGAAAGACATCAACCGCGGGCCGGGCGGCGGAAATGCGGATCGGGAGGGGAACCCGGGACCGGCCGAAAATGCTGGCGCGGGCCTGCGGCGTTTCCAGCAAAATCTGTGATCGCGCAGATTAGATTTCGGAATATCGGGTCTGTACCTTTGGTCCGTGCTGGGTTTGACTTTGGTCAAACAGCTGCAAATGCAGTGCACCCAATTTTCCACCGATGACCTCCCGCTATCCGGCTCAAAGTCTGGTCGCCTTCGCAAATGGGTTGCTGGTTGGGGCGGGGCTCGAACCGGAGAAGGCGCAGGTAGTCGCCGGCATCCTGGTTGAGGGCGACCTCCTCGGCCACACGACGCACGGCCTGCAGCTGCTGGCGCCCTATCTGACTGAGTTGGAAAACGGCACCATGACCAGCCAGGGGGAGCCGCTGGTCATCGCCGACTTTCCGGCGGCGGTGACCTGGGACGGCCGGCGCCTGCCGGGGCCGTGGCTCGTCGTCAAGGCGCTTGAGCTTGCGGCCGCGCGGGCCCGCACCCAGGGGGTCGGCACGGTCGTCATCCGCCGTTGCCACCACACGGCGTGCCTCGCGGCCTACCTGAGGCCGATCGCCGAGCAGGGCCTCATGGCGTGGCTCACATGCTCCGATCCCACCTGCGGCGGAGTCGTCCCGCACGGGGGACGCAGGTCCCTTTATACGCCGGATCCGCTCGCGGCCGCGTGGCCAACCGACGGGGATCCGGTTATTCTGGACATATCAATGTCAATTGCCACCAACGGGCTGGCCAAGCGGCTGTTCGCGGAGGGCCGGCGATTCGCCGGCGTTTGGGCCGTCGACGGCGACGGGAAACCGACGGACGATCCGGCGGCCCTGTTCGGGGAGAATCCCGGAGGGCTGCTGCCGATGGGAGGGCTTGATCACGGCCACAAGGGCTATGCGCTCGCCCTCATGGTGGAGGCCCTCACCAGCGGACTGGTCGGCTTCGGCCGGGCGGACCCCCCGGAAGGATGGACGGCCAACGTCTTTGTGCAGGTTCTCGACCCCGCCCTGTTTGGCAGCCGCAAGGATTTTGTCCGGCAGACTTCATGGATTGCCGATGCCTGCCGGAATGCGCCGACCCGGCCCGGCTTTGACCGGGTCCGTCTGCCGGGCGAGTCGGGCCTGCAAAGGAGGACGGAGCAGCTCGAGCAGGGAGTCGATCTCTACCCGGGCATCCTGTCCGCGCTGGCGCCCTGGGCAAAAAAGTACGGTGTGGCCGGGCCGGCGGACTGATCACCGGCCCGGTTCAGGCACTTACTCCGGCACCTTGTCGGTGTAGGTGCGGGCGAGCCAGGCCTGCGGCACGTGCACGACGCACATGTTCAGCGAGTGGCCGTTGGCCGACAGCAGCGCATTTTGAAACTCGATCTTGGTGCTGTCCGCGTTGAAGGTGGGATGGACATGGTCGGCAGCCCTCGTGCAATGACCCAGGTCCGCCAGCATCATCATTTCGCCGGTGTGGCGATCGATGATCCAAAGCCGGAACATGAAGTCGTCGGCGACCGCCCATCGGCCGTCTCCCGAGCCGTTGACGTGCCAGATCGAGCGGCCGGGGTTGCCCATCGGCAGCTGGCCGACGATCCGCATCTGTCGCGTGCGGAGATTGACAATCCCCACGCCCGTCGGGTGGTCGTCGCCTCCCGCAGGGTTCTGGCCCATCGAGGGGGGCATGGGTTGGTTCTCCCGCCCCGGCATGCCGGGCGACGGCGGCGCTCCCTCGAAGACCGGCCTTCGGAGCCCCAGGATCGCGATTGCGACCTCATCCCTGGTGATGACGGCCTCGTGCGTCACCCAGTCGAAGCGCTGCTCGGGATAAATCGGATGCAGGCCCGTGCCGTCCGCCATCACCGTCCACGCGCGCTGCGCCGCCTTTCCGCCGGTTTCCCAGGCAAAAACGATCTCGCCCGGCACCCACGGATTCGTCTGCGTGTGGTTGATGTTCACCGGGGCCACGGTGACCCACTTCAATTCGCCCGTTTGGAGATTGATGCAGACCAGGCCAGTCCAGGGACTCCTCGGGCCGCCCATGCCGCCCATTCGGGACGGGACCTCGTCGGGCTGATGCCCGAGGTACTTCGCAAACCAGGCGGCGGGCGTCATGCCTTCCGGCACCTGCTTCAGCACTGCGTCGCCGGTCACGCGCAGATAGATGAAATTGTCGGTCGCATCGATCCCCATGTCGCCGTCGGCATACAGGCCCTCCGGCAGCGTGCAGCAAATTCGTTCGTACGCCGACGCCGGCTGGATCGTGCCCGCCTCGCTGTCGGCGAAAACTTTCGGCAAATCGGTCTCGATGATTTCAAACGGTCCGTGC
>Ga0265313_10003578_pt1 | contig 12499 bp, 12 predicted proteins | sample 4123metaG_FD_203122 | JGI IMG/M metagenome (GOLD analysis project Ga0265313, IMG submission 203122) | Rhizosphere microbial communities from Carex aquatilis grown in University of Washington, Seatle, WA, United States - 4-1-23 metaG | ecosystem: Host-associated > Plants > Roots > Rhizosphere >...
TGGCGCGACGACGGTGATCGACCTCGCCCGTTTAGTGCGCGGCTGAGGCGGCGGCGCGGAACAGCTCGCCCAGCTTCTTGGCCTCGACGTCGACGTCGTGCTGCACGGTGACGCGCTTGTGCGCGGCCTCGCCCATGCGCGCGAGCGTTTCGGGGCTCGCGTCGAGGCAGGTGCGCAAGGCTTGCGCCAGCGCCTCGGCATCGCCCGCCGGCACCAGCCAGCCATTCTCGCCGGGGATCACCAGCTCCGGAATGCCGCCGACGAAGGTCGCGATGGTCGGGCGCCGCAGCGCCATCGCCTCCATCAGCACGACCGGCAGGCCCTCGGCAAAGCTCGGCAGCACCAGCGCGCGGGCGGCGAGGATTTCCTCGCGCACCTGCTCGCCGGTGATCCATCCGGTGATGCGGATCTTGCCGGTGAGGCCGTAGCGGGCGATCAGCGTCTCGATCTCGCCGCGCAGCTCGCCATCGCCGGCCAGCACAAGTTCGAACTGCACGCCTTGCCCGGCAAGGCGGCGGGCGGCCTCGAGCAGCATGGTGTGGCCCTTTTCGGGACTTAGCCGCGCGACGCAGACCAGCCGCCGCGACGGCGTTCCGCTCGTGACCGGGGCATTGAGGAAGCTCGGATCGAAGCCGCAGCCGATCAGCTTGACCTTGTCCCAGTGCGACGGCTCGGCGGCGCGGAAGATCTGCGCGCGGCCATAGGAGCTGACCGCGACGACGAAGGCGCAGCGCCGCGTTTTCTCCGTCAGGCCGATCAGCGCCGGATTGTCGAAGGTCTCGGTGCCGTGCGCGGTAAAACTCCAGGCCGGGCCGCCGAGGATCTGCACCAGCATCGCGATCTCGGCCGAGTTGGTGCCGAAGTGCGCGTGCACGTGCCTGGCGCCCGCCTTGCGCAGCCACGGCTCGATGCGGCAGGCCTCGGCGACATAAGCGAGATGGATCGGCAGCGGCCGCTCGGCGCGCCGGCTCATGCGCCACGCCATCGCCAGCGCGCGTAGCAGGCGCACCGGCCGACGTAACGCCATCGAAGCGAACGCCAACAACAGCGGCGCGATGCCGTCGCGCAGCACATAATGCGTGCGGTCGCGCTCGGTCAGATCGTCGGGGTCGACCAGCTCGGCGTCCCAGCCGCGCACCGAAATGCGTATGATGTCGAAGCCGAGCCGCTCAAGCGCCTGGATCTCGCGCCGGATGAAGCTGTGGCTGACCTTGGGGTACTGGTTGATGAGGTAAGCGATACGCATGGCGGTCACTTGTACTCGATCAGGCGGCGCTGGCGACCGAGCAACCGGTCGCGCTCGAACATGACCTGCCCGAGCGCCTCGGGAAAGCGCGCCAGCGTTTGGAAGAACGCAAGCGTGGCGCGCTGGCGCAGCGAGCCGGTGTTGCGCAGCGTCTGGCGCGCGACCTGCAACGGATAGATCAGCCAGGCAGCCCAGCCCCACGGCGACGCCATCAGCCCGGCGGCAAGGCAGACAAGCGGCAGCCAGAAGCCCCAAATCCAGGTGCGCCGCGCCTCCCAGACGAAATGCTGCTCCGGCCCCTTGCCATGCAGACAAGCGCCGAGCGCGTAGGAATAACCGGCGCGAACCGCGCGCCGCCACCACTGCGAGAACCGCGTCATCGCCGCGTCGTGCAGCGTCATCTCGCGGTCGAGCCGCCACGCCGGCCAGCCGGCGGCGCGCAGCCGCACGGCAAGCTCGGGATCCTCGCCCGCGATCATGTCCTCACGGTAGCCATTGACGGCCTCGAACGCCTCGCGCCTGATCATCACGTCGCCACCGAAAAAACGGGTCTCGCCCGGCGGCCCCTCCCATTCGACGTCGCACAGCCAATTGTAGACCGACCGCTCGGGAAAGCGCTCGCGCCGGCGGCCGCACACCGCGCCGACCTTCGGATTGCCGTCGAGGAAGGCCGCCGCTGCCTCGATCCACCCCGCAGCCAGCTCGCAATCGCCATCGACGAACTGCACATAGCGCAGGTCGTTCGCGCCGCCCTTGAGCGCGCGGTAGCCGGCGTTGCGGGCGCGCGCCGCGGTGAAGGGCTCGCCCATGTCGAGCTCGACCAGCTCGGCGCCCCGGCTGCGCGCCAATTGCGGCGAGCCGTCGGTCGATCCGGAATCGACATAGACCGTTCGCATGCCGTGCAGCGACTGCAGGCAGCGCTTGAGGCGCTCACCTTCATTGCGGCCGATGACGACCGCGCTGATCGATGCAAGGGCAGTCGTCATGGCGACGTCAGCTCATTTCCATTCAAGCGAGGTCGATGAAGTGACCGCGCAGAAATTCTCGCAGGTCAATTTGGCGCCAAGCCAGCTTCCGAGCACGGCGAGGTCGGCGTCAAACACCTTCTCCAGGTTCCGCTCGGTCTTTTCGCTTAACACCGGACGCTTGGTCATCGAGAAGAACTGCCGGATGCGGGTGCGCAGTTCCTTCGGCACCAGCGTGCGCCGCAATGCCGTGGCGACCGGCGATTCAACCAGCAGACTATAGAGCGGGAACCTGCGGACGCGCTGCGACGATACGTTGTCGGGCCCGAGATCGGTCTTCCACTGCACCGGCCCCTTATAGCCGATGAAGCGGCAGACCCGCTCCAGCTCCTCCTGCGGGAAATCCTTCAGCCGGTCGAAGAACACCGGCAGGATCGCGTCCTTGCCGTAGGTGTCGATGTAGGGCTGAAGCTGCGCCGCATAGAGGCTGTAGGCGGCGAGTTCCGGATAACGCGTCACGGCCTCGTCGATATCGCAGCGGATCTCATGCTCGCTCCACTGGTGGACGTACTGCGACACCATGCGGTCGACCGGATGACGCATGACGTAGATGAGGCGCGGATGATCGAGCGCCTTGCGCATGCGCGCGACGGTCTGCGGATAAGTCGGCAGCTTGGTGTAGTGCGTGCTCGCCTCGCCGACGAGGTCCGACGGCTTGGCGGCCTCGAACAGGTTCTCATACCAGTCGGCGCCGCGGCGATATTGCGGATCGTCGCTGAAGAAGTTCGGTTCCTTCAGTTCGGGCATGAAGATGCCCGGCTGCTGCAGCAACTGGTCGTACAGTGTGGTCGTCGCCGATTTCATGGCGCCGATGATCAGGAAATTCGGAAGCCGGCTCATCACGTAAACATTCTTCTCAAATCACGGCTAGGCGGCCGTGGGATGCCGCCAGTTGGTCCAGATATCCAGCCACTGCCTGGCCGGAACCGCCGCTTCACGCTGTCCAACGAGTTCGCGGATTTTCGATATCGATCGTCCCAACGACCAGAACAGGTTCGCCAGCATCAACCCCAGCCACCCATACGACAGATAGAAATAACGCGTGCGCGACACGTAATAGTAACGCGGTACCCGTTTGCGCTCCATCACCCTTTGCTTAACTGGTGAACTGCCGCCGCGCAGGTGGACGACGTGGGCCTTCGGATTATGGATAATCTCCCAGCCGGCCGCCCGAGCACGGCGGCAATATTCGACATCCTCGAAATACATGAAGAAGCCTTCGTCCATCAGGCCGATCTGCCGGACAACGTCGCCGCGCACCAGCACGCAGGCAAAGCTGGTCCACTGCGGATTAACCATCGTCTCGCTCACCGGCATGGCGACGACGTAATCCTTGAACAGGGCCGTGACCGGCCCGGTCTTGGCGGCATCGATGAACTCGCTGACCGGCGTGAGATAGCGGAAGCAGCTCTGCTGCGGGCCGGCGTCCGGCCATTCGAGCCGCGGGCTGACGAGACCGGCCCCAGGATTGCGATCGGCGGTCTCCAGCAGGATGGCGATGGCGCCGGGCCGCACGATGGTGTCGCTGTTGAGCAGCAGGTAATACTCGGCGTCGGCGGCGCACATGCCGACGTTGTTGCCGGCGGAAAAGCCGGCATTGGCCTTGGCTTCGATCAACTGCACGACCTTCTGGTCGTCATTGGCCGCGAGCCATTTCTTCAGGATCTCGACCGAGTTATCGGGCGAGAGATTGTCGACGAGGATGACCCGCGCTGTTGACGGATCGACCTGCCCGTGCAGCGACACCAGGCAATCAATGACGAGCTGCGGCGTCTTGTAGTTGATGATGACGATGGCGAGCTTCAGGCGATCCGGCATCCGGTATCCTAGACCAGCTTCAGCATGCGCCACAGCGGGACGGCATCCTGGACAAACCGTTTTTGCCGCAAATGCTGGCTCAACATCTCAAAGGCGTTCCGCGCGATCGTTTCCCGCTCCGACGCGTGATTGCGATAGTACTCGACCTTGTCGCGCAGGTCGCTCAGGTCCCAGGCCAGCGGCACGTAGGTCTCGCCCGGCTTGAACGGGTCGTTGGCAAGACGCAGATGCGACATATCGGGCTTCAAAAGCAGAGCGCCGGTGCACATCGCTTCGAAGTCGCGCCAGCACACCTCGCCGTAACCGAACGGGCTGAAGCACATCTTCGAATTGCGCAGCTCGTCGTAGAATTTCTTACGCGACACGCGGCCCTTGCTGGCGATGTGCAAGCCGCCGTCGAGATCGGCGACCTTGTCGAGCGATTCCTGGCGCATGTAGGTGTACCACTCGACCGCCGCTTTCTTCTTGTGCAGCGTCGTCAGCCGCGCGTGCAGATCAATGCTGCGCCCGCCGAAATTCGGCGGCGAAAGCAGATTGCTGGCGATCAGCGGTGAATGCTCGAAGCCCGAGCCGAGAATGAGCTTCTGCTCGAAGCCGGCGGGAACCGGGAACGTCACCTGGGGCAGCTCAAGGTGAAAGCGCTTGGCGTAATACTCGGTGAGATTGGTGTCGCCGATGGTCGGCCGGCCGTAGACCGAGAAGTCCTTGAATACCTGCTTCTTCACGTAGGCCGCGACGTGCGGATAGAGCGGCCCGGCAAAGCGCAAGTCGGTCGGCGCAAACCAGTCGAGATAAGCGAGCGCCACGCCGGGCCAAGCCGCCTTGATGCGGTCAACGACGTCGTCGAGCTGCGCGTGCGTGAGATCGAACCAGGTCTGGAAGCAGACGGCGTCGGCCTTGCCGGCGTAAGGATTCTTGCCGTTGAGAAACTGCTTGAGCGGAAGCTCGCGTACCTCGATTCCTTGCTGCCTCGCGAGTTCGCGCGCGAACAGGAAGAACGGATAGACCTGGGCGTCGGCAATCTCGCCCCATTCGCTCAGGAACACCACGCGCTTGCGGCCGGCGCGTCCGGAAAACGGCCAAAACAATCCGGCCCGGTCGACAAGAAACCGGTGGACTTTCCAGCGCTCTACCAGACCGAACATAATGACTCAGACTGCGCCTGAACTGCCGTCTTGAATCGCGTAACCGTAATGACGCGCCAGCTCTTTTATGCGGCCGGCCCAGCCGGGTGCACCTTTTTCCAATTCGTCCCAGGTAAAGGCGCGCTCTGTGTAGCTAAGATTCTGATCGTACATGAAGTGAAGTTTTGGCGCGCGGCGATTGAGCCCGAACCGCTCCAGCATTCTGGTGGCCCAACGCCACTGCGGACGAATCTTGCGGCTGTTCGAAAGCGTACTGGTGCGCTCCAGCGCCGACAGATCGGCGCTTATGCCAAGACGCGAGCAGAATTCGGGGAACACATCTTTGATAGCCTCGAGGCGGTAGCTCCATTGCGCCGTCCGCTCGGCTTCGAGATTCCAGTAATACCAATACTTGGCGGAGCGGAGCAGCACCGGCTCGTCGTTCGCGTACGGAATGTAGCGCTCGATGAACTGCCACGATTGCGGGGCAAACGTCGTAACCGACGGAATGACTTTCAGTGGATGACGGACCTGATGGAGGATCGACTTGAATTCTATTCCGCGCCGTCCACCTCCCCACGGCGAATCTTCGCAGTCGACGGCCATGCACCAGGTCGCAATGCCGTCCTTGCCCATGGCTTCATGACGGACATCGAGCCCGAGATTGGTGAGCAAGGCCGCGGCATATTTTGTTCCGCTGCGCCCACAGCCGGTGATCAGCACGCGCTTTTGCAGTGCGCTCATTGGCCTTCTCTTCACTCATATGTCCGTCAAGGACCAGCCGTCCCAGCCGGCAGTTTCATTGCGCGCGGCGCGAGCATTAACTTTTTGGTTGCGCGCCTACAAGCTAATAGGGCGGCGAATTCAGCGCCAAGGGCATTTCGAGCTTTGGTTAAGTGGCGCGGCCGAACAGAGCCGAGACCGACCGGTTTTGCTGGCGCGTTGTCTTGAAAGACGAACGATTCGCGTAATATCGTCGCATTAAGCTTGCTTAAGACAGGCTAAAAGCCGGCCTCTTTCCCATAACAAGTAAAAGCAAACCGCCATGATCATCGATGCTCGACAGATAACAGACCGCGAACTTCGCGGCAGCATCGCGATCATCGGCGGCGGCGCTGCCGGCATCACGCTCGCGCTCGAGCTCGGCAAGCAGTTCAAGGACGTGCTGCTGCTGGAATCGGGCGGCCTCGACCTCGAGCCGGACACCCAGAAGCTCTACGACGGCGACGTGATCGGGCATGACACCGCAGCGCTTGAGACCGCCCGGCTGCGTTTCTTCGGCGGCACCACCAACCACTGGGAAGGCAAATGCGCGCCGCTCGACGCGATCGATTTCGAGCGCCTTCTGGGGCGGCCCTACAGCGGCTGGCCGTTCACGCTCGACGAGCTGATCCCGTTCTACAAGCGCGCCTACAGCTATTGCGAGATAGGCCCGTTCCGAACGACGTCGGCGATCGTCGACCGCGCGCAGGCGGCCGTGAAGCAGATGGCCGAGAGTCCGGACCTCGTCGCCACCGAGTTCCGCTACAGCCCACCGACGCGGTTCGGCGAGCGCTACCGTGCCGATCTGCGAGCCTCGGACAACATCAAGGTCTGCCTGCACGCCAACGTCATCGATATCGCGGTCGCCGATGGCGGACGCGAGGTCGCGTCGGTTGCGGTGCAGACGCTCAGCGGCGTCAAGTTCCAGGTCAAGGCGGCTGCTTTCATCCTGTGCTGCGGCGGCATCGAGAACCCGCGCATTCTGCTCAACTGCAATCGTTTCTTCCCGCAGGGCATCGGCAACCAGAACGGTCTGGTCGGGCGCTTCTTCATGGACCACTACGAGGTCTATGGCGCCAGCATCGTGCCGGACCATGAGAACTTCAATTACGAGCCGCTGGCCTATCACTACGAGGGCGCGACACGCGCCAGCGTCGCGTTGATGAATCCCCCTGACGTGGTGAGGCGCGAGGGCCGCGCCGGCTGCAGCGTCATCATGGACCTCGAGTTCAACGTCTCGGAGCAGTTGCAGAAGGCGCAAAAATCGGCGGCCTATCGTGCGTTCCAGCAGCTGGCGCGTAACGCGCGGATGGGCGGCGTCGGCCACGCTCTGGCGACGCAAGGCTGCACCGCGCTCGGCGACCTCGGCTCGATCGCCACCATCCTGTCCGACCGCGCCATGGCGGCGCTCGGTCACAAGGCCGGCCTCAAATCGATCACGCTGCGGCTCGAGGGCGAGCAATTGCCCAACCCCGACAGCCGGGTTGAATTGATCGACGGCGTCGACGCGCTCGGCATGCGCAAGTGCGGGCTCGACTGGAAGGTCCCGGCCGACGACCGCAACAACCTTTACCAGACGGCGCTGACGCTGGCGAAAGCCGTCGGCGCCACCGGCTTCGGCCGCATGGTGATGCCGATGAAGTCGGTCGACGACGATTCGACCATCGGCACGAGCTTCCACCACATGGGCACGACGCGGATGCACGGCGACCCGAAACAGGGGGTGGTCGACCGCAACTGCGCGATCCACGGGCTCGCTAACTTCTACGTCGCCGGCAGTTCGGTGTTCCCGACCTGCGGGCGCGTCAATCCGACGCTGTCGATCGTAACGCTGGCGATCCGCCTCGCCGACTACCTCAAGACCAAGGTGAACGCATGAACCGCTGGACTCGCAGAGGCCTGTTGATCGGTGGCATCGTGGTCGCGCTGCCGGTCGCTGCCATCGCGGGCGGCAAGCTGTTTTGCGCGGTACGGCCGCCGAAGTCACGCGTGTCGCTGCTGCAGAGCTATTTCCCGGCGACCGAGGCGACCGATACTCTCGGCGCGCAGTACCTCGAACAGTCAGGTTCGAGCGCGCTTGCCTCGCTGCAACGGCTCGAGCGGCAAGCGCACATCATGCGGGCCGCGGAATCCGGTTGCCGGATATCGACGATGTCGGCTTTCGAGCAGGCCTGCCGCGACGACTTCCGCGCCGGGCGCGTGGGCTGCATCGACGGCTGGGTGCTGTCGCAGACCGAGCTCGACGTCGTCGCTGTCTGCGGCGCCGGCTAGCCGCCTACCACTCGCTCTCGGAATAGAAGACCGGCCAGATTTCGCTGGTCTGCTCGCGCACCTCGGCGATCTCGTCGGCCGACAGGCGCTTTTTCCAGTTGTTGATGTTTTCTTTGCTGTTGCGCATGCGCGGCGCGGACTCGACCTGCTCGACCGGGTTGTGCTCGCCGCTGCTGTCGAGGATCGCGTGCTCGGCTTCATTCGAAAATTCGAGGCCGAACGTCCGGTAGATCATCCTAAACTGTTCGATCGGATCGCGCGACAGGTCCTCGTGCCTGATGAACAACCAGTCCGGATTCTCATCGCGGAAGATCTTGATGACGTGATGCGTACAGTTCCACAGCAAAATCGCATTGCTGATGATGCTGGTCTTGGTCGTCGTCTGCCGGCGCATCTCAGATTCGTATTGACCCAGATAGCGGTCCATCAAGGCCGACTGGCTGAGGAAATTATCGAAGTCGGTGCGCCAGTCGCGCAGCTTCACGCTCGAGCAGAACGCGGCGGGGTGGCGGATCATCATCAGCACGTCCATGTCGAAGGTCTTCGCCAGCCATTCCGACGAGAACAGCGCGATCGGATCCTTGAAGATCGGGCGCGCGTTTGTCGATCGAAGCTGCATGAAACGCCAGTTGCCCTTCAGCAAACCGACAATATTTCGGGGCGTCCGCACGTTCTGCATCCTGCGGCGCCAAGGGAATTTCCATTGCAGCAGATCGCCGACCAGTTTCGTGTAGCGTTCGGATTCGGCCGGCGAGACGTACTGGAAGAGGCGCGCGGGCCTCTCGTTCAGCAGGGCGTTGTTGTAGTGGAACGGCTCGTGCAGGTATGCGGTACCGGGGGCAGCCGCCAGCATTCGCCCCGTCCAAGTGGTGCCGGAGCGCGGCGAACCGGTAACCAGGATCGGGGCTTTGCGATCCCCCTTCGACATGCCGGCTCCGCTGATTTCTTTGGGACTGACTGGTTTCTGCATCGCGGTCATTTCAACTTTACTATGCGCTAGCGCTTTCGGAACACGAGAAGATTTGAGGCGCCCGGGCCCGCAGGCAATTTTAGCCCGTAATACAGATTGTTCAGCAGCAGCAGCAGCCGCCGCAGCGGGCCGCCGACGCGGCGCTGGGTTTCGGTGAACTCGCCGACCACCCTGTGCGTGAGCTGCAATCCGCGGGCCGCAAGCGCGCGCTCAAGCTCGCGGATATCGAACTGCCAGACCCACAATTTCTGCCCGTGCATGTCGTACCAGACGCCGTTGCCGAGCGGCAGGCGCTGGCGGCCGGGCAGCGGCTTGCGCAGCACGAAGCGCAGAAACGCCTCGAGCTTGTGGTCCCAGGCGGTGCTGTTGGTCACGTAGAGCGCGAGCTTGCCGCCAGGCTGGACGACGCGGGCGAGCTCGTCGAGCGCCTTTTCGACGTCGTGGATGTGGATGATGACGCCCCAGGAGAACACGTAGCGGAACGAGGCGTCCGGAAGAGTGAGCTTGGTCAGGTCTTGCTGTTGGAATTCGACCTGGGAGGAAAAGCCGCCCGCGGCAACGCGCTTGCGCGCCTCCTGCAGCATTGTCTGCGAGATATCGATGGCGCAGACCCGGTAACCGGCGCGCGCGACCCGCACGCTGTGCACGCCGGGACCGCAGCCGGCATCGAGCACCGTGGCGCCGGGCTCGGCCTCCATCAGCTTGAGCATGGTCGCGACGGCGCGATCGTAATAGCCCTCGGCGATCGGATGATAATAGTCGTCGTCCCACGACTTGACGGTCGCGCTTTGCTCGAAGACTGAACTATCGTTCTGCATTGATGGCCACAATCCGTTAGACGATCAGATCACAAATCCGGTCGAGGTCTTTCTTCTCGAGGGTCGGCGCCAGCGGCAGGCAGATCACCTGCTCGGCGACGCGATGCGCGACCATGAGATTGGCCGGCGACGATGACGGCAAGTGGCTGTACATCGAGAAGTCCGAGATCAGCGGATAGAAATAGCGCCGCGCGAAGATGCCGTGCTTGCGCAGGTGCTCATAGAGCCCGTCGCGTGTCAGCCGATACTCTTCGGTGACGAGGATCGGGAAATACGAGTAATTGCGCTCGACGTTCGGCAAGGCCGCGGGGATGCGGATGCCCTTGGCCCTGGACAGCGCCTGGACGTAGTACTCATGGACGGCCTTGCGGCGGTCGATGACCTCCTGCATGTGCTGCAATTGCAGCAGGCCGACGGCCGCCTGGAACTCGTTCATCTTGCCGTTGATGCCGGCCTCTAGCACCGTCACCTCGTCGACGAAGCCGAAATTCTTCAGCCGGTCGATGCGCAGCTTCATTTCGGGGTTGTGGCTGACAATAGCGCCGCCTTCAAAGGTGTTGAAGACCTTGGTGGCATGGAAGCTCAGCACCGAGAGATCGCCATAGGCCGCAATGCTCTGGTTGTTGTACTTCACGTCGAAGGCATGGGCCGCGTCGTAGATGACGCGCAGATTGTGCTTGGACGCGATCTCGGAAATGCGCTGGACGTTGCACGGCGTGCCGTAGACATGGACCGGCATGATCGCGGTGGTCTCGGGCGTGATCGCCGCCTCGATCTTTTCCGGGTCGAGGTTGAAGGTCTCCGGGTCGATGTCGGCAAAGATCGGACGGACGCGGTTCCAGGTCAGCACGTGCGTCGTCGCAACGAAGGAAAACGGCGTGGTGATGACCTCGCCGACGATACGCAGCGCCTGCAGCGCCGTAAGCAGAGCCAGCGTGCCGTTGACGAAGACCGAGATGTGCTCGACGCCGAGATGCCGGGCGAGCTCTTTCTCGAATTCCTGGTGGAACGGGCCGGAATTCGTGAGCTGATGGCCGGCCCAGATCTTCTCCAGATACGGCATCAGCTCCGATAGCTCGGGCAGAAACGGCTTCGTCACGAAGATCGGGTTTTGTGAATCATCCATGGCGGGTAGTTCCGGTCACCGTTTGGGCGCCCAAGCCAATAAGCCAAGACACTTCAAACATTAGAAAAATTGAAACGACAAGCGGCGGCCGCGAAACTCCTTAATTTATTCGGGGTCCGGATGGCGAAAACCCGCGTCCTGCCGTCACAAGCGCCGTTTACCCTTTGGGGTTAAAGCGCACGCCGGCCAAGGCCGCCGCTTCCCTTAACGCATCCATCCGCTCCTCAGGGACCATCAACTGATTCGAGTATTGCTCGGACGGCTGCACCGGCTCGCTGAACGTGAGTTCCGCCGGCTCCAGGCCGAGGCAACGATAGCCATGATCCTTGCGGATGCGCTCCAGCGCCGCCACCTGCGTGCTCGCCCGGTTCAGCACTTCGAAAAACACGATCGGCCGGCTGGTCTGAAGGACCCCGCGCGCGCCCTCGAGGGCCGCATGCTCGAAGCCTTCGATGTCGATCAGCATCACGCTGACGCCGCCGAGACCGCACTCCGGGTCCCGCTTGGCGTACTCATCCACGGTCAACATCGGCACCGGAATTTTCTGGCCGACCTGCTCGTGGTAATCCGGATTGATCGAAGCTGACGTCTCCAACACCGCGCCGAAGCGCGGCGGCGGGACGAGAAGCGTAGTCTCGCCGATCTTGTCGCTGATCGCCGCGGCGACCAGCTTCACCGTGCCTTCGGCTGGGTTGAGCTTCACGTTCTTCTCGAGCCAGTCGTAGGCCGGCGGATAGGGTTCGAAGGCGTGGACGCGGCGCGCGCCTTTTCCCAGCCCGGCGAGGATTGCATAGAAGCCAGAATTGGCGCCGATGACGAAGACGTGGCCCTGCTTCGTTGCCGCGCCCGCCGGCAAGGCCCAGACCTTCTGCCGCGTCACCGCGGCAAACATCGAAGGCATCGGCGCTTCGTAGCCGGCTGCACCCGAGATCCAGATGCGACGTACGATGTGGTCCTGCGACGAGGCGCTGTACATCCTGCCGCTCAACACTTCGTCGCCGCAGCGCAAACCGAAATCGACGACATGCGGCGCCCAGCGGCACCACCTGGAAATGTAGCGCGACAGGTCGTTCATGCCGGCGGCGCGCGCGGCATACGCCATCGGCCGGCCGACACGCGGGTCGCTGAATAGCCGACGGCTGATCCTGTCCTTCAGCGGACGCGCCGCGGCGCGCTGCGGTTCCGGGCTCATGAATACAAATCCGGAAAATATTTGGCGTAGAAGGTATGGATGTTCTTCTGGTAGGCGTCGCGATTATATTTGCTGGCGAGCAGGTCGTACTGACGGTTGGCGACTTCGGTGTAGGCCGCTTCATCGCCGGCGAGCTTCAGGAAGTTT
>Ga0265313_10003580_pt1 | contig 12495 bp, 10 predicted proteins | sample 4123metaG_FD_203122 | JGI IMG/M metagenome (GOLD analysis project Ga0265313, IMG submission 203122) | Rhizosphere microbial communities from Carex aquatilis grown in University of Washington, Seatle, WA, United States - 4-1-23 metaG | ecosystem: Host-associated > Plants > Roots > Rhizosphere >...
GAAGACTCGCGGCGTGGAATCCGCCCTGCGCCTCACCCTGGACAGCATCGATCCGGCGCATGTGGAACAGAATCCGGAGACCTTCGAGAAGGTCGTCCGCAAGCTTCGCGCCGGAATGATGCCCCCGTCGGGTATGCCGCGGCCGAAACCGGAGGTCCTCGAATCCGCCATCGTATTCATGGAAAACGAGCTGGACCGGACCGCTAAGCTCCATATTCCTCCTCCCGGACTGCATCGCATGAACCGCGCGGAATACGCCAATGCGATCCGCGATCTTCTCGACATTCAGATCGACGCCAGCAAATTTCTGCCCTCCGACGATTCCACCCGCGGCTTCGATAACATCGCGGGCGCGCTGGGCATTTCGCCGACGCTGCTGGAGGGCTACGTCTCGGCCGCCGGCAAGATCAGCCGCCTGGCAATCGGCGATGTGAGCACCCCCGTCCAGACCACCTATCGGGTGGCGGAAGACACCGATCAGGACTATCACATCGAAGGAATGCCCTTCGGAACCCGCGGCGGCATGATCGCTCAACACGAGTTTCCTGCCGACGGCGAGTACAGCATCAAGGTGACCCCCATCAGCAAGGGCAACATGGGCAACACCAACCCGTTCGGTGAAATCCCCGGCGAAAAGCTGGAAGTGGTTATCGATGGCGAGCGGCTGCACGTGTTCGAGTGGGACAAGGATCGCGAGCGCGGCGACGGCACCTTCGATTTCAAGTTCCCGGCCAAGGCGGGACGCCACACGGTGGTGGTCACATTCCTGGCGACGAATGAGGCTCCCGGAAACGACCTGAATGAGCACTTTCTGCGCAGCACCATCGAAACCGGTGGCCTTCCTGGATACCGCTTCTTCCCGCACGTCGGCAAGTTCGTGATCGATGGCCCCTACGAGTCCAAAGGCGCGAGCGACACCGCCGCCCGCCGCAGGATTTTCGTCTGCAAGCCGGCCAACGCGAGCCAGGAGACAGCTTGCGCCCGGCGGATCATCTCCAATCTGGCGCGCAGGGCGTACCGCCGGCCGGTGAAGGATCAGGACACGGAAGTTCTCTTGGGTTTCTACCAGCGGGGACGCAATGAAAAAGATTTCGATACCGGGATTGAGATGGCCCTTCGCCGCATCCTGGCCGACCCCGAATTCGTGTTCCGCCGGGAAACGGAGCCAGCCAATCTAGCTACCGGCCAGACCTACCGGGTCAGCGACCTGGAGCTAGCCTCGCGCCTGTCCTTCTTCCTCTGGAGCAGCATTCCCGACGACGAATTGCTGACCCTGGCCACTCAGAACAAGTTGCACAATGACGCCGTTCTGGAACAGCAGGTCCGCCGCATGCTGAAGGATCCGCGGTCGCAGCAACTGGTGAGCAACTTCGCCGGCCAATGGCTCAGCTTGCGAGCCCTGCAATCCCAGACTCCGGTGCCCATCGAGTATCCGGATTTCGACGACGTACTGCGCCAAGCCATGCGGACGGAAGTCGAGATGTTCGTGGCGAGCGTGATTCAGGAAGACCGTCCGGTGACGGATCTCCTGGATGCCAACTACACCTTCCTAAACGAGCGGCTGGCCCGGCAATACGGAATCCCGGGTATCTATGGCAGCAATTTCCGCCGGGTAGAATTGGCGCCGGCATTCGACATGCGCCGCGGGCTGCTCGGAAAGGGCGCCTTCCTCACGATATCGTCGAATCCCGACCGGACTTCGCCGGTGCACCGGGGCAAATACACGCTGCAGATTTTCCTGGGCGTGGAGCCTCCGGCCCCGCCGCCGAACGTTCCGGATCTTCCCAAACAGGATGCAGCCATTCGCGGCGGTCCCCGGCCGACCATGCGCCAACAAATGGAGCTGCACCGGAAGAACGAACCGTGCAATAGCTGCCACAAGATCATGGATCCCATTGGGCTGGTCCTCGAGAACTTCGATGGGACCGGACAATGGCGGACGCTGGACGACGGCAGTCCGATCGATCCCTCCGGCAAGCTGGTGGATGGCACTAAGCTGAACGGGGTCACGGACTTGCGCGCTGCCTTGGTCAAATACTCACCGCAGTTCGTGCGTGTGGTCACCGAGAAACTGATGATCTACGCGTTGGGCCGCGGAACAGAATACTACGATATGCCCGTGGTGCGCGGCATCGTGCATGCGGCCGATAAGGACCAGGACCGGTTCTCTTCGCTGGTGATCGGCGTGGTGAAGAGCCAACCGTTCCAAATGAACCAGAAATTGGAAACGAGCGGGAATGGGCAGGAACGGGCATCCCGTTAGGTAGTGATGGTCATAAACGTTCAGAAATTATAGACTTTAGATGGAGAGCGGAAACAATGTTCCTTACTAAAAAACACATACCTCGGCGGACGTTTCTGCGTGGCGTGGGCGTAACGTTGGCGTTGCCGTTGCTGGATTCCATGATTCCGGCGCAGACACCGCTTAGCAAAACCGCGGCAGTCGGCAAGACTCGCTTTACCGGTATTTTCGTCCCGCATGGCGCGGCGCCGGGCTACTGGATTCCCGAAGGAAGCGTCCTCGACGCCAAGAAGCTCCCTTCCATCATGGAGCCGCTGGCTCCTTTCGTGGACCAAACCGTAATCCTCAGCGGTATGTGGTCGAAATCGGCCGAACCGCCTCCGGGCGTCACCGGCGCGGATCACTGGGTGGCGGCAGCCTTCCTGGCGGGCGAAAAGCCCAAGAAGGCCACCGGTTCGGACATCCACAACGGCGTCACCATCGACCAGATCATCGCCAATCATATCGGTCAGGAATCGTTGCTGCCTTCGCTGCAGCAGGCCATTGAGGATCCGGGCGCCAATTCCAGCAATTGCGGCGAGGGCTATAGCTGCGCGTACACGAATTCCATTTCCTGGGCCGCCACCAACCTCCCGCTGCCCATGGAACTGAACCCTCAGGTGGTGTTCGAGCGCCTGTTCGGCGACGTTCAGTCCAAAACCCCCAAAGAGCGCGCGGAGCGCCGCGAGCAGGATCGCAGCATTCTGGATTCGATCACCGGGGAGCTGTCCAGTTTCAAGAGAAGCCTCCCGCCGAGCGATCGGCGGCGTGTAGATGACTACGTCGACAGCGTGCGCGAGATCGAGCGGCGGCTGGCCGTGGCCACCAAGGCCACCGGCTCCATGGAGAACCACGAAGGCATCGTGGTGCCGGCCGGCGTCCCCGATTCCTTCGACGAGCACATCAAGCTGCAGTTCGACCTGCAAGCGGCGGCTTACCAGGCCGACATTACACGCGTTTCGACTCTGCTCTACGCCCGCGACCTGACCGGCCGCAGCTTCCCGGCCAGCGGCACCAACACCAGTTTCCACGGTGGATCGCACCACGCCGAGAATCCCGACCGCATCCTCGACTATTCGAAGATCAACCGGTATCACGTGGCTTGCCTGGCGTACTTCCTGGATAAGCTCAAGAACACCCCGGACGGCGACGGCACGCTGCTCGATCACACCCTGGTGCTCTACGGCACCAACATGGGCGACTCCAACCAGCACCTGCATTACGACGTGCCCTACATCCTGGCGGGCGGTGCGGGCGGCAAGCTCAAGGGCGGACGCCACCTCAACTTCCCGACCAAGACCGTGACCACGTCCAATTTGTTGCTCAGCGTCCTGGATATGTTTGGAGTGAATCAGGACACCATCGGGGACGATAGCACGGGCCGGCTGGCCGGTCTCGCCGTTTAGGTTCATTCACGGTTTATATTCACGATGAAAAGATCGACAATGCGCATCCAACATGCTGTGGCCGCCGCTGCGGTGATCCTGGTTCCGGCAATTTATCTCATCGTATCGAACGCGGTCCTGAACGCCGCCGACAGCCAAGTGGCGGATGCCGCCATGAAGGGCGACAAAGCAGCCGTGCAGACCCTGATCAAGCAAAAGGCGGACGTGAACCTGCCCCAGGCCGACGGAGCCACTGCCATCCAGTGGGCCGCCTACCGCAATGACGTGGACATGGCCGACCTGCTGATCGCCGCCGGGGCGGATGTGAAGAAGCCCAATCGCGATGGGGCCACCGCTCTGCGCCTGGCGAGCATTAACGGAAGCGCGCCCATGATCCAGCGGCTGCTGAAAGGCGGCGCGGATGCCAACGAGCTTAGTCCGAACGGCGAAACTCCGCTGATGTTCGCGGCGCGCAACGGTAATCCCGATGCCGTCAAGGTCCTCATCGATCAGAAGGCCGACGTGAACGCGAAAGAGAAACTGCGCGGCACCACACCGCTGATGTGGGCCGCCGAGCAAGCGCATCCGGAGGCGATCAAGCTGCTGCTGGCGAGCGGCGCGGATTACAAGGCAGCCTCGAATTTCGACACCAAGGGCAATCGTGCGTATCTGGCGCCCACCGTCCGGCAGCGGGCGGAATCGACCCAGGCAACCGGTGGCTTCGGGGGCCAGGGCAAGCAGGGCGGTCGCGGCGGCCAAGCCAAGGGAGGTCCCGGCCGCGGACAGGCCAAGCAAGCAGCCAAATCCGGCGATGGCAAGGAAGAAGACGTAGTAGCAGCAGCCGACGCGGCAGCCGCCGACTTTGCGTTTGGCCGCACGCGCGACACTGACGGCGGAGGGATCACCCCGCTGGTATTCGCCACCCGGCAGGACTGCCTGGAATGCGTGAAGGAGCTGCTCGAAGCCGGAGCGGACGTCAACCAGGTCACGCATTACGGCTGGACGCCGCTGCTGACGGCCACGCAGAATCGCCACTACAAGATCGGGGCGTATTTACTCGATCACGGCGCTAATCCGAATATCAAGAATAACGGCGGCTGGTCGCCTCTGTACCTGGCCACCGATAACCGCAACATCGAGGGCGGCGACTATCCGGTCCGTAAGCCCGACATGGATCATCTGGACTTCATCAAGCTGCTGCTGGCCAAGAACGCCGACGTGAACGTCCGTGTGTGCGGCACGCAATCGACCGCTACAACCTGCGTCGGCGACAGCACCGAAACGCGCACCAACTTCACCATGCAGTGGCTCAACGAGGACGGAGCGACGCCCTTCCTGCGCGCCGCGCAATCGAGCGACGTCGAGCTCATGAAGCTGTTGCTGGCCCATGGAGCCGATCCCAAGATCAATACCGCGCGCAACGTTACGCCGCTGGCCGTGGCCGCCGGAATCGCCTGGGTGGAAGGCGTGACCTACGAAACCTCACGGGAAGAAAACGTCGAGACGGTCAAGATGCTCCTCGACCTGGGCATCGATCCTAACATCCATGACGAGGACGGCCGCACGTCGCTGCATGGCGCCGCGCACAAGGGCCGCAATGAGATCATCCAGCTGCTGGTGGACCACGGCGGCGATCTGGAGGCTCACGACAACGGCAGCCGCGATACGGTGAACGGCGCGATGAAGGGGATGACCTGGATCCCGGTGCATTACTCCGAGGGCTTGGTCCGCGTGGGCGTGCAGTCGGCCATCGCGCATCCGGAGACCACGGTATTCATCAAGAAGCTGATGACGGATAAGGGACTTCCGATCCCGCCCGATATCACGTCATCAATCTGCCTGACCAAGGGCGTGAACGGCTGCCAGTAGCTGTTTTCAGATTTGTAGCAGAACCTTGCCGCTCGTCGCGCGGGCTTCCAGGTCACGATGCGCCTGAGCGGCGTCAGCGAGCGCGTATTCGCGATCGATTCGCAACTTGAGCTTGCCGTCCGCGATCCAGCGGAACACGTCACTTGAGCGCCAGGCCAATTCCTTCGGGTCCGATATGTGCGTGTTCAGCGTGGGACGCGCCAGGAACAGTGAGCCTCTGGTAGTAAGCCCGCGCGTGTCGAATGGCTCGATCTGCCCGCTCGATACGCCGAAGTGGACCATCATCCCGCGCGGCTTGAGGCAGTCCAGGCCCTTCAGGAACGTAGATTGGCCGACGGAGTCGTAAACCACGTCGACGCCCTTGCCGTCGGTCAGGCGCTTCACTTCGGCGACCCAGTCCACCTGGTCATAGAGAATGGTTTCGCTCGCGCCGGCATCGCGAGCCAGTTCGGCCTTCGCCGCAGTCCCCGCAGTGCCGATCGCGCGCGCCCCCAGCATCGTCGCGATCTGGACAAGCAACCGTCCCGTGCCGCCCGCGGCCGCGTGAATCAGCGCGGTGTGGCCGCTCTTGAGCGGAAACGTCGAGTGCGACAGGTAATGCGCGGTCATGCCCTGGAGCATGGCGGCAGCGGCCGTCCGGAAATCGATGCCGTCGGGAATCCGGACCAGCATTTTTGCCGGCACCGCCGCGTATTCGGCGTAAGACCCGCGCACCATGCACCACGCTACGCGGTCGCCGGGCGCAAATGAGGCCGAGTTGGAGCGTTCCACGGTCCCCGCGCCTTCCGAGCCTAGGACAGCAGGAACCGGAATCTTGTTGATGCCGCTGCGCTGGTTGAGGTCGGTGAAATTGACGCCCGAGACTGCCACTTTCACCAGCACTTCGTCCTTCTGTGGCTCAGGCACAGGGCGTTCGCCGAGGCGCAGAACCTCGGGTCCGCCGGTTTGTTCGATATAGATTGCTTTCATTACACTCCACGAAATACGGGTTTGCGCTTTTCGAGGAACGCCCGACGCCCTTCGCGATAGTCGGCGCTCTCAAAGCATTGCCTGACGAGAGCGTCGCACGCGGCGACGTCGGGATCGTCGCGCTGCAATTCGCGGACAATGCGTTTCACCGCCCGAATCGTCAGCGGAGCGTTCCCCGCGATGGTTTCCGCCATTTCCCGGACGTAACTTTCGATCTCAGCATCCGGCACTACGTGATTCACCAAGCCGATTCGGGCGGCGTCCGGCGCATCGAACTGACGCGCCGTGAGGAGCATCTCAGTTACGAACTGTGGACCCACCAGATCCATGATCCGGCGCACATTGGCGTATCCATACCCCAGGCCGAGCTTCGCCGCGGGAACCGCAAAGCGCGCGGCATCGTTGGCGATGCGCATATCGCAGCACACCGCGATCCCGACGCCTCCACCCAAACAGTATCCGCGGATCATGGCGATGGTGGGCTTCAAGCATTCCCCCAGCACTTGCGAAAATCTATCCACTGCGGCGTTGTATTCCAACACGGCGTCGACCGTCGCGCGTTCACTTTCGAATTTCGAAATATCGGCGCCGGAGACGAACGCCTTGCCGCCCGCACCCGTGAGCACGATCACGCGCACCGCGGCATCCTGTTCGAACTGCTCCAATACAGCCGTAGCGGCTCGCCACATGTCGAGCGACATCGCATTATGACGCTCGGGGTTGTTGAACGTGAGCGTCCCAATCGACCCGTTCGTTACTGAAAGAATCGTATCCACGATTAAACGATTTCCCTGCTGCGCAGATCGGCGATCTCCGCCGGAGCGAGGCCGAGCGACCCAAGAATCTCGTCGGTGTGCTCGCCCGGTTCCGGCGGCCGCCGTCGCAGCTCGTGCGGAGTTCGCGACAGGCGCACTGCCTGTGCGACCACTTTCAAAGGGTGATAGAACGGCGACTCGATCGAATCCACCATCTTCAAGTGCTCCACCTGCGGATCGGCAAACACCTGATCGACGGAATAGATCCTCCCGCAGGGCACGCCGGCGTCATTCAAGCGCTGAATCCAGGTGGCGCTATCGGCCGAGGCGAGCCGCCGCTCGATCTCCGCGGTGAGCACGTCGCGATTCTCGGAACGCAGGTCGGCACTTGTATATCGGGGGTCCGCAAGCAACTCGGGCGCGCCGATCGCCGGGGCTAGCCGTTCCCAAATCTTCTGGCCACTAGCCCCGATATTGATATGGCCGTCTGCGGTCTTGAAGGCTCCCGTGGGAATGTACAGGGGATGATTGTTGCCGGCCTGTTTCGGCACCTCGCCCGCATTCAGCCAGCGCGAGGCCTGGAAATCCAGCATGAAAATCTGCGCCGCCAGCAGCGAAGTCGTCACCCATTGGCCCTCTCCCGAAGTCTGCCGCTCGATCAACGCCAGCAGGACGCCCTGCGCGCACAGCAGCCCCGCCGAAAGATCGGCAATCGGAATCCCCGCGCGCACCGGACCCTGCCCAGGCAGTCCCGTGACCGACATGAATCCGCCCATACCTTGAGCGATCTGATCGAACCCCGGGCGGTCACGATACGGGCCGTCCTCGCCGAATCCGGAAATGCTGGCGTAGATCAGCCGCTTGTTGACCGCACGCATGGCGGGATAATCGATGCCCAGCCGCCGTTTCACGTCGGGCCGATAATTCTCGAGCATTACATCAGAGCTCTGAACTAAGCGTTTCAGAATCGCGATGCCCTCTGGGGCTTTGAGATTAAGGGTGAGGCTGCGCTTGTTGCGGTGCAGATTCTGGAAATCGGGGCTGTGTCTCTCACCCCCTCCAAAGGGATCGACGTCGTCCTGCCCGGGCTGCTCGATCTTGATCACATCGGCTCCCCAATCGGCGAGTTGGCGAACCGCGGTCGGACCGGAACGCACGCGCGTCAGATCCAGCACGCGGATGTAGGCGAGTGGTCCCATGCTTCGGCTATTATAAAGGGTCGCAAGCATATGGGCAGACGCGTCAGCATCGAAATACCAGGGTTCGAGCACGATAATCCCATTCCAGCCGCATGCCGTGTGGGACCATTTCTGATTACCAGCGGCGTGTCCGGGAAGGAACCGTATACGGGCAAATATCCCGAAGGCATCGAGGCCCAGTGCGCGCAAATGTTCGCGTCCATCCGCGAGATTTTGAAAGTCGCTGGGGCGACGCCGGAGGACATCGCCAAGATCAACGTGTGGATCAAGGATCGCGCTCTGCGTCCGCACGTCAACAAAGAGTGGCTGGCGATGTTTCCAGATCCACACTCGCGGCCCGCTCGCCATACGTTTCCAGCGCCCGATCTGCCCCCGGGCATGCTTGTGCAATGCGAAGTGATCGCGTTCGTTGGCGAATGGAAACTAACGGGTATGAAGCGATTCCTAGGAGGGACGGCCGAATGATTATCGACATTCACGCCCACGTCTGCGCCGCGCCCGAGCTATACCAGTGGAAAGCGAACCAGATGTCGGCGCGCGGGGCGCACGGCTCCGCGCCCAAGAAATTCGCCGACGAATGGGTGCGCGATCACCCCGACACCAAGCGGAATCTGCGCGTGATGGACACGGTCGGGACCGACGTGCAGTTTCTTTCGCCGCGGCCCTTCCAGCTAATGCACGCCGAAAAGCCGGTCAAGATCATGGAGGCATGGGCAGTCGCGAATCACGATTACATCGCTCAGCAGGTCAAGGCGTTCCCCTATCGTTTTCAGGGCGTGTGCGCGATCCCACAAGCTCCCGGCGCGCCCATCACTCTCGGTTTCCCGGAAATCGATCGCTGCGTGAAAGATCTCGGATTCATCGGCCTGCTGATCGACACCGACCCTGGGGAAGGCGACAACAGCACGCCTACGCTCGGCGACGAATACTGGTATCCGCTGTGGGAGAAGATGGTCGAGTTGGACCTCCCCGGCCTGATACATTCCACGGGCTGCAAGCACGGCCGCGAGAACTATAGCCAGCATTTCATCAGCGAAGAAAGCCTCGCCATACTTTCAATCGTCAATTCGCGCGTGCTGCAGGATTTCCCGAAGCTGAAGATTATCGTTTCTCATGGCGGCGGGTCAGTGCCCTATCAGATCGGCCGCTGGCAGGCCGATTACGTGCTCAAGGGCGGCGGCACCGTGGACGAATTCAATAGCAGGCTGAGCATGCTGTACTTCGACACTTGCCTCCACGCGCGCAAGTCGCTCGAATTATTGCTAGGCATCGCAGGCAGCCAGCACGTGATGTTTGGAACCGAGAATCCTGGCTCGGGATCGGCTCCGAATCCGGAGACCGGCAAACCTTTTGACGATATTAAGCCGCTGATCGACGCCATTCAAACGTTGACGGACGAAGACCGCCGCAACATCTTCGAGGACAACGCCCGCCGGCTGTTCTCCCGATTGAAAATCCCGCGATCTCAAAACGCGGCGCAAACGGTTTTGAGATAACACGATGGCGAAGATCACCTTCGGGCTCGGAACTTCGCACGGGCCCATGCTCTCGATTCCGCCTGAATACTGGAAAGATCGCGTCTCATTCGATCGCCAGGCCCGGCATTTCCACCGGGGCAAGACCTACACGTTCGACGAGATGGTGACCTTGCGCAAAGACGCCCACTTGGCCGATCAGATCACGCCCGAGGTCATGCTGGAACGGCACAATCGCAACCAGAATGCGATCCGCCAGCTCGCCGATTATTTCGATCAGCACCGCCCCGACATCGCCGTCGTCGTCGGCAACGACCAGATGGAAATTTTCACCGACCAGCACGTCCCCGCCTTCGCGGTCTTCTGGGGCGATCACGTAGAAGGCCACCCCCGGTCGCCGGAGTTCCTGGCAAAGCTGAATCCGGCCGTGGCGCGCGCCGAGGCCGATCGCACGCCGTCCGTTCACACGGATTATCCGTGCTCACCCGAACTCGGCAAGCACGTTATCCAAAGCGTCGTCACGGACGGATTCGATGTCGCGCAACTAACGAAACTGCCGACCGGCGAGATTGGATCGAACGCCGTACCGCACGCTTACGGGTTCGTGTATCGCCGCATCATGCGCGACAAAGTGCCAGTGCAGGTGCCGGTGCTTGTGAACACGTTCTATCCGCCCAACCAGCCGCCCGCCGGACGTTGCTTCCAGTTCGGACGTGCGCTCGCGCGTGCAATCACATCCTGGCCCGAAGGCATCAAAGTCGCCTTCATCGCATCCGGCGGCATGACCCACTTTGTTCTCGACGAATCCTTCGATCACGAACTGCTTGACGCGATGCAGGCGGGCGACGCGACGAAGCTCGCCAGTATTCCCGAGAACATGTTTCAGGCCGGGACCTCCGAAATCAAGAACTGGATCGTGGTCGCTGGTGTCATGGCCGAGGCCGGACTTAAGATGAGCCTGGTAGATTACGTGCCTTGTTATCGATCCGAAGCGGGCACTGGCAGCGCCATGGGCTTCGCGCGCTGGTGCTAACGTAGGGAGGGTTTATGTACCGGCTGCTTTGCCGCCTCGTCGTACTAAGTGTGTTGCTCGCCCAGTTTGCTGGGGCGCAACAACTCCAAAAGATCACCATTAACTACGCCACTCGAACTGGCCAGGTCTGGCCGCTCTACATCGCCAAGGAGGGCGGCTACTACCAGAAGTACGGGCTCGACGCGAACCTGGTCTTCGCGATTCATCCGGCCGGAATCGCCATGGTGGTCAGCGGCGAAGCCGTGATGACTCCCTACACGCTGGAGCAATCCATGACGGCCGCCTATAAAGACGGATCGCTGATCGTCCTGGGGAGCCCGTTCAAAAAGAGCCTGTTCGCACTCATGGCGACCAAAAACATCAAGCGCGTTCAGGATCTCAAGGGCAAGCGGATCGGCGTCAGCCAGGTGGGCGATGCGCCCTACAACTACACCAACGGCCTGATCGCCAAGGCCGGCCTGAAGCCTCGCGACGTGCAGTGGGTTCCCACCGGGGGCGACGTCAGCACGCGCGCCACTGCGCTGCTCAGCGGACGCGTCGATGCCACTATGATCACCGCGCCGGTGTACTTCAAGATCGAGCAGGAAGGCTACACCAACCTCGGCAACATCAGCGACTACGACGATATCTACGCTCCCTCCGTGTACCTGTTCAGGAAGGCGACCATCGCTGCCAATCCGAAACTGCCCGAGCTGCTGATGAAGGCTCACGCCGAAGCCATCAAGCGTTTCTACGACGACAAGGCGTTCGCCCTCAAGGCGTATCAGGCGTGGGACAAGCAGGATCCGGCCGAGCTCGAGCGCACTTACGATCACTACAAGGAAGTGAACACGTATGAGCGCGTGCCCTACCTTCCGGCCGCCGCGGTGAAATACATCCTGGAGCACGTGGCCGATCCGCAGATCGCCGCGCAGATGCGCGCCTACGATTTTCACAAGGTGATCGACAACAGCCTGGTCGACCGTCTGGTGAAAGAAGGCTTCTTCGAGAGCCGGTTCGGCCCTGGGATCAAGGCCGAAGAGGATCGCAAGGCCAAACTCGCCTTCCGGTAGTGGTATCATGGCGACATGCGACATGTCAGCAAACGCCATATCGAGTCTCTGACAGAACCCGTATTTCTGATCTTAGTGAGCCTAGCTGAGGAAGCACGCCACGGGTACGCGATTCTCAAGGACGTGGAGACCCTATCGAACCAGCGCATCCGCATGAGCACGGGCACTCTTTATGGGGCACTGCGCAGAATGCTGGAGGACGGCTGGATTGAGTATTTCCAGGAAGTCGATGCTCCACGAGGACGGCAGGCTTATCGTCTGACGGCGCCGGGGCGCATGGTGTTGAACGGGGAAGTCGACCGGATGAAGTTGCTCGCGCGTCTCGCCTCTTCCCGTCTGGCGCGAGGCGAGGCTTAAAGGAGACGATCATGCTTACTTTCATCTACCGTCTGTTGAGCAGATTCAAGATCCAGGACGACGTCACCGAAGACATGCAGCTTACATTCGAGGATGCCCGCAAAGACGCCAGGGCTCGCG
>Ga0265313_10003581_pt1 | contig 12491 bp, 14 predicted proteins | sample 4123metaG_FD_203122 | JGI IMG/M metagenome (GOLD analysis project Ga0265313, IMG submission 203122) | Rhizosphere microbial communities from Carex aquatilis grown in University of Washington, Seatle, WA, United States - 4-1-23 metaG | ecosystem: Host-associated > Plants > Roots > Rhizosphere >...
GAAGCTTTGCCATCGACCGCGCCGTCTGTCGTCCCGCAATCCCTCGCGAGATCTCCTCGCGCTCCCACAGCGTCAAAGCCAACCGCGAGCGACGACGCGGCACCGGACGTATCCCGCCCTGCGGCGCAAGCTGGTGATAGATCGACGACGACGGCTTGCCAAAAATACGGCCAATCGCCTTCAGAGACTCTCCCCGCCGCCAGCGATCCCACAGCTCCGTCTTCTCCGCAGTGCTGAACCCTCTGCGACTTCTCCGACCCATCGATCCACACTCCATCTTCTCCTCCAAAGATAAAGTGTTGCGTCGATCCCTTGAGACCACCACCCAAAGCGGACGTTGGAGCTTGGCGGCGGTCGTTTGTAGGTGGGCTAAAGCGCGTCGCGTGGTTCATCTAGAAGAGCGGAGAAAAAGCGACTTTAGAACGCAGCGGTCTACTCGTTACCTCGAAATCGTCAAGCCGACGAATGGTTCTGCCGGCATCGAGGAGAACTAGCGTATGACTGATCTGGCGACGCAAGAACCGGAGGGTATTTCACCTGTTAGATATCTCTCATTGGTTTTCCTAGTGGTGCTAGTTGGAACCTTTGGATTTCTCTTATTCACCCAATCGAACTAACGTTCATCATGCAACGATTCACGAATTCACCTGAGCTGTTTTCACCATGCGGTCCTTTAGTCAAATCATCGACATTGTCGTACTGCTGGGCACACTTGCGCTACGGCGGGTCAACTCCGACGCGTGGACGCGGCCGTTCTTCTGGGTGATGTGTTGGGGCGTGTTGCTCCTGGCGATCACTGAGTGTCTGACGTCCGTCGGAGCAACGATGCTGCAGTCCTAGAACTGCTGTTCGGACATTCGAAACGAAGCTGCGACATCGACGCGGTGGTGGGCGTTCCATCCAAATTGAACACTCGAGCACAACGGCTGCGCGCCGCATGGCCGCGTTCGACCCATTTGAGCCTGGCTCCGTCAAGATGGGGCGGGTCCGAGAAAGCGCGGCCACTCTTTCGTAAAGTGGTCAATGAGACAGACGGGGGCTACGAGGACGGGAAATGATCGCTTCGCACGCGAACCTCAGGATCCCGCCCATCTTTTCCTGGTTCGGCGATGCTAACGGCCCGATGCCTTCGGCTTCGGGCCGTTCTTTTGTGTGCCTGTTGGCCTTTCGAGCGTCGTCAACGCGGCCAGTGACTGTGCGACACGACCCAGCCGACTCCCCGCATGCCTAGGCTGGACGTCGCTACGGAAAAAGCCTCGCTCTCGTCCCGCGGTCGCCAAGTCGTTTCGTCGACTCGAATGGCAGCCTCCAGACGTTCATTCATCCGACCTTCGAAGCTATGCGGCTCAGGATTGACTGACATGACAGGCGCCTCGTTCCTTTTTTTGGCCACGGCAAAACGTGAATAGGGTTAAGCGGCGGCCTTGTGCGCGACAGTACCCAGTTTAACCAGTTCATCGAACAGGGTGTGGTAGTGCACCATCGCACCACGCAGTTCTTCTGTACTCGTCTCGCTTTTACCCAACCGCACTGCGATTGCGTGCGCTACTCGATAGTTCTCAGCTACCTGCGGATGATCAACGGAAATATCCGCGGCACGCTGCGCAAATTCCGAAACCGGGTACCCGCGACGCAGCATGATCGCTGAAACCAAATCGTCGGCCTCCGCGACGGCGCCCGTCGGCGAATCGACAAAGCGCATTTGCACGCCTTTCCACTGCTCGACAAAGCCGTCCCGTTCTGCCGGCTCCAATTCACGGAGAGTCAAGCTTTCGACTCGCTTCTCGCGCTCGAGCAGCTTCTTCTCCGCCTTCCGTTCCGAACCATGTTCGGTCACGGCGCGATCATATTCCGGGCCAAATCGCTTGTGCAGCGCGACCGTTGTTCTGTGTCTTTGGACATATAACAGCACGAAGGCGGCGACGAAGAGGGCCACGACGATGGCAGTGGCAACAAGTTCAAGATTTGTAAATTGAAAGTTCATGGAATGCTCCGATGTCAAACTCACAAGGGCAACGCGTCGGCGCGCCAAAGGTTCACTGCTGCGTCGATTGATTGCAGACCCTGATTGGAAGCAGCGCTGGGTTCCTATTCGAAATGTTGCGCCGCACCCAATAGCGCGGCCGATCGCATCGCGAAATTCGAACGCGTCAACGAAGCCGGGCCAAACGAGACGCGGCCGTTCACGATGGCAAAACCGGAGTTGAGCCATCTTGGTTGCAGGCGGCGTGAAGCCGAGCGTTCCAGGAGCGTCAATCGCAGCCAGATTACGACAGCCGATGGCTACCGTTCCCTGGTCGACTGGCCGTCGAAGTCGCGAAGCCGCTCGTACTTACGCGGCACGACGGTCCAAAAGTCCCGGCAGCAGTATGGTGACGACCGTGCCGGGTTCACGATTCGAAGCTGGCACGATGGTGCCGCCAAGCTGGCGGACAAAGATGGCGACATAGTCCGAACCTCGCTTCTCCGGCACTTCCGCCGCACTCTTGGGCTGCATGCCGATCCCATTGTCGGCGACTGTCAATTCCACCTGATCGCCGCTGCGTCGAACGCTCAATATCACGTGGCCCGCTCCGCCAGGAAATGCGTGTTTGATGGCGTTGGTCGCGAGTTCATTCACGAGCAGTCCGAACGGGACGGCACGGTCCGGATCGATTTCGAGAGCTGCCGCCCGAACTTCGATTGTAATATCTGATCCTGGCGCCAGCAGACTTGATGACATGGTCTTGGCGATCTCGCGCAAGTAGTCGTCGACCGCGATTGTGCTGCCGCGACTGGACTGCGAGATAAGATCGTAGAGTTGTGCAATTGCGGCGATTCGCGACTGCATCGCCCGATAGCCTTGAACGCACGGAGCCGCAGTCTGCTTGGCTTCGAAGGCGATCAGGCCGACGATGATCTGCAGATTGTTCTTGATCCGATGCGAAATCTCGTTTGTGAGCAAAAGAGCGTCGCGTTCGCGCTGTTTTCGGTCCGTGACGTCCTCGAATACAAGAAGCATGCGATGCGAGTGGTTGCCGGGCTGTGTGATTTTCCGCGCGTTTAGATTGAAAATCCGTCGTCCAAGATTCGGAAAATCGTCTTCGATTTCGAAGCTGTCGAAGGGCTTGTTCTCGGGCAGAACCTTTTCCATTAGGTGACGGAGGGCCGGCACGTCCCATTGATGCTGGCCAAGTTCCGATACGCGACGACCTCTCGCATCTTCCTGGGTGATGCCGAACATTGTGAGAAATGCCTTGCTGGCGGTCACGACAGTCATGTCCTGTTCGAGGACAACCAACGGATCTCGAATGGTATCGACGATGCTCTGCGTCAGTTGCCAGTTTCTACGGCTGTCTTCGCGGGCAGCGCGCTCGGTGCTTACATCCTCGAACGCCAACACGACGAATCCGGTCTGGTCTCCTGGCCTCAGAACTTTCCGCGCGCTCAACAAGATTGTTCGCCGGCCGACTGCGGGAAACTCGTGCGCAACTTCAAAACCTACGAGCGGCGTCCCAAGCCGAATGACGTCCTCAAGCAGACCGTGCAAGGCAGGAATATCCCACTGCCTGCTGCCAAGTTCGTACAGCTGACGTCCCAGCGTGTTTTCGGGGCTGGTGCGGAAGTCGTGATAGAATGCACCATTCGCCGAAATGATGTTGAGATTGCCGTCGAGGATAAGCAGCGCGCTGGGGACAATTTCGACGATGTCGCTGGCGTCAAGGTCACGTTGACCGTTTCTTCCAGGCAATAGATCGGACATCATACCAACTTTCCAACAAGTTGAGCCGCTTCAAGATTGCGGTGCCAACAAGTGCTCTACCGAATTTTGCAACTGGCGTTCGGAATATGGCTTGCGCAGGCACTCCGTGCCCGCGACAAACATGGACTTCATCGCATCGGTAATGGCATTGCCGGTTGTGTAAAGAACCCTAAGCTCCGGACGAAGGCTGATCGCCTGCCGCGCTAGTTCGCAGCCACCAAGCACCGCAGATTTCAGATATATGTCGGTGAAAAGTGCATCAATGTGCTGAGGTCTGCGCAGTTGCTGTAGTCCCTCGTCCACATCACTCGCCGAGAGAATTTCATGTCCCCAATCCAACAGCATGAATTCAGCAATTTCGCGAATGAACACATCGTCTTCCACCACAAGTATTACGGCCATAAGAAGCCACTCCAGTACGACGGTTGGCGGCGCCTATGGCCGGCTTCTTCGCTGCCGGAATTAAAAACCAGCAGAGCCCGCCTATCGCTATCGGGGCAAGTGAGGTAACCCGCTAGACTGCAAAAAGTTCCATCTTGATGACGTTGGCTCCGGAAGACGCATTGGGAGCTAAGGGTCTGGATACATTGATGCCTATCGCCTCTGAGGCGACTTGACGGCAGTCTGGATCATCGAACACGAGCTCAACCCGGGTGCCTTTGCCCTTTTCCGAGCAGATTTTCGACACTCCGCCCATCTGTATGCCGAATGTGTTGATCAGACGACAGCCAAGGCCGGACGAAGCAACGGATGCATCGAAACCGGCACCATTGTCTGCAATCGAGAGGTGCAGCTTGCCCGTCGCTTCGGGCAGCAACGACATGACAATTACGCCATCGGTGCCCGGAGCAAAAGCGTATTTGAAGATGTTCGTCAGCGCTTCTGCCACAAATAAGGCCACTGGGACCGCCACATCGCCCGACACGCGGCGCGAGTCGACATTTTCCTGGATTCGGACGCTCGCGTTTTCGTGGCCCATGCCTTCTGCGATCTGCAATGAGAGTTCGTGCAAGAGTTGCTTGAGATCGATTGTGGCCAACTCCTCGGCGTCGTGGAGAATGCGGTGTACTAACGCGAGCGCATTGATGCGGATCTGTGCCTGCGTAAGTGCTTCCCGCGCCGAGGTATCGCGCAGCTGTCCAGCTTGCAGGCTCAACAAACTCATGACGATTTGAAGGTTGTTCTTTACACGATGATGAATCTCGCGAATCAGGATCGACTTCTGCTCCAACGCATCATGCAGACGCCGGTCGCGGTCCTGGATCGATAAAGCCATCTCGGCCATGCCCTCGCCAAGCGACCGAAACTCACTCGGCGCGCCGTCAAGCTGGGGCCGAATGCCATAGCGGCCTCTCCGGTAAACCGCCGAAAGACGGCGTAGGTATAATATCCAGCGCGTGACCACCCTCTCTGCTGCGAACCAAACGCCGAGCCATGCGAAGCTGATCATCATGATTGGCATCAGAAAATCCGCCCCCACATTGAGGTAGGTTGAGTCAAAAAGTGCCGCTTGAGGCATTGCGAAAGCGACCGTTATGGCTCCGCCGCGCAGCGGTGCAATCGCAAACGTCCAGCTTTCGCCGCGCGAATCGGTAGTTTCGCGCAGATTTCCGGCTCTGGCGCTCGCGGCGGAGTGCGCTATGAGAGCCGTTGCGATCACAGGATTGCTGGCTGCCAGGATGTGGCCATTTGCGTCATAGATGAACAATACCGCGCCATTGGCCAAATCGCGCGATCGAACCAGTAGTTCCAGCCGCTTGACGTCGAGCACAATGACGAGCGCGCCGTCGAATGTGCCGGACGAATTGAATAGGGGAAGCATGCCCGCGATGACAGGCCGGCTAAGAATCGCGCTCTCGATTTCGCCGCTGACGAGAAATTTACTGGAACGGCGAACCTGCTGAAAAATTGGCTGCCGCGCCGAGCTGACGCCTTTTGCCGTCGCAACTGCGGAACACACGACGACACCCTTTTTGTTAAGGCGCGCAAGATTGCTGAAATTGGTTACTCCAAACGACGCCTCGCTGAGTTCAGAATCGCATGCGGGGCTGCCGTCGCGCACAGCGGGGAGGTTGGAAAGTGCGCGCGTGACCTGCTCCGCAGAGGCGAGAACACTCTCTTCGCCGCTCGCCGCACTTCGGGCCGACTTTGTAAGTCGCTCATGAATGCTAGTGACGTCCGAGCGAGCGCGTTCGAGTCCCTGTAGGGCGCTGAATGTCGCGATGGGTGACAGGGCAACGCTGACGACGACCAACAACCCAAAACGCAGCGACCAGTTGCGGTCAATCGGCGGCGCCCTTGAGCCTGGTTTGTGTCGAGACCGACGCGTCTCCAGCCGTGAAGCGATCGAGTTGCGCCATGATTTCACGAGCAGCTTCTCCAAGGGCAGGTCGGTCAGACGGGGGAAGGGACTGATCGCTGTCCAGAGTGGCCAACACCGCGCTACGGGCCCGCGCGACGCGGCTCTTGACAGTGCCAACCGCGCAATTGCTGATCCGGGCCGCCTCTTGATAAGCAAAGCCACCAGCTCCAATCAAAATAAGCGCCTCGCGTTGTTCGATCGGCAAGGACTTGAGCGCACGGGCTACATCCGAGAGTTCGGCAGCCCATGCCTGCCCGCCGTTGTTCCCTGGAATCCGCTCTGCAGCTTCGGCATCCCACGGGGTTTGCCTCCAGGCGCGACGGCGCTCGGAGTAGAAGTGATTGCGCAAAATCGTGAATAGCCACGCCTTCAGATTTGTGCCGGGAATGAACGAAGCGCGCGATTGCCACGCTTTAACAAGGGCTTCCTGCGCAAGATCGTCTGCGCTGTCGCGCCGACCGCTGAGCGAGCGCGCGAACGCGCGCAGGAACGGCACAAGTTCCAGCAATTCGGACTTGAAAGATTCCGAGTCGGGAGAGCGACTCATGGTTGCCGCCGCGATTTGGCTCGGTAGCGTCAATTTGGCACCGTCGTTGGAGGATTTTTGGTCGCCGCGTCCATCTTCGTCAGGAGGTCCATAAACTCGTCCGGCACTGGCTCCTGCACAACGGTGTCGAATATGCGCCGAAGCTCTCGTCCAATGACTTGCAGGCGCGCCTGCGCAATGCGGCTCTTTTCACGATTACGAGGTTCAACTTTGGACAAAATTTTTACCCGAAAAATCGACTCTGGAAATTCAACCATGCAATCAGCATGATAGGCGCGGGTCCCTTCGACGGCTCTGTCAAGCGTCTTTGATCCCCGACGAACAACAACGGCTCATCGCGGCAATAGTTCCGAAAATATCTGGAACTTTATTCCTTCCGCTGCATTTACTCTTAGGTTGCTGGCCATTCCGCCGGACTTGGGAGCCGATAGACCATGAGTATGACTCAATCCTACGCTCCACACCTTCCGTACCTCCGTCGTCACGCGCGTGCCTTAACGGGCTCTCAAGATAGTGGCGATGCCTATGTTCGCGCGGCGCTTTCGGCACTGCTCGAGGGAAGCCAAGCTGTCCCCGCAGGAGTCTCGGTCCGAGTCGGTCTTTACAGAATTTTTCATGCCATCTGGTCGTCAGCAGCGGTCTCGGCAGACGATGCACCGCAACTCGCGGCCCAGGGAATGAGACCGAGGGCTCCCGAGGCGCGTCTGGCGATGCTCGACTCTCGGAAGCGCGCCGCACTGCTCCTCACCGCGGTGGAGTCCTTCAGTCTTGAAGACGCAGCGTTAATTGTGGATGAGACGGCCGACGACGTCGAACGCGCAATTCTCGATGCGCAGAGAGTGATTGATCGGGAGCTCGCGTCGCGCGTCCTCATCATCGAAGACGAGCCGATCATCGCGCTCGACCTCGAAAATCTGGTAACCGAACTGGGGCACAAAGTCGTCGGTGTCGCCGTCTCGAGGAAGGAAGCCGTCGCCAAGGCTCTTTCGGAAAAACCCGGACTGGTTCTTGCGGACATTAATCTGGGTGAGGGCGGTTCGGGGATCGATGCGGTTTCGGACATTCTGGATAGTTTCGATATTCCAGTGATCTTCATCACGGCCTACCCGGAGAAACTGCTCACCGGCGAACGACCAGAGCCAACCTATCTGGTCGCCAAGCCATTCTTGCCCGAAACGGTGCAGGCAACCGTCGGTCAGGCGTTGTTCTTTCACACAGCCGGCCAGGAGGCCGCCTAAACAGCCAAAAAATGCGGGCTACATATTGTAGCTGGAAAGACGGCTTGCTGACCGACGGGCATAACGCCTTGGATCCTGGCCGAAGAGCAAGCGTCCGCCGCTAGCTGTGCCACGTTTAGGAGCGTCTATGTCAAATACCGAATTGCTGGCTCCGCATCTTCCATACCTTCGTCGCTACGCTCGCGCCTTGACGGGTTCCCAAGCGAGTGGGGATAGCTACGTCCGTGCCGCTCTCAATGTCATCTTGACTGGAGAGCACAGTTTGACATCAGCAATCCCGCTTCGAGTAGCACTCTATCAGCTGTTTCATACGATTTGGTCGAGTACATCGGTCCAAGTTGAAAACAACAATCTCAGCGGGCACGGCGCCGGAACGATAACGGTTGATGAACGCCTGGCCATGCTCGACATGGAGCAACGAGCAGTGTTGCTCCTCACTGCCGTGGAGGGATTTACGGCGGACGAGGCGGCTGTGATCGTGGGAGGCACATCGGATGATGTCGAGATGGCAATCGTCGAGACACAGAAGTCAATTGACAAGCAAACCAAAGCACGCGTTCTGATCATCGAAGACGAACCGATCATCGCAATGGATCTGCACAATCTCGTCGCCGATATGGGTCACGAAGTTGTCGGAATTGCAGCAACTCATGACCAAGCGGTAGAAACGGCCTTGGAAAAACGGCCAGGTCTAGTTTTGGCCGATGTCAATCTTGGCCAAGGCGGTTCAGGCATAGATGCGGTGACGCGTATCCTGGGCAGCTTCGACATTCCGATCGTTTTTGTTACTGCTTATCCCGAAAAGCTCCTCACGGGAGAGCGACCCGAGCCGGCATATCTTGTTGCCAAACCCTTTTTGCCGGAAAGTATTCGAACAACAGTCGCGCAAGCTCTGTTCTTTCACCAACCGCGGAGAATTGCCGCTTAGCTCGTTCGCATTCCCGTTGCGGATGCGCGCGACGTCGACAAGCACAGAATGGCTTCTCAGAGCGCGCTCGTTGCGGACTAGAATTTCGCGACGGCTTCTCAATTGGCGAACCCCATGGCTGCACCAAGCATCAGAGCGCCGACAATTGCTAGAATCGCGACCCATCCGAAAGGCGTCAGGATGTTGGGCCACATATGGCGTTTGAAGTAGCGAACGGACTGACGAGGCAGCGTAACACCGCCGGCAAATTGAATACCTCTTGGGGATGGTCGCTTCGAACTCACGTGCTTCATCCTCAACTTGTTGAAAAAAGGGCAGGCCGCTGAACCTCAAGTCATAAGCACTTCGGCGCAGCGGCCTGTCACACCGGCAATCAAACTGGCAGCTGCCCCGGGGCATGCGGGGGGCATTTGGGGCAGCGACCTATGTGGGCGTCTGATCCTCCGGGGGTGAGTAGGCCGCGATCACACGGCCCAGTTGTTCGATGGTCCGTTGAAGATAGCTGACGTGAGTCACGGTGCCTTGAGTAACGGGCTCGCCTGTCTTTCGGGTACCGATACTCAAGCTACCCGATTGGTATTGGGTAAGCTCGATAGCAAGGGCGTCGCGCTTGTCGCGGCACCAGAGGATATGGTCAGCAATCGATCTCTGCCCAAGATCTTCTGCGTTCATAGTTTGACGATGAGCGCAGGCTGGCTCGGTGGCTGTTCAATATTGCTCACTTTGCACGACAATTCGCTCTCCACTCCTAGTGGACTCAGCTCCGCGCGCCTGCACCGGCTTAGCTGGACGACCACCTTCGACCCAAAGCGGACGCTTGGCCCGTCGCAGAGGTTCGACGCGATCCGTGCTTGTTTGCGGCTAATGTCGCTCGAGAAACTGCCTGCTGTGCTCTGGGCTGGTTTTTCTACGTCTCGATATGCGGCTGCTCATGTAGAACGAGATTCAGCAATGAGCGATGGACCTCAATGTGGCCGTTGTAGCTTATGAAACCTAACTTTCTGAACTTGTTCATAAAGAAGCTCACGCGTGAACGCGTTGTTCCAATCATTTCGGCGAGCATCTCCTGACTGACGTTGGCGATAACGTGTTCCGGGTTTCCTTCGCTGCCGAAATTCGCCAGCAACAGAAGGGCCCTTGCCAAGCGCCTTTCGCTCGAATTGAAGAGTTGATCGACCAAGTCTGCTTCTACGCGCAGGGTGCGGGAGAGCAAGTGAGCTACAAACACTTCAGAAAAGGCCGGCTCAGTTTGGAGGCAGAGGGCCATGGCGCCTTTGTCGATTTCCATGATCTGACATTCACCGATGGCAGTTGCGGTCGCCAATCGAACCTTCTGACCGGTCAGGCATCCCTCTCCGAGAAACTCGCCCTTGTCCAGGATTGCGACAATCGCTTCCTTGCCCTGCTCGGAAACGACAGTAACTTTGACCTTGCCCTTTAGAATGTAGAAGACAGAGCTGGCCGCGTCGCCTTGCGAGAAAAGTGCCGCCTTCACCCCGTACGTCGCAATCGCTCGTCCAACGCCGACCTTGCTGAGAAAGTCTTTCGGGTCAAACTTTGGGTGCAACGCTCCCTCAGAAACTACTTTATCTGGAGGCTCGTGCATGACATTGCCGTTTTTAGCCATTTCAGGCGGAGATTATCAGATCGCGCTCGCATTAGCGATTGCAATGTCCGCCTCCAGACATAGACCTAAGCTGCAGTGAAAACGGATATCCGGCTCGCGAACGTCCGCCTTCCACCCATTGCGGACGCTCGCGACCCGCAGCCGCGCATGCCCGATTGAATGTCTGCTTATAACCAAAGCAGACATTCAAGCCTCCGGACTGATGGTTAGAGACTATGCAGTCGGATGTCGGCGCACGATGTGCAGAGCTCTCCTGTTCCGCCTTCACCTACTTTTTCAAAGAGCGGAACTTTGACGCCTTTGGCACGTTTAGCTCGTGAGCCTAATTTCTCTTGGCATTTTCCGGGGCGCGGCCGTTGAAATCAGCGTCGCGCGCGCTGTCTGTCGTCCAAGAGGCAACGATGTGGTGCCCAGCTTCATGAATTATTACGCGACCCACCCGGAGAGACGACGTTCGAGTGGGCCCGAGGCGCCAGAGACGGCAATTCGCTCGGAGCTTTTCGGCTTAGAGCGATTGGAGCAGCACGCGGCCAGTCTTGCAGTCGCGCAGCGCGTCCACGCGGGCCAGGAAAAGGGTCGGCTGCTTTCGACGCGGCTCGCCGAAAACACCAAAGTCCTGGTCGCTGCGTACCGTGCGGTTGTCCAAGCGACGCGGGAACACCAGCCGATACCGCCAGCTGCAGAATGGCTGCTGGACAACTATCACGTTGTCGATGAGCAAATCCGCGAAATCAACGACGACCTACCTGCTGGCTACTACCACAGACTTCCAAAGTTGGCAGAAGGTCCGCTCCAGGGCTATCCGCGCGTGTTCGGAATCGCGTGGGCGATCGTGGCGCACACGGACAGTGCGCTAGACTTGCAAAAGCTCAAGCGCTTCATCGACGCCTATCAACGCGTGCAGCCGCTCACAATCGGCGAGCTTTGGGCTGTTGCCATTACGCTGAGAGTGACTTTGGTTGAAAATATGCGTCGGGTTGCAGAAGGAATTACCCTGCGGCTGGCCGCCAGCCGCCGCGCCGACGCACTCGCGGACAGTTTGCTCGAAGGCGATACCAGGCCGTCGAGCGCCGAACTTATCGGCAAACTCGAAAAAGTTGAGTGGTCCATGGCGTTCGCCGTGCAGCTCGCGCAACGCCTGCGCGATCGCGACCCAAGCGTGACGCCGGCGCTGCGCTGGCTCGAGGAGCGCTTGGCAGGCGAAGGAATATCGACCGACTCCATCGTTCGCGAAGAACTCCAAATCCAGAGCGCTATGAACGTAACGGTGCGAAACATCGTGACGAGTATGCGCCTCATATCATCGATCAACTGGCTCGAGTTCTTCGAAAGCGTCAGTCTCGTCGACGCAACGCTGCGTGTGGGGACGAATTTCTCTGACCTCGATTTCTCGACACGCGATCAGTATCGCAGGTCGGTCGAAGTTCTGAGCGAACAATCGGGCGCAGAGGAGCTCGACGTGGCCGAGCTTGCGGTAACAGCCGCAAAACGCGCGGCCACTCGCCGGCGCGCGACGGATTTTGATCCCGGAAGGGATTGCGACCTCGGCTACTATCTGATCGCGGAAGGCCGGCGATCGCTTGAAAAGCAGCTTGGATGCCGGGTTCCGCCCAAGACGTCCCTTTATCGCTTCGCCTCGGAAATGGGGGTCGTCAGCTACGCGTTGCTCGTCGGCGCGGCAACTGCGCTCACCCTTGTCGCGGGCCTTGTGGCCGTGTCGCAGATTGGTCTTTCTGATCGGCTCTTGCTTGCGTTGGGGCTTGCAGGAGTGTTGCCCGCTTCCGAGCTTGCAATTGCCGTCATCAATCGTCTGGTCACGCAATGCGTCGGCGCGATGCAACTCCCGGGGCTCGAATTGGCTTTAGGCATTCCTGATACTTTGCGCACCATTGTCGTCATGCCAACGCTCCTGACATCGTCTGGTTCGATCGGCGAACATGTCGAGCGTCTTGAAGTGCATTATTTGGCCAATCCGGATGACAACTTCACATTCGCGCTTCTTTCCGATTGGATCGACGCCGACCAAGAGTGCGTCGCGGGCGACGAT
>Ga0265313_10003583_pt1 | contig 12489 bp, 6 predicted proteins | sample 4123metaG_FD_203122 | JGI IMG/M metagenome (GOLD analysis project Ga0265313, IMG submission 203122) | Rhizosphere microbial communities from Carex aquatilis grown in University of Washington, Seatle, WA, United States - 4-1-23 metaG | ecosystem: Host-associated > Plants > Roots > Rhizosphere >...
CGGCACCGACGGCGCTGGTCAGGTATGGAAGCAGCGAAATAGGCAATGCCGTGCCGGTGGCGTACGACGTGTCGAACGCTGACACGCCAATGATGAGGCCGAACAGAACGCACGCCCAGAATGAAATGCGAGCAACGATTTCTGTAGGCGAGCTGGAGGGCGTCCATTCGGTGCCGCCTTTTTTGGCAAGCCGTTGATCGAACTTGAGCCATCTAAGCGCACGCCGCAGCGCCCACGAAAGGACGACGCCGCTTACGGTAAACACAAGGATGGCTACGAAGAACGCCAGAATGCCCGGCAACACCGCGATGAGAAGCGTGAGCACGCGATAAAGTGACTGATGCAGCGCATCAGACATGTGGTGCCAAATGGAACCTTCGTCCACATTCACCGGAATCGGGGCCAGGTAAGGAGCCGGTTGAGCAAATGCTTTAACAACGTTTTGAATCATCTCTACTCCTCTCACCGAGGGGCGACGGGGATTTATCCGTGGCGCGAGCGGCGATCACGAGTTGAACCTGTCGGGCCAACGCCAACGCGCGACCAGGTAAGGTTTATCCGCCTCGAAGGCCGAGGCAACGGCTTCAATGTGAGTTTCGGATGCAGTTCCAGAGGCGGTGACATTGATGTGGCTGGCGACCCATGCCAGGTAAAGCGGAATAAGTGCGCCCATTAGATGTCCGCGGTTAATCGTACGGAGGCGGTAGGCGATTAAGAAGTCGAAAACAATGCGCGCCCAAAGATTATCGGGAATACGGAATTGCGATGGCTCAACAACTGAAAAGCGCTTGAGCATTACGAGGGAGTGCGGCGGCAACACGAGCGACCAGATTTCCTGCAGGTTGGCGTTTGCCAAACGAAACGCCTCAACCATGTGCGCAACGTCTGCAGCATTGCCAACCGGTGACGAGTTGTTGCTGATACGACGGACTGGAGGCGTACGGCGTGGCCGCTGCCACACGGCTGCCTTAGCTTCAATGTCGGCAAACAGCGAGCCGGTGACCTGCGCAAGAATTGCATTGATATCGATTTCGACAGGCTGCGGAACTGCGCGCTGGCCGGCGTCGATTTCTTCCATTGGAAATCCGGCAGCGACCGCTTCATTGACCGGCCAGAGAATAGCTTCGTTCTGATTGGGCGTGATGGTCCGCCTGGCTGCCGCGGCAAGCCGCTCCGCCATGCGCATGGATAAACCAAGATCGACGGCCAGCGGAAAACGTCCGCGTGCCGCAAAGAGCGCCCGTGTAAGCGGATAGATGATTGCTGAATTAATAAGTCCGGAGTTGGGCGGAAGTGCGTAGCGAGGCGTAGCCAGATCGATGGATTCGTTCAGCACCGCGTCTGCCAGGCCGCGCAGCGCCAGCGGGCTGAGCGAATTCCCTGCCGGGCCCAGCATGACGATGGCGCGCACATTGTGTTCACGCGCAATTTCGTAGGCATGAATAAAGTCAGACGGCTTGAGCGTCCAGGTTGTGCTCGATTGCGGGACGGGAACAATCTGCAAGGAAGGATTGGCCGCCGACACATTCTCATTGGGAGTGGCAACAATGAGGGACTCGGCCGAGAAGGCTTCGCACAGGTTTGCGAGCGCGCCCTCTAATTCGTCAGATGTCATGGCCGCCGCCAACACCAGCAGGTTGGGGGGCGGCTGTTCTGCAACAGTCGTTTGGCTTGAAATGGGATTCGTAGTCGCCATCGTTCGAAGGTGAATCCTGGTTGAAGAAGCTGCAGTTAGTCCTACAAGTGTAAGATGCCGCTAATCGGAATGTGGAGCCACTCGGGGCGATGGTTCAGTTCATAAAGCACCTCGTATAGCGCTTTTTCAAGCAGATAAGCCTCAAGCAAGGCCTGCGCAGCTTGTGGTTCCGGCAACAGGCCCGCACGGCCGGCCACAGTTTCGCCGTAGGCCCACAAGAACTCAGCGGACGCGGCTTGCTGCCATTGTTGTGCCCAGTTCGCGAGATCTTCGCGCTCAAGGCGATGCCCGGCAGTTGCGAGTGCACGCTCAACCGCGGTGTAGGCAGCGTACGAAAACGATCGCAGCATTCCTGCCACGTCTTTCAGCGGAGATTGCTTGCGGCGGCGTTCTTCAATCGACCTCGCTGGTTCGCCTTCAAAGTCGATGATGACAAACTCGCCGTACGTGTGGGCGGCCGCGTGCGCGTCATTGGTTGTTCGCAAGGTCTGGCCCAGATGGAAGTCGCCGTGAATTCGGATGCGCTGCCCTGCACTTTCAAGGCTCAACAGTGTACGCGCTTTCTTGAGGAGCTCCGGCCTGCGCGAAATCAACAGGCCTGCTGCGTCGGATGTGCCGTCTTCAAGTGAGGGCAGCTTCGCTTTGAGCGCATCGAGCGTGGATTTGATCTGGGCTTCAATGCGTTGGATATCGCGCGCCAAATCATTTTCGGTGATCGGCTCGGGGACAAACGCCGCGAGATCGGTTGAGCTTGATAACGCGAGATGCATCTGGGCCGTGAGGCGGCCAAGGAACGCTGCTGCCTGAAGAGTTTGTTGTGCGGCGCCGAGATCTTTTGAAACGTCGGTGCGCGCAGATTGGAAATTCGGAATCGGTGCAACCAGATTTGTTGCTGGACTTTCGACGCTGGAAAGCCAATGCGATACATGGTTGACAAACCATTGCCAACCGTCGCCGTCATTCGGCACCAGGCCTTGCAGCATGGCTACGGTGGTCTTTTCCGATCCTGGTGAGCTAAGGGAAATCTCGCCGAAGAACGGCGGAATGCAGGGAAAATGCGCAACTTCTGTAAGGAATCTGCCTATTTCAACGTCGGGATTTTCATTCAGTTGCAGGCGCCTGAACAGCTTGAGGAAGAATTGGTTGCCATAGAGGATTGACGTATTCGACTGCTCAGCCGATCCCAAACGAGAGGTCAGCCGCTGCTCCATGAGCTCTGAGGGAAATGCCCTTGAGGCGCGAGCATCGAGTCGGCCGTCCTCGGGAACCTGGAAACCGGCAGAGGGAGATTCGCGCGGCTGAATACGATGTCCAACTGACGATTGAATTGTTTCTGTTTCGCCGCGGGGCGGTTCTGCTGCCTCGCCTGGCTGTGCTGTCAACGAAACGGGACCGCGCACGGCGGCGCCCTGCTGGATATCTGTGACGCCATCCGGGATGGGAAAAGCGGGCGCAGCGGTAAATGCGAGCTGCGATGCGGCCGCAGGCGTCTCCTTCAAAGCGAGTGTTGCGTTGCCTGCAATTTCGTGCAGCAGTTCCTGGTGAAGCTCCTGCAGATGTACCGCATCATAGAGAACCGCAGATCCGCTTGCCGTAGACATTTTTGCGATGATGCTCTGCGGTTGATTTTCTGTGATCTCGATTAATGCGCTTCCACTGGCGATGGCGAGTGGAACCTGGTACGTGTCCGTCGGGCCGGCGTCGCGATATTTCACGTCAAAGAAAAACAATGCAGGCGAAACTCCGCTCACCGCGCTTCCGTCACTGTGCGGATGACTTTCATGTCCGCCACCGCTTTGCATTGGCAGCTCGACCCAGTTGCGAACCTTTACCGATTCGATAACGCGTGTCCTTGCTCCGAACCAGCGCCGGCGCGGCAGCCATTCAAGCAGCGCAGGCTCAAGTATCGATGCGCCCGCATCGCGAAGAAACTCTTCCCAACTTGCAGCCAGTAACGGCAGTGCGGCAGGCGCTTCCATTTGCGTTGGAACTTCGAGCTCCAAATCCACCGGCAGTTCGTTGATCGCCCCGGCCGCTTGCAACTCGAGCCAGAGAAAAGAATAGGGAGCGAGTGTGAGCGAATACGGTTCTTTGGTGATGGTTGGAAATGAAACGTAACCGAGCATCTCGACTGGTTCAAAGCCGGCGTAGTTGGCTAGATCGAGCGTGACTGGCTGCGCAAAGCGGCTCAAGTTGGCGACGCATAAAACCGTTTCGTGAAATCCGTCGCGTTCAAGCTCGCGGAGATAGGCGATGATTTTTCTGTTCGATGGATTGAGAAATGTAAGCGTACCGCGCCCGAAGACCTGGAAGAGCTTGCGCAGCGCAATCATGTTGCGCGTCCAGTGCAGCAGGCTCGATTGATCGCTGAGCTGCGCCTCAACATTCACCACTTGATATCCATAGATGGGGTCCATCACGACAGGAAGGTAGAGGCGCGCGGGGTCGCACTTTGAAAAGCCGGCGTTGCGATCGGATGTCCACTGCATGGGCGTGCGCACGCCGTTGCGGTCGCCGAGATAGATGTTGTCGCCCATGCCGATTTCGTCGCCGTAATAAAGAATTGGCGTGCCGGGAAAGCTAAGCAGGATGGAATTGAGCAGTTCAATGCGGCGGCGGTTGTTGTCGACCAGCGGTGCGAGACGCCGCCGAATGCCAACATTGATGCGCATGCGCGGATCGGCCGAGTAGGCGAAGTACATGTAATCGCGCTCGTCATCGGTGACCATTTCAAGTGTGAGCTCGTCGTGGTTGCGCAGAAACAATCCCCACTGGCAGTTGTCGGGGATGGGTGGTGTCTGCGCCATGATGTCGGTGATGGGCAGGCGATCTTCCTGGCGGAGGGCCATGTAAATGCGCGGCATCAGCGGAAAGTGAAACGCCATGTGACACTCATCGCCATCGCCAAAATAGGGACGCACATCGGCTGGCCATTGATTGGCTTCGGCGAGAATGAGCCGGTTATCGTACTCAGCGTCGATGGCCGCGCGCAGCTGGCGAATGATGTGATGCGTCTCCGGCAGATTCTCGCAGCTGGTTCCATCGCGCTCGCACAAGTATGGAATGGCGTCCATGCGCAGCCCATCCACGCCCATGTCGAGCCAGAAGCGCATGGCTTTCAGAATTTCGTCAAGCACGAGCGGATTGTCGTAATTCAGATCAGGCTGATGCGAGAAGAATCTGTGCCAGTAATAGGCATGGGCGGTTTCATCCCATGTCCAATTCGATTTCTCCGTGTCAGTAAAGATGATGCGCGCGTCTTTGTAATGCTGGTCAGTATCGGACCAGACGTACATATTTCTCTGCGGCGAACCTGGAGGCGCCAGCCGCGCCGCTTTAAACCACGGGTGCTGATCGCTGGTGTGGTTGACTACCAGCTCAATCAACACTTGCATGCCGCGCTGATGCGCAGCGTCGAGGAATGCTTTGAAGTCGTTGAGCGTGCCATACGACGGATTCACATCGACATAGTTTGCGATGTCGTAACCGTCATCGCGCAGCGGCGAGGGGAAAAAGGGTAGAAGCCAGATGACGGTGATGCCGAGGTCCTGCAGATAATCCAGGCGCGAGAGCAGGCCGGGAAAGTCGCCGATGCCGTCGTTGTTTGAATCGGCGAACGCGCGTACATGCAGTTCGTAGATGACGGCATCTTTGTACCAGAGAGGATCAGTGGCACTTGCGATTTTCTTCACGCTTTCAGCTCTCCAGTCAAAATATGCAAAACGAATCGCGCTACTGCAGGCGGCTTACGCGAAAGATGTGTGCGGGTTGAACGCCAGGCCGTAGCGCGACAAAGTTGCGATCGTGCCAGGTGTAATGCGCGCCGGTGAGCAGGTCCTCAACGAGCAGGTCTTCGTTGGGGGAAAAACCCAGATGGTCGAGATCGAGATTGGTCCAGCCGGTTTGATCGCTGAAGGAATCGATGTTGACGACTACCAGGATTGTGTTCTCGAATCCGTGCGTTGCTTTCGAATAGCAGATCAGGTTGGGATTATCGATGGAGTGAAAATGGAGCGACGTGTTGGACTGGAGCGCGCGATTTTCGCGACGGATGCGATTGAGTGCGGCGATGAGCGGGACAAGCGACTCGGCCCTGTTTCGATCGCGCTGGCGGATCTGATATTTTTCACTGTCAAGATATTCCTCTGACTCGCCACGGCCGGCGGGCGGATTAGCCGCAGCATTTTCAGTGAGCTCGTATGCGGGGCCATAGATGCCGTAATTCGAAACCAGCGTGGCGGCCAGAATGAGCCGAAACATAAATGCGGGACGCCCGCCCTGCTGCAAAGTCTTGTGCAGAATGTCAGGCGTGTTCGGCCAGAAATTGGGACGAAAGAAATCGCTGACTGGCGGCCGCGTTATTTCTTCAAGATAACTTTGCAGCTCCGCCTTGGTGTTGCGCCATGTGAAGTATGTGTAGGATTGCGTAAAGCCGCGTTTGGCCAGGCCATACATCACATTCGGGCGGGTGAATGCTTCGGCCAGAAAGATCACGTCAGGATATCTGTTGCGCAGCGTGCTTAAACACCAATCCCAGAATGGCAGTGCCTTAGTGTGCGGATTGTCGACGCGAAAAACGCGCACACCGCGCTCGATCCAGAATTCGAAAACGGAATACAGCTCGTCCCAAAGGTCACGCCAGTCTCTGGTTTCGAAATTGAGCGGATAAATATCCTGATATTTTTTCGGAGGATTTTCAGCATATTGGATTGAACCGTCGGGGCGGGTGACAAACCAGTTGGGATGATCCTTAACCCACGGATGGTCTGGCGAGCATTGGAACGCAATGTCGAGCGCCACATCGAGGCCGCGAGAACGAGCCGACTTGACCAGTCGATCGAAGTCGGCGAACGTGCCGAGCTCAGGATGGATGGATTTGTGACCGCCACGATCGCCTGCAACAGCAGCGCCGAGCGGCGCGTTGGGCATGGCGGCGTGATCGCCAATGGCCCACGGACTCCCCGGAGCACCGGGCGGCGCGACGGTGGTGTTGTTTGGCCCTTTACGAAAGGAGCGACCGATAGGGTGAATCGGCGGCAGGTACACCACGTCGAATCCCATCTCTGCAATCTCGGGCAACTGCTGTTCTACGTCGCCAAGCGTGCCGTGACGTCCGGCGATGGGCGAAGCCGAGCGGGGAAACAGCTCGTACCATGAAGAGAAGCGCGCCCGTTCGCGATCAACCCACACCGGCAGATCGATTTTGAACTGCGTGGCGTGCGCCAAGTCGGGATAGCTCGCCATCAAACGATCGAGTTCTTCAGTGCACGGATTTTCGTAGGAGCTTTGTTGTTTATTGGCGAGCTCTTCAAAGCTTGCGGCGATCTCTTTCATGCGCTGCGCATCATCTTCATGGGCACGCTGAGCTGCCTTGCGAATGAGGATCGCCCCTGATAAGAGCGCCAGAGCCACATCTTTTGCCGCGGCATCCTGAGCTGTTGCATTCGATCCGATCTGAATTCCGGCATTCGCGTCGGCCGTGGCATCTGCCATCTCGGGCTGGGTTTGCGCGGCAACACGCTTTGCGAAATCGCTGGCCCAGGTGGCAAAGTGGTCCACCCATCCCTGCACGGTAAAGCGCCATGTGCCAAGCTTGTCGACGACGAAGGTGGCAGTCCAAAGATCGTTGCCCAGATCGCGCATGGGCACAAAGCGCCAGGCCGCTTCGCTCTGATGGTGGTAGAGCACACGCGCCGCAAGATGATCGTGGCCATCGGCAAAAACTACCGCGGTCACAACAATCTCTTCGCCCGATACCCGTTGAATCGGATGGGCTCCGGCATCGACCTGTGGGGCCACGTCTTCGATCACAACGCGCTGGCGGCCATCGCGTGGTTTCATGGGCCGTTAATCCTCTGCAACTTACAGCACTGCCGCGAGTTGGCGAAGCGAGGATCAAGCAGGCCGCGCACCGAACGCCAATGATTCGCCAATTGGACGGCAGTATCTAGAGATGCGCGGAAATGAGGAGGGGTTTGTTGCAGAGTGCGAATGAAATGCTGCCTGCGAAAAGTAATTTAGCGATTTGTGGTTAGAGACGAAGCCAGGAGCGGCGAAGGTGCGGGGGCTACAATACTGTGAGTCATCAGGTGTTTAGCAGCGAATGATGTGGAAATAGCCGGGGCCATTTTTACCGGCAAATCAAGTGAGGCCGAACGATGTTAAAAGGAATTTCGAAATACATGAGCCCTGAGCTTCTGGCGGTACTTTATCGCATGGGGCATGGGGATGAGATTATTCTGGCCGACGCGCATTTTCCCGGCCACAGCATGGGTCCGCAAGTGATACGCGCGGACGGTATTACCGTGACGCAGTTGCTTGAGGGCATCATGCCTTTGTTCGAACTGGATTCGTACGCGGCCCCGCTGTTGATGATGGACTACGTGGCAGGCGACCAACCTGATCCCACGGTGGAGCGGGACTACATGCAAGCGGTGCGGCAACATGCGCCGGCGGCTCCGAATCCTGAACGCATTGAGCGCCATGCATTTTACGAGAGAGCACGAACCGCCTTCGCAATCGTTATGACTGGAGAAGTGCGTAAATACGGAAACCTGATTCTGAAGAAGGGCGTGATTCCCGTAAGGTAGAAAATTCCGGTGAGGCATTGATGACGCCCCTCGATTTCCACGTGATGGCCAAGCCGATTGGGCCCATCTGCAATCTGGACTGCAAGTACTGCTTCTATCTTGAGAAGGAGTCGCTGTATCCGCAGGCGCAAAAGTGGGCCATGCGGGAGGACGTGCTCGACAGCTACGTGCGGCAATACATTGAGGCCCACGACGCACCCGTCATCAACTTTGCCTGGCAAGGCGGCGAGCCAACATTGCTTGGCGTGGATTACTTTCACCGCCTGGTGGACATCCAGAAGAAGTACGCGAACGGCAAACGCATTCAGAATGCGTTCCAGACGAATGGCGTGCTGCTCAACGATGACTGGGCTGCGCTTTTCAAAGAAAACGAATTTCTGATCGGCGTTTCCATTGACGGACCGCGCGCGCTGCATGATGCCTATCGCGTTGACAAAGGCGGGCAGCCCACGTTTGACCGCGTCATACGCGGCATTGAAACGCTGAAGCGAAACGGCGTGGAGTTTAACACGCTGACGACGGTGCATCGCGGCAATGCCGATTATCCAGTGGAGGTCTATCGTTTTCTGAAAGAGAATGGCAGCGGCTTTATGCAGTTCATTCCAATTGTGGAGCGGATTGCGCAGCAGGTTACGGCGGATGGGCTGCAATTGATTTCGCCGGACTTTTCCGGGGCGGCGCAGGTAGCACCGTGGTCAGTTGAGCCGCGACAGTTCGGTCGATTTTTATGCGCCATTTTCGACGAGTGGGTGCGCAGGGATGTAGGCACATGCTTTGTGCAACTGTTCGATGTAAGTCTCGAGACATGGTCGGGCATGGAAGCCAGTCTTTGCATCTTCAAACGGCAGTGCGGCCAGGCGCTTGCTCTTGAGCACGGGGGCGATCTTTATTCCTGCGATCATTTTGTTTATCCGCAAAATCGGCTGGGCAACATCATGGACGCGCCGCTGGCGGCTCTTGTGGAATCAGAACAGCAGCGCAGTTTTGGCGAAGCGAAGGAATCGACGCTGCCAAAATACTGCCTCGAGTGCGACGTGCGCTTTGCGTGCAACGGCGAGTGCCCCAAGCATCGCTTTTTGAAGACGCCGGACGGAGAGGCTGGACTGAACTATCTTTGCGCAGGTTACAAAATGTTCTTCCATCACGTGGACCCGTATATGCGTTTCATGGCGCGCGAGCTCGCAGCACAGCGCGCGCCGGCAAACGTGATGCGATGGACCGCGACGCAGGATGCGCAGCAGGCGATGGCGCAGGCAGGACGCAACGATCCGTGCCCCTGCGGCAGCGGAAAGAAATTCAAACACTGCTGCGCGCGACAAGCGTGATTATTTAAGGGATGAATGCCGTGTCTGGCGGCTGTTCCCTGTATGGCGAATACCAGTTGTGCTGCTTTGACCACTTGGTCTGGTATTTCGCATTTTGAGGCCCGGTGGGCAGCGAATCCTGCGTGCGAATGGTCCACATAAGAAGTTCGGCCATCAGCTCCTGCTGCTTTTTTGAAGCTGCGGGATCGTTGAACCGATTCTTCAACTCACCTGGATCAGTAGACAGATCGTAGAGCTGGCCGTAGCCCATCATGTCGTAGATAAGTTTCCAGTCGCCCATGCGCACCATTTTTTGCATGCCGCTCTGCGTTACTTTGTTCAGCTCGTCCCAACCGATGCCGTAGGTGGGATCGACCGCTCCAGCATTGCCGGTGCTGAGCGACGCGGACTTGTACGGTATGTCGTCCGACTGCTGATAGTACAGTCCGCCGAGCCCTGCCGTTGCGTAGATGCTGCGAAATTCTTCCTGCGGATACTGCTGGCCGAGCAAGAGCGGCCACAGGCTTCTGCCCTGCACGCCATGCGGTATTTCCGCTCCCATGGCCTCACAAAATGTGGGCATTACGTCAGCATTGGAAACGCTGGCAGTGGCGCCGATGCTCGACGGCTTGACCGGGCCGCCGGACCAGATCATGGGAATGCGCGTGAGACATTCAGGCAGACCAACACCCTTGCGCGCCAGGCCGTAGTCCATCAGGAAATCGCCGTGATCGGCAAGATAAACAATCACGGTGTTTTCCACGAGCTGCTTTTGCTCAAGGTGCTGATGCAGCCGCGCGAGCTGATCGTCAAGCAAGCGAAGCATTCCAAAATAATTTGAGTTGTAGCGGCGCCAGTTCTTCTCTGATGCGTAGCTGGCGTTTTCAATGCCATACAACCACCGCGCTCTGAAACCGAGCTGCTGGAGGGATTCCGGGCCTCCGCGCCGGCTCGGAATCGAATCGGGCGGGAACATATCCCAATATGGCTTGGGAACCTGCTCTGGATCGTGAGGTTCAGGGAAGCCCACCTGCAGGATGAAAGGCGCATCGCCGCAGTTGTCAATGAACTCAATGGCGTCAGACACGATGCGATATGGATATTGGAGCTCAAGCGGAAACGGCGTTGGCGTGAGCGCAGCGTTGGCCTGCAGAATGCCCAGCCAGTGGTCGTATTCCTTGTACTCTTTTGGCGCGCCGGCGGGAATGTGACCCTCCCAATGCTGGTAGGATCGCCAGAAATCAAGCGCATTTTCTTTCAGGTAAGTGTGGTTCTTGCCGGCGAGACCTGTTTTGTAGCCCTGCTCTTTTGCAACCTGGTAGAGATCTTTTTCAAAGAACGCGTCGTCTGCGGCCAAATTCATACGCACGCGATGTGCATCGGGCCAGCGGCCGGTGAGCATGCTGATGCGGCTGGGAACACAGAGAGGCGAAGTGCAATAGGCGCGCTCAAATGCGATGCCGCGATCAGCCAGCTTGTCCAGCGTCGGGCTGGTATCAAGCGGGAAACCGGAACGCTTGCTAAACCCTGGCCGATGCTGATCGGAAACGATGAAGATGATGTTGGGCGAGCGGCGGTTGCGCGATTCTGCCTGTGCAGCTCCATTTGAAGGAAGCATGGCGCCGACTGCGCTGAGCGAGGCGGTCTTCATAAAGTCTCTGCGTTCCATTGATTCGATCCTCACCATAAATGTAAAGGAGATGGGTCGAGTTGGGGGGGAGTGGATCAGGGTTAGCTGCGGAGCGGGGATTTCGTGACGGGCTTCGTGCATAGCATCTGCACAGAAAGTTGGGTTTAGCCCGTCCAGCATCCCATGTCTCGAAAACGAGACATGGGATGCTGGACAGTTGCGTCAACTAGTAGGCGCGGAAGAGATCTGACATAACTTTCACGTTGTGATCCGCGGCGTGATTCAGGTAATCCAGACCGAATCCTGCTTCGATGGTCTTGAGCAATGAGAAGTGGTTGTACTTCACGTTGCTTGTTTTGCCGCCTGGCGCGTAGTTGGTATCGACAATGGTGACTATCTGGTTGGGCAGAGAGCTGTAATCGTTCTCGTCCCAGACAACTACGATGGCGTTGTTGCCTAGCTCCCAGACCTTGGAGTTTTTGATTGCCGGAATGAGAATGCTGAGTGCCGCATCGCCCTGCGCAATGTCGTTCTGGTCATCTGAGCAGCCTGGGCCCACTTCGCTTGTGCCGCGCGCGTGCTGGTCGTGGCACTGGTTAGGCACGACAAAAGAGTAATTCGGCAGGTCGCCCTTTTTGAGATCGGCAAACAGTTGATGGAAATCCGTCACCTGCTTGAGGCTCAGCCGCGGACGATCGCCATCTTCCACATTCGCAAAATACACAAACGGGTTGTGCTTCACAGCGTAAAGCTTTGGCATGTCCGGCTCGCTCTGCGTGGTGTTTGAAACCAGGCCGTCGCTGTTATTCACGCCGTCGGCGCCATAGGGCGGCAGATCTTCCTGGTAGGATTTCCAGGTCATTCCGCGTTCCACGAGCTGGTCGGCAATTGTCATGCCGACGGTCGGAGCAGCATCGAGAGGGTCGTTGTACACGGGCTCCTGCGGGGTGCCCTCGTTGGTGGTATCGACCGCCGGCGTTGCCGCGTCCATGCCCACACCTTTGATCGGGCAAATGACCGGCGCTGATAACTCGTCGACCGGCACGCTCAGTGTGGACACGCAGTTAGCGTTGTGCCAATCCGGTGAATTGTCGTTCTGAATTCCGAAGTTCGAACCGCCGACAACTTCAAGGTAGTTGGTCAGGCTCGGATGACCTACGGCAAAAAAGTTGGTGGCGAGATTTGCCGACTTCGCATAGTCGTTGATGTACTTTGCGTTGGGATTGCCAATGATCTGGCCGTAGAAATGGTTCTCCATCATGATTACGA
>Ga0265313_10003584_pt1 | contig 12487 bp, 21 predicted proteins | sample 4123metaG_FD_203122 | JGI IMG/M metagenome (GOLD analysis project Ga0265313, IMG submission 203122) | Rhizosphere microbial communities from Carex aquatilis grown in University of Washington, Seatle, WA, United States - 4-1-23 metaG | ecosystem: Host-associated > Plants > Roots > Rhizosphere >...
ATTCGTGAGCTGCTCGCGGTCTAGCCGCCGGCGGAGCTGGCTGACCATCTCCTCCGAGAAGTCGACCGCCGAGACGTGGTGCTGCGCCCGCGCCGCGAGCACGGAAAGAGTGCCCGGGCCGGCTGCGACGTCAACGATCGCCCCTCCCGACGGAACCTTGGCAAGCCTGAGCGCTTGCGCGGAGTAATGCTCGAACATCGGCACGATCTCGTTGGCGTACGCGGCGGCGACGAGATTCCACGGTTCTGGCGAGGAGAGCGGCGACGCATTCATTCGCCCATCGTACTGCTGGAACTACCGCCTTCGAGCGTCGGGCGCTCAGCCCCGATAGACCTCGCGCCGGTGCCCGATGCGGACAACGAGGACCAGAAGCACGGCGTCCTGCACGCTGTAGATGATTCGATACGCCCCAACGCGCACGCGGTATTCGTTCTCTCCGCCTGCCAGCTTCTCGGAGCCGTTCGGACGCGGGTTGTTGGCCAAATCTCCGACGCGCTTATAGACACGCCGCGCGACGTCGCGTGGTAGGTTTTCCACCGCCTTTATCGCAGCGGGACGCCACTCGATACCGTAGATCAACGGAGCCCGAGGCGCTTACCAACCTCCGCGTGGGAAAGGTTCTCTCCGGCGTCTTGGCGCGATTTTTGAGCCGCCTCGAGGTCGAGCGAGTCTTCAAGCGCGCGAAGGGCGTGGAGGTCGGCAATGGGAACAAGAGCGGCCATGGGTCTCCCACGCTTGCCGATGACAACACGCTCGCCCGAGTACGCGACGAGACCGAGCGTCTCCGACAGATGCGTACGCGCCTCGGCGGTGGAAAGGACTCGCTCACCGCGTGCGACAGGGGAAATGTGCGCGCGTTTGGTGGTCTTCTCGTCTTTGATGAACGACGTGCCGCGCTTGGTGGAGACGCGCTCCGCCGTGCTCTTCTGCTTGGTGCTCACCGTGACAGTGTAGCATCTTGGACATCTTGCGCATCTTGTACGTTACGCAGCCGTGCCCCGAAGACCTTGACCGGGACGTCGTGACTTTCGCGCCCCGCCCGGGACCCGGCTGGAAGCATTGTCCCGCGATCGAATTGGCCAGCACTCCATCCGGGTCAACGACCCGTTCCGCTTTTGCTTCACTTGGACCGTCAGCGGTCCCGAGAATGTCGAGTGCGTCGACTACCACTGAGCAGAGGCCGCCCTATGAAGAACCGAATGCGCCCAGCAGCTCGCGGGACGCGCGCGTCGAGCGCGCTGATGTCGAGTACGTGCGCAGTCTGCACCTGGCCGCGAGTACCATGCAGGCACGCGTCGAGGACGTTCTTGACCAGATCCTGGGCCGTGGTGAGCGTCCGGACTTTGCCGCCGTCAGAGCGATGGCCTCCCCTGAAAGGCCGCTCGTCCCCGAGGTGCATGTCCCGCCTCCGGACCTCGCCGTTTATGACCGCCTGCTCGTCGGAGGTGCGTCATGAGCAGCTTTACCCCGGACATGGCCTCACGCATGCGGCGGGCGCCCCCCTCATTCTTCCCGAGCACGCCCCGGGCCGCGAGCGCGGCAGAGGCCCAACGTCCTGCCGGACCCGTTAGAGCGGGTGTTCCGTCCGACCCCCCCGGAAGCTCGCTCGACAATCTCGCGCAGCGTGCGGCCGATACGAGCGGCCCCCTCGGCGCCCAGCGGCGCGATTCCGCTCCCCCTTCCTGCCCTTCGTCGATGGAACGCTCGGCGCGCGCGACGAGGGGCTGGACGCCGATACCCGCGTCCAGCGCGAGCATCGTCGACGCCCTCGCCACCTTCGGTGCAGGTCAGGCCGCTCGGCCAGATCGGGTCTGCCGCTTGCCGGGATGTTTGCTGCTGAGGCGAGTGGCCCGTTTTGCTCTCCTTCCCTTCTGGACGACGAGCGAATCAAGGGGGATGCCGAGGTCGAAGTGGAGCTTTCGCACCATCTCCAAGGTCAGGGAACGCTTACCGTTGAAGACCTCGGAGATCCGAGCTGTCGTTCCAAAGATCGGGATCAGATCCCTGCGGGTCAGCCCAGCCTGGTCCATGCGAAACTTGATGGCCTCGATGGGGTCCGCCTTTGGAAGAGGTTCCAGTGCCCGTTCGTAGTTCTGCGCCAGCATCGCGAGGACTTCTAGCTTCTGACCGTCGGCACTACCTGCTTCGGCCGACCACAGCCGTTTGATCTCCGCAAGCGCCTCTTGGTAGTCCTGGTCGGTGGTAATGGGGCGAATGTCCATTTCAACCTAACATTGGTAATGGTTCGTTCAGAGTGCCGCCACGTTGAGCCGGTCGTATTGCTCGTGGGTTCCCACGAAGAGGACGAGCACGATGCCATTGAGCGGCGGGTTTATGTCGAGTTTGGCGTACTTGACGCGAACGATGAGCCTGTACTTGTTTCCGCCGATGTCGAAGATGACCTTATCACCCACGAAATCGGCTGAAGCGTGACGCGCCTTGAGTTCGGCGGGGGTGGTGTAGCGAGCCTGGTTAATCTCTCTGATCCAAGCAGTCAGCGGGCCTCGTGCGTTCGCGTGATCCTTCCAAAAGGTCCGTAAGGTTCGCTCCTCGAGGACCCACACACGGAAAACCTAGCACCTCCCACTATGGGAGCAAGGGCCTCCCGCGCTGGGAGCTCGGCATCACGACCATCGCGATGTCTGCGACGCACCGTTCATCTCGGCTTTCGTTCCGGAACACACACCGTCACCCGCACGTGTTCCATCTCCGCCAGTGTTCCGGCCTGCGGATCGAAGGATCGGCTGCGGTCGGCAAAGCGAGCCATCGCGAACAAGTGCGGGCCGAGCCAGACGTACAGCCTCATCGCGTTACGCTGCGGGGAAGGAGTGGAGGTCGCGCCCGTATGACCTCGTGGTTCTTCATGGCGACAACAAGCTGCTCAAGCGCTGGGCGATCGACGCGGCGAGCGCCGATCCTAGCGGCCAAATCCGACGTCGTCGCCGAATTGATCTCGGCAGGGTTTGGCGTTTTCCGCTGGCGAAGTCAAGACCCCGAGGCCCAATCGTTGACAGGCGAGCCGTTCGGGCGCCGGGCAGCGCAAGCGGAGAGCAGGAGCCGAGTAGGTCACCCGGGCACGACGGTCCGTCGGAATCCGGCGCTCTGCCCAATGCCGGCGATCGCGGCGCGGTCGACCACCCGACCCGTTGCCCCGAACACCCGGCGCAGCCTGGGGCGGTCGCCGGTTCGCGGGGCGTCGCAAGACGCGACGTCGCACAGGGCACGAGGGAGTCGGCCGGACTCTCGATGGGGCCTGTCTCTTGAGCGTTTCCAGCGCGGCGGCTCTTCGTGTCGTCTCGTTCCGTCGGGTCGCCTTTGTCGCGCCTCGAGACCGTTCGGCCCCTCACGCGGGGTGCCGCGCCTCTGCTTTCCCGGCTCCCCCGAGGGGGCCCCCCGGGAATGCGGCGCAGCATCCGAGGAGCTCCGGCGGCCCTCCGAGGAACGAGAGCCGACACAAAGCGGCCTCGCACCGGAGACCCCCCATGAACATGCACCTGGACGCGCAACCGACCTCACTCCCCGCCCCTGCCATTCCCGTCGCGCCTACCCCTGACAGCACCGACCGGTCTGCTCGGTACCGCGCCATCCTTCAGCGCCGCATCGACGACGGGGCGCAGCGCGCCGCGGAGATCCTCGGCGCGATTCAACGAGACCAGCCTCGCGACCAGATCGTGCCCATGCGCGTCGCAGGTTTCCACGTCGCGACCTCCGGAGGCCTCCGCATCCAAGTCGGCGCCGACCAGTACGAGCCCACCGAGTACGCGCTTGGGCAAGTCGCCGCCAGAGCTGGCGTCCCCCTCCCCTACCTGAGAGAGCTCGCCGCACCCACCGCGGCCGCCTGGCAACAAGAGCTCGCGACCGAAATCCTCCGCCGGCATTACCATCACGCGCCCGACGGGCGGGTCCTCGTGCGAAGCGTTCGCGGTCAGATGCGCGGGTGGCTGAGCGACCGCTACCGCCGGCTCGACTCCCGGCCCCTCTTCGAGGCTCTGGCCGAGGAGGCTGTCAGGGCCGGAGCCGTCCCGGTGGACGGCGTCGTCACCGAGACCCGCGTCGCCCTCAAGCTGGTGCTACCCGAGATTCTCGAGCCGATTCCCGGAGAGTTTCTCGTGATCGGCGGGGAGTGGAGTAATTCGGACTACGGAAACGGCACCCACTCCTTCCGCATGTACGCTTTGCGCGTTGCATGCCTAAACGGCCTGACCGCGGAGGACGTGCTTCGCCAAGTCCACCTCGGAGGCCGCCTGGGCGACGAGATCGAGTTCTCCGAGCGGACCCACGCCCTCGACACCGCCACGAGCGTTTCGGCTCTGCGCGACGTCATTCGCTCCTCCTTCGGCTCAAACCGCCGCGAGGCGCTACTCGCATCTATCCGGGAGGCCCACGATCGACCGATGTCCAAGCCCGCGCTCGCGCGGGTCACGCGCACCCTTCCCAAGACGGTGCAGAAGACGATCGCCGACGCTTTCGACTCCTCGGACGTCATCAACCTGCCCGAGGGGCCTACCGCCTGGCGCGCCTCGAACGCCATCTCGTGGATCGCTCGGAACACCGACAACCCCGAGACCCGTCTCGACCTTGAGCGTTTGGCCGGCACCGTCCTCTGACCCCGATGCCCTCCAACGTTGGCGGGCCCCGCCCAAAAAGGGGCTCGCCCGCGTTGCCGGGGGGCCAACTCGCGACACCCGGAGATCACGCGGGCCCCCGGTGGTCTTGTCCTGCTGCTGTCGTCGGCGTCGAAGCCGAGGACCCGAGGGGGAAAAAGCCGTTCGGAGTCGATGCGCGGGGCCAAGCGATACACCCCCGCCGACTGGTGAAGATACGCTACGAGGCCGAGGCTAGCGTGAGCGAGGGTGGCCGAAGCCATGGAGGCGGGCGCGATCGAATTGGCGGTAGCGCAGACCTTCGGAGACGCGAGGCTTACCCCGGCCAAGTCGGCAAGCTCGCGACGTAGGCAAGTAGCTCTCCCCGCGTCTTGAAGCGCTCAGTGCGTCCCCCCGTGTCGTTGCAGCGCGCGCAAACGGATGGCGGGCCAACCCGGGCCGGCGGGGATGCTTCGTTGCAGCGGGGGCACACCTCGTAGAGCGTGAAGGGCCGCGCGGGGTCAACCGTGATGTCCTTTTGGAACGACGACATGCGTTGAGCTACGACCGGCCGCTGCGCGAGCGGTAGGGCGGCGCAACACTCACCGCTTCGATCCTCGTCGGGGCGGGGGTTTGGGTCGGGATAGGTGTGCACGGTCATCAAGGTGAAATTGGCGGTCCGCGGCAACGGAGTGCGGGGTCCTTTCGAAGGAGACCGGTCGCCGGTCCAATTTGTTGGCATGCCCTCTCCCACGGCGCTTTGACGGTGGCGATACGCTCATCCGCGTGGTTCCCGGACGGAATGGGCGGCATTCTACCGCCTCGCCCGCACGCCGCTACGCTCCGCATACGAGTCCGGCAATCTCGCCGGCCCGCGTCGCGCGTCCCCGTCACGCCGGAGTCCCATGAGTCGAGCCGCCCGCGCATCGCAAGGAAGCGTCGATGTGCGAGGGCGGGAGCCACGACGTCGAGGGCGAGAATGAGCCGATCGAGGCGGCCGACGCCGGCGCAGCGCTCGCCGCGCGATCGTCGCCGGAAACGGCGCTGTCAACCTTCGTTCCCCCGAACGACGATCCGCCTCGCCCGTTTCGAACGAAACCGGTGATCGTAGACGCGGAAGGTCCGCTATCGGCGCTCGCGGTCAGCAAGGGCTGATAGCCGCTCCGCGACGTTCACACTCCTGGGAAATGCGCGGGCCTTCATCGTAAGATGGCCCCGGTGAAGCACCTTTGGCGACCGCCCCAGCGCGCACGCACGCCCCGACTTTGACCGTTTCGCTTTCGCCCTCGCTCGGGTGATGGGCTCCGGCGGCGCGCAGCCCCCCGGGCTGCTGTACCCTCGCGTCGTTACGGATGAGCCGCACCGACCGGGCGGTGACACTGCTAAGTCGCCGCCCTGCGCTTCGGACTCGTGAGCGATTCCGGGGCCGGCGTAGGGCGGCGCCGAAACGCCCAGCGCATCTCCGGCGCTCCGCCCAAGCCCCGGGGCCATGCCCCACCCCACAACGCTCGGGCGAACCCGTGCACGCAATCGGAACGGGTCACGGATCGGCCTGGATCGTCGCCGCTACGAACGTGCTTGGCGCGATCTCCGATCCGAGCGAGTAGAAATCAGAGGTCGACCTCGCCGAAATTTGCGCCAGCGGCCGATTCTGCGGTGCAGCTTGTCGTGGGGCGCGTCCAATGAGCAAGTCATCCCCGGACCTCGACGAGGTCTTCACCCAAAAATTCTACCGCTTTGCCGAATTGCGGTGGCGAGATTGTCGCCCGCAAACCGAGACTGACCTTGCTATGCCCGCCAGCGAAGTCTTATTTTGAATGGATTCTGGACGATAGGACGAATTGGAACCCCCCATTGGGGAGCGAGGCCGATGGTGCGCTGTACGAATGGGCGATGGAGACCAGGGAAATCGCCAATATTTGGCGAGCTACTTCACTCTTTGATCAATGGCTCGGATGGCTCCCGTACCGCATCCTCTCGAAGCGTATCCGGGGCGAGGTTGTCGGCGACGGAATCGAAAGAATCGACGCGGTCATCAAAGCCGCAGCTCCGTTGGCAAGTCGCGCTCGTCTACGGAGGCCTTATCGTTGTTCAAGGCTCGCGGGGGCGCCGCCGCCGAGCGCCGGTAGCCCCGAGAGGATATTCTTGAGCTCACGAAGTTGGCCAACAGCATGCTGCACGACGCGAGCCTTCTCGACGCCGACGGGGACGAGTATAGGCACGTGAACCTCGCCGTCGGCCGCGTAAGCCCGCGGCGGATCCGCGTTCAGCCAAGAACCAAGAGGGTCCCGAAGCACTTCCGAACGACCCCAGGGGCCGCTCTTGAAACGGATCCAAATGGGGCTACGTCCCCGTGTAGACCATAGCTTGTGGTCGAGACCAAGCCAGCAGCCGGCCGTCGGAAAGGCCGCATAACGCCCGGAGCCGTAGATGAAGTGCATCGGCTTGAGCCCTTTCACGTCGAGCACGTGGTCATCCACCGCCTGGTCCACGATTCCGTTCACCAGGTCCGCGAGCGTAATGATCCTGCGCGGCACGTCGAGGTCATCGAGCTCCACTCGCGTAACAGGAAGGAAGCCGTCCGTCTCGAACCGCGCGACAAGTCCCGTGAGCTGATCCACGTCGGAGGACGCGGGGCACGCTCGTCGTGAAGCTCTCGAAGGAGCGTGTGGCCACCCTCATCGAGCAAGGCGTCGGCAAACCGTTCGACCCCGGACACGGCCGCCTCATGAAGCGGTGGCTCACGATCACGAGCCCGACGGCATCGTGGGTCGAGCTGACGAAGGAGCACACGAGTTCGTGGAAAGCTGACCCCACCGACGCCGAGCCGGCGACTTTTCCATGTGGCGCGTCGATCTAGGGGTACCCTGCACGCGTTCGCGATGGGCCACGACCACACACACCGGGCCGACCACGGCCATGAGCACGATCGCGGCGCCCGCGGCTTCCTTCGCTACCTCCGGCTGCTCCCCCTAATGTGGAGGTCGGACATCAACCGGGAGGTGGTGAGGGCCGTCGGCCCCGTGAGCGGCGAGTGTGTAGTGGACCTGGGGGCGGGCATGGGCGCAGCCACGATCGAGGCTGCCATGAGCGGCGCGACGGTCGTCGCGGTGGACCCGATGCCGTACATGCGCCGGATGCTCGCTCTGCGGCGGCAGTGGCAGCGCCATCGAGCGACCATCCGCGTCGTCGATGGGGCTGCGGAGTCGATTCCCCTGGCGGATAGCAGCGTGGACGCCCTGTGGACGGTCAACACGGTCCACCATTGGACCGAGCGCGACCGGGCCTCGCGGGAGCTGGCCCGGGTGATGAAGCCCGGTGGACGGGTGATCCTGGTGGATGAAGACTTCGACGACCCGTCCCACCCCTGGCACCAACGCTTGCGCGGACGCCGAGCGCGACACGGCCATCAGTTCGCGGACGTCGATCCTGATGTCGTGGCCGCCTCCCTCAGCTGCGCCGGATTTTCCGCAGCCCGCGGTTCGCACACGACCATCGCGGGACGGCCGGTGAAGCTGGTCCGAGCCACTCGATGAGCAAGGGGTCGAGCACCCGGCGAGGATAGCTCGATGAGATGCCGGCAGCGCCACGCCGGTCAGCCAAGGGTACTCGGGCTAATACGGCTACCTGATCGGCCTTGGACACGGTGCGTCCCCACGGGGCAGAGCCTGCACCTGTTCGCGGAGACAACCTTTAACGTTCGGGGCCACGCTCGGTCAGACTACCGAGTCTTTGATCGCCTTGACGGGCCTGGCGCGCACGCCCCTGCTGGCGGGCTTCGCCGCGAACTTCTGCTTCTCCTTGGTGAACGGGTTGATTCCCTCGCGTGCCGGTCGAGCTGGCTTCTTGACGACCACGAACTTGGCGAAGCCCGGCAGGACGAAAACGCCGCTCTTCTTCAGCTCCTTGTGGCCGACCGAGACGAGCGTCTCGAAAACCTGAGCCACGAGCTTGCGCGAAACGGCTTCGCCCACCGTCTCCGTGACCTCGAGGAGGATCGCACTCTTTGAGAGAGGCTTCTTTTTCGTCGCTGTGGTCGCCTTTGCCATATGGAGTCTCCTTGATTTGACAGCAGGAAAGCGCCCTCGCGGCGTTTGGTCAATGGAAACGCGGGTGTCCTTACGTTTCTCCGGACCTCATGTCGTCAGGTGTCGGCGTCACGGAGGTGTACGTCGTGCGCGACGTCCTTCTTGTCCTTCCCGTCGCCAGCGCTCGCCCAGCGTCATCCGCGTCCCATCGGCGGGCTCTCGCGGGCCATGGCGGCCATCGGTTGTCTCGACCCTGCCCAAGGAGCCCTAGTTCGCCTCCTACTCATGGGCGGCACGGAGGGCCCCGGCCGCCCGCACAAGCGGAGATCGCGAGCCGCGGAGGCCGGGTCAAGGGCGGTGCATTCGGCACCCACCTTACGCGGATGAGCCACGAGCTTTTGCCTACTCCCAATATCACGTTGCGCGAGTGAACTCGGGGTCGTCTCTCGACAATCCAAGTGAGACGGCCGAGGACGATTTGTGTTTTACGTTTCACGTCCCAGCGAAATGCGGCGACCGGACAGTGCCGCCGCGAGGCTTGAAGGCGAATCTCGTGCGCGAGCGGTGATGACAGCCCTCCGGCCGGTCGTATCCTAGCCACTTGGTCGGAATGCTCGTCTCCGCAAGGCTGTCCGCGCTACGGTGACCGATACGCTCTGAGCGTCGCAATTGGCATCGGAGATTGCCCATGATGAAACTGACGAGTCTTGCGGTTGCCTTTGCAGTGGCGCTCGTTCCGGCGCTCGGTTCCGCACAAAGCAGCCCTACGGACGATGAACCTCACAAGCCTCGTCCCGAAGCGATTGCCGCGTGCAAGGACAAGAGCGAGGGGGATGCGTGCGAGTTTGAGGGGCGTCGCGGTCATGTGGCTGGCACGTGTCGAAAGGCAGGGACCGGCGACTTGACGTGCATGCATCCGCACACCCATCACGATGGGGGCACGTAGTACTCAGCCGCCTCGGCGCAGGGCGCCTCGACCGACGACCTTTTGCGGGCCCGGTAAACGATCCGCTTGTTCACTCGATCGCGAAGTCTGACGAGCAATGAAGCTCTTACGGCTCGCAGACGCGTGACCCGGGGCCATTGAATCTAGCCGGTTGGTCGACCAACTTGGCCTGCGGTTCGCCGCGGCAGCCGCGGCACGACGGGTCGGTCCCGGTGGGAGCTGACTGTTGCAGGGCGGCCAGCCATGGCGAAGGTGAAATCGGCGCTGGGAGCTTGGCGGCTACGAGGCTCGGCAGACTCGCGGCTGATCAACCGAAGGTCCTCTCTTCAGTCGACTTTATTCGCGTTATTTCGTACGTCATCCTTCGACGTCGTCCGCTTCCCTCAAGCCCTGCTTGAAGTTCTTGATGCCTTGCCCCAGCCCCTTGCCGATGTCGGCAATTCGACCGGCGCCGAATAGGAGAAGAGCCACGAGTGCGATGAGCAGAATCTCCGGCAACCCGACATTACCCATGGTGGACCTCTAGGCGAGAACACCGACGTGGTCTCAAATGTTCCTGTCGCCTATCGGGTACCGATAGTTCCCTCCCATCGCAATGTCGCGGCCCGGGCAATCAACCATCAAGGACAGCCACGAATTCTGGCGTACGCCCGCGCGGAAAACCTCGGCTCCCCGAGAGTTCCGCAAATCGGCGGTCCGAAGGTTCTCGGTCCTTGAAGAATCGAGCATGGATGCACCCCCTTCGACGGTAATCGCACCCGTCCTCGTGCCACCGCTGTACAGTTCCGCTCACCGTGGCCGCCACCATCGCCTGCCAACTGAACGTCTTCTCCCCCGACGAACGCCAGCGCTACCAGGCGGCGCGAACGCGGATCGAAGCCGCCGTCATTCGGATCGTCGAAGTCGAGAACGGCTTCGTCTTGCACGTGGCTGACGAGGACGCCATGCTGGCGATAATCGCGGACTGGGTCGTCCTCGAGCGTCGTTGCTGCCCGTTCTTTGAGTTCACCGTCTCGGTGGGAGGGTCAGATCCGTCGATTCGGGTGGCGTTGACGGGAAGCCCGGAGGTGAAGGAATTCTTGAAGTCCGAACTGGGGTCGCCCGTCGTGTCGCCGAACACGCGTTTGCGTCAAAGAACGTGAAGGGTGGTCGTTCAACCGCCGGCAATCGACAGCGTCGCCGATGCGTTGGTGCAGGTCCCGCAGCCCACGCCATTGGGCTCCGTCGTGGTCTGCGCCGGCGCGATGGTCTCTTTCATAAGCTCGTTTCCATTGAGCGACAGGTCGAGACCGAGCTGGGCGGGCATCCCGTTGATCCCGAGCACAATGTGAAACCGCCCTGGAATCGGGGTGCAGCTCGTGCCGCCGCAGACTCCCGCGTCACAAACAACCGGTGGGCATGACTCGAGAGGGACCAGGCTGAGCGAGAGATCAGAACCTTGACCGCAGGTGCCTTGAACGCCATTGGTCGGCGGGGGGTCAGGAATCGGCAACGTGCATTGAGCCGGGGTCCCGTCGATGTTCAAGGCTACCACTCGGCGATGCGGGAGCAAGACAACGTTGTCGGCGGACATTTCAATGCGAAAGCGTCGATCAATCATCCGCGATCGACAGCGTTGCCGACGCATTGGTGCACGTCCCGCACGCTGCGCTGCCCGTCGTTTTCGCTTTCGGCGCAATGGTCTCGTTCATCAACGCGTTCCCGTCGACCGAGAGATTCAGCCCGAGCTGCCCGACAACATGCGGTTGTGCGTCGCTCACCATGAAACTAAAGCCCTTGCCGATGGTAACGCCCACGGTGAATCGACCCGGAAAGCAGTTGGCGAATCCGCTGTTGCCCATTCCGCCGCAAACTCCCGCATCGTTGCAGACGATTGGGGTTGGGGGGCAAACTGGGTCAAGGCTCAAGGTCGTACCGGTCGCGGAGCAGTTTCCCTGGGTTGCAGCGGGAGGGTCAGCGACTTGCATCGCGCACTGCTGGGGGACGCCGTCGACGATCATCGCGAGGGTGTACGTTCCCGCCGTCCAGGCATCGTTGGGCGATTGCAGCGTGATGCTCGTCTCGTCGCAGACCAATACTTCTTCCGTGCAGCCATGGCTCGTGAGGTCGATGCACGAGGCGCTGGTGGCTGCGCCCGCAGCCAACGCGATTCCACCCACCCAACGCATGCAAGACAGTACCACTTCGCAATCCAGGGGCAAAGTGACGGTCCGTCAAAGCCAGCGAGGCAGGCGAGCGAGGAAATTCTCACGATGACGGACGCGAGTAGTTCGCCGAGATTCGCTATTCCCGCGGAAAACGCGGCTACAAGCTTTCGAGATATGCCGTCAGATCCGAAAGGTTCGCAGAGCTGAGCTGCGCGGTTGTGCCGTGACCGGCGGTGGAGCACACGCCGAAGCGGTCGGCGAGGGTCGCCGCGCACCCGTTGTGCATCAAGGGCGTTCGCCAGCCGACGCCGACGAGCGGCGGGACTTGAAATCCGTCCGGCTCGGCTACGTTGGCGGCATCCAGAGCGGGGCGGCCGTTCCAATCGACGCGATTGCGGACATCGCGTGGCTCGGTCCTGGTCGCGGCCGATGACCATCGCATCTACCTCACGCAGACCGAATCTGCCGGAGCCATCCGATGGAAGGTCACGGCCATGGCGTGCCGCCTCGCTAAAATCCGCCGCCGAACTTGATGGTCTGCGTCCCGGCCATGGTCTCCACTCCGACGTTGTACGGGTGAGCGTCCTTGGCGTTCCAGACGAGATCGACCCTCGCTGCCCCATTGACCGGCGAGTCAAACGCAGTTCGAAAACCCACTCGCCTTGGGGATGACGCTCCTGGGCTTCCCCCGTTTTCGTGGACATCCGAGCTAGCGCGAGTAAGCGCTTGGAGAGTCCATGGCGAAACGGAAGAGAAGAAAGTTTACGGACGAGTTCAAGGCCG
>Ga0265313_10003585_pt1 | contig 12487 bp, 11 predicted proteins | sample 4123metaG_FD_203122 | JGI IMG/M metagenome (GOLD analysis project Ga0265313, IMG submission 203122) | Rhizosphere microbial communities from Carex aquatilis grown in University of Washington, Seatle, WA, United States - 4-1-23 metaG | ecosystem: Host-associated > Plants > Roots > Rhizosphere >...
AACCCGGCGTAAACGCCGGGCCGAATACGGCTGCGCCGAAGCCCCGTGAACGGGGCAAAACAGCATCCCGTCGCGGCCAAAGATGTGTAGAACAACGAGGGCGCAGCCCTGGGTACTCGTTCCATAATACGGTCGTAAGCCCCAACGGGCCCGTTGGGGTGAATCGTTGGACGGTCGATCGCCACCCAGGGCTGCGCCCGTGGGCTGTGGAATATGACCCCGTTGGGGTCGGCGCCGGCGAAGCCATCACAGTCCGCTCACCCCATCACCCCTTACCCCTTCACCCCTCCACGTCCTCTCTTCGCGACTGACAGCACTGGTCCGCCGAACATCAATCGCGGCGAACCAAGGACGTCGAAAATCGGCGCGCGTTTTTTTTGCGTTTAGGAGAGGCAGATTCGAGACACTCAGAAAATTCGCCGCGAATCCGTTCTCTATCTTGGCCCCCATCCGGAGGCATCGGAAATGCGAGCCGATGCGCGGCCTGTGCTCGATTGCCTGCGAGGCAGCCGCAAAAGATAGCCGCGAACAAAAAGGTGCAAAGCCGGCGGGGGAGCTTTTTGTGTTTTTTGTGGCAATCCATGGGGCGCTGCTGCCTTTCTGGCGATCGCCGATGTCAGAGGTGAGGAGATGAGGAGCGCGGACAAGGGCGAAACGCGGAGTGAGGAGCGGTCGCAGGAGGCAGGGGGTGGACCGTACAACGACGTATACCTGCTACGTTGCCGGGGCCGATTCGGTGCGGACCCTCGCGACGGCAAGATGCTGACGCTGCTCGTCTGCCGTGCTGACGCTGGTGGAAAATGCAGCGTCCGCTGGCGCTGAGACACAAACTCAATCGCAATCGTCGGTTGCGATTGATGCTGACGCTGCTGACGCTGCTGACGCTGCTTTTCCTTGTCTCACGGGTGGGGGGAGGGGGATGGTGAGGAGTGAGGAGGTGAGGAGCGGCCCCTTTCGGCGGCCGGGCTCAAGAACCTGCGTGACGAGCACGCCCGCACGATCGAGCCCGCCCAGAAACTTGCCGCCGAGGCGTTGGCGTTGGAGCAGGAACTGTCCGACCTGCTCAACGCCGCTTATGGCCGTACGCCCGACGAGGTCGCCCTGATGTGGGAGACGGCCCCGCCGAGAATGCCGATTGGGCAACCGCGCCTTGGGACCGACATGTAATGTTTGGCGCGTCTGCGCTTCGGGTCGCGCCCCGTTGGGGCTTACAACTGGGGATATATTTCCGCGGACCCAGGGTTTCACCCTGGGCTATCGAGTTTGGCCCCGCTGGGGCCGGCGTCCGGCCCCGCGCTACGCGCGTCGAGATACATGACCACAACGCGGCGCGTTGGGCACCGGATCCGCGCCACTTGGTTCGCCCTGATTGCAACGATTCGCGATCCGTCTTCGCGCGTCGCTCGGCCGGTGCGAAGTGGGCCGTCGGCGGCGCCCCAGCGTAGCCGCAACGCGGCGTCATTCAATAGCCCAGGGCGCAGCCCTGGTTGTTCTACGTAAGTCGCGAGAGACGTATCGTCCCGTTCACGGGGCCTTCCGCGAAGCGGTCATAGACCCGGCATTCATGCCGTGGAAAACAGGAGCGGATTATTGAATATTTAGCCCCGTTCACGGGGCTTACCAATCGTCCGGCTTAAGCCATTCCGGAAGCCCCGTGAACGGGGCTGGAAGAGAACCAAGTTGCGCGGTTTGCGAACCCGGCGTAAACGCCGGGCCGAATACGGCTGCGCCGAAGCCCCGTGAACGGGGCAAAACAACATCCCGTCGCGGCCAAAGATGTGTAGAACAACGAGGGCGCAGCCCTGGGAAATCGTTCCATAATACGGTCGTAAGCCCCAACGGGCCCGTTGGGGTGAATCGATCGATGGTTGATCGCCCACCCAGGGCTGCGCCCGTGGGCTGTGGAATATGACCCCGTTGGGGTGGGCGCCGGCGAAGCCATCACAGTCCGCTCACCTCATCACCCCTTACGCCTTCACCCCTCCACGTCCTCTCTTCGCGACTGACGGCACTGGCCCGCCGAACATCGACCGCGGCGAACCAAGGACGTCGAAAATCGGCGCGCGTTTTTTTGCGTTTAGCAAGGTCACGTTAGCAACAAACCGCTTAGCGAGGTCGGCGGGCATGCGTATTTCCCGGAGATTTTGAGCCAGCCGGCGCATGCTTAGCAACCAGATCTTGCTAAACGGGACACGATTTGAACGATTTTGAAGCATTCCTCAAACAAAATCTCCGGTGTTTTGAAGGGCCGCGGCAAGCGGCGGCAGGAAACGAAACATGGGGTTCACACCCCCCGCTCGCCTTGTTCTGGCACATGGCGTGTGGGCAGGAAACGAAACAGGGGGCTCACGCCCCCCGCTCGCCTTGTTACGGCACACGGCGAGTGCCTACTACTTTCATGCCTACTACTTTTGTGGCGATCACCACGTCGGGCGCGACTTTGTAATCGAGCTCGAAGCCGCGATGCTTGAACATCGCCAACATCCGCGAGTTCTCGGGCGCGGTTTCGGCGGTGAGCCGCCGCACTTGCCAGTCGCGGGCGATCTCCAGGGCGTAGTCGGTCAAGCGGCTCCCTAGCCCGCGCCCTTGCCAGGGGTCGCCCACGAGCACGGCGTACTCCGCCTCATCGTGGTCGGGGTCGGCCACCAAGCGCACCACGCCCGCCAGCTTCCGCCGGCCGTCTTCTTCCAGTTCGGCGACGATCGCCAGCTCGCGGTCGTAGTCGATATAGCAGAAGCGGGATGCCATTTCGTGAGTCGTTTCCTTGAACAAGTAGCGAAAGCGGCTCCAGAGCGATTCGACCGAGCAGGCGGCCAACAGTTCGTGCCAAAGCGGCTCGTCCTCCGGCTTGATCGGCCGCAAGACCACGCCAGTGCCGTCGGCCAGCTCGATCGGCCGGACGTATTCTTCGGGATAGGGACGGATCGCCAGGTGTGCGAAAGCGCGCAATGGCTGCTCGACGCGTTGCCGGTCGACAACCACGCGAGCATCGAGCGCCAGTACGCCGTCGGACATGGCCAAGAGCGGATTGATGTCGAGCTCGGTGATCTCCGGGAAGTCGGCGACGAGGTAAGAGAACCGCACCACGGCTTCCACCAGCGTTTCGAGCTGCGCCGCCGGCCGGCCGCGGTAACCGGTCAACAGCGGCCACGATCGGAGCGATTCGAGCATCCGCCGGGCTAATCGCTCATTCAACGGCGGCAAGCCGAGTGCGCGGTCCTGGAACAACTCGGCTGTCACGCCTCCCATCCCAACGAGAATCACGGCGCCGAACACAGGATCTTGTTTCGACCCCAAAATCAGCTCGAAGGCGTCGGGCACCGCGACCATGCGCTGCACGGTCACTCCCTCGATCTTGGCTTCCGGCCGGTGGACCTTGGCCGAGGCCACAACCCGCTCGAAGGCCGCCGACACGGCGCCCTCGTCGGACAGGTTCAACGCGACCCCGCCCACGTCGGTCTTGTGCGTGATGTCAGGCGAGGCGATCTTGAGCACGACGGGAAAGCCGATCCGCCGCGCCGCTTCGACCGCGGCCGCCGCCGAAGCTGCCCGCTCCGGCCTGGTCGTGGGAATCCCATAGGCCGCCAGCAACTCTTTTGAGTCCTCCTCGGATAATATCAGCGGCTCGCCGGCGGGCGAGTGCATGTCATGCACCGATGCTTCGAAGCGCTTTCGGGCCGTATCGCGGTCGAGCGTCAAGCCGAGCGGCAGGTCGCGAGGCGTTTCGTGGAGCAGCTCAAGGTTGCGGGCATACGACACCAGGTACATGAACGCGCGCACCGCGTGCCAGGGTGTGGCATAGGTGGGCACGCCGTGGTTGTTGAGCAGTTGCACACCCTCGCGCACCATGCGACCCCCCATCCAAACTGCCAACACCGGCTTTTGCGCCTTCGCTGCGACCTCACCGACGGCCTTGGCGGCGCCCGTCGGATCGGTCATGGCCTGGGGCGTGAGAATCACCAATACGGCATCGACGGTTGGTTCGGCCAACAACAAGGCGAGCGCCCCGGCGAAGCGCTCAGGCGGCGCGTCGCCCAGGATGTCGACAGGGTTGCCGTGCGACCAGCTTGCGGGGAGCTGACCGTTCAGGTTCGCCAGCAACGCCTCGGGCAAGGCCGCCAGTTCTCCCCGCCGTTCCAAGAGGGCGTCGGTAGCCATCACCCCTGGTCCGCCGGCATTGGTCAGGATCGCCAGACGAGGTCCCTTGGGCACGCGGTGCCTGCCCAGAAGTTCCGCGCAATCGAACAGGTCGTCGACCTCGGTCACGCGAACCACGCCCGCACGCTGAAAGGCCGCTTCATAGACGGCGTCGACGCCGGCCATGGCCCCTGTGTGCGAGGCCGCCGCCTTGGCCGCGGCGGCGAACCGGCCCGCCTTGTAGGCCACGATCGGCTTGCGACGGGCGAAGGCGCGCGCGGCCGACATGAACTGCCGCGCTTGCTCGATCGATTCGACGTAGAGCACGATCGAATCGGTGTCGGGGTCGGCGCCGAAGTAATCGACCAGGTCGCCGACGCCAACATCGAGCATGTTGCCGATCGACACGAAATACGAAAACCCGATTCCTTCGTCGAGCGCCCAGTCGAGTACGGAAGTGCATAGGGCACCCGACTGCGAAAGGAACGCGATCCGGCCGGCGGGTGGCGTGGCGGCGGCGAAGCTGGCGTTGAGCTGGCGCCCCGGGGCAATGATGCCCAGGCAGTTGGGGCCGACGATTCGAAATCCGTCGAATTTTGCCGCTTCGTCGCGGATGCGTTGTTCCAGCGCGCGGCCCGAGGCGCCGACCTCGCGAAACCCGGCCGAGATGATGATCGCTCCGCGCGTGCCCGTCTCGCCGCATTGCTTAATGACGTCGGGCACGGTGGGAGCTGGCGTGCATATGACTGCCAGATCGGCCGTCCGAGGCAAGGCAGATACATTCGGGTAGGCCTGGATTCCTTGCACACTTTCGCGCTTCGCGTTCACCGGGTAAACCACGCCCGGAAAGTCGGCGGTGATCAGGTTGCGCAGCACCGTGTACCCCACCTTTCCGGGTTGTTCGCTGGCGCCGATGACGGCGATGCGCTGGGGCTTAAAAATCTTATCCAGGTTGCGGACGGGCAAGGGCATCTCCTCTTGATTGTGGTTCTCTTGGGAACATTGCAAACCTGGTGCCAATGAGACCGCTTGCCGCCAAGTGTCGGTTTTACGATAGGAAACGATTCTACCTGATGTGTGCGGTTCGCGCACAACTCGTGCGGAGACGCACGGTCCGCTTCAGTGGCGGCGAATGAAGAGGGACGAATTGACCTCCGATGAGCCCGGGATTCGCGTTTCTCCGGCGAATTCCGCCGCTGAAACAAGGTTCGGCGAAAAATGTGAATGGCACGGCCCCAATTTTGCTGCACCCTGTTATCAAGAGAGGAACGGCATTATGGCGCGCACATTCATCGAAGCGGGTACCGCCCGACAGCCCAGCAGGTTGCCGCAGCAGGTAAACGTGCCTTCATCGGCCGAATTGGTCGCCTGGTTGAAGTGCCCCGCGACGTACGCCGAGCGGCCGGCGGAGGTCGAGTGTCGAGAAACACATATTTCTTGGGTGTTTTTGGCCGGCCGCTCCGTCTATAAGCTCAAAAAACCGGTCCGCTTTGATTTCCTCGACTATAGCACACCAGCCCTGCGCCGCGAGGCATGCGAGGCCGAGGTGCGGCTCAACCGACGGATGGCCAAGGGAGTTTACCTGGCCGTCGTGCCGATCACGATCGAAGCTGGCGGAAAGCCGGCCCTCGGAGGCAAGGGACCAGCGGTCGATTGGCTCGTCAAGATGCGGCGGCTGCCGGCAGAACGAATGCTCGACGAGTTGCTTCGTCGCGGCCGGCTCACATCGGCCGAGATCGACGGCCTGGCAGCTTTCCTGGCTCGGTTCTATCACTGCGCCTCGCCGCTGACGTTGGGCGCCTGGGATTACCGGCAGGCGATCGAAAAGCACATCCGCGCCAATCGCCGCGAGCTGCTCGATCCGGTGCATGAGTTGCCCGACGCGGTGGTCAAACGCGTGCATGCGGCTCAATTGCGGTTTCTGCAACTCGAATCCGCGCAGATCGAAGCGCGGGTCTGCGATGGCCGCATCGTCGACGGCCACGGCGATCTGCGGCCCGAACATATTTGCCTGGAATCCGAACCGGTGATTTTTGACTGCATCGAGTTCAGCGACGATTTCCGTCGGATCGACGTGGCCGACGAGTTGGCGTTCCTTGCCATGGAGTGCGACTCGCTCGGCGCCGAGCCGTTGGGCCGGCGGATTCTCGAGGTGTATTGCCGAGACAACCACGACCAGATCTCGGACGGTCTCGTGAATTTTTACAAGTCGTACCGGGCCTGCGTGCGGGCCAAGGTTGCCGTGTTGTCGGCGGCCCAAGGACAAGAAAACAGCGCTGTCAGGTCATCCGCACTGGACCTGGCGCGCAAATACTTGAAACTCGCCGATTCATACGCCACGCATTTGGGACCACCGGCGGCGATTGTCGTAACCGGCTTGATGGGGAGCGGCAAATCGACACTCGCCGGGGCACTGGCTGAATTGCTCGGCGCCGAGCTGTTGCAAACCGATCAAATTCGGCGCGAGATGTTGGGGCCATCGCCCACCCCTCCTGGCTTTAACCAAGGATTCTACCAAGCGGAAGTCCGTGACCGCGTCTACGACGAAGTGTTGCGCCGCGCTGGGGAAATGCTTGGCAAAGGCCTGAGCGTGGTACTCGACGGCACGTTCCTCGCCGCGCAGCACCGCGAGCGGGCTGTCGTCGAGTCGCGAGGCCGCTCCGCTGTGCCATTGGTCGTACGCTGTTCGTGCGACGACGATGTGGCCCTGGAACGCATCACCCGCCGCGCCGCCGCGGGCGCGTCGCAATCCGAGGCCCGGCCCGAGTTGTATCGCTTGCAGCAAGCCGAAGTCGAAGCCGATCGGCCGGACATCGACGCACTTGAAATCGACACCACGACCACGTTGCGAGTGCAGGAAGCGGCCGTGCTTGAGCGGCTGAAGCAACTCCTCGCGGCGACCATCTAAGTGGATGCCTTGAATCCGTTCCCTTGTATCCATTCTTCGTCAAGTTCCGCATGCAGGAGGCCAAATGCCATGAGCACAAGCCACGCGACATTTCCGCTACCTGGCGAGGGAACGCCCGCCGAGAAATTGCCCTTCCACTGGGTCCTGGCAGGACTCGGTAAGCGGGTACTGCGTCCAGGCGGCCGGCGCCTGACCGAACGACTGCTCGACGCGCTGGATATCGGGCGGTTCGACGACGTGGTCGAATTCGCTCCTGGCATGGGTGCGACGGCCCGTCTGACATTGGCCCAGCATCCGACAAGCTACACGGCGGTGGAGCGAGACGCCGACGCGGCCGCGATCGTCAACCGCTACCTGCAAGAGTCGAACCAACGCTGCGTGGTCGGCCATGCCAACGACACAGGGCTGCCGGCAGGTTCAGCCACCGTCGTATATGGCGAGGCGATGCTCACGATGCAGTCCGCCGAGCAGAAGCGCCAGATCGTCGCTGAAGCACACCGCCTGCTGAAGCCCGGCGGCCGTTACGGCATCCATGAGATGTGCATCGTACCCGACGATTTGCACGCCGACGCACGGCACCGAATCGAACATGAACTGGCCCGCGAGGTCCGCGTTGGCGCACGTCCGCTCTCGGTCGCCAAATGGCGCGAGCTGCTGCAAGATGAGGGGTTCGAGATCGCCGCCGAGGAACGGCTGCCAATGCGATTGCTCGAACCGGGGCGGTTGGTCGAAGATGAGGGTTTGTTCGGCGCAATCCGATTCGTCGTCAACCTATTGCGGCATGGCGATGCGCGGCGGCGTGTGTTCGGCATGCGCCGTTTGTTCCGGCAACAGAGCGAGCATTTGGCGGCAGTCATGCTCGTTGGGCGGAAGCCTGGAGTCCCTGGCAATGAATGACGCTTACACGTACATCGCCGATCTGGCCAAAGCAATCGAGCCACCACTCGATGGAACCTTAAGCCGCACGCTTTTCAGCGATGAACGTGTAAAGGTCGTGCTTTTCGGTTTTAGTGCCGGGCAGGAACTGTCGGAGCACACGTCAACGAAGCCGGCCATTGTGCAAGTACTCTCGGGCAAGGCCCTGCTTACACTCGGCGGCGACAAAGTCGCGGCCGGGCCTGGCTCGTGGATTCGGATGCCCGCTGGATTGCCCCATGCCGTCAAGGCGGAAACGCCGGTGATCATGCTTCTGACGCTTTTGAAAGCCTGACGCGGCGTCGGATTTTAAGACTCTTGATCTTGGGAATCGGAATCACTTGCCAGGTATCTCGATCGCGAAGTCCGTGAAAGCGACTCGCCTGTAATCGTCACGCTCGTAAAGCAACCCAATGTGACCGTTGGGCATCAGCGCCAGGCACGAGTAGGCCGCCGAACCATGGTCAATCAGCCGGGTCACGGGCCATGACTTGCCGCCGTCGAGACTGGCCCGCACGGTCAACTTGTGGCGTGTGTCGCGCGAGGCGGGATTGGAAAACAGCAGCACCGTACTGGCGGGTTGGCGCGGATTCGGAAAGCCGATCAGGCTTGCCTGGCAAAGCGGCTCGATCAAAGTCTTGTCGAATTCGAGGCTGGACCAGGTTTCGCCGCCATCCCGGCTACGCGCAATCGCTCGCATGCCGCCACGGTCGGGTCGCATTCCGTCGCGGCCCCAGTAGTTCCGCATGTTCATCTGCAATTCTCCGTCCGCCAGCTCCGCCACCTGGCACTCGTCGGTGTGCGGCGCGACCGTCCCGCCAAGTTTCCAGGTTTGGCCGTGGTCGTCGCTGAAGAAGGCGTGCGAGTACATGACCCTCTTCCCTTCGGTCGTTTGGCCATGGTCACATGGGATTACGAGGCGTCCTTCGTGGAGACCGTGTTTGAGCTGAATGCCCACTCCCGGCCCTGTCGCATACCATCCCCAGTTGGGCTCCTTGACATCAGCGGTGATTTTACGCGGCATTGTCCACGCCAGGCCGTCGTCGTCGCTCGACATGACGAGTACGTCTTCGTTGTTCCGGCAAAAGGTCAGCCAAATCGTGCCCGTGCTCTGGTCGAGCACCGGGCAAGGGTTGCCAATCGTGATACTGGCTGTTCCTCCTTCCTCGTGAACGACGCGCATCGGTTGCCAGGCCTTTCCGCCATCGGTGCTGCTTCGGAGCACCAAATCAATGTCGCCGTCGTCGGCACCCCCGCTTTTGCGCGCTTCGCAGAACGCCAGCAACGTGCCCTTGGCGGTAACGATGAGCGAAGGGATGCGGAACGTGTGGTAACCTTCTTCGCCGCTAATGAACACGTCGGTGGCAACGCAATCTGCTTTCTCGTCGGCCGCCAGCGTTTGGCAGGCCCCGAAAGAAATGGCTAGCAATGACGCCGACAACAGCAAGCGGGAGGTGGCCTGAAGCAATACGGTAGCGGTGCATGGTATCATGTGTACCAATCTGATGTGCCCTTGAGCGAAACGCAAGGGTTACCAGAAGGCACCAAGGGGTTTGAAACACGCGATTGACCAGGCCGATCGTCATGCCAACCGAAGCGGAGAAACGACCATGTTAACGAAATTCGTCCAGCCTTACCTGTTCTTTGGCGGCCGTTGCGAAGAGGCGCTCGGATTCTATCGCACCGCGCTGGGTGCCGAAGTGGACTTTATCATGCTCTACAAGGATAGCCCGGAACCGACTCCCCCCGGCCGTCTTCCGCCGGGCTTCGAAAACAAGGTTATGCACGCCACGTTCCACGTCGGTGGAAGCACGCTCATGGCTTCGGACGGATGCGAAGCGAAATCGACATTCAGCGGCTTCTCGCTCTCGGTCGCCGTCGCGACGGAAGCCGAGGCGGATCGCGTTTTCGCGGCGCTCGCCGATCGCGGCGAGGTGCAGATGCCGCTGAGCAAGACATTCTGGTCGCCGCGTTTCGGAATGGTTACCGACCGCTTCGGCATCGGATGGATGGTCACCGTGGCAGCCGAACCACCGAATTGAGGACGTCAGGTTGCAAGCTGTCTCGCTTAAGCTGGTTGGCAAGCACAGCCGGTGCATCCTCGCGTGGTCGGCTTGCTCCCAGTGGCGTGGGCAGCTATTTCGTATGGAGCAACGTGAAACCTGTGCGCCACGCGCAGGCCGAGGGTGGCCTGCGCAAAATCGGAGTGGATGGGATGGAATCGCCCCAAGTTGTCAAACCCGTTTTTGTTCCGCCCGGTTGCTTGGAAAGAAAAGATGCCATCGGCTTGCCCGATGGAGTTTCACGTTGGCTGCTACAAACGACCGGCCCTAATACCCCCTTCCCCATTACAACTTCTTCCACGGCCGGACAACGTCCGCTCTACTTTCTCTTTCAACACTCTTGCGGCTCCGCCGCAAAAAATCGGGGCGACTGGATTCGAACCAGCGACCTCTACGTCCCGAACATAACCGGTTGACGTAAGTCCTTATTTCATGGTCGATTTTGAAACCTTTTTGACTTTTCGGCCCACTTCAGGGTTTCAAAAAGGGCTTCAAAACTGTGACCGCTACGCTAGGATGGTTTCAGCCCAATCTCACATCCAGGTCGGGAGGAAACTCAAGCATGGCACATCGGGAACTGATGACCCCCCTTTCAGCAAGCAAACGCTGGGTCAAGAAGGATGAAGGCAAGCAGGTCTACATCGGATACAAACGCCTGAAGAAAGAGTTCCCTGATCTCGTGACCGCCGAAACGAAGGAAGGCACAAGGGAAGCCGCAAACGCTTGGTGGGAGCGGCGACAAGCGAATCGCACTCCCGACACCAGCGAACTCGATCAGGCCATTGATGTCGTAAATATACAAATAAAGGTCGCAGAATTGGCTGGCGACAACCTTCACGCCTACGCCCTGCGTGACGACCTCCGGAAGCTCCAGATTGAAAGAACAAATCCGAATCCACGAAAACCACATCCAGCTTCGCTCGTGCTGCCTCAGTTTGTGGACCCGGTAAATCAGGCCGTTTTCGATGATCGGCTTGCCCGGCTGCGGCAGTCCGAAAAAGCAACGGAGCAAGATCGCACGATCCAGCACCAAGTCGAGGCTTTCTTGGCATTGAAGCGGCGGGCAGTCGAAGCAGGAAACTTGACTCCTGACCGCTGGGAAGTGCTCCGGGTTCACACGGACATTTTCCAAAACGTTGCTATTGGGTCGTCGGATGTGAGTTCCATCAATGAGCAACGCATATTGGATTTCTACCTGAATCTTACGGCTAAGGTGACCAGCAAGAAATTTGCTGCGGCTTACGCCCATGACGTTTTTGGTACATTCAAAGCGTTTGTCCGGCACTTGTGGAGTTTGCGGTTGATCCAACTCCCTCGAAACCTCGATGACCGCAAGTTGATCTTCAATCGCAAGAACAAAGTACCGCAGGTCTGGACCAAGGATGAATTTGACCGTTTTCTTGGGTCTGCTGCACCTCGCACAAAACTGTTCGGCCTACTCATGCTCAACTGTGGATTCTACGGCATTGACATCGCTACCCTGGAACAGGACATGGTCGATTGGAAGGCAGGACGGATCATCCGCAAACGACATAAAGAGCAAGATACTGAAAACGCTCCTGTTGTGAATTGGCTGTTGTGGCCGGAAACCCTCCGCCTACTGAAAGAGCATCGCTCGAAAGACAAGAGACTGGTGTTGGTCAATGAGGACGGCAAGCCGTTGAGGGTTGCCACTTTGGAAGATCGAAACGACGGAAAGGGTGACAAGTTCAGAAAGTCGGACAACATTCGCTCTGCCGTTAGCCGAACCATGAGAAAGCTCAAAATCAAGAAGTCCCCAAGCGATCTGCGAAAAACCGGCCCAAGCAAACTGGAAGAGCACGACGTTTATGGCCGATATTCGCAGCACTTTCTCGGCCAAGCCCCCGACAGCGTAGCGGGGAAGCATTATGTCGTGCCATCACAGGAGCAGCTTGATCGGGCGATTGTTTGGCTGCAAAAGCAATTTGGGATTTAACACGCCCATTGCCGCGTCGCTCTCGGTGGTGAACTCGGGCGTAGGCATCGACATTATGCCGCTGGTGACCGTCGCGGTAATCTCGACCAAGGCGATCATCAACACCCAATTTCCCAGCCTATCACCGGCGAAGCCCAAGGACAAATCGCCACGGAGCACATCGACTCCCTCCATTGCGGCGTCGGAATTGTGGGCAGCTTAATTCGCCCACAGCTTCGTTCAGCCAGCCGAACCTCAGCAATAACGCAGCAGTGGCCATTTTGGGCGACCGAGGAAGCCGTCCCGATCCCCTTGGTCAGGCCCCCGTTTCCAAAGGGCTCGGGCGAGGGGTTGGGGGATGGCTTGGTTGATCGCCATCACCAGCCCCACCAGGATCGATCCACCCGCCACCGTGACATTCGGGATCGGCCTTTTACCGCCGATGTGAAGAAGCGGTTTTGAAATTGGTAGTCGTCGGCGATGCCCAGGTCCGAGGTGAAACCATCGGAACTGATCGGCGAAAGACCA
>Ga0265313_10003587_pt1 | contig 12478 bp, 9 predicted proteins | sample 4123metaG_FD_203122 | JGI IMG/M metagenome (GOLD analysis project Ga0265313, IMG submission 203122) | Rhizosphere microbial communities from Carex aquatilis grown in University of Washington, Seatle, WA, United States - 4-1-23 metaG | ecosystem: Host-associated > Plants > Roots > Rhizosphere >...
GCTCGTCGCCGGGCTGAAGTCCCGCGGCATCTCCCCTGCACTCCTCGAGCAGTGGCTAGCGAAGGACGACCTCGGCGGGATGCGGGCCCTCGCCGAGGAGTCGGGCTGGAGGGTGGCCGCCGACGAGAGCGTGAGCACCGCGGCGGACGCCCGCCTCGTGGCCGGCGCCGGCGCGGCGCAGGTGTTCAACGTGAAGCTCATGAAGGCGGGGATAGCGGAGGCCCTCGAGGTCGCCGCGATCGCGCGCCAGGCCGGCATCGGCCTGATGATCGGGGGCAACGTCGAATCGATCCTGGCGATGACCACATCGGCGTGCTTCGCCTCGGGCCTTGGGGGCTTCGAATTCGCCGATCTGGACACGCCTCTGTTCCTCGCGGAGAACCCCTTCGAAGGGGGGTTCGCCCTCGAGGGCAGCCGGGTGTCCGTCGGCCACCTCGATGCGGGCCACGGCGTCCGGCCCCGGAGCCTTTTGCTTTGAACGGCCGGGGCCGGTCGGGTTAGCTCGGCCGCCATGTCGTTCAACGGGGCCCTAGCGGTCTGCCAATCCGGTTTCGAGGGACTCCTTGCGCGCGAAATGGGGGACCTCGGCCTGCAGGGGGCCTCGAGCGGCCCCGGCTGGGTCTTTGCCGGCCCCTCGCCGGAGCCGGGCACGGGGCCGGCGCTCGAAGGCCTGAGACGGGCGGCGTTTCCCCACGCGGTGCTCGAGTCGCCCGCCGAGGTCGCCGGCGAGAGTGTGAACGCCCTTGCGCAGGGGGTCATGGACCTGTTCTCGGACGGCCTGAGGGGCGAGCGCATCGAGTCGCCCTGGCCCTGCGTCTTCGCGGGAGGCCAGGACGCCCCCGGCCTCGGCCGCCGGGTGGCGTCGGTCGAGGCCGCGTTCCTCGGGCTGCTGAAGAAGAAGCTTGGGCGGGTCGCCAAGCTCGCCTCGCAAGAGAAGCCGAGGGTCGGCCCGGCGCGGGGGCTCTTCGTCTGGTTCACGGACTTCGGACGGGCGCGGGTCGCCCGGTCGGCCTACATGAACGGGCCCTGCAGGATGGCCGACGACGACCAGGCCCCTTCGCGTTCGTACCTCAAGGTCGAGGAGTCGTACGGGATCATCGGCGCCGAGCCCCGCCCCGGTGAATCCGTCTGCGACCTGGGGGCCGCGCCCGGGGGCTGGAGCTACAGCGCCGCGAAGCGCGGCGCGCGGGTGGTCGCGGTCGACAACGGGCCCCTGAAGGGGGGCGCGCTCGGGCACCCGCTCATCGAGCACCGGCGGGCCGACGCGTTCGGCTTCAGCCCGGGCAGGACCGCGGCCTACGACTGGCTCTTCTGCGACATGCTCGACGACCCGCGGAAGGTCCTGCAGTCGATCGTCCGGCCCTGGCTGGACGGGGCCTGGTGCCGCCGGTTCGTGGTCAACCTCAAGTTCGGCCGCGTCGACCCCCTGTCGCTCCTCGCCGACCTTCGCTCACCGGATTCGCCGTTTGCCACGCGCGCGACAGGGGTCAGGATCGTGCACCTGTACCATGACCGCGAGGAGTTCACCGTGACCGGCACCGTCCCGTGAAGGACAGCGAGATTACCATTTGCGGGCTCGCCGCGGTCCGCGCGAGGTTCCAGAGGGACGCTGCATCGATCGTGAGGCTCTTCTTCGACCCGCCGACGTCAAAGCGGGTCGGCATCATCTGCCGCACGCTCGCGGCCGGCCGGAAGGTGTACCGCTGCGTCGAGCCCGCGGAGCTTGAGCGCATCGCCGGCTCCGTGCACCACGGGGGGATCGTCGCCATTGTCGAGGACGCGCCCCCGAGGGTCGCCACGACGGAGGACGCCGCGCTGTGGGGCCGACGCCGCGAGAACCTGGTGGTCCTCGATAGGGTGGGCAACGCCCACAACCTCGGCGCCATCGCCAGGACGGCGGCGTACCTCGGCGTCCCGAGGATCGTCATCGCCGGGGATCCCGCCGCGGCGCGGCCCGGCGCCGCCGCGTACCGGGTCGCCGAGGGCGGGTTGGACGCCGTCGAGGTTCTCGCCGTTGCCGATGTCGCGGCCTTCCTCCGCAGCCTTTCGGCGGCGGGCTTCGACGTCGTCGGGGCGGCGACCCGGGGAGGCGCGATTTCCGACGCGGCCGGCCCCCCGGCGCCGTGGGCGCTGGTCCTCGGAAACGAGGAGCACGGGCTCGCGCCCCCGGTCGAGTCGGCGTGCACCCGCCTCGTGACCATACCCGGCAGCGGCCGGGTCGAGTCCCTGAACGTGTCGGCCGCCGCCGCCATCCTGATCCACAGCCTGATCCGGCGCGCGGGCGGGCCGCGGCGCCGGGACCCGTGAAACTATTTGCCCGGCGAAACGACATCCGAAAGACTCCGCCCCCGTCGTTCCACTCCCAGGCAAGCTCCATCTCAAGACATGAAGATCCGCACCGCACTCACCCTTCTTCTCGCCCTTCCTTTCGCCTCCCCGCTTCTCTCCGCCGCGGACGCGCCCGCAGGCCCGCCGGCTCCGAACGCCGCACCGCCGGGCGGGGGAGACGACGAGCCGAAGACCGAGCTTGAAACGCGGATGGAAAGGGTGGGGAAGGCCTTCCGCAAGCTGAAGAAGCAGGTCGCCGATCCCGCCCAGAACGCGTCGTCGCTCCAGCTCCTTGCGACCATGCAGGGCGCCCTGAAGGAGTCCGTCGGCCTGACGCCCGCCAAGACCGCGGACCTTCCCGCCGATCAGCGGGCGAAGTTCGTCGAGGACTTCAAGGCGGGCATCAAGGGCATGCAGGACGAGTTCTCAAAGCTGGCGGACGCGCTTTCCTCCGGAAGGAATGACGACGCGGCGAGGATTGTGGACGAGATCGGCGAGCTCGAGAAGAAGGACCACAAGGAATTCAAGAAGCCGAAGAAGGACTGACGGGGGCGTCCTTCCTCGCGCGCGCCAGCTGGGCCCCGAGGCGTTCGGCACGCTCCTTGAGTGTCCCGACCTCCCGGTCCAGCTCCGCGTCCGTGTAGACCTTGGCGAAGCCCTGGAGGTCCGACGCGGCCTCGCAGAGCTCCGCGGCGCCGACCATCCGGGCAAGGGAGAGGACCCGGTGGGCCGCGGACGCCATCGCCGGGCGAGAGAGGGAGGCGTGGGCCGCGTCAAGCTGCCGCACCGCCTCCTCGAGCGACGCCGCGAATCGTGCCAGCTCGCGATCCAGGCTGCCCGCCGACCCGTCGGTCAGGTGCAGCAGCAGCTCGAGGCTGAGTGACGGGGTGGCCGGCGGCGACGGGGTGGACGCAGTCGCGGCAGGGGCCGCGTGGCGTCCGGATCCGCTGAAGGCGATGAGGGCCGCACGCAGCTTCTCAGGCGTGATCGGCTTGCCGATGAATGCGTCCATCCCCGCCGCCATGCACGAGTTCCGGTCGGCGACCGTCGATAGGGCCGTCGTCGCAACCAGGTACGTCCGGGGCCGCTGGGCCTCGGAAGCGCGAAACCGCCGGGCCACCTCGATTCCGCTCACCCGGGGAAGGTCGCAGTCGATCAGGACGACCCGGTAGGCGGCCGAGGCGAGGCACTCCAGGGCCTCCTGCCCATCCGAAGCAAACTCGACCCGGAACCCCAGCCTTTCGAGCATGAGGCCCAGGGCCCGCGCATTGTAGTCGATGTCCTCCACGACGAGGGCCCTTGCGCCGCACGCGTCGAATGCGCCGAATTCGAGGACGGACGTCGGGCAGGCCTCGAGTGGAATGCGAAGGAAGAAGGTCGATCCCTGGCCGACCGCCGACGTGAGGCCGACGGAGCCGCCCATCCGCTCGGCGAGCGCCCGGCAGACCGCCAGGCCGAGGCCCGTGCCCGGAATCGCAAAGGTGCGTGCGGACTTAAGCCGGGAGAAGCGGACGAAGAGGCTCTTCTGCTCCTCCTCGGGGATCCCGATCCCGTCGTCGGCGACCTGGAACGCGAGGGCGCTGCCCTCCGGCTCCACCGAAAGCCGGACCGTGCGCCCGCCAAACTTGAGGGAATTCACCGCGAAGTTCACGATCACCTGCTGGATCCGCGCGCCGTCTCCCAGGATGCGCTCCGGGAGCCGGCCGTCGACCGCAACCTCGATCCGCGCCCCTGGCGAGCGGGCCTCGAGCATGCTCGCGACGTTCTCAAGGATCTCCCGGGGGCTGACCGGCGACGGCGTGATCCCGTACGCCCCGGCCTCGATCGACGCGAAGTCGAGCACATCCTCGACCAGCGAGGCCAGGAAGTTGGCGCAGCTGCGGATGGTGGCCACGAGCCTCTGCTGCTCCGGTCCCAGGGGCATCTCGGAGAGTGCGACCGCGGAGGCGACGATCCCGCCCATCGGGTTGCGGATCTCATGGCTCATGCTCGCGACAAACTCCGTCTTTGCCGCGCTCGCCTTCTCGAGCTCCTCGGTGCGGCGGCGCACGAGCTCCTCGAGCGCCTCGGCCCTGCGCCTGAGCGCCCCCGTGCGGATGCGCAGGAGGCCGAGGATCCCGAGGGCCGCGGCGAGGCCGAGTGCGACCCGGGCCGGGGTGGTCGCCCACCAGGGCGGGGCGATGCTGAAATGCAGGAGGGCGGCCTCGCCGACCTCCCCGGAGTCCGTGACCAGCCTGACCCTGAAGTCGTAGCTCCCCTCCCTTAGGCCTGAGACATCCCGCTCGGCCGACTGGGTCGGCGGCGACCACTGGCTCTCGACGCCGCCGAGCATCGTCTGGAAGCTCTCCGACTCGCGCATGCCGTAGTCGAGCGAGCTGTATTCGATGTGGATCCCGTGGGTTGTGTACGGGAGCGCCCCGGCGACGGGTGCCTCGGGCAGGCCCTCGGCCGGCGTTGCCCACGCCCGCACCGAGGGTACGCGCGGCGGCGGGCGCGGGGACAGCGCGGCGGGCCCTGCGCGGATGAGGGACTCCGTTCCGGATATGATGAGATCGTCGCGCCCCGGAGTGTGGAGGACGCGAAGGCTCAGCACGGATCCCGCGCCGGAGAGGCCCTCGAGCGACTGGGGTGTCCACACGGCCCGGTCTCCCGTGAGGGAGATGCGCCCGAGCCTGGGGGAATGGCCCCCCTCGTCCGGGTAGATGGCCGCCCAGGCGCCGCCGCCGCTGTCCGGATTGGAAACGGCCGAGGGGCTGCCCTGCGGGACGCCCGCGATGGGGAGGAACCGGTCCCGTCCCTCGTCGAGCAGGAACGCCTCGCCCTTGGTGAGGACCACGATCCTCGCCCCGACCCGCGTGACGAATGCGGCGCCGGTGGCTGCGACGGGCCCGTAGCGCGGGCCTGCGGGAGCCGACTTGATCGAGCCTGGGCCCGCGACATACAGACCCTTCGACGGCGTCCCTATCCAGACCCGGCCCGACGGCTCGTCGGCGACCGAGTCGCCATAGTCGGGCAGGCCGTCCGCGACCACGGCTGAGCCGCCGGTCTCCGGGTCGACCGAAAGGACGCGGTCAAACAGGGACGACAGGATTCGCCCGGGCCGAGCCCGGGAGGGGGTCGTCCGGAACACGACGTCGTCCAGGGCCATCAGGGGCCTCAAGCCCGCCGGGGTCCAGATCCCGAGGCCGTGGAAGTGCCCCACGGCGAGCCCCCGCGGCGTCGAGAGCAGGCTGTAGAACCTGCCGCTCGTGGTGCCTTGCGCCTCGAACTGGCCGGCGCCGCCCCACTGGGGGTCGCCGCCCAGGCGGAAGAGGTCGTTGTGGGACACCAGGAACACGGCCCCCGAATACTCGTCGATCGAGCAGCAGCCGCCCGGGGGATAGCCGCTGCGCGGGCCGTAGACCGCCGTGTCGGATCCCACCGCTAGCCGCACGATCTGCGAGGGTCCTGTCGCCCAGAGCGCACCGTCGCGGTCCACGAAGAGCGAGTAGATCTGGTTGGCCGGCAGGCCCGTCCTGAGACTGAAGACCCTGCGGACGGCGCCCTCCGGGGAGACGATCGCGATGCCGCCCTGGAGCGTGCCGATCGCCAGCGATCCGTCGCCGAGGCGCGCCACGGACGTCGGCGTGTTCGAGCGGGCAAAGGCGGAGGCCTCGGTGTCCAGGGGCGCGCAGGCGCCTTCGTGCAGCCTCTTGAAGCCCTGCGAGGTCAACAGAAGCAGATCCGCTGCGGTGTCGTCGAGCCATCGGACCTCGGAGGCCCCGATCACCGACGCCGGCACGGCGACGGAGGGTCCCGCCCTGCCCATCACGAGGAGGCCGAGCGGCGGATAATGGACGTAGACAGCGCGGGCCGTGCGGGTCGACCACAGGATGTTCATGCCGGGAAAGTCCCATGTCTCGAACCTCCTCCCGTCCCACCTGAGGATCCTCTCGCGGGCCACGAAGATGGCGCCGCCGTCGCTTTGGGCGTACACCCTCCAGACGTCGCCGAGATCGGCCGCTCCAGCGGGGACCCGGGGCATCAGGGAATGGTAGTGCAGGCGGCCCAGGCCGCCGGGCTCGAACCAGCCGATCTGGTTGACGCCCGCGGCCCAGATGCGGCCGTCTGGAGCGACGTCGAGCCCGCGAACCAGGTAGGTGGCGTCCATCTTCTCGGTGCGCCAGCGGTCCCCGTCGAACGACACAACCGTGTCGCACCCGAAGTACATCGTTCCCGAGAGGTCCTGAGCGGCCGACCAGGCCATGGTCGCCACGCCCGTCTCGCGGGCCGTGAACACGCGCATCGGGGGCATGCCCTCCGCCCCGTGCCAAGGGCCGTCCGCCGCCACCGGCGACGCGGCGGCCGCCCGGGCGGCTATCCAGAGGAGAGCGCAACCCGCAAGGAGGCGCAGCGGCGGCTGTGATTCGGAAACGACCCCTCTGATGAAACCCGCTTCTGCGGGCTCGTCATGGACTTTTCGTACGCAAAAACATGTACCCCGCGTACCGGGTTTCCGGGGGGTCAGGGCGTCACGACGTCGATTGCGCTCTGGGCCGGGTACGTCCGGCCCTCGGGATCGGTGGCGCGGACGTAGAGCATGTGCCGGCCCGGCGCCAGGTCCGCGGGAAGCGTGCCGCGCCAGAGGTGATAGCAGACCACCGGGTCGGGGAGTCGGGTTCGTCCGGAGGGGCGGCTGTCCGCGTCCTGGGCAAGGAAGGTGGCGGCATACGACGGGTCCCAGCCTAGGATCCTTCGGATGGGGTTCCACGCCCGGTCGTCGACGCGCGCCTCCACGGTCCATCCGTCGTGGCCGTTGAAGACGTTGGCGTAGTAGGAGACGAAGCCCTGCCTCGGCGCGACCGCCGCAGGCGCGTGCAGGGCGAGCTGATGGTCGGCGGGCAGCCTCGAGGGGACGTAATCGAATGTCACCCTGTCGCCCGCGAACTGAAGGACCGCGTATCCGGGAGGCGTTCCGTCCCACATCGTCGCCACCGGGATCCCGCCGCTGTCCAGCGGCCCGCCCCAGAATCCGCCGCAGGCCGCGGCGACATTATACTCGTGGAGGGGATTCGGCCCGGCCCAGCCGTCCCCGGGGCCGTGCATCACGTGCCGCTGGTAATGGGTGTGGCCGGAGAGGACGAGGACATGCGGGCGGCCGCCGAGGAGGCCGAAGAGCCTTTGCCGGTCGGCCGGCCGGAACGTCTCGGTCCCGGACGGATCCGGCGGAAAGAGCGGGACGTGCACCATGAGGACCACCCACTCGTCGTCCGGGGTCACCGCGAGGAGGTTCCCGAGGAACTGAAGCTGGTCGCCGCGCAGCCCGCCGACATAGCGCGGCCCGCCCTGCGGCCTCACGTCGTCCAGGGCCACAAAGAGCGCGGGCCCCGCATGGAAGGCGTAGGTCGAAGGCCCGTAGACGGCCTCGAAGGGCGCCACCGCGGCGGCCTCGTCGGGCGTGCCGAGCGCGAGATCGTGGTTGCCGGGGATGCTGTACCAGGGCACGCCGATCCGCGCCAGCGCGGCGTTCACCGCATGGAACAGGTCGGGCCGGTCATAGACGACGTCGCCCAGCGTGACGCCGAACGCCACATCCCCCCTGCCGCCGACCCGGTCGACGAGCCCCCGGGAAAGGTAGCCGACCTCGGCGGCGGACGCGGGCTGCGGGTCGGTGACCACGAGCACCCGGAGGGCATCCGGCTCGTCCGCCCTTCGGAGCGGGAAATCGACGGCCGCGCGGGCCCCGGGCGGCGCGTGGAAGAGCGGCAGGTTCTCGGCGTCCACGGGCGGGCGCCAGCCCCTCGGCTTCACCACAAAGACCCGGGCGCCCGGCCTGTCGGGGATGCGGTAGGCGCCGTCCGGACCCGTCAGGACGACGTCGACGCCGTTTGAGACGGCGACGGACGCCAGGCCGGGTTCGCCTGGCTGGCGCACGCCGTCCCCGTTCCCGTCGTCGAAGACGAACCCGGCGGCGCCGAATGCGCGCGCCGCGGCGAAGGAGGCCAGGACGGCCAGGGGCAGCAACCCGGGTAATGCCGCACCGCGGCTCATCGGTGCCCGGCGACGGCGTGGGGCGCGTAGGGCGCCTCAAGGGCGGCGACCTCGTCTGCGCCGAGCTTGAGCCGCAGGGCGGCGACGGCGTCCTCGATGTGGTGCGGCTTGGAGGCGCCAACGATCGGCGCGACGACGCAGGGCCGCTGGCAAAGCCATGCGAGCGCGACCTGCGCGGGCGGGACGCCCCTGGCCGCCGCCACCTTCTGGACCGCGGCGACGATCGCCCGGTCCCCCTCCGTCAGGCCCTGGCCGTAGAGACTGCGCGCGTAGTCGTCCGTGGAGGCGCGCGCCGTGGCTGCATCCGGGCCGCGGGCAAGGATGCCGCGCGCGAGCGGGCTCCACGGCAGGAGCCCGATGGACCGGTCGGTGCAGTAGGGTACCATCTCCCGCTCCTCTTCCCGGTACAGCAGGTTGTAGTGATTCTGCATCGTGACGAACGGCGTCCAGCCCCGCGCCTCGGCCGCGTGGATCATCTTCGAGAGCTGCCAGGCGAACATCGACGACGCTCCCAGGTGAAGCACCTTGCCGGCCCGGATGAGATCGTCGAGCGCCTGCATCGTCTCCTCGATCGGCGTCTCGGGGTCGAACCGGTGGATCTGGTACAGGTCCACGTAGTCGGTCCCGAGGCGCCTGAGGCTGTCCTCGATCGCGTGGCGGATGTGTTTTCTCGAGAGGCCGCGCTGGTTCGGGTCGTCGCCCATCGCGTTGAACACCTTCGTGGCGATGACGACGCGGTCGCGGCCCGGTCCGAAGTCCCTGAGCGCCCTGCCGAGGACCTCCTCGCTCGCGCCGAGCGAGTACATGTCCGCCGAGTCGAAGAAATTGATGCCGGCTTCGAGCGCCCCCTTGATGAACGGCCGGCTCTCCCGCTCGTCGAGGACCCACGGCCTCCACTTGCTGGAGCCGTAGGTCATCGTGCCCAGGCAGATCCTGGACACCTTTAGCCCGGTCCGTCCTAGGTTGACGTAGTCCATGGCGGCAGGCCCCGGCCTATTTCGCCGGCGGCGGCCCGTGGTGCGCCGCGTGGGCGGCGTAGGCTGCCGTGTCGGAGAGCATGGCGTCGATCGTCGCCACCAGCGGCTCGATCCTCACCAGGCCGGAGAACACCGCCTTGTCGCCGATCGAGTCCTCGAGCACGAATGCGGGGCGCTGCGTGATTCGGTGCGAGTAGAACTCGGCCGTGCTCGCGTCCACCCTTGCCCTGATGGCGGACGACTCCGCGCGCGCCCGGAGCTTCTTGGCGGGCACCCCCGAGGCCTTCGACGCCACCGCCACGGCCTCCCCGATCCCGCCGACCTTCCGGCCGTCGATCACGGCGGCCCGCGAAAGCGCGAGCCGGATCGTGTCGTCATGGAACCCGAAGTCCTTGCCCGCCTCGGCCACGAGGCTGGGGTTGACGAAGCCGTCGGTGCGCGAGTCCTCGTACCAGCCCGAGTTGAGCATGTACGTCGAGTGCATGACGGTGCCGCCGCTCCGGCGGTAGAACCAGTCGCACTGGCTGCGGGAAACGGGAAAGTCCTCCGGGCGCATGAGGGCGATCCGCCATTCGAATTCGGCCCGGCCGTCGTAACGCGCCTTGAGATCCGCCCACACCGGCTCGACCCAATGGCACCAGGATGACAGGACCTCGAGGTAATATGTGACTTTCATCCGGGGAAGAGGAACGCGGCGGCGGCCCCGCGTCAAGGAGGCTGACCCGGGCGTAAACACGGCATTGAAATGGGCCTGCCGGGCTGTCTCGCTGGTGCGAATGAAGGTCCTTGGCATAGACATTGGAGGATCCGCGATCAAGGGCGCCCCGGTCGACACGTTGACGGGGCGCCTCCTTTCCGAGCGGTTCAAGATCGAGACGCCGCTCCTTCTCTCGCCCAGCGAAATGGCCGACGCCGCGGGCATGATCGCCGCGCACTTCAAATGGAGGGGGCCCGTCGGGATGGGCTTCCCGGGGGTCATCCACGGCGGCACGATCCTGACGTCGGCGAACCTCGACAAGAAGTTCGTCGGCTGCAGCGGAATCAAGCTCTTCGCCAGGGAGATGGGCCTTCACGTCGCGCTGACGAATGACGCCGCCGCCGCGGGCCTGGCCGAGATGCGGTTTGGCGCCGGCAGGAATTTCGGCGGAAAGGTCCTCATGCTCACCCTGGGGACGGGGGTGGGCTCCGTCCTCTTCTTCCGGGGCTCGATCTTCCCGTGCGAGCTTGGCCACCTGCAGATGGACGGAAGGGACGCCGAGAAGCGCGTCGCGGCATCGGTGAAGCACCGGAAGGACCTCTCGTGGAAGGAGTGGGGGACCCGCCTCGGCCATTACATCGAGACCCTCGAGGACATCCTCTGGCCGGAGCTGATCATCATCGGCGGCGGCATCAGCGCGAAGCACGCCAAGTTCTTCAAGTACGTGAAGACCCGGGCGCGGTTGGTCCCGGCCGGGTTCCTGAATGAGGCGGGTATCGTCGGGGCCGCGCTCTGGGCCGAGTGGGAGCGCCGCGACGGCACAGCGCGCGGCTCGTTGTAAAGCGGCGCTCGCCGAATCCGGGCGCACCAGGGCGTCGGTCCGGCTCGCATTTCCGTGGATTCGTCGCAAAAGCGAGGATATCTGCTTGATCCGGCCGATCCCGGGGTCGAATGAACGTCGCCGAATCCATGAAGAATCGATGGCTAAGGATAGCCGCCACGGCTGCGGGGTGGGCCTTCCTCGGCCTCGTGCTATCCCTCGAGGTCTACTTCAACCAGCGGGCGGAGATGAGCTGGGCCGACTTCGTGGAGGTCGCGATCCCGCAGTTCGGGCGCGCGGCCATGTGGGCGTGCCTCGCGCCCTTCATCCTGATGCTCCGGGCGAGGATGCCGCTGAGCTCCGGCCACTGGATGGGCGGCGTGCTCTTCCACATCGCGTTCAGCTTCCTCGTGATGGCCACGTTCTACCTGGGCCGGATCGAGGCGTACTCGATCTTCTTCGGCATGCTGGATGGCGGATTCTGGCGCACGGCCGTGAGGAGCTTCTACGGCCACAACATGGTGGACATGGCGTACTACTGGGCCGTTATCGCGTTCGGCTACGGCGGCGAGCTGCAGCGAAGGTTCAAGAACGAGGAGATACGGGCGGTTCAGCTCGAGAACCGCCTGATCGAGGCCGAGCTCAGGGCGCTCCGGGAGCAGCTCAAGCCCCACTTTCTCTTCAACACCCTGAACACCATCTCGGTGCTGGTGCGTGACGGGAAGAACGCAACGGCTGTAACTTTGCTGGCCCGCCTGGGTTCTCTCCTGCGAATGTCCCTTGAAGGGAACCACAAGAACGAGACTACCCTGCGCGTCGAGATGGACTTCCTGGAGCGCTACATCGAGATCCAGAAGGCGAGGTTTCCCGACCGCCTCACCGTGGGCATCGCCGTCGACGAGGAGGCCCTCGGCGTGCCCGTCCCGTGGCTTCTCCTCCAGCCGATCGTCGAGAACGCGATCCTGCACGGAGTCGCGCCGAAGGCCGGCCCCGGGCGCGTGGACATCCTCGGCCGCGTGGAGGCAGGCGCGCTCCACCTCGAGGTGCGCGACGACGGCCCCGGTCTGCCCGAGAACCGCCGGGTGGTCGAGGGCACCGGCCTGTCGAACACCCGCGAGCGCATCGCCAAGATCTACGGGGGCAGAGGCCGCATGACGCTCAGCGGCCGGCCCACGGGCGGCATTTCCGTCGAGATCATACTCCCATGCAAAACCTGACCATGCCGAACCTGACCACGCAGCGCAAAGCCGAGGCCCCCTTCCGCATCAGGACCCTGATCGCGGACGACGAGCCGATCGCCCGCAGGGGGGTGCGCCTCCTCCTCGAGCGCGACAAGGGCGTCGAGATCGTCGGCGAGGCGGCGGGAGGGATCGAGGCGGCCGACCTGATCCTGCGCCTCCGGCCGGATCTGGTCTTTCTCGACGTCCAGATGGTGGGCTGCGACGGGTTTGAGACGCTCAGGCGCGTCGGGCCGGAGGCGGCGCCCGTGGTCGTCTTTGTCACCGCCTACGACGAGTACGCGCTTCGCGCCTTCGAATTCAACGCGGTCGACTACCTGCTCAAGCCCTATGACGACGGCCGGTTCGCCGCGGCGCTCGACCGGGCGCGCGACCTGGTCCTGCGCAA
>Ga0265313_10003588_pt1 | contig 12478 bp, 9 predicted proteins | sample 4123metaG_FD_203122 | JGI IMG/M metagenome (GOLD analysis project Ga0265313, IMG submission 203122) | Rhizosphere microbial communities from Carex aquatilis grown in University of Washington, Seatle, WA, United States - 4-1-23 metaG | ecosystem: Host-associated > Plants > Roots > Rhizosphere >...
CGGCAAGTGCCGAAAGGCCGCCGGGGAGGAAAGTCCGGGCTCCATGGAGACACGGTGCCGGATAACGTCCGGCGAGGGCGACCTCAGGGAAAGTGCCACAGAAAAGCGTACCGCCGCGCGGAGCTTCGGCTTCCTGCGGTAAGGGTGAAACGGTGGGGTAAGAGCCCACCGCGGACCTGGCAACAGGGCCGGCATGGTAAACCCCACCGGGAGCAATACCGAATAGGGATGGCGCGCGGGCGTGAGTTCGCAGGCCTGTTTCCGGGCCAGTCATCCGGGTAGGTAGCGTGAGGCGCCGGGCAACCGGCGTCCAAGAAGAATGGCCGTCACGCGGCGGGCAACCGCCGCCGTACAGAACCCGGCTTACAGGCCAACTGGCGATTACGATGAGGGGCCGTCGTCCGGACAAGGGCGGCGGCCCCGCCATTCAGGGCCACCGTTCTCCGCTCATTCCCGCGAAAGCGGGAATCCAGCCGACGATTCAGCAAGACTTACGTGCGCGGCGACACAGCGTGGCTCCGCGCCTCCCGTTCCTCAGAACGTCCGGTTCATCCCCGCCTGTGCGGAAAGGCCGAAGGTGTCGGCCGTGTCGTAGCTGGCGTTGAAGTCGGCGCTGAAGTGGGTGCCATCGACGGCATCGAAGGTCGTGCCGGCGCCGAGGAAGCCGCGCGCCACCGATTGCTGCCCGCTGGCAAGCAGCGCGATGTCCTGGCCGAGCAGCGTGCCGTCGACCGCGCCGCCCCAGGTGAAGATGCCGTCGACGCCGGCCGTGACGTTGAAGCGCCGAACGCCGGCATCGCTGACCGTGGCGGCGAGGTCCGTCCTTACCGCGCCGTGCACGTCGAGCGCTTGCCCGGTGCCGCTGTCGGCCGTCACGTCGGCGGCCGAGCCGCTTTCCGTGTAGCCGCCGCGGTAGAGCCCGGCGTAGCGCAGCCCGACGCTGGGCGAGACGACCGCATCGCCCACATGCTCGTGCAGGCCAAGCGTCAGCGCCGGGCTTGCATAGAAGCTGCCGTAGTCGGCCCGCGCCGTCTCCAGTCCGCCGCTCACCAGATTGTTAGCAACCATGCGGTCGCTGGAGTTGTCGAGCCCGCCGCCGACGAGCGACAGATGGGTGAAGGCCTTGCCGTCGTCGTGGCTGAAGTAGCCGCCGGCGAAGGCGCCGACCGCGTTGATGTTGGTGCTGCCGGCGTCGGTGGAGATCGAACCGGCCGCGACGCCGCCGAAGAGGCCGGCCGTGCTGTCGGCCGACAGCGCGCGATCAGCGCCGGCCATCATGCCGCCGGCGACATCGCCATAGCCGTCAAGCGAGCCCGAGGCGGCATAGCGGTCGTAAAATCCGAGCCCCGCCGTCCAGTAGTCGCGATGCACCGAAGCGGCCGAGCCGGGCAGGGCGCCCGTGGTCAGTCCGTCGCCGTCGGCCGCGCCCATGCGCGCCTCCACCGTGTCCGCGACAGAGCGGCTGAGATCGAAAGCGAAGCCGTTCACCGCGGCAAGCCCGGTCGGATCGACAACCGCCAGCAGCGCCGCGTCGATGACATAAGGCTGCCCGTTCGTGTTGAGCGTCTCCGGCAGATCGTCCGGTGAATCGAAGGTGAGCGCTGTGTTGAGCCCGGTGCCGATGTTGAGCGTCGCGCTGCCTGGATCTTCGAAGTAAAGGCCGCCCTGGATGGCAGAGTGGGCGAGTAGCGTCACCGTATCGTTCGCGCCGTACATGTCGATGGCATAGGGATCGCCGGCCGAGGCGGTCGCGATGATGGTGCCGCTGTTGATCAGCGTCGCGTTATCGCCGGCCTGGTTAAGCACGCCTTCGCCGTATTCGACGCCGTTTGCGATGATGACGCCTCGGTTGATGATCGTGGCGTTCTCGGAGAGGAAGGAATAGATGCCGTAAGCCCCGTCGCCAGTGGCTGTGATCTTGCCTTTGTTGACGGTCTCGGTGTCGTCGGACGCGAACACGTAAATGCCGATCGCGGAACCGCCGGAACCTGCCGTGGAGTCTGTGGTGGCGTTGATGGCGCCGCTGTTGGTGGCGGTTACACCGTTGGCGAAGACAAGCATCCCCCACGTGGCGTAGCCGGTCGTATTGATCGTGCCGGTGTTGGCGACGGTTGAGTAGTCGCCATCCACCACAATGCCCCCGCTCCTGTCGCCGGTCACGGTCACGTCGTCGATCGTCGTGATCGTTCCGCTGTTGTTGATCGTCGCATGGTCGCTCCACGTCGAAATGCCCGTGGTCAACGTCCCGGTTTCGGTGATCGTCCCACTGTTGGTGACGATGGCATGAGTGCCGACTTGGACGTTGATCCCCGCCTGCGTGTCGCCCGATCCGGTGATGGTGCCGGCGTTGTTGGCAGTGAAGTAGTCCTGCGCGGAGTAGATGCCGTACGACTCGAAGCCGTTGGTGCCGATCGTGCCTCGGTTATTGACAGTCTGGTGGTCCGACTCCGACAGGACGCCGGGATTGTTGTCACCGGTCGTCTGTATGGCGCCGCCCTTTTCGATCGTCCCGGTGTCGCCGGAATCGGGCAAGACCTGTGTGGCGGTAACGGTCTGCCCGTTCTGGATAGTAAAGCTCGCCGCCTCGGCGGCCGATGCCAGGAAAAGTGCCCCCAGCGCCAGGGCACAGAAAATACGCAGCACGGCACGTCCCGGCATCTGAAGTCCCCCAAGACCAGATTTCAGGCGCCGCCACGCCCGTCAGTCGCCAGAACCCTAGCCACTGCCAGAAACTGCGGCAACAAACCTGACGTTTATGTCAGCCGAACTTCCCGCCCTGTGTCCCCCGCGCCACCTTTGCGCACCCCAAATCAAAATCCGGTAGGTCGCGGCCGGTCTCACCACTAGACCCAGCACTGTCCATTTTGGGACAAACTCTCTTCCGCCAACCTACGGAATCTTAAGCCTAATCGGGTCTTATCGTTCGCGAGCGCCGGGTCTGGTTTCTGCGTACCGGCGCGTTTCCCTTCGCTGCGGATTTGGGGGCGGGATTTGGTTGACGTCCCAGAAAATCCCATGGTATCCCATGACATCCCGGGAATGAGCCAGCGCATCTGGCTGGCCGGCGCGAAAGCGCCGTCCGTTCCGGCCGTCGCGTGGCGCGGCCGTCCCGGACTGTATGCGTGGGAGCTGGGACCGTTCAGCGATGGAAGACTTCGTGTCCACATACACCAACAGGCTGGACGCCAAGGGGCGCGTGTCGATCCCCGCCTCGTTTCGCGCCGTTCTGGCGGTGGATGGGTTCGACGGTCTCTACTGCTGCCCGACGCTCGATCGCAATGCGGTGGATGCCGGCGGCAACCGCTTTCGCACCGTGATCGGAGAGAGCCTCAGGAATTTCGAGCCGTTCTCGGAGGACCACGAATATCTCTCGACCACGCTCATCGGCGAAAGCGAGATCCTGAAGATCGATCAGGACGGCCGGGTCGTTCTCTCGGATGCAATCAAATTGCACGCCGGGATTGCGGAAGCCGTAACCTTTGTGGGTCAGGGCTACAAATTCCAGATTTGGGAGCCGAGCCGTTTCTCCGCCTACCGGGAAGAGGCCAAAAACCGGTTGCGCGACTTGAGAAAGCGGTTCGTCCCAAGCCACGGGGCGACAGGCGTGACGTCGAGGACCGACGCGTAATGACGGGCCGCGGCACACCGGGCGGTGGTGTCGCTGGCGGACTGGCCCGTCATGTTCCGGTCCTCATCAAGGAGGTGCTTGAAATCCTCGCGCCTGTCGCCGGTGGCACTTTCATCGACGGGACGTTCGGCGCCGGCGGCTACACGTCGGCCATTCTCGCCACCGGCGCTTCGGTCATCGCGGTCGATCGCGATCCGACCGCCATCGCCGCGGGGCATTCCCTGGTCGCGTCGGCTGCCGGCCGGCTGACGCTGGTCGAGGGACATTTCGCCGAGCTCGACGCCATCGCCCGCGCTCACGGCCGCGAGCGCGTCGACGGCGTCGTTCTCGATATTGGCGTCTCGTCCATGCAGCTCGATACTGCCGACCGTGGCTTCTCGTTCCGGGCCGATGGTCCGCTCGACATGCGCATGGGCGGCGAGGGGCCGACCGCCGCCGACATCGTCAACGGCATGGAGCGCGGTGATCTCGCCCGCGTCATCGCCGTGCTGGGTGAAGAGAAGAAGGCCCGCCTGGTCGCCGCAGCCATCGACCGCGCCCGTCGTGCCGGCCCGATCTCGACCACGGCCGAGCTTGCCGAGATCGTCTCCAAGGCCATCGGCCGCGGCGGCGCCGATCGCATTCACCCGGCGACCCGCACGTTTCAGGCGTTGCGCATCTTCGTCAATCGCGAGCTCGACGAACTGGCCGAAGCGCTCGCCGCCTCGGAGCGCGTGCTTGCCCCCGGCGGTCGCCTCGTCGTCGTCTCCTTTCATTCGCTGGAAGACCGCATCGTGAAGCGCTTCCTCGCTGATCGCTCCGCCGACCGCCCCACGGGATCGCGCCATGCCCCCGAGGCGACCGTGCCGCCTCCCACCTTCGAGCTTCTCACCAAGGGCGCGGTCGAGCCCGGCGAGGCGGAAATCGCCGCCAATCCGCGTGCCCGCTCGGCGCGCCTGCGCGCCGCCCGGCGCACCGCCGCCGGTCCCCGCGCCATCGATGTCGAAGCGATTGGCGTGCCGTCGCTGCCTGAATTCGAGGCGAGGAGGCGATGGGCATGATCCGCCGCATTTTGAATCTCCTGCTCCTGCTCGCCATGATCACCGGCGCGGCCGTCACCTACGACATGAAGCACAAGGCCGAGCTTGCCGCCGATCGCAACGCCAAGCTTGAGAGCGAGATCGCGAAGGACAAGGATTCGATTGCGCTGCTCCGTGCCGAGTGGAGCCTGCTCACCCAGCCCAGCCGCCTGCAGGCGCTGGTCGACAAGTACGCCGATCACTTCCAGCTTCAGCCGTTCACGCCGGCCCAGATCGCCCGCATCGACGACATTCCGCTCCGCTCGCCGGCAGCCCCGGCAGCGGCAGCCGCCGCTCCCGATCCGATAGCCGGCCTCGCGGCCGCCGCGCGGCAGTAGCGCCGATGGCAGACGTCGCTCTCCCGCCCATGCACGACGCCGGCGCCCTGGATGAGGCAGCGGAAGCCGCGCCCGCCGTGCCGCGCGACGACATGCGCGGCCGCGTCCGCCTGGTCACGCTCACCTTCCTTCTCGTCTTTCTGGCGCTTGCTGGCCGTCTCATCATGTTCGGCCTCACGCCCGCCGGTCGCGGCCTCGCTGACGATCCCAATGTCATTGCCGCCAGCGCGCGGCCCGACCTCGTCGACCGCAACGGCCAGATTCTGGCCACCGACATCAAGATGGCCTCGCTCTATGCCGAGCCCCGCAACATTCTCGATCCCGACGAGGCGACCGAACTCCTCACCAGCGTGCTGCCCGATCTCGACGCCTCCGAACTGCGCCGGAAGCTTTCCACCAGCGCCGGCTTCGTCTGGTTGAAGCGCGAGATCTCGCCGATCCAGGAACAGCAGGTCCACGCCCTTGGCATCCCCGGCCTCGGCTTCATGTCGGAGAGCCGGCGCTTCTATCCTGGCGGCTCCACCGCCTCCCACATCCTCGGCATGGTCAACATCGACAACCAGGGCATCGCCGGCTTCGAGAAATTCGTCGACGATCACGGTCTGGCCGCGCTCCACGCCGCCGGCTTCGCGAGCACCGAGGACATGGCGCCGGTCGCCCTGTCGATTGATCTCCGCGTCCAGCACATCGTCTATGACGAGCTGACCGATGCCCAGCAGCGCTATCACGCCGAAGGCTCCGCCGCCGTTGTGCTCAACGCCCACACCGGCGAGGTGCTGGCGATGGCCTCGCTCCCCGATTTCGACCCCAACAATCCGGTTGACGCGCAGAAGAAGGACCGGCTGAACCGCATGACCGCCGGCGCCTACGAGCTGGGTTCGGTGTTCAAGAGCTTCACCTTCGCCATGGCCCTCGACAGCGGCGCCGTGAAGATGAGCGACGTCTTCGACGCCAGCCAGCCCATTCACGTCGGGCGCTTCACCATCCACGATTTCCACGCCCAGCATCGCCCACTGACGCTGCCCGAGATTTTCATCTACTCGTCCAACATCGGCGCCGCCCGCATGGCGATGAAGGCCGGTGGCGACCTCCAGCAGCAGTATCTCCGCCGCTTCGGCCTGCTCACCAAGCTGCAGACCGACCTGCCCGAGGTTGCCTCACCCATCCTGCCGAAAAAGTGGACCGACCTCACCACCATGCAGGTCGCCTTCGGCCAGGGCATTGCCGTCACCCCGATGCAGACCGCGGTCGCCGACTGTGCGCTGGTCAATGGCGGCTGGCTCGTGCCCCCCACCTTCGAGCCGCGCACCGCGGCCGAAGCGCAGAAACTCGCGGTGCGCGTGGTCAGCCAGCACACCAGCGACCAGTTGCGCTATCTCTTCCGCCTGAACGTCGAAAAGGGGTCCGGGCGGAGCGCCAACGTTCCCGGCTATATGGTTGGCGGCAAGACCGGAACCGCGCAGAAAGTCGACAACGGCCACTATTCTGCCAATAAGCGGCTGAATTCCTTCCTCGCCGCATTTCCCATCGACAACCCGCAGTACGTTGTGCTGGTGATGCTTGACGACCCGCAGCCTGAGAAACAGGGTGAGGGGGCCACCGCCGGAATGAATGCGGCGCCGGTTGTCGGGGCAATCATCCGCCGTTCGGCGGCGCTGCTCGGGGTCGAGCCGCGGGACGACGCAAAACTGAGCGCCCAGATGGTCTCGGATTGATCCGCGGCCGACCCGCTGGGCAGGGGGCCTTCTGTCAACCGCAACCGGGCTTCGGCGACGGACGATGAAGTTGGGGGATCTGCTACCGGCCGACGTGGCGCTGCCTTCGCGCGCCGCGGGCATTGATGTCGTCGGCCTGACCGCCGACAGCCGCACCGTCGCGCCCGGCTTCCTGTTCGCAGCCCTGCCCGGCGTCAACGCCGACGGCGCGCGCTTTGCCGGCGAAGCGGTCGCCCGCGGCGCCGTCGCCATCCTCGCCGGCAACAATGCCGACGTCGGTGCGGCCGTGCCCGTCGCCCGCGCCGGCGATCCGCGTCGCGCTCTGGCGCTCGCCGCCGCGCGCTTTCATCCGCGCCAGCCCGCCCATCTGGTCGCCGTCACCGGCACCAGCGGCAAGACCTCGGTCGCCGACTTCACCCGCCAGATTTTCGCCGCGACCGGTCATGCCGCCGCAAGCATCGGCACGCTCGGCATCGTCACCGCGAAGGACACCATCTACGGCACGATGACCACGCCCGATCCCGTCGCCCTCCATCGCGAGCTCGACAGTCTGGCCGCCGCCGGCATCACCCACGCCGCGCTCGAAGCCTCCAGCCAGGGCCTCGACCAGCGCCGCACCGACGGCATCCGGATCGAGGCCGCGGCCTTCACCAACCTCGGCCGCGACCACATGGACTATCATCCGACCGTCGAGGCCTATCTCGCCGCCAAGCTGCGCCTGTTCGACGTCGTTCTGCCGAAGTCCGGCACCGCCGTGATCGACATGGACGGCGCCCGCGCCGTCGCGGTCGAGGAAGAAGCCGCCGGTCGCGGCCAGCGCCTCATCCGCATCGGCCGGCAGGGACGCGAGATTCGTCTCCGCGACCTCGCGCCAGACGGGTTCCGCCAGCGCCTCTGGCTCGATGCCTTCGGCCGCGAGCAGAACGTGCTTCTGCCGCTTGCCGGCGCCTTCCAGGCATCGAATGCACTGGTCGCCGCCGGTCTCGCCATCGCCACCGGCATCGAGCCCGACCGCGTCTTCGCCGCGCTCGAAGATCTCGTCGGCGCTCCCGGGCGTCTGGAGCTCGTCGGCGAGAAGCCCAACGGCGCCATGGTCTTCGTCGACTATGCCCACAAGCCCGACGCACTGAAAAGCGTGCTGGCTGCGCTCCGCCCGATGACCAGGGGCCGCCTCGTCGTGCTGTTCGGCGCCGGCGGCAACCGCGACGCCGGCAAGCGCCCGCTGATGGGCGAGGTCGCCGCCGACCATGCCGACGTCGTTTTCGTCACCGACGACAATCCCCGCTTCGAGGACGCCACCATGATCCGCCAGGCGATCATTTCGGCGGCGCCCGACGCCATTGAAATTGCCGACCGGGCCGAGGCCATCCGGCAGGCGGTCGCCATGCTCGCTGCGGGCGATGTGCTGTGCGTCGCCGGCAAGGGCCATGAGCAGGGCCAGATCGTCGGCGACCGCACGATCCCCTTTTCCGATCGCGAAGCGGTGCGCGCCGCGCTTGCCGGGGTGGCGGCATGAGCACGCGCGGCGACCACATGTTCAAGCAGGAAGCGACCTGAGATGCTCTACTACCTCAGCCAGCTCGGCGATCACTCGCCGGTCCTGAACGTCTTCCGCTACATCACCTTCCGCTCGGCCGGCGCGACGGTGACCGCGCTCCTGTTCGTCTTCCTGTTCGGACCGGCGATCATTGCCGCATTGCGCGTGCGCCAGGGCAAGGGCCAGCCCATTCGCGCCGATGGTCCGCAGAACCACCTCGTCACCAAGAAAGGCACGCCCACCATGGGCGGCCTGATGATCCTGTCGGGTCTGGTCGTCACCACGCTGCTCTGGGCCAATCTCACCAACCCGCATGTTTGGGTGGTTCTGTTTGTCACCATCGGCTTCGGTTGCGTCGGCCTCTACGACGACTATCTCAAGGTGTCGAAAGCCACTAACAACGGTTATTCCGGCCGTGCCCGCCTCGCCATCGAGGCGGCGATCGGTGTGGTCGCCGCGCTCGTCCTCATGCACATTACCTCGCCCGAGCTCGCCACCTCGCTGACGTTCCCGTTCTTCAAGGAACTGATGCTGAACCTCGGCTGGTTCTTCGTGCCGGTTGCCGCCTTTGTCATCGTCGGCGCCGGCAACGCCGTCAATCTCACCGACGGCCTCGACGGTCTGGCCATCGTTCCGGTCATGATCGCCGCGGCGAGCTTCGCCCTCATCGCCTACCTCTCCGGCAACGCCATCCTCGCCGACTACCTCCAGATTCATCCGGTTGCCGGCACCGGCGAACTCGCCGTCGTCTGTGGCGCGCTGGTTGGCGCCGGCCTCGGCTTCCTGTGGTTCAATGCGCCGCCCGCCGCCATCTTCATGGGCGACACCGGCTCGCTGGCGCTGGGCGGCATGCTGGGTGCGGTCGCCGTCTCCGCCAAGCAGGAAATCGTGCTGGCGATCATCGGCGGCCTGTTCGTGCTCGAGGCCGTCTCGGTCATCGTGCAGGTCGGCTCGTTCAAGCTTACCGGCAAGCGCGTCTTCAAGATGGCGCCGATCCACCACCACTTCGAGGCGCTCGGCTGGACCGAGGCGCAGATCGTCATCCGCTTCTGGATCATCGCCGTCCTGCTGGCGCTGATCGGCCTTTCCACCTTGAAGCTGAGGTGAGGGCGGCATGATTCCCGTCACCACCTTCCGCGGACAGCACGTCGCCGTTTTCGGCCTCGGCGCCAGCGGTATCGCTACCGCCCAGGCGCTCGTCGCCGGCGGGGCCACCGTTGCCGCCTTCGACGACAATCCCGCCACCGTCAGCGAGGCGCGGGCCGCCGGCATCCCCATCGAGGATCTGCGCAGCGCCGACTGGCAGAGCTTTGCCGCGCTGGTTCTTTCGCCCGGCGTGCCGCTCACCCATCCCGCGCCGGCCTGGCCGGTGCGGGCTGCCCGCGCCGCCCGCATCGAGATCATCGGCGACGTCGAGCTGTTCTGTCGCGAGCGCCGCGCCGCCGCGCCAAACGCGCCGTTCATCGCCATCACCGGCACCAACGGCAAGTCGACCACCACCGCGCTCATCGCCCATATCCTTGCCGCCACCGGCCGCGAGGTCCAGATGGGCGGCAATATCGGCAAGCCCATCCTCTCGCTCGAGCCGCCGCGCACCGGCCGCTATCACGTCGTCGAGTGTTCCTCGTTCCAGATCGATCTCGCGCCGAGCCTGAACCCTTCGGTCGGCGTCCTTCTCAACCTCACGCCTGACCATCTCGATCGTCACGGCACCATGGCCGCCTATGCCCGCATCAAGGAGCGCCTGGTCGCCGCCTCCGACATCGCCGTGGTTGCCATCGACGACACCTGGACCCAGTCGATCGCCGACACTCTCTCCCTGTCCGGTCGCACCGTCGTGCGCGTCTCCTCCCGCCGCGCGCTTCGGGATGGCGTCTTCGCGGCCGGCAGCGACCTTTTCGTGGCCCGCTTCGGACAGACCGAGAATATCAGCAGCCTCATGGGCATTGCGACGCTGCGTGGCGAGCACAACGCCCAGAACGCCGTTGCCGCCATTGCCGCCACCCGCGCCGCCGGCCTCAGCACTGCTGAGATTGCGCTGACGCTCGCCTCGTTTCCCGGCCTGCCGCATCGCCTCGAGGAGGTCGGGCGGCGCGACCGTGTCACCTTCGTCAACGATTCCAAGGCGACCAACGCCGACGCCGCGGCCAAGGCGCTGGCCATCTTCCCGCGCATCTACTGGATCGCCGGCGGCCGCCCCAAGGAGGGCGGCATCATGGCCCTGGCCCCGTTCTTCCCGCGCATCGTCAAGGCCTATCTCATCGGCGAATCGGCGAAGCTGTTTGCCGACACGCTGGGCGATCAGGTGAATCACGTGATCAGCGGCACGCTGCAGGCGGCGGTCAATGCCGCCGCCGCCGATGCCGCCGCCGATCCGCACGGTGCTCCGGTGGTGCTCCTGTCGCCGGCCTGCGCCTCTTACGATCAGTTCAGGAATTTCGAGCATCGTGGCGACACGTTCCGCGCGCTGGTGCGTCAGCTGAACGGTGTTGTCAGCCAGGGGGAGGCCGCCTGATGGTCAGCCGCGCCGATCGCAGTCAGTTGTCCGAGTGGTGGTGGACCGTCGACAAGGTCATCCTTGGCGGCGCCCTGGTTCTGATGCTGGTGGGCATCGTCCTGTCCTTTGCCGGCAGTCCGGCCGTGGCCGAGCGTCTCGGCTACGACAGCTTCCATTTCGTCACCCGCCATATCGCCTTCGCCGTGCCGGCGCTGGTCGTGATGATCGCCACCTCGTTCCTTGCCCCGCAGAATGCCCGCCGCGCCGCGCTGATCGTGCTGGCCGTCATGCTGGCGATGATGTTCGTCACGCTGTTTATCGGCGTCGACGTCAAGGGCGCCCGCCGCTGGATCAATTTCGGCGAATTGTCGATCCAGCCCTCCGAGTTCATGAAGCCGGCGTTCGTCGTCACCGTCGCCTGGCTGTTTGCCGAGAACCGCCGCCGCAAGGACATCCACGGCGACATCTTTGCCGTCATCCTGCTCTTCATGGTCATCGCGCTGCTCATCACCGAGCCGGACTTCGGCCAGACCATGCTGTCGGTGGTCTCGTGGTCGGCGGTCTTCTTCATGGCCGGCATGTCGTGGCTGTGGATCGTCGGCATTCTTGCCGTCGGGCTCAGCGGCATCGTCGCCGCCGACCGGCTGCTCCCCCACGTCGCCGCCCGCATCGACAAGTTCGTGTCCCCGGCTTCCGGCGACACGTTCCAGGTCGACAAGGCGCTGGATTCGATCCTGCACGGCGGCTGGTTCGGGGTCGGCCCGGGCGAGGGCATGGTCAAGCGCGTGCTTCCCGACGCCCATACCGATTTCATCTTCGCCGTCGGCGCCGAAGAATTCGGCATCATCTGCTGCCTGCTCCTCGTCGCCGTCTTCGCGCTCATCGTCTTCCGCGGCATGTCGCGCAGCGCCCGGAGCGAAGATCCGTTCATCCGGCTGGCCACCGCCGGCCTGGTTGTCCTGTTCGGCGTGCAGTCCTGCATCAACATCGCCGTCAATCTCAATCTGATACCGGCCAAGGGCATGACGCTGCCGTTCATCTCCTACGGCGGCTCCTCGATGATCGCGATGGGCTTCGAGATCGGCCTGCTGCTGGCTTTCACCCGGCGTCGTGCCGAGCCTTCGCGGCTGGCACCACGCCTCGGCTTCCGGCCGGCTCCGGCCGGCGCCGACATCGGCTAGTCCGGGAAGGGGCCGCGTGGCGCGTACCGTCCTCATCGCCGCCGGCGGCACCGGCGGCCATCTCTTTCCCGCCGAGTCGCTGGCGCTGGCGCTGCGCGCCCGCGGCTGGGCAATCCACCTTGCCACCGACCATCGCGTCGAGAGCTACGGCAAGGACTTCCCGGCCGCCGCGGTTCACATCGTCGAATCGGCGACCATGTCGCGCGAGCCGCTGGCCGCGGCACGGGCGGCGTTCACCATCGGCAGGGGCATCCTCAGCGCCCGCTTTGTCATCGGCCGCGTCAGGCCGGATGTCGCCGTCGGCTTCGGCGGCTACCCGACCGTGCCGCCGATGCTGGCCGCCATGTGGGCCGGCGTGCCCACCGTCGTCCATGAACAGAACGCCGTGCTCGGCCGCGCCAACCGCCTGCTCGCCCCGCGCGCCACGCGCATCGCCTCGAGCTTTGCCACGGTCGGCGGGCTCGACAACGTCCCGCCAAGCCACCTGCAGCAGACCGGTAACCCGGTTCGCCCCGCCGTGATCG
>Ga0265313_10003589_pt1 | contig 12477 bp, 11 predicted proteins | sample 4123metaG_FD_203122 | JGI IMG/M metagenome (GOLD analysis project Ga0265313, IMG submission 203122) | Rhizosphere microbial communities from Carex aquatilis grown in University of Washington, Seatle, WA, United States - 4-1-23 metaG | ecosystem: Host-associated > Plants > Roots > Rhizosphere >...
ATGGTGCCTGCTCTTCAGGGTAGAATCCCGCCACGCAGCACGTTCCGCCCACTTCGAAACTCGGCCGCAGTCCCGCTTTGTCCACAACCGAGGCGCGCGACGGTATCCGCGACGAGGCGCCACCCGGCTTGGCGACCCGCCTTCGCGGCTTCTTGCATCGACACGGCCGCAAGCTTTGGTGGCTTCACTCCGCGTATGCGCTTGCGCTCGGAGCAAGCGTCGTCATTTTCGCGCAGAAGGGATTCGGGCACGCGCGCTGGCTCGCGGTCACGCTGGGACTCGCGTGGTTGCTCGTCGTGCTCATCTTTCGCCTGTTCGCGTCGGGCGGGGAGATGCGTGCATTCGACGCGGCCGACACGAAGACGCGCGTTCACTTCTACGTGATGACCTACGCGCTGAAGAACCTCTACCAAGGAATGCTCTTTTTTCTGCTCCCCTTCTACTGGAAGTCGACGACGCTCGACGCCGCGAACGGGTGGTTCGTCGTGCTGCTCGCAGTGTGCGCGCTCCTGTCGACACTCGATATCGTCTTCGATCGCGTCCTCATGCGGTGGCGCGCCCTCGCCTCGCTGTTTCACGGCATCACCCTCTTCGGCTGCCTGAACCTCGTCATCCCCGCCCTCTTTCCCGATACGCGGACTCTCTGGTCCCTCCTCGCCGCCGCGGCGATCACCGTGGTCGGCTTCTGGACGCTCCACGTCACGCTACGCGTGCTCCGGAAAAAGATGTACATCGCGGTCTTTGCGCTCAGCCTGGCGAGCGGCGTCGCGGCCGTCTACGCGGCGCGCGCCGCTATCCCGCCCGTCCCGATGTACGTCTCCTCCGCCGCGGTCGGCCCGAAGCAGCTCTCCGACGGGCGCCTGGCCATGGAGGTCAAGACGCTCCACCCTTCCGTCATCCAGGAGATCATCGCGGTCACCGACGTCGTCGTCCCCGGCGGCAAAGGCGACCGGCTCCGGCACGTCTGGCTGCGCGAGCGGCGCGAGGTTCATCGGTCCAGCGAAGAAACGTCACGCATCGAGGGACCGAAGGGCGTCGTACGCCTCCGTTCATCCCTGACGGAGAAAGACCTGCCGCCGGACCTCGTCGGGGCCTGGTCGGTGGACGTCGAGACGGAAGACGGGCAACTCGTGGGACGGACCGAGTTTCGGGTGGTCCCGTAAACCCGCGCAGACCCGTCTCCGAGGCGCATCGCTTTGTACCGGTGCGCGGCGCGTGATAGCCATGGCCCCCCGTGCGATTCGTGTTCGCCCTCCCGCTCGCTACCGCGACGCTGCTGAGCGCGCCGGCCGACGCACGGGCCGACGTGAGCTCTTGGTTTGCGGTCGGCGGCGGCGGCGCGTCGGAGCGCAGTCTGCCGTCGGCGACGCGCAACGTCGCCATTGCGATGACCGGCACGCTCGGGGTCGGCACCTCGCCGATGGCGCCGCTCGTCGTGGGAGGCCTCGTTCGAGGGACCGGGTTGTTCGGGCTCGGTGCCGACCTCGGCGTGGCGGTGCGACTGGCCACAGGCGGGTTCGCCAGGGGCGACTGGGGGGTCGCGCTCGACGCGGGCGCGCTCTGGCGCTCGTGGGGAAACGGGGACTACGGCGACTGGCCGCTTCAAGCTGTCTTGACCGCGGGCTCTCCTTGGGGCTTCGAAGTCGCCATCGGGACCGAGCTGTGGAGCGTGGACGGTGGTAACGCGGCCCAGGGGTTCTTCGCCGCGCTGGAGCTCGATCTCCTCCGGTTGACGGTGATGCGCCAGGGCGCCAGCGAGCGCTGGTGGCCCAACCCGAACCCCGCCGGAGGCAGGAAGACCACGGCCTCCGCCGGGTGGTGAGGGAACGCGCCGGACCTCCCGTCAGGAATGCCCCCGGTGCGTCGGCTCGTTTGGTTTCTATCGACGTGGGCCCTCGCGTGCCAGCCCCACGAGCCCGCGCCGGGCGCCGCGGCCCACGTCGCCCACGCGCCCGCCGGCGCGGCGGAGGTGACCTGCGCGGGCGGACGTCCCTGCCCTGCGCGCTGCGGCGACAGCGCAAACGCTGATACAAAGAGCGCCATGACCTCGGAGGCATCACCCAGGGTTTCCTCGAGCCTCAACCGGGAGTGGAAGTTCGCGCTGGGCGACTTCAAAGGCGCCGAGGCGCCCGGTTTTGTGGATTCGGATTGGAGCACCGTCGGGCTTCCGCACTCGTTCAGCATTCCGTACTTCTTGTCATCCGAATTTTACACGGGATACGGCTGGTATCGCAAACACCTGACGGCTCCGCAGGAATGGACGCAGAAGCGTGTCTTTCTCGAGTTCGACGGCGTGTTTCAAGTCGCCGAGGTCTTTCTGAACGGCCGAATCGTCGGCTCGCATCGAGGAGGCTACACGGGCTTCTCCTTCGACATTACGGAGTTCCTTCGCCCTGGCGCCAACGTCCTGGCCGTACGGGTCGACAACTCCTGGAATCCGGAGATCGCGCCCCGAGCCGGCGAACACGTTTTTTCAGGCGGGATCTATCGCAACGTGCGCCTCGTGGTCACCGATCCGCTCCACGTGGCCTGGTACGGCACGTTCGTGAGCACCCCCAGAGTCTCCGCGGACTCGGGCGCCGTGAACGTGAAGACCGAGATTCGAAATGACGCTCGAGAGGAAAAGGCCTGCACGGTCCAGTCCGACGTGACGGACGCCGAGGGTCGAGTCGTCGCGACCGTGAAGACGTCGCGCCTCGTCGCGCCCGGCACTTCGGTGACCTTCGACCAGGACACCCCGGACGTTCCCCATCCCAGCCTCTGGTCGCCAGCCCATCCGAATTTGTATTCGGTCGTGGCGCGTGTCTTGGACGGAGGCGCGCTCGTCGATACGTATCGAAGTACCTTCGGTTTTCGGTGGTTCGAATGGACATCGGATCGAGGATTCTTTCTGAACGGCGAGCACCTGTACTTCAAAGGGGTGAATGCGCACCAAGATCACGCTGGCTGGGGCGACGCGGTGACGGACGCTGGGTTCGAGCGCGACCTCGGGCTCATCAAGGATGCCGGGTTCGACTTCGTTCGTGGGTCGCATTACCCCCACGCTCCGGCGTTCTCGGCGGCGTGCGACCGTCTCGGGCTGCTGCTCTGGGCCGAGAACTGCTTTTGGGGCACCGCCCCCTTCAAGAACCCCTGGGGCGCCAGCGCCTATCCCCCCGAGCGCGAGCATCGAGCGGCCTTCGAAGAGAGCGTGAAAGCCAGCCTCCGGGACGAGATCCGCATCCATCGCAACCATCCGAGCATCGTCGCCTGGAGCATGGGAAACGAGGTCTTCTTCACGGAACCATCGACGATGCCCGAGGTGCGCCGGTTCCTGAAAGAGTTGGTCGCGCTCACGCACCGGTTGGATCCGACTCGGCCTGCCGCCGTCGGCGGCGTCCAGCGGGGAGAGATCGACAAGCTCGGCGACGTGGCCGGCTACAACGGCGACGGCGCCCGGCTGTTCTTGAATCCTGGAGTCCCCAACGTCGTGAGCGAGTACGGCTCCACGGTCGCCGACCGGCCCGGGAGCTACGAGCCCGGATGGGGCGACCTGCAAACGGAACGATTCCCGTGGCGGAGCGGCGAGGCGCTCTGGTGCGCCTTCGACCACGGCAGTATCGCCGGGCATTTCGGCAGCATGGGCATGGTGGACTATTTCCGGCTCCCGAAGCGCCAGTGGTTTTGGTACCGGAGCGAATACCGTCACGTCCCGCCCCCCCCGTGGCCTGCTCCGGGCACGCCGGCCAAGCTTCGGCTGACGGCGGACAAGACGGTCATCGCCGGGACCGATGCGCTCGACGATGTCCACGTCGTGGTCACCGTGCTGGACGCAAGCGGCCGACCGATCACAAACTCGCCGGAAGTCACATTGACCGTCGAATGCGGTCCAGGACAATTCCCAACCGGTCCATCCATCACGTTCGGCCCCGACAGCGACGTGGCCATCCGGGATGGCCAAGCAGCCATCGAGCTCCGGTCGTACTACGCGGGGACGACGGTCATTCGTGCGCGCTCATCCGGGTTGGAGGACGCGACGCTCGCCGTGGTGACCGAGGGTTCGCCGAGGTTCGTTGCAGGGGAGACGCCGGCGGTCGCGCCGCGGCGGTACGTGCGCTTCTCCGGTGCCGGGAAAGCGGCGCCCGCGATTGACCTCGGACGGGATGCGCCCGCCCGCGCTTCCGGCGAAGCTCCCGACCACCCGGCGCGCCTCGCCAACGACGGCCGCGACGACACGTTCTGGTCGGCGCCGAACGACGCGCCGGGCGCCTTTTGGGAAATGGATTTGGAGCGCTTGTGCATCGTCGAGCAGACGACCATCACGTTTCCGGCCGCCGGGAACTACCGTTACAAGGTGGAGACGTCCGACGACGGCCGAACATGGCATCTGGCCGTCGACGAAACGGAGACACGCGACCAGGGTCCGAGGCGCAGCGACTCCTGCGCGCCGGGCAGCGCGGGGCGCTTCCTCCGAATCACGTTCACGGGTCTGCCGCCGAACACGCCGGCCCGCATCAGCGAAGTGCGGATAGGCGGGCGCGTTCGTTCGGAGTGACCCGTGCGCCCCAGAGAACCTCACCCCCGGGGTGAGGTTTAATAGCTGGACCTGCTTAGCTACGGGTACGAGCCGTCGACGAGTCCGTTGATGTACTTCTCGATGTTGGTATAGCCGGTGTGGTCGAAGTCGCCGGTCGCGTCGGCGGCGCTGTTCGGATTCAGGCCGTACTTGGTTTCCCAGGCATCGGGCATTCCGTCCTGGTCGGTGTCCGTCGGCGCCGTGCCGCCTGCCAGCGTACCGTAACCGCTGTTGCCGAGGCCCGTGGCGGTTTGGGTCGTCCAAAGCGAACCGGTTTTTCCGAGCGAGTTGACGTCCGCAATCACCAGCGCATCGACCTGATCGCGGTGCAACGAAGCGCCGGCGCCGGCCACCGCGGCGGCAAAGCTGGCCGCAGCGCTCGTCGTCGGCATGCTCGCCGTGTCTGCGGACGACGCCGCGGCGGCGTGGGTCGTCCCGCCCGGATATCCCGCGTCGGTGCCGTTGAGCGTTCCGTCCGAGTTCGTGTCCGCGAGGTTCCCGTTGACGTAAACGGTTTGACCGGCATTCATTTGATAGAAGTAGTCGCCGGGGCTGCTCGTCGACGGACCCGCGATGAAGTAGTTGTGGACGATGTCGTGCCAGAACTGGCCGCTCGTGTCCCCAGCCGCGTAGGCGTACTGGTAATTGTAGACCACGTTGTTGACGAACTGCGTGTTCGACTTGGCCAGCGGACAGCGACCGTGCGCGTTGGCGAAGACGTTCCCGTACCAGGTGAAAAACCCGCCCGTCATCTCCGTGTGCGCGCCGAACTGCTGCCCCGTCGGGTCGGCGTCGATGGAGTTTTGAACGGTGATGTTCGTCGCCCCCACCGCGTCGATGTTGTTGTATTGCGCAAACTCGATCGAGATGTGATCGAAGATGAGATTGGTCGCGTCGAGCAGGTTGATCCCGCTCTTCTTCGCGTCCGAGTCGAGGAGTCCTTGGCGGAAGCGCACGTAGCGGACGATGACGTTCGACGAGGCGTCGAACGAGACTTCGCGTCCCATGAAGCCGATGCCGTCCCCGGGTGCCGTCTGACCCGCGATGGTCAGGTTGCTCTTGACGGACACCGGCGTTTGAAGGTTCACGTACCCGCCGACGTCGAAGACCACGATTCGGTTCCCCGTACTGACGGCGTCGCGGAACGACCCAGCGCCGGTATCGTTCAAGCTGGTCACGTGGTACACGGCGCTGCCGCGACCGCCGGTCGCCTTCTTTCCAAAGCCGACCGCACCCGGAAATGCGACGGCTGCGCCCCCCGCCCCCGGCGAAACGCCATTCCCGGCGTCGGATTGAGCCGGCGGCCCGCCTGAGCCCGAAGAGCCTCCACGGCCGGAGCCTCCCGCGTCGGTCATGGCGCCTGCGCCGCCCCCGCTGCTGGAGGCCCCCGAAGTGCCACCCGGAGCTCCGCTCGAGCCCCCGGATCCGGTCGCGGAGCCCGATGAACTTCCGCCTCCGCTGCTACTTCCGGAAGCAATCGGACTGCCGCTACCACCGCCGCCGGCGCCCGTCGCGGCCCCGGGAGCCGCGCCGCCCGACCCGCTCGCCGACGGGCCAACGGCCCCGCCTGTGCCGGTCCCGCTGCTCGTCGACGGCGTGCCGCCGGCGCCTGCCCCGGATGAGCCGGCCCCCCCGCCGCCTCCGCCGAGTGGTCCGCTGCTGCCTTGCGAGCAAGCTCCCGCAATGCCGGCGGCCAGGATCGCGATGCCGACGAGTCGGAAGTTACTTCTCATGGTTCGTCCCTTGTAGACGTTGTGACACGTCCGGCCAACCAAGCCATCGCGGATTTGGCGTGATGAAATGCGCCCTTCGCGCACTTATCTCGTGCGAGCGTAAGAGACGACACGGAAATCCTTCGCTATGGAACGGCGGCCATACGCAGCACTTACCTCGCTAGACCCGCATCCCGCACGACAGCGCCTTCCGAGCCACTATCGTCCCCCCCGTCCCAGCCGCTGTCGACGCCGCCATCCGAGCTGCCGTCGACCCCCGCATCGGAGGTACTGGGGCCGTTTCGACAACAGCGGAAACCCTGCTGGTAAAACGCGTGGAGAGGACCGTGCGCGCGCGTCGTCGGACGGCAGCGCGTTCGCACCGGGCCCCAGTAGCCCCCTTTGAGCGCCGCCGGGCTTCCCGTGCGAGACGCCGATTTCGTGTACTCGTCGACGTTGCCCGTCATGTCGTGGACTCCGAACGGACTCACGCACTTCGGGAGCGCTCCGGACGGAACGCCTTGCCAGAGCCGATCGAGTTCGCGAATGATCGCGTCTTTCTTTCCTCCGTACGCGGCGGGGTCGAACCAACGCCATGGCTTGTCGACGAGGCACGCGTCAGCGTCCCGGTCATAGCCATACGGATACGGAAGCGCATCCTCGCCCTCGCACGCAAACGTCCATTCGTCCTCCGTGCAGAGGCGCTTGCCCTCTTCTTCGCAGAGCTTGTTCGAATCGAACCAGTTGACGTAGATGACCGGGTATTCCCCCTTGCGGTTCGGGTACTCGAATCGGTCGATGCAGAAATGCATTTCTCTCGTCGCGAGCTTGTCGCGAATGGCCTCCCATTTTGCTTTGTCGAACGACGCGCACCGCTCTGGAAAGTTCCGATTGATCCATTTGGAGCAAATCGATTTCTGCAGCTCGTCGCCCATCCAGGTGATCCGCATCTTGCCCTGGACCTCGATCATTCCGGCGGGACAGTCGCCGCGGTTGCCCTCGGCGGCGTCGGTTACCTCCGGCGCCTCGCCCGCGGGGGTCACGATTTGCCAGTGATTGGCGCGGACCTCGCGCCATTCGTGGGTGAGCGGCCTCTCTTCGGCGCCGCCCCGAGCGACGACCATCGCGCCCGACGTAACGACGATCCCAATCGACGCCAGGCGGAGATGGGGCGCGTGCATGGTTTTACGAAGCCAAGGTAGCGGCCGCGCTCTCAGGGTTCGAGTGTTCGCACGGCCTTTGCGTTTCGCGCATATTCAAGGATCTCGGCGTCCGCTGTGACGAGCAGGGCGTCGAGGTGTCGAGCCGTCGCTATGATGAGGCGATCGATTGGGTCGCCGTGGTGCCAGTTCCCCGGCAGATCGAAGGCGTCTACGGCGACCGCTGGAGCGATCGGCGCAATCTGGACCGCGGTCGCTTTCAAGGCGGTCTCGATCCACTGGAGCACGTTGCCTCTGAGGCGAATGCGCCCTGCCCGAGCCCCCATCGCGATCTCCCACGGGGTCATCGCAGCGACGTGAAGCGCGCTTGCCGCAGCAGCCCGTTCGATACGCGCCACGACCTTCCGGCTCACACGTACGCCCGCGTAGAACCAAAGGAAGACGTGGGTGTCGAGGAGGAGTATCTCACCCGAGCGCATTCCACGTTACCGGCAACGGCGCAAGCACCTCGCTGTCGGGTGCCAGGTACAGGATGGTTCCTTTCCCACTTCCATAACCCGATCTCGGGTTCGTACGATCGTCCGGCATTGGAACGAGTCGCGCGAGGGGCTTGCCTCGCTTCGTTATGACGATCGACTCGCCTGTAGCGGCGACACGCTCCATGAGACTCAGGCATGTGGCCTTGAACTTACCGGCGGGGACTTCCATGGTGACCATTCTACATGGTGAGCTCACCGGCAGCGACCTCTGGCCGGCCGGAAGACCACTTCAGCTCGGAGTCCCATCCGCAGGACTGCTCGCGAAGGAATTGGAATGCGGCCGCATTGGGCCAGACGAAAGCGCGCTCCTCAAGTCGGAGCTTTTCGCTGCCTCGTGGGCTGTTCGTCAGGGGCGAAACCCTTGGCGGGCGGTGGATGGCTGCGCGGGCGCTGCCTCTGGGTGTGGTAGCGCTCGTAGGCGACGAGGAGTAACTTTTCCTCGGGCGCCAGGCGACCCTTGCGGCTCGTCGCCCAGAGCTCCACGGCATCGAGTACGTCGCCGAGCGCGTTCAGCAGCTTGCGGGCAGTCATGCGACTCCTTGCGCGAGTGCCATGTTCCACGCAGGCGCGTGACCCCGGTCCTTCACGACGTCCGCCACACGCATCGGACGACGGTAGCACCGTGAAAAGGAGGTTTCCACCGAGGATTCGCGCACGGTGGCGACACCTTCTCGGGCACCCCTCTTGTCTTGGGCTTAGCCCCTTACGTGCCGGCCGCTCGCCGGTACGCGGCCGCGACGCGCTCGGCGACCCCCTTCCAGTCGACGCGCTTCGAGTCGATCCGGATGCCGAGATATCCCCTCGCTCCGATGTACGCAGGCAGAAAGTAGCGCTTGGGCTCCGCGGCGACCAAGCGCGCGTGCTCCCGCTTGTCGCCCTTCACGCATGCGGCCACCATCCCGTCGCCGTGATGGTTGTCGAGAAAGTAGGCAAACACCTTGGAAGCGGAGGCAAATCTCGCGGACGCGAGCGTAGGCGACGTCGGACGGTGAAGGCGGCGATGCCATGGGTGGCAACGTAGAGAGAAACGGCGCCGCCATCACGTCGAGAGCGCGTCAGAGGCCGAGGGGGGGACTCGCGTTCTGCGCGAGCTGCAGGGCTTGCGCGGGGAACCATGCGCCTGCCGCGGGGTCGACCATTCCCCAGAGCGGGTCGAAGTGATTCTGCGCGTCGCCCGTGATACCCCAGGGATCGTATTGCGAGTAGTCCCATCCGCGCGCGCCGCCCGCGATGTCGCAGCTCCCGTCCGACTGGCCGGGGGTCTTCACCCAGACGTAGGCGTCGAGTAGCGCAACGCCCGTGTCAGCCGAGGGCCGTAAGCCCAGACCCGCGCCGGCCGCGTTGCACCAGTTGCCGCTCTGGAGCGCGCTGATGACGCTCGCCGGCTGGTTGTAAGGGGCCGCGGCGTAGGGGGCCGTGTTCTCGGGGCCCTGGCCGTTGCGTCCCGTGTCGATGAGGAAGTGCGTCGTCGCCGTCGCTCCGCCCAACATGTTCTGCAGGCTGGCGGTGACCGTGGCTTCGTACGCCGCGCTGTAGTCGACCGCGTAATCGAGCGCGGCGTCGTACTGGCTGGGGCACCAGTCGAAGTGGCCGGCAGCCCAGGAAGCGCCGGCGGTCGCCGCCGTGATGCAGTCCGAGACCCAGGTGCCGAACTGCGTCAACTGATCGGTCGGCTGGTAGTTCGAGACGTTGAGGAAGAAGCCCACGGATTGGGGGTCGAAGGAAACGCCCTGAGTCAGCGCCGTCTGGCTGGCGGTGCTCGTGACCTGATGGATGCGATATGCGGCCTCCCCCACCCCGAGCCACGCACTGTGCGTCCCGTCGACGTAGACTTTCGCGTTCGGCGCTTTGTTCGCGAGGCTGACGAGCGCGTAGCCAAGTTGTGCGTAGCGGTCGGCCGGGTCGGCGCCGGGCGCCGGTGTGACGTTGCCGAGCGCGTCGGTGACCGTCGGCTTGCACCATTCGGCCGCACCGTAGATCGTCGTATTGTAGGGGATGATCCCCAGGCCGTCCGGCTCGAGAATCACGACCGCGGCGCCCCTGCCGATGCCGGCCGCGAAACCGTCGATCCACGCTTCGTACGACGGAGTGTCGGCCGCGCCGCCCGCCGAGTACTGCGCGCAGTCGCGGAACGGGAGGTCATAGGCCACGAGAATGGGAACGCGGCGATCGGAGGAGGCTTCGCGCACGGTCTGTTTCACACTCTTGCGTACGTCGTCGGGTGTGCCGCCGTTGAACCAGACGGCTTGACCCTGTCCGACCATCTCCACGAGCTTCAACGCATCCCTCAGGTCGGCCTGTTCGAGCAGACCCACGATCTGCTGGACAGCGCCCGGGTCGGGCGGCGGAACGAAAAACCGAGTGGTCCTGCCCAGAACGAGCGGGCCAGCGTTGCTCTCGATGCCTACGTTGGGGTCCGATGCCCGGGCTTCGGCTTGACCGCCGGGGCCGGGGTCCGCGTGGCTGCCGCACCCGGCGATGGCCATGGCTCCGACGAGGCCGAGAGCCCCTTTGGAATGCTTCGTGACACGTTTCATACCTATTTTCATTCGACTTCCCCTTTTTGACCGGTCACTGTGCGGCCGGTTGCGCGTTTCAATCCATAGATAAAAAAACCATCACCACCACATCGAGACCCGGACGCCGAAGACATTCGTGTCGTTCGGGTACGGGGGCCCAGCGAAGTTCATATACCCACCCGACGTCGCGTGGGCGGCGAGCGTGGCGATGTTCTTGGGGCCCACGACAGCAAGCCACTGTTGCGGGAGTGCGTCGGAGCCGTCCCAGTAGTGCGAATACTGAAACGTCACCTCTTCGTGCGTGACGTACGCCGTGCGAATCACGATCTTCGGCGAGAGCACTCCGAACGATTCTTTCGCGTCATGGGAGTCCGGTTGCACGTAGTCGCCCCTCGCGCCGATCCCGAGCCACGGCAGGGCGTTGACCATCAGATCGGCGCCGTACTTGAGCTTCTGCGTGCCGGACGTGGCGAGCCCCGTGAGCAAATTGACGCTCGTCGCGTCGGTGCCGGCCACGGTCGAATACATGCCGAAGACCGCGAGCCGGACGTCGAGCGGGCCGACGGTCGTCCGTCCGTCGTAATAGAGCTGAACGGAGTCGACGGTGCCGGTGCCGTCGCCGACCGAGTTGAAGAAGTTCTCGTAAATGCCGTTGCCCGCGTTGTGCCCGCCGCCCCCCTGCGAGTGGAGGACTTCGATGGCGGGGCCGACGGCGGTCACGTTCTTCGCGTCGATATGCGAATAGGCGACATAGAGGTCTCCGAGCCAGCCGCCCGAAATGCGCGCCTCGGCGCCGACCACGCTGAGCGATCCGTCCGGCTGTGTGGAGCGGTCGACGGTATTCGTCGGCCCCCCGCTCGGCGACGAGCCCAGCGTTCCCTCGACGCGGTCGTCCTGGCTCCAGGCGAGCATGTAATGGACGTTGAAGTCGAGCGACCGCTTGTAGGCAACGCCGGCGTGCAGGTGATGGAGCAGGGTGAAGCCGGGCGAAGCTCCGGGCGGGTAATTGTTGCCGGCGGCGTTGTTCAGATAGTTCAGCGAGAGCTGCGAGCCGCTGAGCGAAATGCCCGCGGGCACCATCTCGAGGTGTGCTCCGAATCCGTGCTCGGCCTTGAACGTCCAGTCGCCCGTCTTGTATTGGCCCGCGAGCGATTCGCCGAGCTGGTGGGTGCGGCCGAACATGTACGTGTCGTACGGGCCGCCGTCGTAGCGGCCGGCCATGCCGAACTTTTCCCAGAAGGCGCCCACCCTCCAGACGAGGCCTACCCCCTCGATGGGCACGCTCGGCGTGACGGTGATCCAGCCCTGGCCGATGCCGAACTGCGCGGGCGCGGCCTGGTTGCCGAGCAGGCTCGCGTCGGTGAAGTCGTAGCCTTGAATGCCCACCGTACCTTTGATTTTGTCATTGCCGTAGCTGAGAAAGACTTCGGCCCAAGCCTGCGCCCATTGTCTCGTGTAGTTCCAAGCGAGGTATTGATCGTCGGGAATGTAGGGGGAGTGCAGCGTCGTGCGGCTCTGCCCGGGCGCAGCGCAATAGGCGCCGTTGTATGGGCTGCTCCCGCCTCCGCCGTTGGCCGCTCCGAGCGCGGCTTGGTAGTTCCTGTAGTCGGTTTGGGCTTGCGTGGCGGGCGACACACCCGGCGGGCACGCGGGCCGGCTCCCGACGCCGATGCGCAACGGAGCGCGGAAATACCCGCTCCAGCTGAACTTCCAGTCGCTCCCCGAAGCCGCCGACGGCTGGGGGCCCGCGCCCTGGGCGCCGGTGGTGTCGGCCATGGGGGGCGGCAGTCCGGTCGGCGGCGGTGGTGCCGGTGCTGCCGCTGGCTCGGCGGCGGTCGGCGGCGGCAGCTGCGCCGCGGCGGGTAGACTGGTGAATAGCGAGGCCGCAATGAGGCCTAGTCTCAATCGATTCATTTGGATTCCACTCCACTCGCGCCAAGACAAGGCGCCGGTTCGAAGACCTCACCCCCCGGCCCCCTCTCCGTAAACGGA
>Ga0265313_10003590_pt1 | contig 12467 bp, 8 predicted proteins | sample 4123metaG_FD_203122 | JGI IMG/M metagenome (GOLD analysis project Ga0265313, IMG submission 203122) | Rhizosphere microbial communities from Carex aquatilis grown in University of Washington, Seatle, WA, United States - 4-1-23 metaG | ecosystem: Host-associated > Plants > Roots > Rhizosphere >...
CGCCGCGAGCATTGTTGCCTCGCGCGAGGGTACGCAGGAGGTCATTTCCTGCCCGCCGATCATGCAAACGCCCTACGATGCGTTCGCCGCGCATGTCGACGGCGCGCCCTTCCCCCGCGTTTTCGGCAACCTCGCTGACGCAACCCGCGACATCGCCCTCGTTCGCCGCAGTTGACTGCTTTGTTTGGCAGATGCCTCAAATGAATAGGATTCGCCTAGTTGTGGATAATTTCATTATGAAAAGAAACAGTATTTTCGGCTTCTGCTTTAGTTTAATTCTTCTGCTGAAGGTTGTGTCGATTAGTGCAGCGCAGCAGGCGCCAACTCCAGCCAGCGGCTCCGTCGAAGTGAAGGTGGATGCACAGGTAACCCATCAGACGATCCAAGGATTTGGCACTATGTGGATCGAATTTCAGGACCTGCCCGAGTATCACGATCCCGCCTTTTTCGACATGGCCGTGAACGACCTGGGACTAAGCATCCTGCGTATCTTCGCTCCCACGGACCTGGAGCCAGTCAACGACGACAACGATCCAAACCACTTCAACTGGCCCGCCTTTAAGACTGCCACCATGAACGACCGAATGACCTTCGCGCAGCAGTTTAAGAAGCGCGGCGTGCAGCGGTTTCTCCTGACGGTATCGTCTCCCAGCGAGTTCCTCAAGACCAACAGGTCCGCGGACTGGGGTGGCGCTTTGCGCGCCGATATGTACGACGAATACGCCGAGCAGGTTGCAGCTATGGTCATTCTGGCCCAGAAGAACTGGGGTATCAACATCACCGACGTGACGATCCAGAACGAGCTGCTCTTCACCGAGTTCTACGGGTCGTGCGTCTACTACCCCGAGGGAGCGCGCGAGGCAGTGCGCGCTTTGATGCATAAGTTCCAGAAGGAGGGGATCAAGACCCAGATCTTCATGCCCGAGGACATGATGCTCTACGACCGTATGATGGCTTATATTAAGCCTACGATGGCCGATCCGGAAACGAGTAAGTTCCCCGGCGGCTTCTGCACCCACCGGCTAGGGGGCTACGACGAGGTTCGGCGTTGGTACGAGAGTACCAAGAAATACGGTCGCGAGAATTGGATGACGGAGACCGGCGGCCACCCACAGACTTGGACCGGGGCCATGAACATGGCTGGAGACATGTACGACTATCTTGTGGGAGGCAATTTCAACGCCTGGATCTACGAGCGCCTTACGGGCGATGCCGGAGCGGTTTCCGCTTTGTTTGCCGACGGCAAGCCAGCACCCAAATACTACGCGGCTAAGCACTACTTCCGCTATGTGCGGCCCGGTGCCGTCCGCGTCGAGGCCCAAAGCCCTGACACAGACCTTCTCGTTTCGGCCTACCGCCACGACGTGGACGGCACGTTGACCGTTGTCCTGATCAATCGGTCCGACCGGCCGATGGTCGTGCAGCTCGTGGTATCGGGCAAGGGCCTGCCGCAAACCTACTCGGTCTACCGCTCGACCGAAATCGACCGGTGCGTCGAGGAGCCCAAAGCTGCAGGGATGCCGAAATTCGACATGCCTCCCAAGAGTATCGTTACCCTCTACGGCAAAAGCGACGGTATGAAGACGCGCCGGACCCTCGACCCGATTCCTATCGCTTGGACAGACCCCAATCTTTCCCCGGCGAGCCAGACGGAGCGCTGGGGCGATCCTACCCCCATCATTATACCTGCCTTTCTCATGGCCGCTGGCTGGCAACGCCACCCTGGCGACCCCGACAAGATTCGTCAAATGGTCGGGGCTGGCACGTCCGTCAATACGACCGATTTGCGTGGCTGGACCGCCCTGCACATGGCGATTCTGTGCGGCAACCAGGGCAATGCCATCCCGACCCTCTTGGAACTCGGCGCCAACGTCAATCAGGCGGCCAAGGACGGCTGGACTCCCCTGCACGCCGCCGCCGCCAGCTTCCACAGCAATTGCTACCCCGTCTTCCGGCTCATCATGGACGCCAAGCCCGACGTGAACGCGAAGACACTGGACGGCTTGACGCCGTTGCACGCGGCCGCCATCAGCGCTTTCGTGGGCTACCAGCAGACGGAAGAGGATGTTGTGAACCGAGTACGGGACTTGATCAAGGCGGGCGCCGTGCTCGAGGCGCAGGACATCAACGGCCGCACACCGCTCCATTGGGCGGCAATGCAGGGTGCCATGATCGACATGAGTATTAGCGACTTCATTGTTAGAGCTCTTCTGGAAGCTGGGGCGAACGCGAACGCCGTCGACAAGCTAGGCCGAACACCGCTGCACTATGCGGCCGAACAGGGCTTCGATCCGATTGTGGCCGCGCTACGTCAAGCCGGAGCCAAAATTGGGGCCAAGGACAACCAGGGCAAGACTCCCGCCGACTTGGCCGCCATGCGCGCCTTGACCGCCACGCTAGATCTTCTGAAAGTAGGCCTAGACGCAGGAACGTCCGCAGTACCTAAGATGGCTGCACCAGCAGCCACCGCCAGGGGGACGGGAGTTCTCGGGGCGGAATTGATCCGCGCCACTTACTCTGGGAACGTTAAGGAGGTCCAGTCACTTCTGGCTAGAGGGGCCGACGACACATTTATGGACAGCGATGGCTTTCGTGCAGTAGACTGCGCGCGCTACATCGGCAACGCTGAGATCCTCAAAATGTTGCTAGAGGCCGAAAAGAAACTACCGAAGTCCGCAACGACTCCCCCACGCTTGATCGTGCGCGGTGATGACATGGGCTTTTCGCATTCGTGCAACGAGGCGGTAATAAAATGTTACAGGGAGGGTATCATGACTTCGGTGGAGGTACTGACGCCGTCGCCTTGGTTCCCCGAGGCAGTCAAACTATTGGCGGAGAATCCAAGACTCGATGTGGGCGTTCACCTTACCCTGACTAGTGAGTGGGAGGGTATTAAGTGGCGGCCGATTTCGCATTGCCCGAGTTTGGTCGACGCTGACGGCTACCTAAACCCGATGGTGCTCCCAAATAAACACTACCCCGGGCGTTCACTCTCGGAGCAAAACTGGAAAATAGATGATATCGAGCGGGAATTCCGCGCTCAGATTGAAATGGCAAAAAGGCATTTCCCGTCGCTTAGCCACATCTCATCGCATATGGGATGCGCGACCATGAACGGGGCGATAGCGGCTCTTACCCGCCGGCTGGCTCGTGAATACAATCTCGGCTATGAAATGCGTAACGTCGGATTAGAAGATGCAACGTACGTCGGTCCGAAAAGCACATCTGACGAAAAGAAAACATCCTTTCTCAGGATGCTTGAATCTCTCGAGCCAGGGAAAACCTATGTATTTGTGGACCATCCCGGCATTGATGGCCCGGAACTGCGTGCAATCTACCACATCGGTTACGAAGACGTCGGCATCGATCGCCAGGGGGTGACGGATATGTGGACCGATCCTGCTATCAAGGCTGCGGTCTTACGATTACATATCGAGTTGGTCAGCTATGGACAGCTAATGCTGTCGCAGTCCGAAACATCCTCCACCAGTGAAAAACTGACGCTCCCACTGGCTCGATAAGGGGAGGTACTACACATCCGTCCGGACTGATCCTGAGGGCCGCTTGGGAATGTGCACCAGCCTAAAATGCAACAACACAGAAAAGTAAACATGATGAATCGAATTAGTCTACTTGCTCTCGTCTTGGCATCGTCGGTGCTTAACCTTGCCGCGGCTCCGAGATCACCGTTGCCCTACAAGGGGGTTTCGGCGCTTCCGGACATCGTGCACCTTTCTGAATTGTCGCAGGTCCGGATCCAAGGCTGGCTGGGGGATCGTGTTTCCACAGCTGACGATGACAGCTGGCAAGTGTGAAAGTCAAAGCGCCATGAATCTCAGGTGCAGAACAAGAGGCACGTCAAATCAAGGTTGCTGTAAGCTGACTTGTTCGGCGACGCCTGATTTCGGTCACAATGAAGAATGACTCTGACATAATGAGGTTTGAAATGGCCGTTCGTCTCCTGCCCTCCCCGCTGTGCCCTCTCCTCGGTCGGTGTGCCGTCATGCCGCTGAGGCCAGATAATATCATCTGTTTTCGCCGTGAATTTGCGGCGGGATTGAACAATCCACGCGAGGGCCGCGCGTTGCATCATCGTTATGTTCTTATTCTCGCATTAGGTGCTGGGGCGACAGTGTACGTCGACGACCGCACTATTCGCCTCGAAGCTGGCGAAGGCCTGCTAATATTCCCATTCCAGTTTCACGACTATAGCCACCCGGCGCGCGAAAACATCAATTGGCTATTCTTTACATTCGATCTTATCGATGCGGGCTCACAGCAGCTGCTCCGCTACAGACCATTTAGGGCCACCGATTCGGTGAGGCGGCTCGCAGCTGAACTCATCGAGGCATATCTGCAGCCTGCCGAGGAGGATCTTACCTCTCTGTTGCTTGCTTTGCTTCTTGCACGAGTGCGCCAAGCACCGGCAACGCATCTCAGTTCGAACGCGGCGCCGAGCCCTCCAGGACTGATGATGCAGGTAAACCATCTTGTACAACGAAGAAACGAAATTCGTACGGTACATGCGATCGCGCAATCGCTAGGTATAAGCGAAAGCCACTTGCGGGCCCGCTTCCGCGCATCCTGTGGTGTCAGTGTATGTCAACACTTGCGACGTCTTAGGCTCGAAAGGGCGAGCGGACTCCTGCGGTTGACTACAAACAGCGTCACTGAGATCTCGGATCGATGCGGCTTCAGCTCAATTTACAGCTTTAGCCGTTCATTCCATGACGCATTCGGAGTGTCGCCGCGATCGTACCGAACGCTAGGTTTCCAAATCCCTATGCATACCGCCCGCGATCCATTCCGTCGACGTTCCGGCTTGGGAGCAGTGAAGCCATTCCACGTATCTCGCCTAGCCGGCAACTCCAATGGGAAGGTTTAGAAGTGGGATGTGAACGGAATAGATAGCCATAGGAACTAACAAATATTCAACCTCACAGCCAACGCCCAACAAACACGAAGATGGTTAACTTATCAACGGTTCCGACAAACCCCGCACCTGGCGCGCTGGGACAGCGCCTTCTATCCCTGGATGCATTGCGAGGCTTTACCTTAATGTGGATTGTCGGTGCGGACGCTTTTGGCACCGCATTTTCGCATTTGGATGCCGGTCCATGGTTCAAGCCGTTTGCGGCCCAGTTCGAGCATGTCGCTTGGTCGGGCTTTCACTTCTACGATCTTATCTTCCCACTTTTTGTTTTTATGATTGGGGTTTCGATTACTTATTCGCTTGGCCGAATAGCTTTGAGGGATGGACGGGGTGCAGAACTGAGGAGAGTGTTCCGTCGCGCTTTAATCATGTATCTTTTGGGCCTGTTTTACTATGGAGGGTTGTCTACACCGCTGGCTGAAATTCGATGGCTGGGCGTGCTCCAGCGGCTCGCGCTATGTTATTTCTTTACCAGTATTCTGTTTATCTACTTTCGCCCGAAAGTCTTGGTCGCGGTGTTCGCGTGCCTCCTGATTGGCTATTGGGCGCTTCTCACCTTTGTTCCCGTTCCGGGTTGGGGAGCAGGCGATTTTTCCGAAGGTCATAATCTGACTAATTGGATTGATCAGCATTTCCTTGCCGGGAAAAGGTGGGATGGAGACCATGATCCCGAGGGAATCTTAAGTACGTTGCCCGCGATAGCATCTTGTTTGTTAGGGCTTTTCGGAGGATTGGTACTCAAGGATTCGAGGACCTCGGAACGGTCTAAGACGGGAATTCTGTTCTGCTCAGGGATCGCGCTTATTGTCGTCGGATATTTCTGGGGTTTCCAATTTCCCGTAATTAAGAGGTTGTGGACTTCGTCTTATGTATCGGTAGCTGGCGGCTGGAGTGCGGTGCTCCTTGGGGCCTTCTACTATGTGATCGATGTTTTAGGAGTCCGAGCCTGGGCGACTCCTTTTGTCTGGCTAGGTACGAATGCGCTTACGCTATATGTGCTAAGCCACATCATGAACTTTTGGAATGTTTCAGAGCGTATCTTCGGAGGCCCAATAGAAGCGTTCCTCAATAGGCGCTGGATTGGGTCGGGCGAAGTATTGCTGGCTCTGGCCAGCGTTGCATGCTGTATGGCGATTGGACGATTCTTTTACGTGAGGCGAATCTTTCTGAGGCTATAGTTTGTAAGACCTTTGACCGCTAGAATTCCCCCTTCGTCGAACGAACTCTGAAAGACGGCAATCTATCATCGTCTACGATGTCTTCGCTCCGTCGCCGCTTGTCCCGCCCCTCCCACCGATGAGTTCCCGAAATATTGTCGCGTCTTTGGCCATGATATTGGCCATAACCTGCTGCTTCGCGTCGGAAACCCCGGAGACAAAGTCTGCAGAAATCAGGTTGTTGAACGGAAGGCCCACTCTTCTCATCAACGGACGGGAGCAGTATCCGATTATCTATGCCCTGACCGATTTGCCCGGTGGTCGCTTAACGTGGGAAGAGATGCCGCAGCACAACATTAGGCGGATGGCTGAGGAAGGAGTACGCCTTTTCCAGTTTCCCTTGTTCTTCGACCAGATCTGGTCGGGGGAAGGAACCCCCCTCGACCTCACGGTAGTCCAAAAGCTCATCAGGGGGGTCACCGACGTGTGTCCCGAAGCTTCGATCATGATCCGCTTGCATGTACATCCTCCTCAATGGTGGTACAAGATGCACCGGGGCGAATGTGTGAGCTATGCAGATGGCGAATGCGTGGAATATGACGAAGCAGCCCGATTCAAGCGATATCAGCATAATGACCCTGCGAATGGCGTAATTCGATACAGCTTCGCGTCACAACTATGGCTGGATACCATGACGGGAAAAGTTGCCGAGTTCTGTGAGAGATTAGCGAAAACCGAAGAGGGAAAGTCTGTAGCCGCAATTCAGGTTGCCGCAGGCATATACGGCGAATGGCACTATTGGGGATTCATTGGGAATATACCCGATGTAAGCCCAAGCATGCAGGCGCATTTTAAGGATTGGCTTCGCGAGAAATATGGGACCGAAGAGCGTCTGCGGGTTGCGTGGAACCGCAACGATGTCTCGTTCGACTCGGCCGAAGTGCCTAATGCGAAGGATCGAGCAGAGGCGAACAAGAGTCTTTTCCTCGACCTATCAACCCACCGTAACCTTGTGGATTATTACCAGTGTCAGCATGCGCTGGTGGCCGATTGCCTGATTCACTTTTCTAAAACAGTGAAGGAACATTGGGGGCGCCCAATAGTGGTCGGTGCATTTTATGGATATTTCTTCCCGATGTTCTCCAAGGAAACGCTTGGAGGGCATCTGGCCTTAGAGAGGGTTTTGAACTCGCGTTACGTTGATTTTTTGGCCGGTCCCCAATGTTATTTCCCTGATGCATTCGAATTGGGAGAGCCTGCACGCTCTCGAGGGTTGCCTGCCACGTGCCGTCTGCACGAAAAGCTCTGGCTAGACGAATACGACACCCAACCAAATATTTCTGCGCTGACGCCAATCGGTGCCAGTTCGAAGACTCCGGGATACGATCAAACGATCAACACCGCGGTCGCTATCGTAAGGCGAAACATGGCTGTTTCCGCGGTTCAGGGGCAGGGCTTCTGGTTTTTCGATTTTGGTGTTGCCGGCGGGCGCCAATATTCCGAGGCAAAGGATAATGGGAGCAATGGTTGGTGGGATTTCCCACCGCTGCTGAAAGTCATCGGCGAGACTAGATCCGTCTTCACCAGGGAATCAGGTCGGCCATACCGGTCGGATGCTGATGTGCTGATGGTCTTTGATACGGATGTCTATTACGAGCTGAGCACGGACATATCGTTGTTAGCCCCAGTGTCGGCCATTACTGGATACAATCCTTCATCGGCCTGGGAAGCGGGAGTTGCGGCGGACTACATCCACTTAGATGACTTGCACTTAGTCAATTTGAAGCAATACAAAATAATTGTATTCAACAATACCTTTAGGATTACCGACGAACAACGTACATTTATAGGGAACTATGTGGCCAAGGATGGGCGACATTTGATTTGGTTCTATGCTCCGGGATACTCAGACGGCCGAATCCATTCTTTGGAGAACATGGTGGCTACGACCGGGATCAAATTGGGGATCCTTCCGCCGGGTGGAGAAGCAGGGGTATCGATCGGCAATGATGCTTTCCACTACCAATACAGCTTTGGCGCCCAGGCAGTCAGCCCATTATTCTTTGTCTCAGATAAAGAGGTTACCCCCATGGGGGTTTACAGTCAAAATGGTGCTGTGGCGATCGCTCGAAAGGAGCTTCCAGAATCCAAAGCGTGGTTTGTCGGTCTACCTGACCAAAGTGGTGGCGTCATGAAATATGTGCTGAAACAGACCCCAGCGCATATCTATGGAACCGACAAAGAGGTGTTCTACGTTGGTAACGGAATGGTGATCATGCATACGGGAAAGCAGGGGCTGCATCGAATCACTCTTAAGAACGGAAAGGTCTCCGAATGCTTGGTCCCAACAGGTGGAGCTACGATCATTTTTGACGCGGATACCGGCCAAATAATCGATCACTAGCCACCATTACTCTGACGGACTTCTCCGGTACATTGTCGCTCTTGATGTCCCTGTTCCCCGGACCCAGAGTTTCTTCCCAGAGGATTCCAGCCTTCCCCAAATTTCAACGAGGTCTGCCGCCGCATCTCCCTTTTCGGAGCTTGCTCGGTGTTCAATCACGTTACGGTCTGCGCTCAGGAATGCGCTTCCCGAATCAATCGGGAGTTACGCATTCTATATCGTTGCTTGCCACAGCATACCATTCTGCAGGGCAAAGAGCGGCTTAGGCAGCTTGATCTTAGCCGGGACTTGGAAGCGGCGCCAGATTGGGGGCTAAATGGCGAGTAATGTGGCCTTCAGCATAACTGACTCTTATTCAATTAGAACTCTCGACCGACGGTCTATGATCAGGATCCGTGATTGCCGGATAAATGTTCGCCAGATTCTCCGCGACAATTGGGTTCCAGATACTGTAACCACGGGCATTCAGATGCATTCCATCCGGCAGAAAAATATCCAAACGGAGCTTACCGTCTCGAAACATCGGGGTAGCCACATCCACAAAACGCATATTTTTTCGACTCGCGACAAATTCTTTGATCAAGCCGTTCGCAATGACTCCGTTTTCCCGTACGTCTTTGCCACAGAAATCATCCGTTGGCGTTGGTTTAATCGACAGGAAGATGAGCTTTGCATTTGGCAAATCCCTTCCAACGCGGTCAGAGAAATCCTGGAAACGTTTCAGCACCATTGCCGGAACCGCACCCAGATAGATATCATTATCGCAATAGAGGACAATGATCGCCGGCGCATATTTCTTAACGACCTCGTCGTAGAAATGATTCACGTCAATCAGCGTTGAACCGCCGAAACCTCGATTAATAACAGGGTAATACGGGAACGCCACCGCAGTCTCCCACAGGACGATGCTGGAGCTGCCGACAAATAGGACCGCCTTCGATGGCGCAGTGTTTCGTGCATCTAGGTTCTTGAACCTCTCAATCTCCGCCTTGTACTGATCAATATCCGCGACCATGAGAGCTGGTCGATATAGAGCTTGATTCTTGTAATAGAGAGACAAGAGCGATTGGTATCGATCCGGATTGTGTAGGTAGTCTTGCAGATGTTCCCTCCAAAAAGGGAACGTTTTCTCATAGAATGTCTTAACGTCTTCTCTGCCGATCGACTTCTTTTGCAGCGAGTGCTCCAGAAAGACTCGAAACTTATCGAGCGTCTTGGAGTCCTGACTGTCTTCAGCAAGAACCCATGTGTCGGGTATAATTAACACAGCCAACATAATCACCAATTGCAGTGTCTTCATTATAATTTCTTCACGTACGTGTTAAAAGTTCAGATTGCGGATCCTCGTGGCCTCTGGCAACGGTTGCTAGAGCACAGAGTCGGATCGGTTGGCGGCAGTACGACCGTTTGTGATAGGACGTTCGAAGCCAACTGCCGGAGTGAAATGAGGTGTATTGAGAGCATGGATTAAGGCGTGTCTACAAGGTTCGGAACACAGAAGCGTTTGATGAGCCGTGCGCTTCACGATCGCAACAGATCGACGAGAGCCACACTTCGAACTACAACTAGGCGAATCCTATTCATTTGAGGCATCTGCCAAACAAAGCAGTCAACTGCGGCGAACGAGGGCGATGTCGCGGGTTGCGTCAGCGAGGTTGCCGAAAACGCGGGGGAAGGGCTCGCCGTCGACATGCGCGGCGAACGCATCGTAGGGCGTTTGCATGATCGGCGGGCAGGAAATGACCTCCTGCGTACCCTCGCGCGAGGCAACAATGCTCGCGGCGCCGTCGCGCTGTTCCTTGGTAATGCGCCAGCCCTTGTCGGTGATGAGGTAGAAGAGGTCGATGTGCTCGCGATCGTTGCCCTTGCGGCTGTAGGTTGCGAGATCGGCGGCCCAAGTGATGAAGAGATTGGCCACGCCTCCACCCGCGAAGTTCACGATCATGGCTTCCGTGTCGGCGCACTTAAGGTCGGGGTGCGCAAGGCGATCAGAGAAGAAGGCGGTTCTTTCTACGGGTTTGTCCATGAGGTAGCAGGCCGCGTTGAGGTTGTGAATCATGGCGTCCATGAATGGACCGCCGTTCTTCTCGGGGTCGGTAGCCCAGCTGTTCCACTGCGGATAGGCGTGGATCCAGTCCTGCCTGTACAGTGCGAGGCGGCCGAGGCGGCCGGAGGTGAAAAGGTCCTTGACAGCCTCCATGAAGTTGTCGCTCGAGCGACTGTAGAGGATGCCGGCCTTGATGTTGGTATTGGCCGCGGCGGCGCTCATCGCCTGGCACTCGGCAGCAGTGGAGCCGAAAGGTTTGGTGGCGATGACGTTCTTGCCAGCTGCGGCGGCCTTCAAGAAGAGGCTCTTGCGGACCCAGGGCGGGACGAAGAGGGCAACGGTGTCGATGGACTTGTCGGCAAAGATTGCGTCGGGATCGGCGACGACGCGGCCGCCCAACTGCCTGCCGAACTCTTGCGCGCGTGTTCGGTCGAGGTCGTAGAGGGCGGCTACCCTAACGGTCTTGGAATCCTTGAGAGAATCGGCCTGCGAGCGCAGAAAGTCGCCGCAGCCGATTATGCCAATGCTATGCGTGTTCATGGAGGATTATTGACGAGCAAACAAGAGGAGGCGCAGGGGTAAGTCTATTTCTTGTGAAGCGTGGAGAACGCGTTACGCCAGGCGCTAATGTAGCCGTCGATAGTCTGGTTGACGCCGGGGATGATCCTTCTACGGGAGGCGTCGGCCTCAAACCAGGCAAGAGTGCGGCGAATGCCAGCGTGAAAGGGGATGGTGGCGTGGAAACCCGGGACAAAACGCTTGATCTTGGTGTTGTCGAATATTGCGGAATGGGCCTTGTCGCCGAGGAGATTGCCACGCTCCCAGTCGTTGATCGCTGCGAGGAAGTCTGAGGGAATATGGACTAACTTTGGCGCGGCGCCAGCGGCCTCGGCGAGGGTCGTATAGATCTGGTTCCAGGTAAGGACTTCGTCGGAGGTGATGTGAAAACTGTGGCCGATGGCGGCGGTGTTGCAAAGGAGACCGTTGAATCCGCGGGCGAAGTCCTCAGAGTGGGTGACGGTCCAGAGGGATGTGCCGTCGCCGTGGACAACAATCTCGCCTCCGCGACGGATGCGGTCGATGAGTGTGAAATCGTCCCAGCCGCCGATGGCAACGGGCCAAACGGTTTCATAGGTAAGGGATGGGCGGATGATAACAGCCGGGAAGCCGTTTTCGCGATATGCGCGAGTGCAAGCCTCCTCGCACGCGATCTTGTCGCGGGAGTACTCCCAGAACGGATTCTTAAGTGGGTGCGACTCGGTGACGAAGGGGTGGCGCAGTGGTTTCTCGTATGCAGAGGCGGAGCTTATGAAAAAATATTGAAAGCATCGGCCTGAAAACAATCGAATGTCGCGTTCAATGTCGGTGGGCTTGAAGGCGACAAAGTTGGCTACGATATCGAAAGTGGAGTCGCCAAGAACGTTTTTTGTGCCAGATTCGTCATTGATATCGCCGATGAGCGTCGTCGCGTCACGGATCCCTCTTGCGGCGAGGTCCCGTTTGCCACGGTTCAGAAGGAATACGTCATGTCCCTCTGAGAGAGCGAGCCGTACACAAGCAGCACTGATATTACCAGTACCTCCAATGAAGAGAATGTTCATGCTCCTTCAATACAATACTTGCATAATCGAAATCTTTCGCGCCTTAGATTGACGTTTATATTGCCCCGTTTGACTATTAGGAAGATTCATGTTCGCAGTGATTTAAGAACTTTCGAGTGCATTTAGTAGGTAACCTAAGTGGCAGCCCTGTAATCTGTTATGGTTGGCCGGCTGACTGCTCGGACACCGGTTATTGTATTCCGCGAATTTGGCGCTTTGATGCCATACAGCGAACGCTCATGAGATTAGTCAGGGGTGTGACCCAGAATACCTTCAAAACTAGGTTAGCTGTCTCGACTTTGGGCGTGCAGAGACCGTTATGCTG
>Ga0265313_10003592_pt1 | contig 12461 bp, 11 predicted proteins | sample 4123metaG_FD_203122 | JGI IMG/M metagenome (GOLD analysis project Ga0265313, IMG submission 203122) | Rhizosphere microbial communities from Carex aquatilis grown in University of Washington, Seatle, WA, United States - 4-1-23 metaG | ecosystem: Host-associated > Plants > Roots > Rhizosphere >...
TCGACGCGAGGAACGTGAGCACCAGCAGGTCGAGGCGGTTGCCGTAGATGACGCCGGTGAAGATCGAGATCAGCAGCGCCATGAAGATCGCCGAGCCGGCGTCGATGAGGATCGCGACGATCAGGGGGGCGAGCGCGGTCGGCGCGAGGTAGGGCAGGGCGGAGGCCCACGCCGGGTCGCGCAGGAAGAGCTCGGCCCCGCCGACCGTGTAGACGACGCGGACCAGGGCCAGGTTGAGGATGACGACCAGGGCCAGGAGGCCCAGCCGCACGTTGCTCGCTAGGGTCTCGGGATCCTCGAGCCTGACGTAGATGATGGAGGCGAGCACCATGGCGAGCACGAGGAGCACCCGCCCGAACAGCTCGAGGCCGTCGCCCAGCTGCGCGGCGCCCCCCTCGAGGGCCGCCGTCCGGTATGCGGTGGCCATCTCGTACTGGTCCTCGGTGACCCGGTCCCCCGCGTCGACGATCGTCCTGCCGGCCTCCACCCGCACCGTCACGGGCTTCACCTTGGCCATCACGTCGGCCTCCCGGCGCGCGGCGGCGGCCCGGTCGAACACGAGGTTCGGCTGGACCCCGTTTCGGAAGAGCCGGAAGAGCGCGTGCGCGGCGGGCCCGGGCACGCCCTCCGAGGCGAGGCTCACCCTCAGGAAGGTCAGCGCGTCCTCCATGGACTGGACCGGACGCGACGCCGTGCCCCCTGCGGACCGCTCCACCTCGAACATGACCACGGCCTCCGGCCCGCCCCCGGTACCCGACGTGTCGTGGACGCCCTCGCGGTAGATCTGCCGCAGCGCCGCGAAGCCGTTCTCGAAGAGCGCGGCGCGGGCCGGGGCGTCGCCGGCGGTCAGGACCGCGGCCAAGTCGTCGGCGTTCGTCTCATAGGGCCCGCGCGCGTTGAACTCGTCGGCCAGCGCGCCGAGCGCCTTGCGCCGGTTGAAGAAGAGGGCGGTCGGGTCGGGGTGCGCGGCCTCGAATGCGGCAAGCTTGCCCAGGAGGTCGCGCGAGGCGCCCTCGAACCGCTCGAGCGGCGCCGTGTCCAGCCGGTAGATGGGCGGCAGCCCGGTGAGGCGCTGCTCGCGCTCGGCCTTCGTGCGGGTGGCGCTCACGTAGGCGAACGGGAAGCCGGCCGCGATCCGCACGGGCGCGACCTGGCTCGGCAGCACCGGCAGGTCGAGCACCCGCATCCCGGCCGAGCTCACCAGCACGATCGCCGCCACGGTCACGATGAAGATCAGCCCCGCCACGAGGCGGCTCTGGTCCAGGAAGTCGCGCACCCCCGAGCCGGTTGCCGAATTCGGGTCGCCCCGGTGGGCGCCGAGCCCGCCGACGAGGAGCCTGAGCTGGTTGCGGACGGACATGTCAGGCGCCGGCGTGGCTGTTGGCCCCGGCCATTGGGTGCTTGTAGCGCTCGTAGGCCTCGACGATGCGCTGCACCAGCGGATGGCGCACGACGTCCTCGGCGGTGAACGTGTGGAAGACGATCCCTGGGACGTCCCTGAGGATGTGCTGCACCTCGAGGAGCCCGGACATCTTGGAGCGCGGCAGGTCGATCTGCGTGACGTCGCCCGTCACCACCATCCTCGAATCCTCGCCCAGCCGCGTGAGGAACATCATCATCTGCTCGGGGGTCGTGTTCTGCGCCTCGTCGAGGACGACGAACGCGCGCGAGAGCGTCCTTCCGCGCATGTAGGCGAGCGGGGCGATCTCGATGACGCCCTTCTCGGTCAGGCGCACGACCTCCTCCGGGTCGAGCATGTCGTGGAGCGCATCGTAGAGGGGACGCAGGTAGGGGAGGATCTTCTCGCGGAGGTCGCCCGGCAGGAATCCGAGGGCTTCGCCGGCCTCCACCGCGGGCCGGGTGAGCACGATCCGTTCCACCTCGTGGTTGAGGAGCGCCGAGACGGCGGCCGCCATCGCCAGGTAGGTCTTGCCGGTGCCGGCCGGGCCTATCCCGATCACGACCGGCTGGCTGAGGACGGCCTGGAGGTACGCCTTCTGGCCTATGGTCTTTGGCACGACGCTCCTGCGGTTCGTCGCGATCACGAGGGGCTCGTCGAGGAGCGCCTGCCACCGGTCGGCCTCGCCCTTGGCGAACGAGTCCACGAGCCGGGCGAAATCGGGCGTCCGGATGGTCATTCCCTGGCTCCTCGCGGCGTTCAGGAACGCGAAGAACTCCTCGGCGCGCGCCAGGGGCTCCTGGGCGGCCTCGATCTTGAGCCAGTCCTCGCGGGTCACGAGCTTGACGCCGAGCGCCCGCTCGGCGTGAGCGAGGTTCTCGGCCTTGCCGGCATAGAGCTGGCTCAGGTGCCGCGGGCTCTGGAAATGGAGCGTCTTTGCAGGCACGGGTGACGCTTCAGGCAACCGCCGCCACCTGGCCCACGCAGGCCGAGAGGCGCGCCCAGGTCGCGTCGAGAGACTGCGGAAGCACGCGGGTCTGCCCGACGACGGGCATGAAGTTGTTGTCGCCGTTCCAGCGCGGCACGATGTGGCCGTGCAGGTGGGCGATGCTCCCCCCGGCGGCCGAGCCGAGGTTGAACCCGATATTCACCCCGTCGGGCTTCATCGCCGCCGCGAGCAGCCGCTTCCCGAGGAAGACCTCCTCCATGAGGTCCCCCCTTTCCTCCCGGGAAAGGTCCTCGAGGTCGACGACCTCCCGGAACGGAACCGCGAGCAGGTGCCCCGGGTTGTAGGGGAAGCGGTTCAGAAGGAGGTAGGAGAGGCGCGACCGGTGGACGATGAGCGCCGCGCGGTCGTCACCCATGGCGGGCAGCTCCGTGAACGGTCGCTTCATCGTTGCCGGATAGCGCGGCGCCTCAATGTAATCCATGCGCCAGTAGGCGTGAAGCTGCTGCATCGTGAAGGGCCGGCCACCCAAGCATACGGGGGTTCCAAAGTCAAAGACTTGCCTATCGGCGCGCTCCTTGTGTCCTTTTGGGCCCATGCCGGCCTCCACTCCGTTCCACAGGGTAGCCATCACGGGCCTCGGCGCCGTAACGCCCGTCGGGCTGACGGCACCCGAAACCTGGTCCGCGCTCGTCGCAGGAAAGAGCGGCATTGGTCCAATAACACGTTTCGATGCAACGGGATGCACTGCGAGAATCGCGGGCGAGGTGCGGGGGTACGACCCGACCGCCGCCCGCGCTGCGGCCGTGTATCCCCACGGGGCCGGCTCGGAGCCGGTCACGGCCGCATTGTCACCGAAGGATGTGCGTAAACTGGGACGATTCAGCCACTTGGGTCTCGGCGCAGGCCTTGAGGCCTACGCCGACTCCGGTCTCGACTCCGTCCGGGACCGCCTTCCCGCCGAGCGGATTGGGGTCAATCTCGGGGTGGGCCTGGGGGGCCTGCCCGAGATCGTGGCAACCCACGAGACGTGGCGCGTCGGCGGCTTCCGGAAGATATCGCCCTTCTTCATCCTTCAGGCCGCGCCCAACATCCTCGCGGGCCAGCTCGCGATCCTGCTCAACTGCCGGGGGCCCAATTTCAGCATCGCCTCCGCGTGCGCCACGAGCGGCCACACCCTCGGCGAGGCCGCCCGGGCCATCCGCCGGGGGGACGCCGACGTCATGCTTGCCGGCGGGGCTGAGGCGGTGATCACGCCGATCGCCGTCGGCGCCTTCGCCCAGATGAAGGCGCTGTCGACCCGCAACGACGACCCGCAGAGGGCCTCGCGGCCCTACGATGCCGACCGCGACGGGTTCGTGGTCGGGGAGGGCGCGGTCGTGTTCGTCCTCGAGGAGATGGAGCACGCCCGCGCGCGCGGGGCCCGGGTCTACGCCGAGCTGCTCGGCTACGGGGCCACGGCGGACGCGTACCACCTCTCGTCGCTCGCCCCCGAGGCCGAGGGCTCGCGCAGGTCGATGCGGCTGGCGCTCGACGACTCCGGGCTCGACGCCGGGCGGATCGGCTACGTCTCCGCCCACGCCACGTCGACGCCGAGCGGCGACGGGGAGGAGGCGGCCGCGATCGCGGCGGTCTTCGCCGCATCGAAGGACCGCCTGCAGGTGAGCGCGGTGAAGTCGATGACGGGGCACCTGCTCGGCGCGGCCGGCGCACTCGGCGCCCTGGCCGCCGTCCTCGCCATCGACCGCGGCGTCATTCCGCCGACCGTCAACCTGGACACGCTGGACCCCGCGTGCGCCGCGCTCGGGCTCAATTTCACGGCGGGCGCCTCGGTCGGCAAGGCGGTCGAGGCCTCGCTCGCCAACAGCTTCGGCTTCGGCGGGACGAACGCCTCGCTGGTCTTCGGGCGCGCGTAGCGCGCCCGTCACATGCCGTCGGGCGGCGGCGTCGGCGAGACGAGGAGCGGGCTCGAGACCGGCGCCGGGTAGGGGTGGATGATGACGCGCGACGCCTTGTCCTCTCCGAGGTAGTCCTTCGCGAGGGCGTCGATGTCGGCCTTCGTGACCGCCTTGAAGTCCGCGAGCCGGTTCCGGGCCCAGTCGAGGACCTCGGGCCTCTCCTGCGCGCGGCCGAGCACCGTCATCCAGTAGGTATTGGTCAGCTCGCTCTCGAGGACCGACTTGAGCGTCCGTGCCATCGCGGCGTCGAAGTCCTCCTTCTTGACGCCGTTGGCGCCCAGGTCGGCGGCAACCGCCACGATCGCGCTCACGATCTCCTTCGCCCTCGGGGGATCCACGATGGCGATGGCCGCGAGGTAGCCGTAGCCGGGGAAGATGTCGCTTGCCGTGCTCCCCACGGTCGGGGAGACCGCGTTCGGGAGGCGGTCGTTCACCTTCACGCGCAGGCGGTCGGCCAGCATGACCCCGAGGAGGTTGAGCCGGCGGGCGCGCCCGCTGTCCATGCCGTCGGCGGCGGGCCAGTAGACGGCGACAAGGCCCTTGGGAATGTTCGTCTCGACGGCGTAGTCCTTCGTGAAGGGCTGCCGGGGGAAGGACACCTTGCGCAGGTCGTCCAGGGGCGCCCTGGGCTCGCGCCTGGGCAGCGCGCCGAGCGTCCGGGCCGCCGCGTCGATCACGGTGTCGACGTCGACGTCGCCCACGACCGAGACCTCGAGGGGCCCGCTCGCCAGCTGGGGTCCGAGCCATGCCCTGAGTTCGTCCAGGGTGCGCGCCATCATCTCCGTGCGGGCCGGAAGACCGAACCGCGGGTCGCCGCCGGCCAGGAGCTTGGGCACCTGCAGGGCCAGGGGCCCCCGCTCCGAGTGCGCGAAGGACTGGTAGGCGGCCTCGATGCGGCCGCGGGCTACCCGCTGGGCCTCCGGACGGTACCCGGGATCGGCGATGGACGCGGTCAGCAGCTGCAGCTCGAAGAGGAGGTTCTGCGGGTTCGTCTGACCCTCGAAGATGAAGGCGTCCATGGTCGAGGTGAAGTGGATCCCCGCGGGCTTGCCCACGAGCACCTTGGCCAGGTCGTCGATCCCCAGCTTGCCCAGGCCTCCGGTCGAGAAGGTGAGGCTTGCGAACGTGGAGAGCCCGGGCTGCGTTGCGGCGGGCTCCGTCAGCTGGCCCGTGCCGAGGCGCGCCGCCACGCGGATGGAGTTCCGGTCGAAGGTCGTCCGCTTGACGTTGAGCCGCACGCCGTTTGCGAACGCGACCTCCGTGAAGTCGAGGTCGTCGACGTGGGTGCGGCTGGCGACGGCGCCCGGGGGACCGAAGTCGGTGTAGCCCCAGGCCGGCACCTCGGAGCGAGGCGTGGGGCGGGCGGCGTCGGGTCCCGCCGGCGCCGGCGGGGAGGGCGGCGTCTGCCCGCACAGGGGCGTCATGAGGACGGCCGACACCGCAAGGACGTGGAGGGGGGGTGGCTGGCGCATGGGCTCTCGACCGGGAATCGTTGCCGCCCGGCCCGGCTGGACAACAGCAAAAACGCCCGCCACCGCAAACTTGTTGTGGCGTTGCCGGCCGGTTTGAGCGTTTCTTTACAACGTCCACCATGATCTGGGTCTACCGGCTGCTCTTCCCCCTCGCGCTGGTTGTGATGTCCCCGTACTACCTGCTGCGGATGCGCAGGAGGGGCGGCTACGGCGACGGGTTCTTGCACCGCTTCGGGCTGCCCCCGGCCATCCCCGCGAGGCGGCCCGGCGTGCAACGGGTCTGGCTCCAGGCGGTCAGCGTGGGCGAGATGCTCGCCGTCGAGCCCATCCTGCGCGGGCTCAAGGAGAACGGCACCGAGGTCGTGCTGACGACCACGACCTCCACCGGCTTCAGGGTCGCGGCGCAGCGGTACCGGCACCTCGTAACCGCCATGGCGTATTTCCCGGTCGACTGGATGCCCTTCTCCGCGCGCGCCTGGAGCGCCTTTGCGCCCGACCTCGCCGTCGTGACCGAGGGCGAGCGCTGGCCCGAGCACCTGCACCAGGCGAAGGCCCGCAGGGTGCCCGTGCTCTGCATCAACGCCCGGATCTCCGAGCGGAGCGCCCGGCGCCTCAGGCGCTTTCCCGCGGCCGCGCGGTTCGTGCTGGACGGGATGACCCGGCTCCTGGCCGGTTCGGAGCCGGACGCCGAGCGCTTCCGCGAGCTCGGATTCCCGCCGGGCCGGATCTCCGTCACGGGAAACATCAAGCTCGACGTGGACATCCCGCTCCTCGACGAGGACGGACGCGGCCGCCTGCGCCGGGAGCTCGGCCTGGCCGCGGGCGGGCTTGTCCTGCTCGGAGCGTCCACGTGGCCCGGAGAGGAGGAGGCGCTGGTCGGCGCGCTCGTCGCGGCCCGGGCCCGGGGCGTCGGCTGCTCGCTGCTCATCGTCCCGCGCCACGCCGAGCGGCGCGCGGAGATCGAGCGCCTCCTGCGGGAGACCGGCCTGTCCTACCACCTCCGCTCGAGGGGACCGTCGCCCGGGCCGGTCGACATCGCGCTCGGCGACACGACCGGCGAGCTTCGCTCGATGGCCCAGCTCGCCGACGTGGTCTTCATCGGCAAGAGCCTGCCGCCCCATTCCGAGGGACAGACGCCGGTCGAGGCGGCCACGCTCGGGAAGGCGATCCTCTTTGGGCCCGGGATGGCGAGCTTCCGGTCGATCGCCAACGACTTGCTTGACCGGGGGGCGGCCCGGACGGTTGCGGACGCCGCCGCCCTGGCGGCGCAGTGCGGGGCCCTCCTCGGGGACGGGGCCGCGCGGGACGCGATCGCCCGGGCCTCGGCGGGCTGGCGCCGCGACAACGGCGGCGGCGTGGCCCGCACGCTGGAGGCGATCCGGGAGGAGCTCGCCAGGGGGTATTAGACGCGGCAGCCCGGGCCCGTGGTCCACGTCATATTGACCGGGGCCCGCTTAAGACCCTTGCCTTGGTGTCGCTAGATTGTTTAGGTAGACGCTCCGTGCTCCCGCGGGAAGCGCGGATCCAAATCGGCTCATCACAACACTAAACACCTCGCACCCACACTCCCATGGCACTCAAAGTCGCTATCAATGGATTCGGCCGGATCGGCCGTCTGGTATTCCGGGCTCTCGTTGAACAGGGCCTCCTCGGCTCGGCGTTCGACGTCGTCGCGGTCGGCGATATCGTGCCGGCCAACAACCTGGCGTACCTGCTCAAGTACGACTCCACGCAGGGCCGCTTTTCGGGCACGGTGGGCTCCAAGAAGTCCTCAGCCGACAAGGCCGAGGACGACGTCCTGATCGTCAACGGCCACGAGATCAAGGTGGTGAGCGCCAAGACGCCCGCCGAGCTACCCTGGAGCGCCCTCGGCGTCCAGATCGTCATCGAGTCGACGGGCCTGTTCACCGAGGCGGACAAGGCGAGGGGCCACCTCACCGCGGGCGCGAAGAAGGTCATCATCTCGGCGCCCGCGAAGGGCGAGGACATCACCGTCGTCCTGGGCGTCAACGACTCCAAGTACGACCCCGCCAAGCACGCGATCATCTCCAACGCCTCCTGCACGACCAACTGCCTGGCTCCCATCGTCCACGTGCTCCTCAAGGAGGGCTTCGGGATCGAGGAGGGCCTGATGACGACCATCCACTCCTACACGGCCACCCAGAAGACGGTGGACGGCCCCTCGAAGAAGGACTGGAAGGGCGGCCGCTCCGCGGCGATCAACATCATCCCATCGACCACGGGGGCGGCGCGCGCGGTCGGCCTGGTGTGCCCGGAGGTCAAGGGCAAGCTCACGGGGATGTCGTTCCGCGTCCCGACGCCTACCGTCTCGGTCGTCGACCTCACGGTGCGCACCGTCAAGGCGACCTCCTACAAGGAGATCTCCGAGGCGATCAAGCGCGCGAGCGAGACCTACCTGAAGGGGATCCTCGCCTACACAAGCGACGAGGTCGCCTCGAGCGACTTCATCCACGACCCGCACTCGTCCATCTACGACGCGGGCTCGGGCATGGAGCTCAACAACCGGTTCTTCAAGCTCGTCAGCTGGTACGACAACGAGTGGGGCTACAGCAACCGCTGCGTGGACCTCCTCAAGAAGGTCGCCGCCGGGCTATGAGCTTCAGGAGCATCCGCGACCTCCAGCTCTCGGGAAAGCGCGTCCTGATCCGCGTGGACTTCAACGTCCCGCAGGACAAGGCGACCGGGGCCATCACCAACAACCAGCGGATCGTCGCGGCGCTGCCCACGATCCGCTTCGCGCTCGACCAGGGCGCGTCGGTCGTCCTGATGAGCCACCTCGGCCGGCCGGACGGCCAGCGGATCGCCAAGTACTCGCTCAGGCCCGTCGCCGCGGAGCTGGGCAAGCTCCTCGGCAAGCCGGTCACGTTCCTCGACGACTGCTGCGGGCCGTCCGTCGAGGCCGCCTGCGCGAAGCCCGAGCCGGGCTCGGTCATCCTGCTTGAGAACCTGCGCTTCCACATCGAGGAGGAAGGCAAGGTCAAGCTGGAGGACGGGACGTCCAAGAAGGCGGACCCCGCGGCGGTCGCGGCGTTCCGGGAGAGCCTCTCCAGGCTGGGCGACGTGTATGTCAACGATGCGTTCGGCACCGCCCACCGGGCGCATTCCTCGATGGTCGGCGTCAGCCTGCCGCAGAAGGCGGCCGGCTTCCTCATGGAGGCCGAGCTCAAGGCGTTCGCGGCCGTGATCGCCAATCCGCGCCGTCCGCTGCTGGCGATCCTCGGCGGGGCCAAGATCGCGGACAAGATCCCGCTCATCCGCAACCTGATCGACAAGGCCGACGAGATCATCATCGGCGGCGGCATGGCCTACACCTTCAAGAAGGTCCTCGGCGGGATGGAGATCGGCGACAGCCTGTTTGACCCCGAGGGCGCGAAGATCGTCGGCGAGCTGGTCGAGAAGGCCCGGGCGCGCGGCGTGTCGATCATCCTGCCGGTCGACTACGTCTGCGCGGACAAGTTCGACGCGAACGCGGCCACGAGGCCGGCGGACGACTCCACGGGGATCCCGAAGGGCTGGATGGGCCTCGACTGCGGCCCAAAGTCCATCGCCCTCTACGACGCCGCCATCCGGCGGGCCAAGACGATCGTCTGGAACGGCCCCTCGGGCGTGTTCGAGTTCGAGAAGTTTGCGGGGTCGACGAAGGCCATGGCCGCGGCGATCGCCGCGGCGACGGCGCACGGCGCCACGACGGTCGTGGGCGGCGGCGACACGGCCACGGCCGCGAGGAAGTTCAAGGTGGCCGACAAGGTGACCCACTGCTCGACGGGCGGCGGCGCGAGCCTCGAGTATCTCGAGGGCAAGGTGCTTCCCGGCGTCGCGTTCCTCGAATCCTAAACCAACCGCCTCCCAAACGGCCTCCACCATGACCCGCAAGAAGCTTATCGCAGGCAACTGGAAGATGAACAAGACGGCGACGGACGCCGTCGCGCTCGCCCACGACATCGTCGTCGCGCTGGGCTCCCAGCAGGAGGTCGAGGTGGTCGTTTGCCCGCCGTTCACCTCGCTCGAGGGCGTGGGCAAGGCGCTCGAGGGCTCGGTCGTCAAGCTCGGCGCCCAGAACATGCATTTCGAGGCCTCGGGCGCCTTCACCGGGGAGATCTCCGCGCCGATGCTCCGGGCGCTCTTCGCGACCCACGTCATCCTGGGTCACAGCGAGCGCAGGACGCTCTTCGGCGAGACCGACGAGCTCGTGAACAAGAAGCTCCTCGCGGCGCTCAAGAACCAGCTGCGGCCGATCCTCTGCGTCGGCGAAAGCCTGGCGGAGCGCGAGGCCGGCTCGACGCTCAGGGTCGTCCAGGCGCAGACCGAGCGGGCCCTGGAGGGCGTCAGCAAGGAACTGGCCGCCGGCATCGTGATCGCGTACGAGCCGGTCTGGGCGATCGGCACGGGTAAGGTGGCCACGACGGAACAGGCCCAGGAGGTCCACGGCTTCATCCGGGGCCTGCTCACGAAGCTCATGGGCGAGGCGGTCTCCCAGCGGGTCAGGATCCTCTACGGCGGGTCCATGAAGCCGGCGAACGCCCCCGAGCTCCTGGCCCAGAAGGACATTGACGGCGGGCTCATCGGCGGCGCCAGCCTCGAGGCCCGCAGCTTCCTCGAACTCGTCAAGGCCGCGGCGAGCATCCGCTAACCCTCAGGGCTGCGCGGCGGCCGTGACGACCTTCTTCGGGGGAGCGGCCGCGGCGCCATACGTCTTCAGCAGGCTCTCGTTCGAGCGCTTGAGCGCGGCCGCCGCGTAGTCCTCGAGCGTGCCGTCGGCCTGGCGGGCGAGCAGGGCCTCGACCTCCGGCAGCCTCAGCCCCTCGCGCACCCTGAGCGAATGGTAGACCCGCAGCATGGCGACCCAGCCCGGGTAGGGGCTCGGGTCCTGCCTGCCGGACTCGAGCTGCGCCCTGACGGACCCCGAAAGGTAGGCTGCAAGGAGCAGGCCGCGCTCGCCCGAGTTCGGGAGCTGCGCGAGCCCCTTCTTGACGTCGCACCAGGGGACGGAGTCCGTCCCCAGGTCGACCACGACGTCGTCGCTCTCGAGCGCGAACCGCAGGATCGTGTTGGAGGCCACGGCGACCGCGCCGTTCGCCTCGTCCGCCGGCTTAGGCGCCGTCAGGCTTGCGCCGGCGTTCGCGTCGAACACGCGGATGGCGCCCAGGACCTGGTCCCTGGTGACGGGAGAGGACGCGAGGGCGGGCGCAGCGAGGAGAAGCGCCAGCGCAAGGGCGCGGGGCAGGAGACGGGGCATGGGGCGGGAGTTCCCCCAAAGGGTGACCCCAATGCCGCCGCCGTTGCAAAACGATTCAGCGCGACCGGGCGACGAGGTCCTCCGCGAGCGTCGTGACGAAGGTGGTGTCGCCCGGGAGCCGGCGCAGCGCGGCGATTGCAAGGTCGGAGCGCTCGCGCGCGATCCGCCGGGCGCGGTCAAGGCCGTGAACGGTGACGTAGGTGGCCTTTCCCGCCCGCGCATCCTTTCCCGCGGTCTTGCCGAGGGTCGCCGAGTCGGAGGTGGCGTCCAGGATGTCGTCGACGATCTGGAAGGCGAGGCCGAGCTCCCTGCCGGCCTCGCGCAGCGCGACGACGGCCTGCGCCGGGGCGCCCGCGCACAGGGCGCCCATCGCCAGCGACGCCTCGATCATCGCCGCGGTCTTGTTCAGGTGGATGTACCTCAGGGCCTCGTCGGTCGCCCCGGGACTGCGCTCGGCCAGGAGGTCCTCCATCTGGCCGCCGATCAGGCGCCGGCTCCCGGCGGCCCCCGCCAGCTCGCCGGCCAGCGAGACGGCGAGCGCGGGCCGCGGCAGGTAGGACTCGGCGAGGATCGCGAAGGCCCGGGTGAGCAGGGCGTCGCCCGCCAGGAGCGCCGTGGCCTCGTCAAAGGCCCTGTGCGCGGTGCGCCGGCCCCGCCTCAGGTCGTCGTTGTCCATGCACGGCAGGTCGTCGTGCACGAGCGAGTAGGTGTGCACGCACTCGACGGCGACGGCAGCCGGCAAGGGATCGGCCGCGTCCGGCCCCGCGAAGAGCTCGGAGGCCGCAAGGACGAGGACCGGCCGGAGGCGTTTCCCGCCGGCCTGCATCGAGTAGCGCATGGCCTCGTGAAGCCGCGTCGACGGCTCGCAGGCCGGGGGCAGAAGGAGATCGATCCCCGCCTCGACCCGCGACGCCAGCAGCTGGAGTTTGGCGGCATGGTCCATCGGCGGAAATTGAGGTCGATTGCGGTTCGGCTGCCGAGAACAAACTCGCCAAGCCGGTGGGCTTCGCCCATATAGGCGCGGTCCCCTTCCGATGCCCACCTACGAGTACGCCTGTTCAAAGTGCGGCCACCGCTTCGAGAAGTTCCAGTCCATGCGGGACGAGCCGCTGCGCAAGTGCCCGAAGTGCCACAAGGCGGCGCTCAAGCGGCTGATCGGCCGCGGAGCGGGCCTCATCTTCAAGGGAAGCGGCTTCTACATTACCGACTACAAGAACAAGGGGATGGCCAAGGACGCGGCGAGCGAGTCGGCCCCGGCGGCGGCCCCGAAGCCTGCGGGCGAGGCTTCCCCGGCGGCGGCCCCGAAGGCTGCGGGCGAGGCGGCCTCGGCCGTGGTTAAGGCCCCGGAGGCCGCCCCGAAGGCGGCGAAGCCCGCCGCCCCGTCGAAGAAGTAGTTTTCCTCCCATGCTAAAGAAAAACACGAAAGCCA
>Ga0265313_10003593_pt1 | contig 12460 bp, 8 predicted proteins | sample 4123metaG_FD_203122 | JGI IMG/M metagenome (GOLD analysis project Ga0265313, IMG submission 203122) | Rhizosphere microbial communities from Carex aquatilis grown in University of Washington, Seatle, WA, United States - 4-1-23 metaG | ecosystem: Host-associated > Plants > Roots > Rhizosphere >...
AGAGCGAGGTCGATGGTTTCTTTTCCGATCTTGCCGGCCGCTTGGGCCGCCTCGACGTGCTCGTCAACAATGCCGGCGCCTCGATCCGCAAGGCGACCGTCGATCTCTCCAAATCCGAATGGGACACGGTCATCGCCGTCAACCAGACCGCCGTCTTCCTGTGCTCGCGCGCGGCGGCGCGGCACATGCTCGCGGGCAAACGCGGCGGCGCGATCGTCAATCTCGCCTCGATCATGGGATTTTCGGGAGGAGGGCTCTATCCGAACATCTCGTACCAGGCGAGCAAGGGCGCGGTCGTCAACATGACGCGCGCCTTCGCGATCGAATGGGCGAAGGACAATATCCGCGTCAACGCGGTGGCGCCCGCCTGGGTGCGCACGGGCTTCATCGCGCCGGTGCTGGCGAAGCCGGAGCTCGTCCGCGCGATCGAGGACGTGACCCCGATGGGACGCCTGGTCGAGCCGGAAGAAGTGGCAGCCGCGATCCTGTTCCTCGCAAGCCCTGCGGCCTCGATGACCACCGGTCACACGCTCGCGATCGATGGCGGCTACCTGGCTCAGTGAGCCATCGGCCGGTTCGCGCACGCGCGGCGTCGCCCGACCGACCCGCCGCAACCAAATGTTAACGTTGAAAGGCGCAATTTAGCTGTTGCTGAGCCGACGTTGTCGGAGCGGCAACTTTCTTGCGCGGCGGGCCTTCCATGCGCGTTCCGGGAACGCGGTGGATCCGGACACAATTTCGTCGCTTGACCGGCCGATGCCATGAGGTCCGGGTTCAGCTAGCCTATGATGATGCGGCTTGGGGCCGGAGTCTCGAACCGAGGGAGTTGGGGTCGCTGGGTAACGGGCATCTGATCTCTTTCGTGCGGAGATCAACGCCAAATCGGCCTCAAGGCATTTCGAAGCGGAGATGAAATGCGGGCTCTATCCTGGCAATCGATATTGGCGATGCCCGCGCTCGCCGCTGGCCTGTACCTCGCGCCTCTGGTCGGGAACGCGCACGTTGCCGCGGCCGAGCAAAGCAAAAAGACGTCCCACCGCAGCCTCCGCCAAGGCATGTTCGCGCTGAGCCAGATCGACTTCTCGTCGGTCGTGATGTTGGGCGACAGCCTGACCGAAGGGGCGCAATGGTCGGAGATCACCGGATGTCCTTTCGTCGCGAACCGCGGCATCGGTTCGGACGATTCGGCCGGCGTGCTGCGGCGCCTCGATGAGGTCACCAAGCTCAAGCCGTCGGCCGTATTCCTGATGATCGGCGTCAACGACGTCGCGTCGGGTGTTTCGACCGATGACATCGTCGACAATGTGCGCCAGACGATCGATCGGCTTACGAAAGCGCGGGCGCAAGTCTATCTGACGCTCGTCTTGCCGGTCGCGCAAAGCTTCAAGCGCAAGATCAATCCCAAGATCGACGAGCTCAACGCCGCCTACACGAAGCTCGCCGAGCGCGGCAAGGTTACGCTCGTCGATTTCCGTTCCGGCATGAAGGACGACGACGGGTATCTGCGCGACGAATTCACCATCGACGGAATTCACCTCATCCCCGATGGCTATCGAGTCTGGCGCGACGCGGTGTTGCCGCTCGTTCAAAAGCATTGTCCGGCGTCGCCGGTGCCGAGCGTCCAGGCAAGGCCGCTCAGCGCGACCCCAAGCGCGGCGGACACCGCCGAACCGGTTCCAAGCCCAAGCCCGAACCCAAGTCGAAGTCCGAATCCAAGTCCCACCCCCAGCGCGGCCGTCGTCAACGACGCGCAGGCAACCGCGCCGGGCGAGTTCAATGCCCGCTTCGGCCCCTGGCGCTGAACCTGCCCTGCATGGGCGACAGCCGGCGCCGACCAGCCGGCGACGCCCTGATCGGAGCTTTTGTCGATGAGGCTTGAGCAGATGTGGACTGAAATCGACGGCCGACGGTTCGGCGCCACGGCGATCTTGACCGCGGTGCTTGCGCTGCTGGCATTCGACGGCTCTCAGGCGAAGACCAAACGCGAGATGGTCGCGACCGCGCCGTTGGTAGCGCCGCCGATCGAAGCTGCACTGGCCGGGCCGGCGCTCGATCCGTCCTGGCCGAAGCATGTCTATGTCATCACCGACTCGGTGATGCTCGGCGCCAAGCCAGCCTTCATCAAGGGCATGACCGACCAGGGCTGGCAGGTGACGTTCGACGGTCGGCCCGCTATCCAGATCCGCAAGAGCCTCGAAGACTATGTCCGCCGTCAAAACACGACCGGACCAGTCGCCGTGGTGGCGCTCGGCTACAACTCGTTGTGGGAGAAGGACCGACACAATTTCAAACGCTGGTCGGACTTGTTCGACAAGACGGTCGAGGAGATGCTGGCGGCGCTGAAGGAGCGCGGTGCGCGCAAGATCGTGTGGGTCACGTTGCGCGAGCTCACGCCCGACCTCATCAGCGGCGGCACGGCGGCGATGCAATATCGCCGCTACGCTTGGTATTTCCCCTACGTCAATGAGCGCCTGCGCGCCATCAAGGCGCGCCATCCCGAAATGGCGATCGCCGACTGGTCGTTTGCCGCGCAGGTGACCGGCGTCACCTATGACGCGATCCATCTCAATCCGCGCGGCTCCGAATTGATGACCGCGGTCGTGCGGACCGCAATCGGCACGGATGCGCGCCCGACGGCTTCGCCTGCGCCGGTCGTCGCCGCTGTTCAACCGCCCGCGCCGCAACCCGCCGAGCCGGTTCCGACGCTTGCCGGAGAGCCGCAGCCGGCCCCAACGCCCCCGGCAACGCGCACCGAAGAGCCACAGGCGAGCCTGCCGACGAAGAAGCCCGGCTATCGCGCACGCCGTGAAGGCATGTTCGCGTTGACCACGCTGTCCTCGGCGAGCGTCGTGATGCTGGGCGACAGCCTCACCGAGCGCGCGCAATGGTCGGAGATCACCGGCTGCCCCTTCGTGGCCAACCGCGGCATCGGGGCCGACGATTCGGCCGGCGTGCTGCGGCGGGTCGACGACGTCACCAAGCTCAAGCCGTCAGCGGTGTTCCTGATGATCGGCGTCAATGACGTCGCCTCGAGCGTGCCAACGGAGACGATCGTCGACAACGTGCGCCAGACCATCACGACGCTCAGCGACGCCGGCGCGAAGGTCTATCTCCAGCTCGTGCTGCCGGTCACGCAGGGCTTCCCGCGCAAGATCAACCCCAAAGTGACCGAGCTCAACGCCGCCTATCTGGCGCTCGCGCAGGAGACCAAGGCGACCATCGTCGATTTCCGATCGCAGGCGAGGACGGAGGACGGCTTCCTGCGCGAAGAGCTGAGCGTCGATGGGATTCATCTCACGCCCGCCGGATACCGGGTATGGCGCGACGCCATTACGCCGCTCGTCCGCAGCCACTGCCAGCAGCGCTCCGATCTGATCGCGCGCGTCATGCCGGCGAAGATCACGACGCCCGCCATTCCCGCACCTGCGGCTGCGGGCGAACTCACGACGGCGAGCATCGCGCCCATGGCTTCTACGGCCGCGCGCGGAGAGTGGATCATCCAGGTCGGCGCTTATCCCGAAGAAGAGAAAGCCAAGGAGCGGATCCGGCAGGCCCAGGAACTCGGCAAGGCTGTGCTCGCGAACGCCAATCCGTTCACCGAGCGGGTCCTAAAGGCGGGCCAGGAGCTCTTTCGCGCGCGCTTTGCGGGCTTCAATCAGAGCGCCGCCGAGGCCGCCTGCAGCTATTTCAAGCGCAACGCCATCGATTGCATCACCGTCAGGAACTGATCGCGGCATTCCGGCCTGCCGGCGCCGTGGGCGAGCGCGCTCGCGTGGACGCACGACTCAATCAAGATTGACAAAAGCGCCCGTGCTTGGCTTACGGTTCTCCGCAGCGGCGGTGCGGCGTGAGGTCTGACTGATGTGGCGTGGAGTTGGGCGGGCACTGCGCGGGGCGGTGGCCCGGCGCTGGTTGTCCCATTTTGGTATGACCGGCGCGGTCGTCGTTTCGGCGCTGGTGGCGTGTGGAAGCGCGCAGGCCCAGCCGGGCCGTGACACGTTCATTTTTGTTGCTCCGAACCCCGGGCCGGAAGCGACCGCTCCGAGCAAGCAGAAGTCGCGAAACAGGCGGCAAGCTCCGACCGCTGCCGCGCCAACCGCAGAGCCGGCGGTCAAGCCTAAAGCGCAAAAGATACCGACCGCCTCCACGTTGCCGCCGCCGCCGCGCAACCCGGCGTTGGCCGGCGTCGCGCTCGATCCATCCTGGCCGAAGCAGCTCTTCGTCATCAGCGACTCGGTGATGCTTGGCGCCAAGCCCGCGCTCGCGAAAGGCTTGCCCGACTGGCAGGTGAACTTCATGGGCCGTCCCGCGCTCATGATTCCGAAGGCGATCGGCGAATTGCCGGGGAGCGTCGGCTCGGTCGCCGTCGTGGCGCTCGGCTACAACTCGCTCTGGTACAAGGACCGGAAGGATTTCCAGCGCTGGGCGGACTACTTCGACAAGGGCGCCGAGGACATGCTCGCCGCGCTGCAGCGACGCGGCGCGAAAAAGATCGTGTGGGTGATGTTGCGCGAGCTCTCGGCGGAGCTGCTGCCGAACAACGGCACGGCCACGATGCAATACAGCAAATACAGCTGGTACTTTCCCTATGTGAACGAGCGGCTGCGCGCGCTGAAGGCGCGCCATCCCGAATTGGCGCTCGCCGACTGGGTCACGGCCGCGCGCCAGCCCGGCATTACCTATGATGCGATCCACCTCAATCCAAAGGGCGCCGAGCTGATGGTCGACGTCGTGCGAATGGCGGTCGGTCTCGAGCCGCGCCCGCCGAGGGCGATCACGACCGCCGAAACGCCCCCGCCCGCCGAGCCGCCCTCACTGCGCGGCTCGGACCCGCTGCCGACCCCGCCGCCCGATCAGACCGCGACCGTGAACAAGACGCCCGAGCCGGAGAGCCCGCCCGTGCCCGTCGGCCCGATCCTCAAGCCGACCTACGCCTTCCGTGACTGCGCGGCGTGCCCGGAGATGGTCGTCATCCCGGCGGGGAGCTTCATGATGGGATCGCCCGATGGCGAGGCGGACCGCAGCCCGGCTGAAGGGCCGCAGCGTCAGGTGACGATCCCGCGCCCGATGGCGGTTGGAAAATTCGAGGTGACGTTCGCCGAGTGGGAGGCCTGCGTCGCCGGCGGCGGCTGCCAGGGCAATCCAAGTCCCGGTGACGAAGGTTGGGGCAAAGACAGGCAGCCGGTGATCAACGTCTCCTGGGACGACGCGGTCGAATACGTGAAGTGGCTGTCGCAGAAAACCGGCAAGACATATCGTCTGCTGACCGAAGCCGAGTGGGAATACGCGGCGCGCGCCGGAACGACCTCGCCCTTCACGACCGGCGCGACGATCACGCCCGAGCAAGCGAATTTCCAGACCAACTTCAACGAGGACGGCAGCAAGCGCGAAGGCGAATACCGCGAGCAGGCGATCAAGGTCGGGACGTTCCCGCCCAATGCCTTCGACCTGCACGACATGCACGGCAATGTGTGGGAATGGGTGGCGGACAACTGGCATGACGACTATGCCGGCGCGCCGATCGATGGATCGGTGAACCCCAGCGGCGACGCGTCGATGCGGGTCCAGCGCGGCGGGTCCTGGTACAGCTTCGTGTCCGAGATCCGCTCGGCCAGCCGCCACGGTGACCAACCGGATCACCGCGGCGCCGACATTGGCTTCCGTGTTGCCCGAGGGCTATGAGCCCGGTTCGCCGCCCGCTCACCGGCTGGCAACACGGATCCCGCCAAATATGCCGAGCCCCGGACGAAGGAACCCGTTCGGATCCTGGTACTGGACGTCGAACAGATTATCGACGCGCATGAACAGCTTGGCGTTGTCGTTCACGGCGTAGCTCGCCGCGAGATTCACGATCGTGTATCCGGGTTGGACCAGTCGCGGCACCGAGAAGTCGCGGTTGCCGTCGATCCAGTCGCCGACATAGAGCACCGTGGCGGTGAATTGCCACGGCTCCGTCGGCGTCCACGTCGCGGTCGCGCTCGCCTTGTGACGCGGCCGGCGCAACAGTTCGAGCCCGGTGTCGGCATCGATCGCCCAGGTGTAGGTGTAATCGCCGCGCACGCGGAACTGCGGCGAGACCACGACCGCCAGGAACGACTCCACGCCTTCCGTCATCGCCCGGCCGATGTTGACGTTGGTGCTGATGAAGTTCACCGGGTCGGTGATCTGGCTGGTGATGAGGTTCTTGATGTCGTTGTGGAAGTAGGTTGCGCCGAAGCGCACGCGATCGTTGAACACCGGCTGCTCGAAGCCGACATCGTAGCCGAAGCTTTCCTCCGGTTTGAGGTTCGGGTTGGCGAAGAAGCCGAAGGCCGGAAAGTCGACATAGAGCTGGTTGAGCGTCGGCGCCTTGAAGCCGGTGCCGACACTTGCCTTCAGCTTCGTCTCGGTGACCGGAACGATGAAGGCCGGCGCAACGCGGTAGGTCACGTGCTCGCCGAACGCGTCGTTGTCGTCGATGCGTGCGTTGGCGACGACGAAGACGCGCTTGTAGAACTCAGACTGCAGCTCGATGAAGGCGCCCTGGTTGCCGTTCTGCGCCTTGACGGTGTCGGTGCGCAGCCATTCGGTCTCATGGTCGGCTCCGACCACGAGCGTCTGGCCCGGCAGGAGCGAAGCCACGCTGCGCCAATCCTCCTTGACGCGGTCGCCGGTGTTGGTCGTCGGGACAGCGCCGGGCGAGATGTTCCAGTTATAGTGGTCGGTGAGCGCGACGCCGAAATAGCTCTTCAGCCGGTCGTCGAAGGCCGAGATCACGGCCTCGCCGCGCGTGAAGAACTGATGCACGACCTGCGTGCTCTGCTGCGCGGCCGGCGTGCTTGGGAAGGTCGAGAAATCGTCGCCGGTGAAGCGGTAGGTCGCGTCGGTATAGCGACCGACCCAGTTGACTGCGACGTTGTCGCTCAGCTTCGCGCCGAGCCGCGATGACAGCGTCCAGTTGTCGTAGGAGTCGTCGATACGCTGACGGCCGGGCGGCAGCAGGTCGAGCGGCGTCACCGGCGTCGCGCCGGCGCGGAAATGCGCGACATTGAAGGTATAGTCGAAGCGATCCGTACCGCCGCTCAATGACGTCGTCTCGTTGAGTGTCGCGAACGAGCCGCCTTCGACCGAGGCGGTGAGCTTGGGCGGGCCTTCGCCGCGCTTGGTCGTGATCGAGATCACGCCGCCGATCGCTTCGGATCCGTAAAGACCGCTTTGCGGCCCGCGCAGCACCTCGATGCGCTCGATGTCCGATGTCAGCAACTGCCCGAGATCGTACTGCCGGCCCGGATTGCTCGGATCGGTGACGTCGATGCCGTCGATCAGGATCTTGACGTGGTTCGAATTCGTGCCGCGCATGAAGATGGACGTGAGGCCGCCGGGGCCGCCCTGCTGCACCACATTCAGTCCCGGAACGGTCGCGAGCGCGTCCGGCACGGTGCGACGCTGCTCGCGCTCCATGTCGGCGGCCATGATGACGGTCACCGAATTGGCGATCTGGTCGGCTGGCGTCGGAATGGTCGTCGCGCTGACGACGATGGTCGGCAGCTGCTGGACCGCAGGCGATTGCGCGGCAGCACCGATGGGCGAGAGCGGCACCAGCAAGCCCGTGAGCATGCTGGACGCGAGCAAGTGGCCACGGCGGATGCCGTGGCGACGCGTTGTGGAGAAACTAAACATGTGAGACCTCGGGCGTGTGACGTCAGTGGCACGTCACCGCGAACGAAGTCTCCCCTCAGACCAAAACGAGGCCCTTGGTTCGGCTACTGCCAGTACACCCCGACCGACATGCTCGCGTGTGACCACGGCTGACGGCAGGTCTCCTGGCTCACGGGTCACTGTCCTCCGTCGCCTTCCCAGGACCCGAGATCCCAGTGGCACGATGACGGAGGACTCGCCGCTTACAGTTGCGGGGGCAGCCACGGCATTGTGCGATTTCTCGCCCTCACCGTGTTCCCTTTTGATCCCCAATTGGGGGAACCGTCAAAAACATCGTACGGAGCGGTGCCCAAGTTTGTCAATTCTGTGGCGAGGCGCGCGCATGCTGTGGCGAAGACGAAGCGCATCCCGTTGCCCGCAGGACACACCCCGGCGCGCGTTGGCCCTCCGCAGCCGGCGGGACGTGCGATATACGGTGGTTCAATGCCACGTGGTGAGCCGTGAAGCGTCCGACCCATGCCAGCCTGACGGCCGCACTCGTGCTGAGTGGTCTCACCGCTCTGCTGTTTGTCGTTTCACTCGGCTTTGGTCCGGTGCGTCTGTCGCCCATCACCGTCGTTCAAGCGCTGTTCGGAGGCGGGAGCGAAGAGCAGCGCATCATCGTCCAGGAAATCCGGCTGCCGCGCGCGCTACTCGGCCTCGCGATCGGCGCAATACTTGGGCTGTCGGGCGCCGCCCTCCAGGGTCTGCTGCGCAATCCGCTGGCGGCGCCCTCGCTGTTCGGCGCGCCGCAGGCGGCAGCCTTCGGGGCCGCCGCGACCATCGCGCTTGGTCTCGCCGATGTGCGATCCTTTGCGCTGCCCGTAGCGGCGATCGCCGCGGCGTTCGTGTCGGTGTTCCTGCTTCTCGCGGTAGCCGGCCGCAACGCCAACATGCTGCTTCTCATCCTCACGGGCCTTGCGATCTCAAGTCTTGCGGGTGCCGCGACCGCGCTCACCATGAACCTTGCGCCCAATCCCTTCGCGGCGCTGGAGATCGCCTTCTGGCTGCTCGGCTCGCTTGAGGATCGCAGCTTTCGCCACGTGCTGCTCGCGCTTCCCTTCATCATCGCGGGCGCTGCGCTTCTCGTGATGCGACGGGATGCCTTCCGCGCGCTCAGCCTCGGCGAGGAGGTGGCGCAAAGCCTCGGCGTCAATGTCGCCGAGCTGCGCCTTCTCGTGATCGCCGGAGTAGCGCTTGGCGTCGGCGCCTCCGTGGCCGTCGCCGGAACGATCGGATTCATCGGGCTCGTCGCGCCGCATCTGGTGCGGCCTGTGGTCGGCTACGACCCGGCCCGGTTGCTCCTGCCGAGCGCGCTTGCCGGCGCCGCGCTGCTGCTCGCCGCCGACATCGCGGTGCGGATCATCCCGTCGACCTCGGACATCAAGGTCGGCGTGCTGACCGCGATCATCGGCGTGCCGTTCTTCCTCTACCTCATCGTGCGGGAGCGGCGCTCGCTTGGCGGAGGGATCGGATGAACAGCCCGTACATCGTCGCCGACCGGCTTTGCGTGAAGCTCAGCGGACGCGTCGTGGTCGATGACGTCTCCTTCTCCCTGCCGCGCGCCTGTCTCGCCGCGCTGGTCGGACCAAACGGCGCCGGCAAGACGACGCTTCTGCGCGCGCTTGCCGGGCTCCTGCCGGCCGACGGAACGGCGCGCGTCGGCGGCGACACCGTCGCATCGCTCAGCGTGTCCGAACGCGCGCGACGCATGGCCTATTTGCCGCAGGGACACGCGGTGCACTGGCCGCTCCCCGTGCGCGACATCGTCGCGCTCGGACGCTATCCGCATGGCGCGACGGACCCCTCGCGTCTCGCGCCACGCGATGCCGAGGCGGTCGAGCGCGCGATGCAGGCCACGGATATCACGTCGCTTGCCGATCGACCCGCGACCGAGATCTCCGGCGGCGAGCGCAGCCGCGCCGTGATGGCGCGCGTGCTCGCGGTCGAAGCGCCGGTCATCCTGGCGGATGAGCCGACCGCTTCGCTCGACCCGCATTATCAGATCGAAACGATGCGGCTCCTGCGCAACGCCACCGAGGCGGGCACCACCGCGCTCGTCGTGACGCACGATCTCGGCCTTGCGGCGCGGTTTGCCGACACAGTGCTCGTCCTGCAAGAGGGGCGGCTGGTCGCGAGCGGCGCTCCGCACGAAGCCTTGTCGTCGGCGACGCTGGCCGATGTCTTCCGAGTTGGGGCCTTCCGTGCCGAGCACGAGGGCAAGCCCGTGATCGTTCCTTGGGTGCCATCTTGACCAAGCATCCGGTCCTGTCCGCGCTCGCAGGCTTGGCCCTGCTAGCCTGCAGCCTTGCGGCGCACGCGGCGGATCAACCGCGGATCGCGTCGATCAACGTCTGCACCGACCAGCTTCTCCTGAAGCTCGCCGACCCCGAGCAGATCGTCGGGCTCAGCCCCTATGCGCGCGATCCTGCCCGATCATGGGCGGCCGCGGACGCCGCCAAGTATCCGCTTCTGTCGGGCGAAGCCGAGGACGTGCTGGTTCTCAAACCCGATGTCGTTGTTGCGGGGCGCTTTACCAAGCGCGCGACGCGAGAGCTCCTCAAGGACAAAGGCCTTCGCGTCGCCGAATTCGATGTCGCGGATTCGCTCGATGACGCGAAGCGCCAGATGCTGCGCATGGGCGACGTCGTCGGGCATCGCGACCGCGCGGAGGCGCAGGTTGCCAACCTCGACGCCGCGATCGCGCGCGCGAAGGCCGCGGCGGCGCGCACGCATTATCGCGTGCTGTCGCTCGCGCGCCGTGGCTGGGTGTCGGGCGAGGACAGCCTCTTGAGCTCGCTGCTTGCCGCGACCGGATTGTCCAATGCGGCGGCCGAGATCGGCGTGAGGTCCGGCGGATTTGCCTCGCTCGAGGCCATCGTCAAAATGAAACCGGACCTCATCCTGCTCGCGGACAACAGCTCCTTCGCCGAGGACCAAGGTCAGGCATTCCTGTTGCATCCGGCGTTGGAGAAGCTCTATCCGCCCGAGAAGCGGCTGATCGTGCCCGAGCGGCTGACGGTATGCGGCGGGCCGATGCTCGCCGAAGCGCTCGACCGGCTCACCGCGGAGATCGAGCGCGTGAGCCGGTGACGTGCTGCTCGGCAACCCCGGTGCGTTCCCGCGCGATCTGGAGAATCCGGTCGAGATCGAGGTGTGTTTCGACATGATCGGCGAGCGCATCGAGCGCACGCTCGACCTTCTCTTCGTAGATCAGCTCCGAGGCAACCGCGAAATCCGCCAGGAAGGCGCGACGGAACGCATCCGAACCGAACAGTCCGTGCACATAGGTCCCCTGCACCTTGCGGTCCCCCGAGATGGCGCCGTCCGGCCGACCTTCGATCGTAACCACCGGCCGCGCGCAATCGGGCCCATCGGTCGTCCCGAGATGGATTTCGTAGCCGGAGATTGCCGCACCGGTCGCGCAATGCTGGCCCGTGACCGGCTTGGTGGATTTCTCCGCGGTCATGATCGTCGCCACGTCGAGCAGGCCCAGCCCGTCGACGGTTTCCGGCGAGCCATCGACGCCATCGGGGTCGGCGATCGTGCGGCCGAGCATCTGGTAGCCGCCGCACAGGCCGAGCACGCGCCCGCCGCGCCGCACATGCGCTTTCAGATCGATGTCCCAGCCTTGCCGGCGCAGGAAGGCAAGATCGCCGATCGTTGACTTCGTTCCCGGAAGGATGACGAGATCGACGTCGCCGGGTAGTGCCTCGCCGGGACGCACGAAGACGAGGCGGACGCCGGGCTCCATGCCGAGCGGGTCGAGGTCGTCGAAGTTCGCGATCCGCGACAGCATCGGCACGGCGATCGTCAGCGCGGCGCTTTCAGACCGCGCATCGCGCGCGAGATCAAGTGCATCTTCCGCCGGCAGCCACGCGGCCTCCGGAAGCCACGGCACGACGCCCAAGCAAGGCCATCCGGTCGCAGCCTCGATCGTCGCGATGCCGCCGTCGAACAGGCGCACGCTCCCGCGAAACTTGTTGACGAGGAAGGCGCGGATGCGCGTACGCTCCTCCGGCTCCAGCACCGCATGCGTGCCGACAAGGCTCGCAATGACGCCGCCGCGGTCGATGTCGCCGGCAAGGATCACCGGCACGTCGGCTGCCGCCGCGAAGCCCATGTTCGCGATGTCGCCGGCGCGAAGGTTCACCTCCGCGGGACTGCCGGCGCCTTCGACCAGCACGATGTCGGCCTCGCGCGAAACGCGCGCGAAGCTGTCGAGGACGGCCGGCATCAGCTCTGCCCTGCGGCTGGTGAAGGCCTGCGCGCGCAACGTCCCGACGCGCCGACCTTGAACGATCACCTGCGCGCCTGTGTCGGTCTCTGGCTTCAGCAGCACCGGATTCATGTGCACGCTCGGGGCGATGCGGGCGGCGCGCGCCTGCACGGCCTGCGCACGGCCGATCTCACCGCCATCCGCCGTGATCGCCGCGTTATTCGACATATTCTGCGGCTTGAACGGCGCGACCTTCAGGCCGCGCCGGACGAAGGCGCGCGCGAGGCCAGCGACCAGCGTGGACTTGCCGACGTTCGAGCCGGTGCCCTGGATCATCACCGCGGGCGTCCGCACCGGCATGACGAGGCTCCCTAGCGCGTTGGACGCTTCAGCCACAGCGGAAGCCCTGCGGCGATGGCGGGCGCGGTGCTGGGCGCCGCCCCGCGGCCACTCGCGACCGAACATTGTGTATGGTACGCCGTCCACGATGCATCCAGACCTCTCACCGTTTCAATTGATCCTAACCGGCGATCCGGCGCTCTTCGCAATCGTTCGATTGTCGTT
>Ga0265313_10003595_pt1 | contig 12458 bp, 12 predicted proteins | sample 4123metaG_FD_203122 | JGI IMG/M metagenome (GOLD analysis project Ga0265313, IMG submission 203122) | Rhizosphere microbial communities from Carex aquatilis grown in University of Washington, Seatle, WA, United States - 4-1-23 metaG | ecosystem: Host-associated > Plants > Roots > Rhizosphere >...
ATTGCCCGCGAACAAGTTGAGAAACAGGAACAGCAGCGCCGACAGCGCCAGGGCGGACCAGAGATAGGGACGGCTTTTCATCGTCAGCCGCCCTTTCCGGTTTCGACAATCAGGACATTGGCGAAGAGGAACAGCCCGATCAGGGAGAAGAAGAAGACGACATCGCGCAGGTCGATGACCCCGTCGGTGATGGCCTGGAAATGGGCGAGGAAGGAGAAGGACGCCACCGCCTCGACCAGCGGCAGCGGCGCCCAGCCGGAAAGGCTCTCCGTCACCAGCGGCGCGCCGGTGGCGGTGAAGAGAAAGCACACCACCACCGAGATCACGAAGGCGATCACCTGGCTGCTGGTCGCCGCCGACACCGCCGCCCCGATGGCCAGATAGGCCCCCGCCATCAGGAAGCTGCCGACATAGGCGGCCAGGATCACGCCATTGTCGGGCGCGCCCAGGTAGTTCACCGTGAGCCAGACCGGGAAGGTGAGGATCAGCGCCACCCCGGCAAAGGCCCAGGCGGCGAGATACTTGCCCAGCACCGTGGCCCAGACCGGCAGCGGCAGGGTGAGCAGCAATTCGATCGAGCCGCTGCGCTTCTCCTCCGCCCACAGCCGCATCGCCAGCGCCGGAATGAGGAAGAGATAGAGCCAGGGATGGTAGCTGAAGAAGATGGTGAGGTCGGCGACGCCGCTGTCATAGAAGCGCCCCACCGTGAAGGTGAAGGCCCCCATCGCCAGCAGATAGACGGCAAGAAAGACAAAGGCGATGGGCGTGGCGAAATAGGCCGCGAATTCGCGCCGGAAGACGGTGAAGACCGCGTTCATGCCGCCGCGTCCCCGGCGGTGGCCAGATCGCTGGTGGTAAGGCTGCGGAACAGCTCGTCCAGCTTGCCGCTGGGGCTTTGCATCATCAGCTCCCGCGGCGTGCCGTCGGCGACGATGCGGCCCCTGTCGATGACGATGGCGCGGGTGCAGATCGCTTCCACCTCCTCCAGCAGATGGGTGGAGATCACGATGGTCTTGGTCGGGGCGATGGCGCGGATCAGCGCGCGCACCGTGTGCTTCTGGTTGGGGTCCAGCCCATCGGTGGGCTCGTCCATGATCAGCACGTCGGGATCGTGCAGGATGGCCTGGGCCAGGCCGACGCGGCGGCGAAAGCCCTTGGACAGGGTCTCGATCGGCCGGTCCAGCACCGGGCCAAGGCCGGTATGGCCGATGGCCACATCGCGCGCCGCCCGCGCCAACCCGCCGCAAAGCCCGCGCACCCGGCAGATGAAGGTGAGGAACTCCCGCGGCGTCATTTCGCCATAGGCCGGGGCCCCTTCGGGCAGGTAGCCCAGCCGCCGCTGCGCCGCCAGCGTGTCGGTGACGATATCGTGACCGCAGATGCGGGCGGTGCCGCCGTCCGGGGCGAGATAGCCGGTCACCATTTTCATGGTGGTGGTCTTGCCCGCGCCATTGGGGCCCAGGAACCCCAGCACTTCGCCCGGCCTGACCGTCAGCGACAGGCCGGCCACCGCCGTGACGGTGTCGAAGCGCTTGGTCAGGCTTTCAATTTCCAGCATTCTTTTCGCGTGGGGTAATGGCGCGCACCGTTTAAAGCAAAGTGCGGGATGCTCGCAAGCAAGCCGCTTGTTGCGATGCAATAAGGGGCATTTGTCGCAAGATGTCGCGGAATTGCGCCGCCGTAACAGGAATGCCGGAAATCCCTGCAATGCTTTACTTGCGTTGCTCCGGCAAGGCTGACAAACTTGTCTCGCAGGGAAAGCTGCGCGCGAAAAAGCGCTACCGGGGAGAGAAATTGATGAAGTCGAAATTGCTTGCCGCCGCCATGTGCGCGGCCGTGTCGTTTGCGGCGTCCGCCGCCATGGCGCAGGACGATGGCGTCGCCCGTCCGAACAACTACAAATACGCCCCGGCCAAGGGCATGGACAGCAAGTCCTTCGCCAAGCCGCTGGAAGGCTCGGTGAACAAGGGCGTCTTCAACATGAAGACCTGGAAGTACGGCCCCAACAAGGACATTCCGGCAGGCGCGAAACTGCTGTGGAATCCGGCCATGATCAAGTTCAAGGCTGGTGGCCAGCTCTTCAGCGATACCGTCAATGGCGACTCGACGCCGGAGGCCTATTGCGCCGCCGCCAACCGCGAGACCAACGACTTCATCTGGACCGAGATGCAGCATTCGGCCGGCACCTGGCATGACGTCGACAATATGTGGGCGGCCTGCCCGCATGCCCATGCCGTGCCCGGCGTGCGCATCCCCAACGAGAACGAGATGGACGAGCAGCACGCCACCGACCGCGGCGCGCTGGTGCTGGTGATCCCCACCGTGCGCACCCCCGAGGAGGCGCAGCTTGGCGCCAACTGGGCCTTCTTCCCGCCGCTGGGCCACCGTTCGGCCGGTTCCAACGTTGCGGGCCGCTACTGGGGTACCGACGAATATGCCGGCCGCGCCCTGACCCAGACCTTCAACCAGAATCTGGTCCTGATCGAAATGATCGAGACGCTGGACGGCATCCAGAACATCGACAAGATCGCCAGCGTCAAGGGTCTGACCGGCATCTTCGCCGCCTCGTCGGACCTGGGCAATTTCTCCGGCTACAGCCAGGGCAGCCCGGACTATGAGCGCCTGATCAACATCGTCCATGACGCGGCGCTGAAGCACCATATCGGCCTGTGCGGTCCGTCTTCCTGGTATGACCGTCCGGACTTCAACTGCTTCCAGGGCGGTCCTCCGGGCGCCGGCCGTGGCGCTGGCGGCGGCCGTGGCCGTGGCGCCCGTGGCGGCGCTGCCGCTGGCGGTGCTGCTCCGGCTCCCGCGCAGTAACGCCTGACACGAATGCAAAAGGCGCCGCGAGCAATCGCGGCGCCTTTTTTTATGGTCGCGCGGCCTGACGCGAACCGCTTCGCACTTCGCGGGGCCGTCGCTCCCTATTTTTTGAGCGCCACCGCCACGGCCTTGTTGCCGCCGCGGTCGCCGACCCACAGCACATCGCCATGCGGCTCCACCGCGGTGGGGGCGTTCAGCCCGGTCTTGAGCGGGATGATGGTGGCCTTGTCGCCGTTGATCTTCACTTCATCCACCTGATGGCCGCTGTTCTCGGCCAGGAACAGCCTGCCCCCCGCCGCGCGCAAGCCGTCCGGCGAATGCAGCAGCCGGTTGGTCAGCAGCTGCTGCGGCGCGCCCGCCTTGCCGTTGGCGTCCAGCGGAATGCGGAACAGGGCGTTGGACCAGACCGTGTTCACATAGAGCGTGCCATTCAGGAAGGTGATGCCGTCAATGCCATAGAGCGAGGAGTTCTGGATCACCGTTTCCAGCGTCTTGGCGCCGGGCTTGAGCCGCAGCACCTTGCCGTTGGAGGTATCGGAGAGATAAAGCGCCTTGTCCGGCCCGACGACGAAGTCGTTGCAGATGTTGGTCGGCTCGGGCAGCGGAATGTTGAGCTTCTTGGCGCCGCTGGCCAGGTCGAAGCTGCGCAGCGCGCCCTTGCCCTTCAGCAGCGGCGAGGAGCGGTCCATGCTCAGCATCTCGCAGACCCACAGCGTGTTGGTCGGCGCATCGACCAGCACGCCCAGCAGGAAGGCGGCCTTGTCGGACGTCAGGTCGATGAAGGGCTTGGCGGCGGTCTCGCCCGGCTTGGCGCGCGCCAGCACCGGGCTGGAGATGTTGCCGAGATAGAGCGTGCCGTCCGGCCCCACCGCCAGGCTCTCCGGCCCGGTGGTCGTGACATCGGCGGGCGCGGCGGCGAGCGGCGCCGCGGCCAGCAGGACGAGGGCGGCGGCAAAGACTTTCAGCGTGTTGCGATGGTTCATGGAATTCCCCCTAGTTTGCGATGACAGACGCAATCGTTATCGCTGTTATGCGCCGGATTCCTGACATGTCTGGGGGCAAAAGAAAACGCCACCCGGCTTGCGCCAGGCGGCGTCTCCCTTAAGGCCTTGGTCCTTCAGCCCGGATTGGGCGCAGGCGGAGCCGCCGGGGCAGGGGCCGCCGGCGCGGGCGGAGGCGGCGGGGCGCCGCCGCCCTGGAATTGGGCGAACAGGGCGGTCAGCTCGGCCAGGTCGATCTTGCCGTCATGGTTGGTGTCGGCTTCTGCCGGATAATCCACCGGCGCGCCCATCGCGGCCCATTCCTTTGGGTCGATGCCGCCATCGTGATTGGTGTCGCCCATGGCGATGATGTCCGCGGGCGGCGGCGGTCCCTGGGCAAAGGCTGGTGCGGCGGCGGCGAGCAACAGGGCGGCGGAAACTGCGAGAACTCTCATTTGAATCTCCTTTTGCATCTGTGAAGGTCCGCCTCCCCCTTATGTGCGAAGCGCATCCAAGGGGGAGGTGGCCGTAGCACACATCAGTGTGCGAAGGGGGTCATAAAAAAACTACTTCATGGACAGGCGTTGGGATTCGGCACAGTCGGCGGTCATCTCGAAATAGCGGCGGATGGCATCCGCCCCCACTTCAAACGGATGCGGCTCGCCCTTGGCCCGCGCCAGTTGCGCCGCGCGCACCCGGTCCCAGGCATAGTCGAACTCGCTGTGATTGGAGAGCAGCACCGTGGCGCCCGCCGCCGCGGCCGCCGCAGCCATCTTCTTCTGGCTGTCCTCGTAGATCTGGAAATTCTCCGCGGCGCGCGGGAAGTTGAAGGCGGTGCCGCCGGAATAGGCCACGGTCAGCGGCCGGCCATGATCCTTGACCGGGAAGGTGGCCGACAATGTGCCCACCGTGTGGCCCGGCGTGAAGACGATGTTCACCGTCGTGTCGCCCAGGGTGAGCTTGTAGCCCTCCGGCCCCACCGCAATGTCGCCGGGCCCGCACACCGGCACGCCGCCGGCATAGCTCGCGGCATCGCGCTTCAGCGTGGCGTCCCAGTCGGGCGCGCCCATCACCACATGGGCGCCGAACTGCTTCTGCAGCAACGCCGCGCCCTGGTCATGGTCGCCATGGGCATGGCTGATGATGACGTATTTGATCTGCTTCGGGTCCAGCTTCAGCGCCTTCAGCCCGTTCACGATCTCCGGCTCCACGGCGTAATCGTACAGCGTGTCGATGATGACGATGCCGCCGCTGGTCTTCAGCGCCCAGCTGTTGTGAATCCTGGTGCCCACCCAATACAGGTTGTCGAACACCTTGTAGGGCTTGGCGTACCAGGTGGCGCGGTCGGGGGCGGGGCGGGGAACGGCCGGGGCGCCCGCGCCGCGGCCCGCGCCGGCGGCACGGCCGCCGCCGACACCCCGCCCGCCAATATTGTCGGGGGCGACGCAGATGCGGGCGAAGGTGCCGGCGAAGTCGGTGCCCGCCAGGCGCTTGGCGGCGGCCACCAGGCTGTCCGGGGTTGGGGCCTCGGCGGGCTGGGCCAGCGCACCGACGAAAGCCATGGGGGCACAAGCGAGCAGGGCAAAGGCGGCAAAGCGGATTTTCATGGCATTTCCCCCGTTTTCTTTTGTCTGAGCATAACCGCCCCGGGGCCGGAATCCATGCCCGGATGATTGGCGGGAATCGATTTTTGCAGTAAAAACAGGCTGCTTCCGTGCCGCCCTGAGGGGAATGCCATGCGCAAGGTTCTGCTGCTTTCGGCCCTGGCGCTTGGCGCCGCCACGCCTGCTTGGGCCTGGGAGCGCGGCTTCGCCGTGGATAAGTACGAACCCGCCTTCTATTACGGCGGCGCCCCCGGCAGCACCGAAGCGCCGGGCAGCGATTGCCCCAAGGGCACCATTCCCGACAATGACGTGCCCAAGGTCCTGAAGACCAGCTGGCGCACCGACGCCGAGATCGCCGAGATCACCAGGAAGGTCTCGGACGGCGGCGGCGGCGAGCGCGTCGTTTCCCCCGCCATGAGCCAGCGCGGCTTCAGGAAAGGGATCGAGACCTATCTCAACCCCAACGCCGCGCCCGATCCGGGCATGCAGCAGGTGACGGGCAGGATCGCCGAAGGCTTCAACCTGGACGGCAACGCCAGGACAGGCGGCTTCACCTCGCCCTCGGGCGAACGCGGCATCGACAACGCCTTCTACCGCGCCTGGGGCTGCATCATGTCCTTCCGCGGCACGGCCTGGCACGCCTATCTCAGCCAGCGCGCCAACGACAAGATGGTGGACGGGCTTTACACCATGGTCATCCGCGTCTCCGGCACGGGCAAGGATCCGCTGAACGACGCCCATGCGACGGTGGAGGTCGCCTACTCACCCGACCGGCTGGTCAAGGACCCGCTGGGCAATATCGTGCGCGACTATTCCTACCGCATGGTGAAAAGCGAGCAGTACACCAGGCTCAAGGCGCGCATAAGGAACGGCGTGATCGAGACCGAGCAGACCGAGCTGCACATGCCGGCCTTCTCCTGGGGCGAGACCGGCCGCGGCGACGCGCTGTTCCACAAGGGCAAGCTGCGCCTGGTGCTGCATGCCGACGGCACGCTGGACGGGCTGGCCGGCGGCTATCGCGACTGGCGGGACATCTATGCCCGCGACACCTTCAACTCGCCGTCGGACGGCGCCACGCGCGAGACCTATTACCACGAGAACCAGATCGGCATGTATTACGCCCTCAAGCGCAATGCCGACGCCCTGCCGGACAAGAATGGCCAGAACACCGCCATCAGCGCCGCCTTCCGCTTCACCGCCGTGCCGGCCTATGCGGTTGATCCGGTGACGCCGGCAAAGGTTGACGAGCCGCCCTATCCGCGCGGGGCGCGCACCTACCTGCGGCGCGAATTGTTCTACAAGGCGCAGGCGACCAAGGCGATCGTCGCCGAGCCGCCGGCCGCGGTGGTTCGCCGCCCGCAGGACGACGACAGCGATGCGCCCGCGCCCAGCGAAATCGCTGCGCCGGGCGTGCAGGCGAGCAATCGCTGAACGTCATCTGATGCCAAGGCATATTCTTCCAGAACGGCTGCGGCCGGGTCTGAGGCTGGTTTTCTGCGGCACCGCGGCGGGGCGCAAATCGGCGCTGGAGCGGGCCTATTACGCCCATGGCCAGAACAAGTTCTGGCGGGCGCTGCACACGGTCGGGCTGACGCCGCGCCAGTTCTCGCCCCAGGACTATCCGCTGCTGGATGCGTTGGGCATCGGCCTGACCGACATCGCCAAATTCGCTTTCGGCATGGACCATCAACTGCCCAAGGAGGCGCTGGGCCCCGAAGCGGCCGAAGCGTTGCGGGCGCGGATCAGGAAGTTCGCCCCGCAACATCTGGCCTTCACCAGCCTCAATGCCGGGCGCACGGTGATGGGAAAACAGGCAATAGCCGGCGAGCAGCAGGAAAGGCTGGGCGATACGCGGGTCTGGATTCTGCCTTCACCCTCGCCCTTGGCCGGCAATCACTGGGATATCCGTCCCTGGAGGGCGCTGGCGCGGGCGGTGCTCGGGCAGCGCTGAACCCTGGAACTCGATTTGCATGCGGTTTCAGAAGTTTTCTCTTGCAGGGCAGTACCGTGCTATGCAAGATACCACTCGGTCATTGCAAGAGGAGAGGCATTGTCATGCGTATTTCAGGCAGGATTGGAGTTGGCGTCACGATTCTGGCGGCGGCGATGGCGTTCTCGGCTTCGGCCCAGGCCGAAGGTCTGGCCGGGACCTATCGCGGCAACGTCACCCTGCTGTTCTCGGACAGCCATATCGAGAATGAAGGCATGGTGCTGAAGCTGACACAGGAAGATGGCCGTCTCGCCGGCACCGCGGGGCCCAGCGCCGAGCAGCAAAGCCCCGTCACCCATCTCTCGGCGGGAAGAAAGCTGCAGTTCGACACCGATGCCGATGGTTCGCGGCCGCTGCATTACGATCTCAGCCGCTACGGCGCGCAATGGCGCGGCGATGTGAACGGCAAGGTCGCCGGTCATTCCGTCGAAGGCCGGATCATGCTGTTGCGCGATCCCGATTGATCGGTTTGCGGGCGCGGGCGAGAAAAAGTGCTGAAAAAACAGGCCGGAAAATCCCGCCTCCGCGATTTGTGGATAATTTGACGATTCCGCTTGAAGCGAAAACGAATCGGGTGTTGGATTTCGTCATGAGGTCTGGGGAACGGCGCTGATGCTCAGGGCGCCGCGATGAACCGGGAAACCTCTGGCCCCTGCCGGGACTGAGGCGAAAGCCAAGGAAAACGGAGAGCACGGGGGGGCGGCGCAGGAAGCGAAAGCTGAGGGCGCCGTACCGATGGACCTGCAAGCGGCGGTACCCGCAATGCAGGCCGCAGGGCGAAAGCCGAAAGGCGGACGCCAGGCGGAACCGGTGTTGGGACACGAAAGTGGGCCGGCCCGGTGTGTCGCGAACAGTCGGAAGGGTGAAGGTTCTTAGCGGGACCATGCACAGAGCCGGCGCACCGATGATGCAGTGAGGCGAGAGCGAAAGCTCCCGCCTCTACTGCTTTCAGGGCTACCCCGATGCCGGGAAGCTATCCGCCGGTGATCTTGTTCGCGGCGAGCAGGCCCAGCACCAGCAGCACCAAAAAGATCACGATGAAGATAAAGAACAGGGCGCGCGCGATCTCGATCGAGGCGCCCGCGATGCCGGTAAAGCCAAGCAGGCCGGCGACCAGTCCGATGACCAGGAAAATCAGCGCCCAGCGCAGCATGGGAAACTCCGGTTGAGATCCTAGGCAAAACGCCCGCCCAGGCCGGAAAGTTCCCGCCGGTTGCGGCGCGCCGTCCGGGCTTCTAAGAATCCTGCCCTTCCCACGGAGAAACGCGATGGAAATGGCGCGGCTGGGCCGTACGGGCCTCAAGGTCTCGAAAATCTGCCTGGGCACCATGACCTATGGCGACCCCAAATGGCGCGACTGGGTGCTGACGCAGGAGGCGAGCCTGCCCTTCTTCAGGGCCGCGATCGAAGCCGGAATCAATTTCTTCGATACCGCCGACATCTATTCCGTCGGCGCCAGCGAGATCGTCACCGGCAAGGCGCTGAAAGAATATGCCGCCTCCCGCGAGGAGGTGGTGATCGCCACCAAGCTGTTCAACCCGATGGGGCCGTCGCCCAACCAGCGCGGGCTGTCGCGCAAATGGGTGATGACGGCGATCGACAATTCGCTGAAGCGGCTGCAGACCGATTATGTCGATCTCTACCAGATCCACCGCTTCGACCATGACACGCCGATCGAGGAGACGGTGGAGGCGCTGCATGACGTGGTCAAGGCGGGCAAGGCGCGCTATGTCGGCGCCTCGTCCATGCATGCCTGGCAGTTCGCCCGTTTCCTCAAGGCGGCGGCGGCGATGAACCTGACGCCCTTCGTCTCGATGCAGAACTATTACAACCTGGTCTATCGCGAAGAGGAGCGGGAGATGATCCCGCTCTGCATCGCCGAGGGCATCGGCGTGATTCCCTGGAGTCCGCTGGCGCGCGGCTTTCTCGGCCGCAAGGCGGCGGGCGCCTTGGACAAGCAGACCACGCGGGCCAAGAGCGACAATGTGCTGGACATGCGCTTCGGCGAGACCGACCTGGAAATCTTGGCCCGAGTCGAGGCCATTGCCGGGCGGCTGGGCGTTTCCAACGCGCAAGTAGCGCTGGCCTGGCTGATGCAGCGGCCGGGCGTCACCGCGCCCATCATCGGCGCGTCAAAACCGGGCCATCTGGCCGATGCGGTGGGCGCGGCGAAGCTCAAGCTGACTGCCGAGGATTGCGCCTCGCTGGAACAGCCGTACAGGCCCCGCGCGGTGGCGGGGATGCTGCGCTAGGCGCCTTCGCCGCTCGCGAAACACAGCCGGCTTGCCGGCGAATGTCCGCTGATGACCCAAGGCGGACGTTCCCATGATGGGCCCAAAGCTTGCCGCATGGGCAAGAACAGATTGAGGCAATTGGGACGGTCACAGTTCCGGTTCAACATTAAATGTTCCGGCGGGCGTTTTTCTCATTCGTTTTCTATGCATGGAAAAGCGCAAGTGCCATGCGTGCGGGAAGACCGCCATCGGCTATCTCCTCGAAAAGGATGGGAGCAAAATCTATTTTTGCGAGAAGCACATTCCCGCATTGGGAGAAGGGGAAGATCATTCCATGCCCAGTCCGCCGCCGCCCAGGACGCCACGACCCGGGCCGGAGTCGGACCCTGAACTCTGAAAGCGGGCAGGATGCGCCTTCATCTGGAGTCAGAACCCCTGATTAAAAGACATTCCCGGCATGCGAAACTGAATCGCGGTGCGCCGCCAGGCGCCGCCGCCGGTCCGGTCAGACGTCAAAGCCTTCGGGGGCATGGCCACCCCTGGACTTTTCGGCCATGACGGTGAACGCCTTCTCGATATCGTCGCAATAGCGCTGTGCGTCCCAGAGCGGGGCCGATGAACGATTGGCGTCCAGCCTTCGGCGCAGCGCCTCCAGACGGGAACGCTCGCGCGCCAGTTCCAGGGCGCATGCCGCATAATCCTGCAGCGTTTCAACCGCGAGTTCCGGCATTTCGGCGGCTTTGAGCAGGCTCGCCGAAACGCGGCCCGTAAAGCTGCGCCCGGGACAGGTGATGACGGGAACGCCCATCCATAAGGCGTCGCTGGTGGTGGTGTGTCCGTTGCAGGGCATGGTGTCGAGCGCCAGGTCCGCCATGGCCAGGCGCGCCAGGTGCAGATGAACGGGGGTGCGCGGCGCGAAAACCAGCCGCGCGGGATCGATGCCGCGCCGCTGCGCCTCCCGGCGAAGGGTTTCATCGCCGCTATCCCTGAGCAGCCACAAGACGCTGCCGGGGACGTGCGCCAGCAACCGCATCCAGATGTCGAACACGGCCTCGGTTATCTTGAAATGGCTGTTGAAGCTGCAAAACACAAAGCCCTGCTCCGGCAAGCCGTAGGATTTGCGTGGGAATGGCGCAAGGCGCTGCCGGTTCGGGCCATTGGGCTGGTAGCTGTGCGGCAGATAGACGACCTTCTCGCTGTAGAAGCGCCGATCCTCGCGCGGCAGCACCACGGGATCGGCGATGATATAGTCCATGAAGTCGGCGCCCATCGTGCAGGGAAAGCCAAGGAAGTTGACCTGCACCGGCGCGGCGCGCAGCGCCAGAATTCCGTTGCGGGCATTGCGCGTGTGGCCGTTCAGATCGACCGCGATGTCGATTTCCATTTTCCGCAATTTGTCGACGGCCTGCATATCCGGCACGCCCCGGATATCCAGGAATTGATCGAATGTCCTTTTCAGCCAGGCCCGGCTCTTGCCCCCGTCGTCCATCCCGGAAGAAACGCCGATGACCTGAAAGCGGGCGCGGTCATGCCGGGCGATCAAATCGCTTATCAGCAGCGATGTGGCATGGTCCTGGAAATCGGCGGAAATATAGGCAAGGCGAATCTTCCCATGCCGCGCATGGGGCGGGAAGGGCGCGGCTTCGGGAAGGCCGGCCAGAAGATCGCGCTGGAAATGCACGGCGCAGCTGTGCAGCAGGCCGGGGTCGGCGAAGGACATGAGCATGGTCTGCGGCGACACCACGGCTTCGCCGCTGGCGACCTGCGCTTCCAGGCGCGGGCGCAATCGCTCTATCGCCGCCCAGTCGCAGAGAGCCTGCGCCGTATGCAGATAATGCCCCTGGATGGCTTTGTGGTTGGGGAGCAGTTTGTCCAGCCGGTCCAGGACGTCCAGCACTTCGCGATGCCGGTTGAGGAGCTGCAGCGCACTGCCGAGCATCGTCAGCGCCTCGGTGAAATCGGGCTCCAGCGCCAGGGCGGCCTGCAAATCCGCAATCGCCGCCCGCGGATTGCCGCTTTCCGCCCGTGCATTGCCGCGTTGATAGAAGACCTCCGCCACATCGGGGCGCTGGCCGGCGCAGCGGTCCAGGTAAGGTATGGCCTCATCCCCGCGCCCCACGCTGCAAAGGATCGTCCCAAGCCGGAGATTGGCGGTGAAATCCCCGGGCGACGAATCCAGCAGGCGGCCATAGAGGGCCGCGGCCTCCGACCACCGCCCTGACTGGAAATGGGCTTCTGCAAGAGCGGCGTCCGCCTCTTCATCGGATACCGGCATTCCTGATCCCTGGCTGATGGATGGCAGTGCGGCCGCTAGATCGACATCATGGCGCTTATCTTATGCAGCGGCGGCTGTTGAGCGCAATGTCGGCTCATGGCGAAGCGGACATGACCCGTCCGCGCAAGAAAAAGGCCCGCGTGACGGCGGGCCTTCTCGACATTTAACGCGCCGCATTTTGGCCGCTGGCCAGGAGCGCCGAGCGATGTGGACAAAATCGTCCATGAGCGAAGGCGCGACGACGTCCAGCGGGCAAAAGGCCAGCGTTACAGCGGGAACCAGTCGAGCGACGGCTTGTAATCCGCGTCCGACGCCTTCTGCTCCCAGCCGCCGCCCAGGGCGATATAGAGGGAGATGCTGTTCTGCAGCCGCGTCAGCTTGGCGGTGACCAGCGAGATCTGGGCGCTGAACAGCGACTGCTGCGCATTGAGCAGGGTGGTGATGTCGATGGTGCCTTCGCGGTACTGCAGTTCGGAAATGCGCTCGGCTTCCACCGCGGCGCGTTCCTGCTGGTTGATGAAGTCCAGCGCCTCGCTGGTGGCGCTGACGGTG
>Ga0265313_10003596_pt1 | contig 12456 bp, 10 predicted proteins | sample 4123metaG_FD_203122 | JGI IMG/M metagenome (GOLD analysis project Ga0265313, IMG submission 203122) | Rhizosphere microbial communities from Carex aquatilis grown in University of Washington, Seatle, WA, United States - 4-1-23 metaG | ecosystem: Host-associated > Plants > Roots > Rhizosphere >...
AGATGATCGATGCGGTCAGTATTGAACAGCGATGTGCGCCGCTTGATGCCGTGAACGTGGTAGCCTCTCGCCAGCAGGAACTCGGCGAGATACGCGCCGTCCTGCCCGCTCACGCCAGTGATCAATGCGACTTTCGCCATGGGGAGCGGACACTACGCTGTGAGCGCGCGGACCAGCAAGCTGGAAGAAGGCGCTAGCCCACAGCGGGTGTGGCGGTTGCCCAGCTTTCGGCGTAGCGCGCGATATCGGTGGACAGCGGCGCGACGAGCGTACCGGTATCGTTCGGCAGCCGGGCGTCCGGCATGACCGCCAGCATCGCCGCGCCCTGCGTAGTTCCGGTGGCGTCGCGCTCGGCGAGCACCGGGCGATGAACGCGGGCTGCCAGGGCCGACAGGAACAGCGCGTTCCGCGCGAACGGACCCTCGACGACAATCGGGCCGTCAGCGCCGGAGAGGCTGAGACAGGTTTCGGTCACGAGCGCGGTATAGAGGCTGGCCGCCGCCACGCGCTCTTCGTCAGACAGCGCGGCGGGATCGACGGCGACGCCGTTCTTTAGCCAGTGGCCGCGGCCGCGAAAGGGCCCGGTGCCTTCGGCAAAGGCTGGAATCGCCATGATCTGATTGTCGACGACGTGCGCAATCGCGTTCGGCGAAGAGACGGCCGCCGATCCCGACGAAAGCAGCTCGAACTCACGACCGGCCATGAAGCGGACAGAGGGAACCGGGTCGCCGAAGGCGTCGACGTTGGCGAGGCAGTCGCGCGCGCCGTCGAGCCCGGCGAGCGAGCCGCCCGGCGCGAGCACGATCATCCAGGTACCCGACGAAAGCACCGCGAACGGGCGTTGGTGGCGAACGAGATGGGGGAGCAGGCTCGCGTTGGAATCATGGATGCCGGCAACGACCCGGCAAGCCGGCGAGAGCCCGGTCTCCGCGGCGAGAGCCGGCAGGATCGTACCGACGGTGTCCCAGGGTCGGCGGAGCGGAGCAAACAGCCGGTCCCACCCTTCGCGGCGCGCGAGCTTGGAGAAGGTTCGCGCCCCCGGGTTCCAGAGATCGGTGTGGCAGCCAAGCGAGGTTGCTTCGCTCGCAATGGCGCCGGAAAGCCGCCACGCCCAGTATTGCGGATAGGGCAGGATCGCGTCGACGCGCGCGAAAGCTTCCGGAAACGCGCGCGCCTGCCAGTAAATCTGGCGGCCGGCATTCAGTCCGTTGGGCAGGGACGGTGACAGCGTCTCACTGAAGTTGCCGCGCGCGGTCGCGTATTCTGCGCTGATCTCCTCCGGCCCTGGGCATTCGTAGTCGAGCACCGGAAGCGCGAGCGCGTCGCCGGCAAGCAGCGCGAGGCAGGCGCCATGGGTAGTGACCGAGATCGTCTCCACCTCGGCTTGGGCGGCAAAGCTCTTCAGGCCATTGCGAATCCATCGCCATAGATGTTCGACGTCGTAATGAGGATAGGGACCTTCGGCGACGACACGATTGGCCGTCGTCAGGAGGGCGACGACTCCCAGCGAAGCACGATCGACCAGTGCGAGTTTGGCGTTCGACTTGCCGATGTCGACGACGGCGATGGCGGGCCGGCGCGCCACGCTCAATCCATATGGAAGACGGTGACGAGCGGCGTCGCTACCGGCTCTTGGTCCGGGTGGGTCGCCATGATGTCAGCCATATGGTCCCACCAGCGCCGCATGACGGGATGCTTCGGCAGGTCATCCATCGTGTGATCGTCCGTGCGCCAGAGCACGCCGAATAGCGTGTTCGTCGAGCGGTCGAGATGAATGGAGTAGTCGGAAACGCCGGCCTCTTTGAGGAGGACGATCAGCTCCGGCCAGATGGCGTCATGCCGGCGCCTGTACTCCGCCTCCATGCCCGGGTTGAGCTTCATCTTGAACGCATATTTCTCCATCAGCGCTTGCTCCACCGGGCAGCGACCCGCCGTACGACAATCGGCAGGGCAATCACCGAGATGAGCAGCGTACCGATGACCACGGACTGGACGATGCCGGGCACGTTGAGAAGCCCGAGCCCGAATGTGACCAGCCCCATGACGAAGGCCGCGATCACAACGCCGGGAATGGTGCCCGACCCGCCGAGAATATTGACGCCGCCGAGCACAGCCATCGTCACCACGTCGAGTTCAAACCCGCTGGCAATCGTCGGCCGCGTCGAGGCGATGCGCGAGGTAAGGAGTACCGAAGCAACCCCGCTCATGACACCGGTGAGGACGAAGAGAATACGCCGGATGCGATCGACGCGAATGCCCGAGAACTGGGCGGCAATCGGATTGTTGCCGATGGCGTAAATCTGTCGACCGAAGACGGTGAGGTGCAGCACGACGCCGAACACCACCGCGAGCACGAGGAACAGCGCGAACTCGAACGAGATCACCCACCACACGTATCCCTGGCCGAAATAATCGAAGCCGGGCGGATAGGAGCGATAGGCCTGATCGCCGAGCACGACATAGGCGATGCCGCGATAAAGGCTCATCGTGCCGATCGTCACCACGATCGAGGGCACCCGGAAATGGGTGACGATGAAGCCATTGAAGGCCCCCGCGACCGCGCCCACCGCGAGCGCGACCAGGACGAGAAGCGCTGGCGACGCACCGGCCACCGCGGCCGCGCCCATCGCGGTCGAGGACAGTGCGATGATCGAGGCGACCGAGAGGTCGATCTCCCCGGCGATGATGAGTGGCGCCATGGCGAACGCAATGATCGCCTTTTCGGTGAAATTATAGGTGGCGTCGGAGAGCGTGTACGGGTTCAGGAAATGCGGCGAGGAGACCGCGTCGAACGCGAAGATGAGCACGGCAACGCCGAACAGAATCGTCTCCCACCGCCGCCAGAAAGCGAAGCGGGTGGGAATGCGGTCCGGAATGACGCGGGGAAGGATGGCGTCGGTCATGTCGCCACCGCCTCCTTGAGGATGAGGCGGCCCGGCCGCCGGTTTTCGCGGACCGCGTTGATGACGACCGCCCCGAGGATGGCCGCGCCAGAAATCGCGAGCTGCCAGAATGGCGAGACGTGAATGACCGGCAGCGCGTTCTTCACGATGCCGAAGAACAGCGCGCCAAGCAGCGTGCCGAACACGGTGCCGCTGCCACCCGAGATCGAGACCCCGCCGATGACGCATGCCGCGATCACGTCAAGTTCGAAGCCCCCGGCGAGATCGACGTAGGCAATGGTGTAGCGCGATGCCCAGAGATAGCCACAGAATCCGGCGACGGTGCCGGAGACGCAGAACGCGATGAACTGCGTGCGGCCCACGTCGATACCGGTGTAAACCGCCGCCACCGGATTGCCGCCGACGGCGAAGAACGCGCGTCCGAGCCGGGTGTAGTTGAGGAGCAGCGCGAACAGTGCCACCGCGACGATCGCGAACCACGACATCAGCGGCAGGCCGGCGATCGGGAGGCGCGGCCAGGCGACGAAGGCGTGGCTCATCTGCTTGCTGACGATCGAGGTGCCGCCCGAGGCGATGAAGGCGAGGCCGCGGTAAATCGACAGCGTGCCGAGCGTGACGACGATCGGCGGGATGCGCGCCAGCCACACCAGCGCACCGTTGAAGGCGCCGAGCGCGAGTCCGATTCCCGCGGCGATCAGCATGAGCAGCGGGATCGGCAGGGCAGGGGCGTGGGCGTTGATGAGCGCCACGATCACCCCGGTGAAGGCGATGTTGGCCCCCACCGAAAGGTCGATGCACTTGGTCAGGATCACGCACATCTGCCCAAGCGCCACCATGATCAGCATGGCGTTGTCGTTGAACAGCGTAGCGAGGTTGCCCGGCGCGATGAACGCCGGGCTGATCGAGGCGACGCCAAGCAACATCGCCAGCACGATCAGTCCGAGAAGAACGTCCCGATTAAGCCGCATGGCGCTAGGCAGCCGCCGCTGGATTGGCGACGTTGCCGGTCGCGGTTCGAACGAGCATCTCGGCCGAGAGGTTCGCGCGAGCGAAAAAGCCGACGATGCGCCCTTCGCGCATTACGGCTACGCGGTCAGACATGCCGAGGATTTCCGGCAGCTCGGAGGAGACCATGATTACAGCCAGACCGCGCGCGGCGAGCTCGCCCATGAAGGCGTGCACGGCGGCTTTGGAACCGACGTCGATGCCCTTCGTCGGCTCGTCGAGAATGATGACGCGCGGCTCGGTCGCCAGCCACTTGCCGATGACGACTTTCTGCTGGTTGCCGCCCGAGAGCGTCCCGACTTCCTGGCTGAGACTGGCGGCGCGGAGATCGAGCCGCGCCGCATACTGCCGTGCCAGCGCGAACTCGCGCGCAAGATCGAGAAAGCCGTTGCGCGAAACGCGCCCGAGCGAGGGAAGCGTGATGTTCTGGAAAATGGGCAGCGGCAGCACCGCGCCCTGGCGCTGACGCTCCTCCGGCACGTAGACCAGGCCGGCGGCGACTGCATCGGCCGGCCGGTCGAAGCGCGCCGGCTTGCCGAGCAGGCTGACGCTGCCGGCGCTTGGGCGGGTAAGACCGAACAGCGCCTGCATCAGCTCGCTGCGGCCCGAACCCACCAGACCGTAGAAGCCAAGAATCTCGCCACGCCGGAGATCGAACGTGATATCGGCGAACTCCGTCGGGTGGCAGAGACCCGACACGCTGAACACCGTCTCCCCGAGGTCGACCGCGACCTTCGGGAAGACATGTTCGACCGTGCGCCCGACCATAAGAGCGATCAGCCCGTTAGGCGTCGCCTCGGACATGAGGCCGGCGCCGACCGCCTTGCCGTCGCGGAACACCGCGTAACGGTCGGCAATACGGAACACTTCTTCGAACTTGTGGCTGATGAAGAGGATCGCCTTGCCCTCGCGCTTCAGCTTGGCGACGATCGTGTAAAGCTCCTCCACCTCCTTGTGGGAGAGGGCGGCGGTCGGCTCGTCCATGATGACGATCTTGGCATCGACCGACAGCGCCCGCGCGATGGCGACCAGATGCTTGCGCGCGATCGCGAGGTCGCGGAGCCTGACGTCGGGATCGAGATCGACCTCGAGTTCGGCGAGAATTTCGCTGACGCGGACGCGCATCGCCGCCCAGTCGAGCAGTCCGAAGCGGCCTTTGATCTCGTGGCCGAGGAAGATATTTTCGGTGACCGACAACTCGTCAAACAGCACCGTCTCCTGGTGGGTGGCGGTGATGCCGAGATGAAAGGCGGCCTGGGCGTCCGGAACCAGAACCGGCTTGCCGTCGAGCGTGATCGTGCCGTGGTCCGGCTGATAGACGCCGGTAAGTATCTTGACCAGCGTCGACTTGCCGGCGCCGTTTTCGCCGATAAGCGCGGTGACCGTGCCCGAATAAAGCTGAAGATCGACGCCGTCGAGCGCCTTCACGCCGGGGAAGGCTTTGCTGATCGTCTTCATTTCGAGGACGGGTGAACTGCTCAAGCAAATCTCCGGCGACGGGCCTGACGCCGCTCGGCGTCGGCATCTTACAAAAAACGGGAGGCAGCGTCGCCGCCTCCCGCGGGTTTCAGAAGAAAGTCTCAGTAGATCTTCGAGAACTCATCGATGTTGCTCGCGTCGAACACGAACGGAGGGGCCATCGGTCCCGAGAGGTCGTCGTCGAGCTTCACCTTGCCGAGCTTGCCCATGCTGAGCTCGCCGCCCGGCGTCGCCTTTTCCTTACCGGTCGCGAGGTTGTAGGCAATCGTCGTGGCCGCGTAACCAAGGTCGATCGGGTTCCACAGAGCGAACTCAGGCGAGGCGCCAGACTTTACGTGCTTGATCATCTCGGACGGCAGACCGAGGCCGGTGACCAGCACCTTGCCGACGAGCCCCTTGTCCTCGACATACTGCGCGGCGGCGGCGATGCCGACCGTGGTCGGGGCAATGATCACCTTGAGGTTCGGATCGTCGGTGATCAGGCCCTGCGCTTCCGAGTAGCTCTTGTCCTGCTTGTCGTCGCCGTAGACGACCTTGGTGAGGTTGACGTTCGGATAGTTGCCGACGTCCTTCTTCATTATGTCGATCCAGGCGTTCTGGTTGGTCGCGGTCGAGGTCGCCGACAGGATCGCGACGTCACCCTTTTCCTTGAGCAGGTCGTTCGCCATTTTCAGGCACTGATCGCCGATCTGGTCGGGAGCCGAGGCAAAGAGGTTCATCTGGCGTCCGCCCTTGGAGACGCCGGAATCGAACGAGATGACCGTGATGCCGCGGTCCATCGCCTTCTTCAGCGCCGGCACCAGCGCGTCGGCGTCGTTGGCCGAAACCGCGATGGCATTCACGCCCTGGTCGATGAGCGAGTTGATGATCTCGATCTGGCCCTCGGGCGTCGCCTGGGTCGGACCGGTGTAGATGATCTTGACGTCGCCGAGATCCTTGGCCGCCTGCTCGGCGCCCTTGTCGGCGGCGTCGAAGAAGCCGTTGCCGAGATTCTTTACGAGTAGCGCAATTGTCGTCGTCGCCGATGCCGGCTGTGCAGCGAAGGCAAACGCCAGTGTGGCGCCCAACGCCAGGTACTTAAGATGCTTCATATGCTTCCTCCCAATGACGGACTGGATGTCCTTCAGTTATCTATCGGGCGCCGTTCAGGCGACCGAACTCGACGCCTCCCCCACGCTGCCCTCCCGGCCGGCGATGATGAGGCGAATCCCGGATTGCTCGACGAGCCTGGCATCGCGCGGGGCGATGGCGTCGTCGGTGATGATGATGTGGACACGCGCGAGCGGGCAGAGAATGAGGCTCGAGCGCTGCGCGAACTTGGAGGAATCGATCAGGAGCACGAGCTCCTCCGCCTGGTCGATAAGCTTCTGCTCTGCCTGGATGAGGAGGGGATCGCCCTCCATCACGCCAAGCCGGTTTACCCCGCGCGCGCTCATGAACATGCGCCGCGCATAGAAATTCCGCGTCACGTCGTTCTCGAAGGGCGACAGCACGATGTTCTGCTCGCGATAGATGGCGCCGCCGGGGAGCGTGATCGTGTTCTTGGAATTCTTGAGCAGATGCTCGGCGATCGGGAACGAGTTGGTCAGAATCTGCAGCCGGCGGTGCGCCAGGTGGTGCACCATCTGGAAGGTGGTGGTGCCGCCGTTGATGATGATCGATTCGCCGTCCTCGCAGAGCGCCACCGCTTCGCGTGCGATGGCGCGCTTCTTGTCGCTGTTGACGCCTTCGTTGACCGAGAACGGGCGGCCGGCGATGCCGACGGTCTCCGGCGGGTGGAGCGCTTCCGCGCCGCCGCGCACGCGGCGCAGCCGCCCGGCCACATGGAGCGCGGCGATGTCGCGGCGAATGGTCGCCTCCGATGCGCCCGTAAGCTCGACGAGCTGGCCGACGGTCACCACCGGCCGGTCGGCGACCTCGCTCACGATGATCCTGTGGCGCTCGATTTCGTGCATGGATGCTCCCTCAGCGAGATCACCAATAAATTCCGGCGCTGTCAATCAAGAACGATCATTTTCAATAATGTTGCAACCGCCAAACGCGCATATTGCAGCGCGATATTGCAGGATTGTGAGCGCTTTTGATTGACAAGCGCAGACCCGTTTGCGACTCATCGGCGCGACCTGCGCGCGGCGCGTGATTTTATCTGGCGATCCGATCATGACAGCACCTGTGGACAGCCCCCTTCTTTCCAGCCGCTGGGACGAGAAGATCGCTGCGGCGCTGTCGCCGCCGGAGCTGCTCCTCTACCGCTCGAACCTGCTCGGCTCCGACCTCCGCATTACCAACTTCGGGGGCGGCAACACCTCGGCAAAGCTGACCGAGCGCGATCCGCTCACGGGCGAAGACGTCACCGTCCTCTGGGTCAAGGGGTCGGGCGGCGACCTTGGCTCAATGAAGCTCGACGGCTTCGCGACGCTCTACCTCGACAAGCTCGAAGGCCTGAAGAAGCTCTATCGCGGCCTCGCCCACGAAGACGAGATGGTCGGCTATCTTCCGCACTGCACGTTTGCGCTCAACCCGCGCGCCGCGTCGATCGACACGCCGCTCCACGGTTTTCTCCCCTACAAGCATGTCGACCACATGCACCCCGACGCGGTGATCGCGATTGCCGCCTCCAAGAACTCGCGCGCGCTGACCAGGGAGATCTACGGCGACACCATCGGCTGGCTGCCCTGGCGGCGGCCGGGTTTCGAGCTCGGGTTGATGCTGGAGAAGTTCGCCCGCGAGAATCCAAAGGCGATCGGCGTCGTGCTGGAGAGCCACGGGCTGTTCACCTGGGCCGACGAGCCGCGCACCTGCTACGAGACGACCATCGCCACCATCAACAAGGCGATCGAGTGGCTTGCCCGCAAGACCTCGGACGCGACGATCTTCGGCGGCGCCGCCGTTGCCGCGGCGGCTCCGGCCGAGCGCCGCACCGTGGCCGCGCGCCTGATGCTCGCCATCCGCGGCGACATCGGCAAGGACGAGAGGAAGATCGGGCATTTCGATGATAGCCCGGCGGTGCTGGAATTCGTCAACGCCAGGCGGATGCGGGAACTGGCGGCGTTGGGCACCTCATGCCCCGACCATTTCCTCCGCACGAAGATCCGCCCGCTGGTAGTGGACTATACGGGTAGCGTCGACCAGGCCCTCGCCAGCCTGCCGAAGGCACTCGCCGACTACCGCGCCGGCTACGCCGCCTACTACGAGCGCTGCAAGCATCCCGACAGCCCGGCGATGCGCGACCCGAACGCGGTGGTCTATCTCGTGCCGTCGGTCGGCATGATTACGTTTGCGCGCGACAAGGCGACGGCGCGCATCGCCAGCGAGTTTTATCGCAACGCCATTAATGTCATGCGCGGCGCCTCATCGGTTGACACCTACGTCGGCCTTCCCGAGCAGGAAGCCTTCGACATCGAATACTGGCTGCTGGAGGAAGCAAAGCTGCAGCGCATGCCCAAGCCGAAGAGCCTCGCCGGCCGCATCGCCTTCATCACTGGTGGCGCCAGCGGCATCGGGCGCGCGGCAGCCGCGCGCCTGTTGGCAGACGGCGCGGTCGTCATGCTCGCCGACATCGATGGCGCGATGCTCGACGATACGAAAGGCGCGCTCGCCAGGACTTATGGCAAGGACAACGTGCGCGCCGCCCTGATGGACGTGACCGACGAGACGGCAGTGATCGCCGCTGTCGCCGATACCGTCGCCGAATACGGTGGTCTCGACATTGTCGTCTCGAATGCCGGGATTTCGTCGGCCTCGCCGATCGAGGACACGACGCTCGCCGTCTGGAACCGCAACATGGACATCCTCGCCACGGGCTATTTCCTCGTCGGCCGCGAAGGCTTCCGCACCATGAAGAACCAGGGGCTGGGCGGCGCAATGGTGTTCGTTGCGTCCAAGAATGGCCTCGCCGCCTCGGTCAATGCCTCGGCATATTCCACTGCCAAGGCGGCCGAGATTCATCTGGCGCGCGGGCTGGCGCTGGAAGGCGCACCGCTCGGCATCCGCGTCAACGTGGTGAACCCGGACGCGGTGCTGCGTGGCTCGAAGATCTGGACGGGCGAATGGCGCGAACAGCGCGCCGCGGCCTACAACATGAAGCCGGACGAACTCGAGGAGCATTATCGCCAGCGCAGCCTGTTGAAGCGCAGCGTTCTGCCTGAGGACGTCGCCGAAGCGATCTGTTTCCTGGCGTCTGACCTGTCGGCGAAATCGACCGGCAACATCATCAACGTGGATGCTGGCAACGCGCAGAGCTTCACACGGTAGCGATAGCGACGGCGAAACGTGAGCTTGGGGGAGGGGACGATGGACATGCGGATATCCCGAGGGCCGCTCGACCCTGACCTGATCGCCCGCGATAACGCGCGCGTGGAGGGCGCGCTCGCCATGGACTACGCGGCGCTCGGTCGCCAGCTCGCCCGGCGCAGCATCGACATCGACGATATTGCCCGCCAGGTGGCGAAGTTTGCCGTCGCCGTCCCCTCGTGGGGCGTCGGCACCGGCGGCACCCGTTTCGCCCGCTTTCCCGGCGGCGGCGAGCCGCGCGACGTGTTCGACAAGCTCGACGACTGCGCCGTGATCCAGCAGCTCGTCTGTTCGACGCCGACCGTTTCGCTGCATTTCCCGTGGGACAAGGTCAAGGACCTGAAAGGGCTGCGCGAGAAGGCCGCGAAGCTCGGCCTCGGCTTCGACGCTGTCAATTCCAACACTTTCCAGGATTTGCCCGGCCAGAAGAAGAGCTACAAGTTCGGCAGCCTCACCCACACCAGCAAGGCGGTGCGTGACCAGGCGGTGGCCCACAACATCGAGTGCATCGAGATCGGCGAGAAGCTGGGCTCCAAGGCATTGACGGTGTGGATCGGCGACGGCTCAAACTTTCCGGGCCAGTCGAACTTCACCCGAGCGTTCGAGCGCTACATCGACGCAATGGGCGAGGTCTACGCCGCGCTGCCCAACGACTGGCGCGTGTTCATCGAGCACAAGCTGTATGAGCCGGCGTTCTACTCGACGGTGATTCAGGACTGGGGCTCGAACTACCTTGCCGCGAACGCGCTTGGGCCGAAGGCGTTCTGTCTCGTCGACCTCGGTCACCACGCTCCCAACGTCAATATCGAGATGATCGTGGCCCGGCTGATCCAGTTCAGGAAGCTCGCCGGCTTCCATTTCAACGATTCGAAATACGGCGACGACGACCTCGACGCCGGTGCGATCAACCCTTACCAGCTCTTCCTCGTATTCAACGAGCTGGTCGATGCAGCGGAGCGCAAGGCGCGGGGCTTCAAGCCGGCTTACATGATCGACCAGTCGCACAACGTCACCGACCCGATCGAGAGTTTGATGACGAGCGCGATTGAGATCGGCCGCGCTTACGCGCAGGCGCTTCTGGTCGAACGCGAAGCGCTCGCCGCCCACCAGGAGAACAACGACGCCCTCATGGCATCGCAGACGCTGAAGCGTGCCTTCACCACCGACGTGTCGCCGATTCTTGCCAAGGTGAGAGCCGACCAGGGTGGCGCCATCGACCCGGTCGCCGTCTACCGCGCCTCCGGCTATCGCGCCCGGGTCGCGCGCGAGCGCCCGGCCGTCTCAGGCGCTGGCGGCGGCATCGTCTAGCGCTGCCTCAGAACGGCAGGCCGACATAATTCTCCGCGAGCGCAGTCTGCGCCGCATCCGACTGGACGAGGTAGTCGATCTCGGCTTCCTGCAGACGGCGCCCGAAGGCGTCGGTTTCGGGGAAGGTGTGCAGCGTCGAGGTCATCCACCATGAGAACCGCTCCGCGCTCCAGATGCGCCGCAGCGCGCGATTGGAGTAGGCGAGGAGCCCCTTGTCGGAACGCTCGCGATAGTGTTCGCGCAGTCCCTCAGCGAGGTAGTGCACGTCGCTGGCGGCGAGGTTCAGGCCCTTGGCGCCGGTCGGCGGCACGATATGCGCAGCATCGCCACAGATGTAGAGCCGTCCGAACTGCAGCGGCGAGGCGACGAACGAACGCAGCGGCGCCACCGATTTCTCGATCGACGGGCCGGTGACGACGCGCCCGGCGAGGTCGGGCGGAAGACGGCGCTTGAGCTCGGCCCAGAACGCCGCATCTGACCAGCTGTCGGCGTCGTCACTCGCCGGCACCTGCACGTAGTAGCGGCTGCGCGTCTTGGAGCGCATCGAGCAGAGCGCGAAGCCACGCGGGTGCGCGGCGTAGATCAGTTCGTCGGCGACAGGCGGCACATCCGCGAGCACGCCGAGCCAGCCGAAGGCGTATACGCGCTCGTAGGTAGTTATAGCCTCGGCGGGTACCATCCTGCGGCTGACGCCATGGAAGCCGTCGCAACCGGCGATGAAATCGCAGGCGATACGATGGGCGTCGCCGCTAAGGTCGAAGGTGACGAAAGGCGTGTCGCCATCGAAGTCATGCGGCATGACGTTGGCCGCCTCGTAGTAGGTGGGGAGCCCGGCATCGGCGCGCACCTGCATGAGGTCGCGCGTCACTTCCGTTTGGCCGTAGACCGCGACGGATCTGCCGGTATGCCGGGCGAAATCGATCCGGTGGCGGCGGTCGCCAAAGGCGATCTCGATCCCCTCGTGGGTGAGTGCTTCGCGGTGGAGACGCTCGGCCGCACCGGCCTCCTCAAGCAGGCTGATCGTCCCGCTTTCCAGCACGCCTGCGCGGATGCGCGACAGCACGTAATCGGCGCTCCGCTGCTCGATGACGACACTCTCGATCCCGGACCGTGCGAGGAGCTGCGAAAGAAGGAGACCCGCCGGCCCCGCGCCGATGATCGCGACCTGGGTGCGCACTGCCTTTGCGGCAGACATGATCCTGACCCTTGCCTCCCCGGAGCGCCGCGCCGTTCCGGCGGCAGTGCATCTCTTTGATCTAGCGCGCCACCTGCCACCTTCGTCAATCCCGCGCGCACGGGCGAGCGGGTGGTCGTGTGCCTCTTGCCGCGGCGGGCGACATACGCCAAATGAGGGCGCGCCCGGCGACGGGCCCCGTCCTCCCATGACCTTGCGTGCACCCATGAAGAAGATCGGCTTTCTGTCATTCGGCCACTGGTCGCCCTCGCCGCATTCGGGGACAAGAAGCCG
>Ga0265313_10003597_pt1 | contig 12456 bp, 8 predicted proteins | sample 4123metaG_FD_203122 | JGI IMG/M metagenome (GOLD analysis project Ga0265313, IMG submission 203122) | Rhizosphere microbial communities from Carex aquatilis grown in University of Washington, Seatle, WA, United States - 4-1-23 metaG | ecosystem: Host-associated > Plants > Roots > Rhizosphere >...
CCGCGCGGCGTGGGCTCACGGTGGCGCAGGTGTGGACCGAGCGCGCGGCCGCCTATCCCATCGGGCGCGTGCTGCAGCCCGAGGAGATCGCGCGCGTGATCGCCTTCCTGGCGAGCGCCGATGCCGCGGGCATCAACGGCGAAGCGCTCACCGTGGCCTTCGGTGGCCTGTGGTGAACGGCGCGCTTCCTGTTGCTGAAATGCCTGTCCCCAAAAAGTGAACGCCCGGCCAGGGGAGGGCCGGGCGTTCGGGCAGTTCCTTTCGGAGCCCGTCGTGGTGGGGGAGACCACTTTCGGGCGATCGCTGCTGTTGCAGCTGCGACCACTGTTTAGATTAATTAGTATCCGCGGGTCTGAATTCAAGCGCTGCCAGGGCAGCGTTCATGCAAGGCGAGCAAGGCAGACAAGCGGATTCCGCCGCCTCGACCGGCCCTTTGCAGAAGTCGAAAATCCCCAGCTAAATCAGCCAGTTATGCCGCAAGCCCGCGGGCGCGCCGGCGCTCCGCCCTGGCCTTCGCCGCCTCGCCGAAGGCCTTGAAGAGACGCACGGAATCGGCGTTCTGCTGGACCTTCCATTCGGGGTGCCATTGGACCCCGATGGCGAAGCTCCCGGCGCCCGCCACGCTCACCGCCTCGATCACGCCGTCGGGCGCCCGGCCCTCGACGACCAGCCTCTCGGCCAGACGGTCGATGGCCTGCCAATGCAGGCTGTTGACCTCGATCCTCGCCTTGCCGAGAAGCCTGGCGAGCTCGCCGCCCTTGGTCAGCGCGACCGGATGGCGCGGTCCATATTTCAGATCCATGTCATCGGTGGTGATGGATCGGTGATCGAGCGCGCCGGGTTCCTCATGCACCTGCGTGTGCAGCGTGCCGCCGAGCGCGACGTTCAGTTCCTGGATGCCGCGGCAAATGCAAAACAACGGCAGCTTTTCCGCCAGCGCGGCCTGGATCAAGGGCAGGGTCGTGGCGTCGCGCTGGGGATCCTGGGGGCTGTCGGGCCGGTCGGGCTTGCCGCCGTAAAGGGAAACCGCGACGTTGGAAGGGCTTCCGGTGACCAGCAATCCATCCAGCCGGCGCACCAGATCCTGCATGTCGTAGACGTCGCCGAGGGAGGGGATGACGAAGGGCAGGCCACCGGCGCCGGCGACGACGGCGGTGATGTATTTCTCGCCGACCGTGTGGAAGGGCTGGCGATTCTCTGCCTTGACGCAGGCGGGAATGCCGATGAGCGGGCTCAGGCTGTCGAGTTTCATCTGGTCTCCTAGAGCCTGATCGTCTCAAGCCTGCTCGGCTTGAGGCGTGAATCAGGCTCTAAGCCTAACATGTAGAGCAAGATTCACGGGTCAGCTTGATAGAAGCTGACCCGATCTTGCTCTAGCGGCATGGCGATCATGGACCGCGCCGCCGGATGGCAGATTTATCAGCGGGCCAACGGCTTTTCAATATAGTGGCTGCCATGCGCCAATCGCATCGATGAGCGGGCTTCTCGCCCGCCTGCTGGCCTGGAAGGGCGTGCTCGCCGGCAGCTGGCTGCTGCTGATGCTGGTGGCCGAACGGCTTCGACCGGCTGCACCCCTGCCGCTGACGCCGCCCGAAGGCCGCCTCAGGCTTCTCCGCAACTTCGCCCTCGCGGCAATCAATTTCGGATTATCGCCGGCGGTCGTCCTGCCGTTGAGCGCGCTCGCCGCCAGCCACGCGCTTGCCTGGCGTCCGGCCTGGTGGAGGGGAGCCGGCGGGCTCGCCCTCGACCTGCTGCTGCTCGATGGCCTCATCTACTGGTGGCATCGGGCCAATCATGTGTGGCCGCTGCTCTGGCGCTTCCACATGGTGCATCACCTGGATCGCTTCCTGGATGCGAGCAGCGCCATCCGATTTCATTTCGGCGAGGTCCTGATCTCCGCCACGGCGCGGGCCGGCGCGATCGTCCTGCTGGGTTTCCCTCTCGCCTCGATCCTTGCCTTCGAGACCCTGGTCCTCATCGCCACGGCGTTTCACCACTCGAACCTGCGCCTGCCGCCCAGGTTCGAGGCGGCATTGGCGCTGGTGGTGATCACGCCCTCGATCCATTGGGTGCATCACCGGCGCCGGCGATCGGATACTGATTCCAACTACGGCACGGTGTTCAGCTTCTGGGACCGGCTGTTCGCAAGCCGGAGTCCGACGCGGCGCGAGCTTCAGATGCCGATCGGCGTCGAGGGATTCGACGAACTCGCCATCGCCGGCCTCATCACCCGACCGTTCCGCAGCGGCTGAAGGCCGGAGCGGCCAATCGCCGGACGACAAAACGAACGCGAGACGAGCCTAGCTCTTGCCCCCGGTCGTGCCCCCTTGCCGGCGGGGCTTCGGCGTGGCGAACAGGTCGTTGGAAAGCGCCCCGCCGAATTCGGCGCCCTGGAGCGCGATCTCGACCGCGGTGCCCTGGGAATCGATGATCTTCCATTGCTTCAGCTCGAGCGGATCGTCGGCGAAGGTGAGTGAGGCCGAGCCGGCGTCGGGCTTGTCCGCCTGGTGCATGGTGAGCCTGAGCGCGCCCGGCGAACGCTCGATGTTGGTGACCGAGATCTTCGAGGTGAACGCGATGGTGTTCTGGACCAGGAACCAGATGGGCGTCTGGTCGATGGGAATCTGGGTCAATTGGTCGAGCGAGCTGTCGTAGTAGTCGACCCAGAAGCCGTCGGCGACCAGGAGGACCGGAACGGGCGGATCGTATTCGACCCTGAGATCGCCCGGCCGCCGGAGATAGATCTTGCCGGTCGAGATGCTGCCGGTGGAGGCGATCTGCTGGAACCGCGCGCGCAGGCTGCGGATGCCGTTCAGATAGGCGGCGACGCGGTCGAGATCGGCCTTGTCCTCGTCCGTCAGATTCATCGCCGGATCGGCCGCGCGGGCGGCAGCGGCGATGAAGGGCAGTCCGGCGAGCGCGCCCAGCAGGGCACGTCGGCTCATGCTGAACGATTGCCGGGGCGTGAAACTTGTCCGGGGAAGGCGGGGCGTGGGTTGCTGTGTCATTCCAGTCCGTCGATGTTGCGTCCGAGAACTTCGCGCTTGCCGACATGGTTGGCGGGGCTCACCACCCCTTCCCGTTCCATGCGCTCGATCAGGCGCGCGGCGCGGTTATAGCCGATCTGCAGATGCCGCTGCACGAAGCTCGTCGAGGCCTTGCGCTCGCGGCAAACCAGCGCCACCGCCTTGTCGTAGAGGTCGTCGCGGGCCTCGTCGCTGCCGCCGGGCCCGCCGCCCTCCTCGACTTCATCCTCGCGGGTGACATCCTCAATATAGGAAGGCTGGCCCTGATCTTTAAGGTGCCGGACCACGGCTTCGACCTCGAGGTCGGAGACGAACGGGCCGTGAACACGAATGATCCGGCCGCCCTGGGCCATGTACAGCATGTCGCCCTGGCCCAGGAGCTGTTCGGCCCCGGGCTCCCCCAGGATGGTGCGGCTGTCGATCCGGCTGGTGACGTGGAAGCTGACCCTGGTCGGGAAGTTGGCCTTGATCGTGCCGGTGATGACGTCGACCGAGGGGCGCTGGGTCGCCATGATGATGTGGATTCCCGCGGCCCGCGCCATCTGGGCCAGGCGCTGCACCGCCGCCTCGATGTCCTTGCCCGCGACCAGCATCAGGTCGGCCATCTCGTCCACCACCACCACGATGAAGGGCAGCGGCGTCAGATCGAAGGGCTGCTCTTCGTAGATCGGATTGCCGGTTTCGGGATCGAAGCCGGTCTGGACCCGGCGGGTCAGGGACTCGCCCACCGCCGCCGCCTGCTCGACCCGCTGGTTGTAGCCTTCGATGTTGCGCACGCCGAGCTGTGACATCTTGCGGTAGCGGCCTTCCATCTCGCGCACAGTCCACTTGAGGGCGACGATGGCCTTGCGCGGGTCGGTGACCACCGGGGACAGGAGATGGGGAATCCCGTCATAGGCCGAGAGCTCGAGCATCTTGGGATCGACCATGATGAATTTGCAGCGCTCGGGCGGCAGGCGGAAGATCAGCGACAGGATCATGGTATTGATCGCCACCGACTTGCCCGAGCCGGTGGTGCCGGCGATGAGCAGATGGGGCATGCGGGCCAGGTCGACGATGACCGGCGAGCCGCCGATATCCTTGCCCAGCACGAGGGCGAGCTTTGCCGCCGTGCGCTCGTATTCCGCCGAGGCCAGCAGCTCGCGCAGGGCGACGGCCTCGCGGTTGCGGTTGGGCAGCTCGATGCCGATGACGCTGTGGCCGGGCACGACGGCGATGCGCACCGAGACCGCGCTCATGGACCGGGCGACGTCGTCGGCGAGGCCGACCACCCGGCTCGTCTTGGTGCCGGGCGCCGGCTCCAGCTCGTAGAGCGTCACCACCGGCCCGGGGCGCACCTTCACGATCTGGCCGCGCACCCCGAAATCCTGGAGCACCGATTCCAGCAACCGGGCGTTCTTCTCCAGGGACTCCTCGTTGACCCGCTGGACATTGCGGTCCTTCACCGGCTGCTGCAGGAGGTCGAGCGCCGGCAGCTCGTATTCGGCGTCGGGCACCAGGTCGAGGGTCGCCTGGCTGAGCTTGGCGGCGCGCCGTCCGGGCTTGGCCTTCGGGCGCTGGCGCTCGACCAGGGGCTCGTCCTCGTCGCGGCCGGGCCGGGCGCCGACAGAAAGAACGGGGCCGGCGGAAAGCGGGCTCTCCTCCTCGGCCTCCTCCAGGATCTTGTCGCCGAAGCGCGGCTCCATGCGCGCGTCGGGCCGCGTCTGGGCCCGGCGCTCGGCGCGGAATTCGGCCGCCGCCTTGGGATCGCGCTTCTTGAACAGCCGGAAGACGGAACCAGCACCCCGGCCCATGCCGTTGCTGGCGCTGGCGAGCGCCTGCCCCGCTTCCTGGTAGCGCCGCCAGGCGACACCGAGCGAAATGTAGTAGAGCGGCGGCGCCAGAACCAGGGCGACAACACGCAGCATCCAGGCAGGCACGCCGCTGAGGGCTGAGAGCCCGCGCATGGAGCCGCTGCCGTCGATGCTGCCGTCGATCAGAAGAACGCTGGCAAATCCGCCGAGGCCGCCACTGAAGGGCCAACCTGCTTTCCAAGGGATGAGGCCGAGCGCCACCGCAGCGGCGAGCACCGCAGCCGGCATCAGCAGCAAGCGTAGCCACCAGCGGCCGCTCGGCCGGTGGCGCAAAAGTTTCCAGCCCCAGACCGCGAGTGCGAATACTAACAGGAAACATGCGAGCCCCAAGCTCGTCAGCATCGGAGCGGCAAAATATGAACCAGGAAGGCCGAGCCAATTGGCGACCGGTGCGTCCGTTGCGACATCGAAGGAAGGATCGGACTCTTTGGCCGTCAGCAGGGCGACGAGAGCGGCGATGCTGAACCCCAGCATGAGCAGGCCCACGACCTCCTCCAGCCTTCGCGCCAGGAACCGGCGCGTGGCCGTAGGCGCGACGGTCATGGCGGACTCGTCGCTGAGCGCGCCGTTGCTCATTGGGCGGCCCTGGGGCCGGCTTGTTCGGAAAGCCCTGCGTCGCCGAGAACCCCGACCAGGCGCTGCAGGGCCCCGTCGACCACCGCGGGCTCATGCACCAGGGCGACGCGGATGTAGGCCCTGGCGGGATTGACGCCGCCGGCATCCGGTCGCGCCATATAGCCGCCGGGCAGCACCCGAATGCCCGCTTCGGCCCAGAGGCGCTTGGCCGCCTGCTCGCCGTCGCCGACGTCGAGCCAGAGGAAGAACCCGCCGCCGGGCGGAACATAGCCGAACCGCCGCCCGATGATCCGCTCGGCGATGGCGAAGCATTGCCGATAGCGCTCCCGCACCGCTTCCACATGCGCCTCGTCGCGCCAGAGGGCGACCGAGGCCGCGAGCACGGGGAAGGCGGGCGCCACGCCGCCATAGTTGACCAGCTGGGTGACCCGCCGGATCAGGCGACGGTCGCCGGCGATGAAGCCCGAGCGCAGCCCCGGGGCCGAGGAGCGCTTCGAGAGCGAGTGGAGCACCACCAGGTTGTCGAGACGCCCGTCGGCCGCCTCCAGCGCACCCGTCGGCAGCTGGCCGAAATAGATCTCGGCGTAGCATTCGTCGAAGGCGACCGTGAACCCGTGCCGGCGCCCCAAGGCCAGCCAGCGGGCGAGATAGTCCCTCCCCGCGACGGCGCCCTGGGGGTTCGAGGGCGAGCACACATAGGCAAGCGCGGTGCGGCCGAGGACCGCTTCAGGCACGGCGTCGGGATCGGGCAGGAAGCCCGTCTCCCGGGCCGCCGGCAGGAATACAGGCTCGGCGCCCGCCATGGCGGCCGCGCCGGCATAGCAATGGTAGAAGGGGTTCGGGATCAGCACGGCAGGCCTCTCGCCCTTGCCCTGCCATTCCGGCACCGTGGCCAGCGCCATGTGGAAGATCGCCTCGCGGCTGCCGGCGCAGGGAATGATCTCGGCATCGCGGTCGATGAGGCCCGCCGGCAGGCGGTAGCGCCGGTCGAGCCAGTCCCCCACGGCGGCACGGAATTCGGGCGTGCCCGCGGTCTGGGGATAACGCGACCATTCCGCCTTGTGGCGCTCGAGGGTCTCCGCCAGGAAGGCGGGCGGCGGCGCCTGGGGCTCGCCCACGGAAAGGGCAAGAGTCGGCCCGCCCGGCTGAACGCCTGCCAGCAGGGCGTTGAGGCGGGTGAAAGGATGGAAGTTGAGCAGAGGGTCGAGCCGATCGCTCAAGAAAGCCTCGCCGGCGCCAGCGCCTTGCCAATCATCTGAATCCCATCCACCGGACGCACAAGCCAACACCGCCGGCCGAAGGCGTCGGCCGGCGGTGCGCGCTGTCGCCGTCGGGACAAAACGCAAACGACTTTACCGGTGGGCAGTCCCCCTTACAAGCTTGCCGGCGCGTGGGCAATAGACCGATTCGACGGCCTCATCCTTCGACAAGCTCAGGACGAGGCCGGTTTGTTTGACCCTCATGCTGAGCTTGTCGAAGCATGGGGGTCAAACTGGCTCACAACCGGTGCTTGGCTCAACTCACGGATTCGCCATGGAGCGCGATGTCCAGGCCGTCGCGCTCGACCTCTTCTGGCACCCTGAGGCCGATGACCACGTCGACGATCTTCAGCAGGATGAAGCTGACGATGGCGTCATAGACGATCGTCGTGGCGACGCCATAGAACTGGATCAGGACCTGGCCTGGATTGCCGTCGATGAGGCCGACGGCGGAATCCCCGCCCACGGCCCGCCTGGCGAAGACCCCCGTCAGCAGCGCGCCGATGATGCCGCCGATGGCGTGCACCCCGAAGGCGTCGAGGGAATCGTCGTAACCGAGCGCGTTCTTGAGGGTGGTCGCGGCAAAGAAGCAGAGGGCGCCGGCGGCGATCCCGATGACGAGCGCTCCCGTCGGATCGACGAAGCCCGAGGCCGGCGTCACCGCCACCAGGCCGGCGACCGCGCCCGAGATGATGCCGAGCACGCTCGGCTTCTTCTTGACACCCCACTCGACGAACATCCAGGCGAGTGCCGCCGCCGCGGTAGCGATCTGGGTAGTCGCCATGGCCATGCCGGCGCGCATGTCGGCGGCCGTGGCCGAGCCGGCGTTGAAACCGAACCAGCCGACCCAGAGCAGGGAGGCGCCGATCAGGCTGTAGCCGACATTGTTGGGGTGGAAGGTCGTCTTGCGATATCCATTACGGGGGCCGATGACGAGGCAGGCCACCAGCCCGGCGACGCCGGCGTTGATATGCACCACGGTTCCCCCGGCGTAGTCGAGCACGCCCAGGCTGCCGAGAAACCCGCCGCCCCAGACCATATGGGCGATGGGGGCATAGTCGAACACCAGCCACAGCCCGCAAAAGGCCATGATGGCCGAGAACTTGACCCGGTCCACCACCGCCCCGGTCATCAGCGCCGGGGTGATGATGGCAAAGGTCATCTGGAAGCACATGTAGACGCTCTCGGGGATCGTGGGCGCGAGCGGACTGGCACCGCCGATGGCCATGCCGTTCAGCATCACCCGGTCGAAGCCGCCGACGAAACTGCCGCTGCCGGTGAAGGCGAGGCTGTAGCCGATGACCATCCACAGCACCGTCACCAGGCAGGTGACGGCGAAACTCTGGGCCATGGTGTTGAGCAGGTTCATCTTGCGGACCATGCCGGCGTAGAAGAGGGCGAGGCCCGGCACGGTCATCATCAACACCAGGGCCGTGGAGGTCAGCATCCAGGCGGTGTCGCCTTTGTCGAGCGCCGTCGCGGCGAAGGCATTGCCCGGCACGGCAAGAAGCAGAAGGAGGGGTATCGAAAGCAGGTACAGCACTCTTGGCATCGCGAAGTCTCCCTGATGGGCCGGCCGTAGTTCGCTGGCGGCCCCCAAGCGGGTAGCAAGCGGCGTGCCAAGTTCCAGGGTGGGCGATTCATGCCGCACTGCGGCATAAGCGGATGAATTCAATGAACGCTTCGCGGGCGCCCTGCCCAGGGAATGGGCAAGCGAAGGGTCGTGGGCCAGTTTGACCCCCCATGCTTCGACAAGCTCAGCATGAGGGTCAAACAAATAGGCCTCATCCTGAGCCTGTCGAAGGATGGGGCCGCCGTATCGACCCATAGCGGGCGATGACCCGGCTTTACAAGCCCGGCGCCGCGCCCGAGGATCGCCGGCAATGGCCCAAGACAGCCCGATCAGGACAGAAGCGCTCATCGTCGGCGGCGGCATGGTTGGCATGGCCGCGGCCGTCGCGCTGGCCGATGGCGGGATCGCGACCGTCGTCATCGACAGCGAGCCGACCGAGGAGCGGGTTTCCGCCGGCTATGACGGCCGGTCTTCGGCGATCGCTTTCGGCTCCCAGCAGGCCCTCGACCAGCTCGGACTCTGGCCGGCCATGGCGGGCGAGGCCGAGCCCATCCTCGACATCCGCGTCTCCGACGGGCGCCCCGGCGAGGCGGCCGCCCCGCTTTTCCTCCACTACGACCATCGGGAATCGGGCCTCGCTGCGCCATTCGGCCATATCGTCGAGAACCGGGTCACCCGCCGGGCGCTCCTCGCCAGGCTGGCGGCCTTGCCCCTGGCGACGCTGCTGGCTCCGGCGCGGCTCGCCAGGGTCGAGCGCGGCGCCGACGGCGTCGCGGCCGAGCTCACGGATGGACGGTCCATCAGGGCCGGCCTTCTCATCGCCGCCGATGGAGCCAATTCCGCCCTGCGCGCGGCGGCCGGAATCCCGATCGCCCAGTTCGTCTATGCCCAGACCGGGATCGTCGCCACGGTTGCCCATGAGCTCGCCCATGAAGGCGTGGCCCATGAGTGTTTCCTGCCTTCGGGCCCCTTCGCCATGCTTCCCATGACCGACTGGCAGGGGCGCCACCGCTCCTCCATCGTGTGGACCGAGCGGCGCGACCTGGCGCCGGCCCTTCTCGGCCTCGACGACGGTGAATTCTCGGCCGAGATCGAGCGGCGCTTCGGCGATTCCCTCGGACGCATCCAGGTGCTGGGCGGGCGCTGGTCCTATCCCCTGCGGCTCATCCATGCGGCGCGCTACCTGGACCGGCGCCTGGTGCTGCTGGGCGACGCGGCCCATGCCATTCACCCGATCGCCGGCCAGGGCCTGAATCTGGGCCTGCGGGACGTGGCGGCCTTGGCCGAGGTGCTGGTGGACGCGCACCGCCTCGGCCTCGACATCGGGTCGTCGGCCGTGCTCGAGGACTACGAGCGCTGGCGGCGCTTCGATACCATGCTGCTGATCGCCGTGACCGACAGCCTGAACCGTCTGTTCTCCAACGACTTGGCGCCGGTCCGGCTGCTGCGCGACGTGGGGCTCGCCGCGGTCAACCGGCTGCCGCCCCTGAAACGCCTGTTCATGCGCCACGCCATGGGTGCTGCGGGCCCGCGGCCCCGACTGCTGCGCGGGCTGCCGTTGTAGGGCTCGGGCGCCCCGGCCCGCGCCGTTTCAGAGCCAGCGCGAGGGCAAAAGCTCCGTCTCGAAGGGAAACGTCGACAGCAGCTCATAGCCCTTGTCGGTGACCAGAAGCTGTTGCTCCAGCTTCACGCCCTCATCGCCGCCGACTTCGCCCATGTAGCTCTCGATGCAGATGGTCATGCCGGGCTCCAGCTCGCCGTCATAGCCGGCGCCCTTGGCATAGTCCTCGCCATAGAGGCTGGCCGGATATTCGTCGCACAGGCCGACGCCGTGGAAGATCACGGAATAGCGGTTGGCGGCGCAGGCGGTGGGCAGCTTGAAGCTCTTCTCGGAGAATTCGCGAAAGCCGACGCCCGGCTTCACGAGGTCGAGGTTGTTGTGGATCTGCTCATAGGCGAGTCCATAGAGATGCTTCTGCTTGGCGCTCGGCCGGCCGGGGCCGCAGAAGAAGGTCCGCGAGAGATCGGCGCAATAGCCGAAGGGGCCGATGAGGTCGGTGTCGAAGCTCACCAGCTCGCCCGCCCGGATGATGCGGTCGCTCGATTCCTGGAACCAGGGATTGGTCCGGCCGCCCGAACTCAAGAGCCGCGTCTCGATCCACTCCCCGCCGAGCGCGATGTTGACCTGGTGCAGATGGGACCAGAGTTCGTTCTCGGTCATGCCGGGCTTCAACACTTCGCGCATCTTGGCCATGCCCGCCTCGCAGGCTGAAACCGCATGGGCCATGCAGGCGACTTCGTCGGCCGACTTGATGCCGCGGGCGAGTTCCATCACCTCCTGGCCGTCGCGGATCTCGATGCCGGCATGTTCCAGCAGATGGGTCCCGAGCGGCTCCAGCTTGTCGACGGCGAAGCGCTTGTTGCCGCCGCCATGCTTGGCCATGAGATCCAGGATCTCGGCCGCCCAGACCTTGGCCCGCTCCTCGGTCCGCGAGCCCGTGCTGAAGTAGTACCAGGCGATGGCCGGCCGCACCTCGGCGATGGTCTCGAGACCGTGGGAGAGATGCTCGCAGTTGTGGAAATCGAAGAGCGTGATGGGCCCCTCGGTCGGCACGAAGGCATAGCGCGTCGCGTTGTGCAGCACCCAGACCGCCATGTTGCGGCTGCCGGTGGCGTAGCGGACGTTGATCGGGTCGTAGAGCAGGATGCCGGCGTAGTCGCGCTGCTTCAGCTGCGCCCTGACGCGCGCCAGGCGATAGGCGCGCAACCGGCGCATATCGGGCTGCTCGACGCAATCCAGCATGCCGAAGCCGACGGCCTTGCGGCCGGCGCTCTGCGGCGCCTCCAGGGAACGGGGCAGCGGCTTGGAAGAGCTGGTGTCGGGCGCCATGGGATTGCGATCTCCGGGAAATGGGTCTGGCCGCCAGTCTCTGTGGCCGAAATGGCCGAGTCCAGCAGCCATCCGACCTCCGCTGGCTCAAACCCGCCGTCGGACACCCGCTTCTACTCACACTCACCGATCGGCCTTGCTCAAATTAAGCCTCCCCCCTCGCGGGGGAGGCGGCGAGCGAAGCGAGCGGAGGGGGTGGCTCAGCGAACTCGCCTTGGCGTTGCCCCACCCCCACCCCAACCCGCCCCCATCGAGGGGGCGGGAGCGCAGAAAACGCAGCGCGCCCGGATTGTCTTCAATCACCGGTGCTGGCTAAGCGACTCTCCGCCGACGCAGCGCGGGGTTGGCCGCCGGGTACTTCACGCACTCCGGCGGTAGCGCGTCGGATCGACGGCGTCGATCTGGTCGGCCTTGAGGAAGCGCTCGGCATAGGCCCGATAGACGCCGGCCGAGAGGAACAGCTCGAAGATGTCCGGGTCGATGTGGGACTCGTCGCGCATGCGGGCCATGATGGCGAGGGATTCCGACAGGAGCTTGCCTTTCTTGTAGGGCCGGTCGGCCGCCGTCAGCGCCTCGAAGATGTCGGCGATGGCCATCATCCGGGCAAGCCAGCTCATCTCGTCGCGCTTCAGCCGGCGCGGGTAGCCGGTGCCGTCCATCTTCTCGTGATGCCCGCCGGCGATCTCGACCACGTTGCTGAGGTGCCTTGGCAGCGGCAGGCGCGAAAGCATGCGGATGGTCTCGATCATGTGCTCGTTGATCTTGTAGCGGTCCTCGGCCGTCAGCGTGCCGCGGCCGATGGTGAGGTTGTGGATTTCGCCCCGGTCATAGAGCCTGTCCGGCACCTCGACCTTGAAGCCCCAGGGGTTGTCCGGAGCGATGCGATCCTGCTCGCGCCGCTCGAACACATGCTCGGGCTTGTCGGCCAGCAGCGGCTCCGAGGCGGGCAACGGGGCGGCCGGCGTGCGGGCCTTGCGCAGCTTCTCTTCCTGGGAAAGGCCGATCCGGTCGTCGAGGGTGCGGGTCCACCGGCGCCGGGCGATCTCTCTCAGACGTTCGACGCGCTCGACGGCCATGCGCTCGCCGCCCTCGTTGCAGGCGGCGACGAAAGCGAACTCCTCGTCCAGCGCCGCCCAGAGCCCGCGCAGCTCCAGGAGCTTCTGTTCGCGCGCGGCGCCATCGGCGATCGTCTTCCAGCAGGCGACCTCGGCCTCGCGCTTCAGCACCTCGAAGCGCATGCGCACCTCGTGCAGGCGATCGTAGATGGTTTCCAGCTTGG